>Ga0307432_1000107_pt1 | contig 69381 bp, 62 predicted proteins | sample SalMarWE160150MG_FD_202158 | JGI IMG/M metagenome (GOLD analysis project Ga0307432, IMG submission 202158) | Salt marsh sediment microbial communities from the Plum Island Ecosystem LTER, Massachusetts, United States - WE1603-150 | ecosystem: Environmental > Aquatic > Marine > Intertidal zone >...
GAAAGGGTATATAATACCGTACGACCCCACCAGGCACTGGGATACCTTACTCCACAGGAATTTCTTAAGCTTTATCAACAAAACAAAAGAAAGGAGGGGGTGTCACTAATCATATGAACGAGTACAGTTTATTGACAGTTCACACTAAATCGATTACTATGGTATGGGTATAGCTAGTGTAGGGAGTATAAATGCAGGCTACTGAAGAAGTTGGGTGGATAGTGACTGTACTTCTGGCCATTGCAGCGATTATTGTAAGTACGGTAGGAGGAACCAATCTCGGAATTATCCTACTAATTATCTTAACGGCAATCTGTGGTGTTTTAGCCATGCGGTACGAAACAAGAGGCTAATCCTTTTAATTGGCCTAGTGTTGCTAGTAGTGATGCTGAGCAACACATAACTTTTACCCTAATTGCATTTTTTCTATGAGCCAACATATTTGTGGCTAGTCGTAGGTAGCACCAATGCCCCAAGGATACACCCCCCTTGCCTTGTGAACTTCTGGCTTTGCCTTGTGAGCAATCTAGCTTTGAATACCTGCTGTCTAAACAGGGATTCTAGACGTTTACTATCCTGATAGAGTGGGTTATACCAGGAAGTCAAACAGCTAAGAGGGCGTATTGACAGCTCAATGACTTGACAAACGTGCGGAGCAGTGCTATATTACAATTAAATACTACCCCTGTTGCTTTGGCGGCAGGGCCAAGGCCACCTGACGGTGGCCTTTGTTTATATTCGGCGGAAGGGAATGATAACAAACGTTTACATAGATGGGTTCAATCTCTACAATCGAGCTGTGAAAGACACCCCCTTCAAGTGGCTTGACCTTTCCAAGCTCTGCCAAGCTCTCCTCCCACGCCATCAGATTCACCATATCCGATACTTTACTGCACTAGTACACTCCAGACCCAATGACGCTCAAGCTCCGCAGAGGCAACAGATATACCTTCGGGCGCTCAGAACCATCCTGAACCTCACGATGGAATTTGGACAATTCCGCTCACGCATAAAAGAGAGACCACTAGTAACTCCTATACCTGGTCAGCCAAGAAACGTTATGGTTCATGACACAGAAGAAAAGGGAACGGATGTCAATTTGGCAACCTATCTTCTGGTAGATGGGTATGAGAGTGACTACGAGCAGGCTCTTGTCATCTCGAATGACGCCGACTTAGCATTGCCCATAAGCATAGCGCGTGATAAGCTCCAGCGTCCTGTCGGTATCGTAAATCCAAATATCGACCCGAGGGAAGTGATGCCGAAGGAACTCAGAGATGCCGCAACTTTCAACAGGCGCATACGTAAGAGTGTGCTGGCGCAATGCCAGTTCCCACCAACACTACAAGACATGATCGGTACCATTACCAAGCCCAGTACCTGGTAATTTGCCGGAAGCTAGCAATGTCAAATTGCTAGATATAGTTGGCTTATGCTCAAATCTTAGCGGGAAATTTGGCGTCATGTGTTTGGGACGAGTCAGGACAGGATGACAAGTTCCAGACCTGACTGGATTTTTCCGCTAGCGGACATCTTTGTGGCTGATTGTAGGCGGCACCAATGTCACCAGGGGACATCCCCTTGCCTTGTGAACAATCTAGCTTTGAATACCTGCTACTTAGGCATCGCTGTTAAGGATGACCTGGCGGTGCAAGACCCTCTTCTTGTTTACCAACTATAATATTTGAGGTGAAATAGATTCAGTTTCGCGGGAGTAACTCAGTGGTAGAGTTCCTGCATTACAAGCAGGTAGTCTGTTTGAACTCACCGCACGCACAGATTCTACGCTTTCCTCCTTTGTTTTTTATTGAAGTAGGTAGCCTACAACAAGGCTAACGCCTAAGCTGAAATAAGTCAACGATTTGTGCTGGCTGACTTTCTCATTACGGTAACTCCCATGGCATATTTCCACTAAATTAGAGCCTGTGTTGTTCTCCAGAGGCCCGGCTCGTTCTTTGGGGCTTCCCCCCTTCAATGTTATAATAGTTCTTGAGTCCTCATGGATATCTTAGCCACGCTTAATCCTGCCCAGAGAGAAGCTGTGGAAGCCATCGAAGGGCCCGTGCTTATCCTGGCTGGACCCGGCAGCGGCAAGACCAGAGTTATTACCCATCGCATCGCCTATCTGATTAAATCCTGCGGCGTTAGCCCCCACAATATTATGGCGGTCACCTTCACCAACAAAGCCGCCCGGGAAATGAAAGAGAGGCTGGAACATCTCCTGGGGCAGGCAGTGGAAGCCCTGACTTTGGGCACCTTTCATGCTATCTGTGCCCGAATTCTCCGCCGCGAGGGCAAAGTCATCGGGCTTGACTCAAGCTTTGTTATCTACGATGAAGATGACCAGCTAAGCCTGACAAAACAAGCTCTGGAAGAACTGAACCTCGACCCCAAGCAATATGCTCCTCGGGCTCTTCACTCAGCTATCAGCGCTGCTAAGAGCCGTCTTATCGGCCCTAAGGACTACGCCCAGAGGATTAGCAGCTATTTTGAGGAGATAGTTCACAGAGTTTATCAACGCTATCAGCAATTGCTCAGCCAGGGTCGGGCAGTGGATTTCGACGACCTGCTGATGAAGACGGTGCAGTTGTTCCAGGACCATTCTCAAATCCTTAACAGATACCAGGCAAAGTATGTTCATATTCTGGTTGACGAATTTCAGGACACCAATATCGTCCAGTATATGTTGATGAAGCATCTGACAGGAAAATACCGAAATCTGTGTGTGGTCGGCGACCCCGACCAATCTATTTATTCCTGGAGATTTGCTGATTTGCGCAATATCCTGAGTTTCGAAAAGGATTACCCCGAAGCCAAGGTAGTGTTTCTGGAGCAAAACTACCGCTCCACCAAAACTATTTTGGAGGTAGCCTCAGGCGTCATCTCGGCAAATTTACAACGCAAGCCCAAAAAGCTATGGACGGAAAACGAAGATGGAGCTTCGGTAACCGTTATCGAAAGTTATAATGCCGAAGAAGAAGCTCAGTCTGTGGTCAACGAGATAGAGAAGCTGACTGGACAGGAACAAATATCCCTCAAAGATTGCGCCGTCATGTATCGGGTCAATGCTCAATCACGGGCATTAGAGGAAACTTTCCTGAGGTATGGTGTGCCTTACAGGCTTGTTGGTGGCACGCGCTTCTACCAACGGAGAGAGGTTAAGGATATTATCGCCTACCTCAGACTCATTCACAACCCTCAGGACAATGTCAGCCTTGTCCGGATAATAAATGTTCCTGTAAGGGGCATCGGGCAGCGTACCCTAAGCCAGCTTCAATCCTGGGCAAAAGCTCATGATGCTTCCCTTTTCGAAGCTTTAAAACAGGTGGGCCACAATCCTATTGCGAGCGAAGCGAAGCAATCTCTTCCTTCGCGCATTGTCCAGGCTCTGGCTGGATTTGATGCTGTTATGGCTGAGCTCATTGCCCAAAGCCACGAGCTAAGCCTTTCCGGTCTACTGGATAAGATATGGGAGCACACCAGATATAAAGAATATATTCTAGCCAAGGAAGATGGGGAGGATAGATGGGAGAACATAATGGAGCTGAAAAGTGTCGCTAGCGAATATGATGAACTCGACCCTGAAGAGGCTCTAGCCGCATTTTTGGAAAAAGTAAGCCTGGTATCGGACATAGATGAACTGGATGAGAAAGCCGACGCTGTGACACTGATCACATTGCATCAAGCTAAAGGATTGGAATTCCCCGCGGTTTTTATTGTCGGCCTGGAGGAAGGGATTCTCCCACACAGGAAATCTTTTGACGACCCGGCAGAAATGGAAGAGGAGCGCCGCCTTTGCTACGTGGGAATAACTAGAGCCAAGAAGCGACTCTTTCTTTTACGCAGTTACCGCCGAAGTTTGTTCGGCGGTAGCACGGCAAACCCACCGTCCCGTTTTCTCCAGGATATCGCACCTCATCTAATAAGTCCAAGAGGACTGTGGGAGGAGAGCCCGACTCCTGTAGCTAGTCCCGATTTTAATCGGGACTCCCAGCCTTCACCTCGACCTATTGACACTCTAGCGCTAAAAGTCGGTGACCATGTTCGCCACAGCAAATTCGGCCCCGGCATAGTGATGAATTGCCTTCCTACCAGGGATGACCAGGAGTTAACCGTAGCCTTCCAAGAGGCAGGAGTTAAGAAGCTCCTGGCCAGCCTGGCACCCCTGGAAAAAATCGAGAAGGATTTCGATTTTTCCTCATAAACTATTGACAAAATACACGAAACCGGGTAGTGTATCATTTTGAAATTAACTTAGCTATCTCTTCTGTTGTCCAGATATGATTAGCTAAACCCATCGCTATAGCTGGTGTCGTAGGATAGGGCTTGCTTAGAGATTTATGCGGTCTGGCGAAGTTATAATACATGAAGTGAAGGGCTACAGCATATATATGGTTCTCTATCTTCTTTGAGAACGCATTAGTTAGCCTAGTAAATCGCCTCATGCTCATTCTCATAGTTAGGTTTTGGCGTTCCACGTAGCTTGTTGAAACCCTTCCCATATCAGGAGACCCATTCACACGTTTTGTCTGTGTACTAGTACACTTTGGCGGGCTATAGTATCCAAACTTATCTTGGTCAACACCATAGTATTTGACTAACATAGCGTAATCTATATCGTCACCAAAGACATTTCTCGCCGCCACATAATACATTCTGTGTCCATCGGTAGTGAGTTGCACACGATTCGAGAGACGTTCTTTAATATCTTTAAAGAACGCACTGGCACATTCAGGGTTTCGTAAGCCTACAAGCCAGCTTACAATTAGTTTTGTATCGGCATCAATTGCTGTGAATGTCCAAACATCGCCATAACCGAATTGACCTCGTTTGCCCTTCGGTACGTTCTTCTGTTTGGCATAGCAAAATGACCAGATTTCATCACATTCTACCCTTTGGCATGATAGATTTCTTAGATTGTTGCCTTGGTATTCAAGGCAAGTAGCACCTATTTCTTTAAGTAGCCTAACAACTGTATTGATAGCTGTATCAGTTATACGAGCAGTGCTACGTATTGAGTTGCCCTCACACAGAACTCTTATAACTTGAGCTTGGCGTTCTAGGCTTAACTTATTCATAATGACTAAATTATACCACACGCTCAAGCATTTGTCAATACTTTTTGCAAATAATTATTAGTTTATAGGTGCCGTATTTTAGATTATCTCCTGCTGACAGTGCTTACTTATTATATACCTGCAAGCAAGCATAGTCAATAAGTGAGGCACCTATTTATTAAGGATTTTTCTAGCAAGCATTGACAAAAAAAAGTCTTCATGTTATGCTAACAATCATGGAGGGTTATATGGATAATAAGAAGGAAAACAAAGCATCTAAAGGCGGTAGAGCTAGGGCTAAAGCGTTGAACCCACAAAAGCGTAAGGAAATAGCTCAGAAGGGAGCATTGGTTAGGTGGGAAAACACAAAGGAGATAACCAATACTAAACCCGTTGCTATTCATCCTTATACAAAAGTTTCAACACTGAAAATAGGTGATATAGAACTTCCTTGTGCAGTCTTAGAAAACCGTGTCCCTGTAGTATTTTATGCTAGTGTGACTAAAACTCTTGGGCGTGGCATGGGAGGAAAGGGAAGAAAATTGGCATCAAAATCTGGTATACGTGTACCAGATTTTCTATACGGCACCGCACTTGAACCATTTGTCCCTCCAAGTCTGCGTGTAGCTCTTAATAATCCTATATTGGTTCGTTCAATAGGGGGAATAAGAAAGGCTTTAAATGCAACCTTAATCCCTGAAATTTGTGAGGTGTGGCTAGATGCTTACAATGCGGATGCCCTACAACCCTCACAAAAGCATATAGCTAAGAATGCTGACATATTATTACGTGGTTTCGCTCGTGTAGGTATCACAGCTCTAATATATGAAGCTACCGACTATGAAAAGATAAAAGACCGAGATGAACTTGAAAGAATCTTGGAGGTATACATTGCAAAGGAACTATTACCCTGGACAAAGCGATTCCCTGATGATTATTATGAGCAACTATTCCGGTTGCGTGGTTGGCAATATAAACCTATATCAGTAAAGCGTCCCAAGTATGTGGGAAAATTAACTAACGAACTTGTTTATGAAAAATTACCACCAGGTGTTTTAGAAGAACTACGCAGTAAAAACCCTGTTACTCCAAGAGGATACCGCAAATATAGGCATTTCCAATTTCTCACTGAAGATATTGGCAACCCACACCTCGAGAAACAAGTAGCTTCAGTGGTAACGCTTATGAAAGCATCCCATAATTGGGCAACGTTTGAGCGGTTGTTTAATAGGGTTTTTGGTTTGCAGAAAGAAATGATTTTTCCAGAACTAGAAGAGGGGAAGGAATCATAACTATTTATTATGCCACCTAGCTTTAGCTGCCTTTTGTGCTATCTGTTTTCGTTGTTCAGGCGTTAGCTTGTTTGCCCTAGCTCTGCCACCCTTTAACCCACCCTTATGACCTAGTGCTGCATAGTCAATGTTTGCTTTGGGTTGTTCTTCTTCGGTTTGTCCAGTTGCTTCTTGGACTACTCGAAAGGCATTAATACTAAAATCGTGTTCTTTCTTTTTTCTGTCTGCCATACTTAAATGGTAATCCACCGCTCAAGCATTGTCAACGCTCAAGCATTATGCTACAATTCAGATTATCCCTACCTTTCCATTAATGGAAAATAATAGGTAGGGTATAGGAGGTTACACGATGATGAGCCTAGGCTTTACAATGCCAGGCGGCGTAATGCCTCCTAGACGGGTCTACGTCGAGTGAGGTGCTAGGGTGGTCCCCTAGTATACAACCTATCCATAATTAGTTTGGTACTAGGTATAGACTAAACAGCAGATGGATAGCAAGACGACATCACTGGCGTCTATAACCAAAAACTAGTGGTGGTGCTCACAACCGTACTGAAGGAATTAGGCAAACCTTCAGGGTCTGTTGAACATCAGACCGACCCGCTAGTTGGAGGCGCTTTAGGTTGGACTACTAGCTTCTAACCAAAGTATAGGCTTTAACCTAAAAACCCTTCAACGGGCAGAGGGCTACCTTTAGATAAGCTTTCTAAATGGAGGCTTTCTAGAAAATAGCCCTCTGCGCTTACTTTGAAAATGATACACTGCCCGAAACCGTGTAAAATGGAATGTAGATGCCTATTAAGATTTTAGAGTCGGAGGTCGTTTCCAAGATCGCTGCCGGGGAGGTGGTTGAGAGGCCGGCCTCGGTGGTCAAGGAGCTTATTGAGAATTCCCTCGATGCTGGAGCCACCCAGATCGCCATAGAAGCCCAAGGCGGCGGAGTAGAGCTGATTAAAGTGAGCGACAATGGGGCGGGTATTCCGGCATCGGAGCTAGAGCTAGCCTTTCACCGGTATGCCACGAGCAAGATTGGTAACTTAGACGACTTAGAGAAAATCTCTAGCCTTGGCTTTCGGGGCGAAGCTCTGCCCAGCATCGCGGCCGTTGCCGAAGTCGAAATCCTCACTCAAATATCCTCAGCCCCAATTGGCAGCTACCTGCATTTGAGAAAGGGCGAGGTGGTTCGCAAGGAAAGCCGAGCCAGGCCACAAGGCACCACCATAACGGTGCGCCGATTGTTTCGCTATTTCCCGGCACGACTTAAGTTTCTCAAATCGGTAAATACCGAAAATAGCCACATCGCCAATTTGGTAAGCCAGTACGCCTTGGCTTTTCCCGAAGTTAAGTTCAGCCTGGTTCTTGATAAACGCCCCAGCCTGCGCACTATGGGCAATGGTGACCTGCGCGAGGTGGTAAATGAGGTCTATGGTTCAGAGGTAGCTCAAAGGATGTTAAAGGTGGAGCAAAAAGACGGCGTGGCTAAAGTCAGCGGCTTAACAAGCCCACCTTCCTTAGCCCGTTCTAATCGCAACTATCTCAGCTTCTTCGTCAATCGAAGGTGGGTGCGCAGTCCCTTGCTAACTCGGGCAACTGAGGAAGCCTATCGTGGCTTACTTATGGATGGCCAGCATCCCATGGCGGTAATCAATATCTCCTTGCCGACTCAAGAGCTTGATGTCAACATCCATCCTGCCAAAGCCCAAATAAAGTTTTGCCATGAGCAAGCAATCTTCGGCAGCGTACAGAAAGCCGTAGAGGTGGCATTAGCCAGGACGCCTATAGCCAGCTCGAAGGCTGTGCCCTTCTCAGTCAGCTCAGGGCAGTGGCAGAGCCCCCGCATGATAATGGATAACGAGCCGGCTTTTGTTGTTGCCCAGCTGCCGACCATGGAATTACCAGTTTTGAGGGTACTGGGACAGCTAGTCAACACCTATATTATCGCCGAGGGACCCGATGGACTCTATCTCATCGACCAGCACGCTGCTCATGAGCGCATACTTTATGACCGAATTTCAGCGCAGTGGGCACAAAAGGAAGTTGAAGTCCAGGGATTACTCCAGCCGATAACCATAGAGCTTAGTCCCAGAGAGGAAGAGACCCTGAGAGCTAGTAAAGAGTTTCTGGCTGAGTTTGGCTTCACCATTGAGCCTTTCGGGAATAGAAGCTATGTGATACGCGCTATTCCGGCAATAATGGCCAGGGCGAATATTATTGAGATAATAAGTGCGCTGCTTGATAGCCTTGCCAGCAAAGAAAGTCCCAATCCCTGGGAGGAAAAGATAGCCCAATCTTTGGCCTGCCACGGTGCTATCAGGGCAGGCCAACAGCTAAGCAATGAAGAGATGCGAGAGCTAATAAAGCAGCTAGAGCAAACCAAGCAACCGCGCGCCTGTCCCCACGGCCGGCCAACTATGATTCATTTAAGTTCTCATCAACTAGAGAAGGAATTTGGCAGGATAAGCTAGAAAACTAGCAAGGTTACTAGTCCAAAATTCGCTTCACAGATTTCCTATTCGCATAAACCAGAAGCCGGTCTCCTATCATGATTTCCTCCTCCCTATCTGGCCTAGTTAGGTAAGTACCAGCCCTGTCTATACTAAGGACTTCTATGTCCCCTTCCGCGGTGATATCAGCCACAGACTGGCCAACGCTCTTCGAGCTTCCTTTTATCATGACAAGACTAATAGCCCAGTCCTTCTCCACATGGAATATTTCCTCAACCACTGGAGCTCCCCTAAGAATTCGGTTCATAAGTGGCCTTTGCAGCCGGTCAAGAATCCGCTGGCCAACATTGCTTCTTATAATTAGTTGATAGAGGCCGAATATGCCTCCAACTATTATGGCCAGGCGAATGAAAAACCACGTGTAACCGGTCACCTGGGTGAAAGATGCCACTAGAGTGGCAATTATAGTGACTAGGCCGGCATTTCCCAGTATAATGAGAATGGTCACAATTCGGCGCCTGGTTCTGTGCCCCACCACTCGTTCAGCTTCTCTCGTCGTGAAGCCCGTTCCCGAGAAAGCAGATAACGCCTGAAATCTAGCTACTTCGGGTTCGATCCCAGTTAACTGGAGGGCAAAGCCTCCAATTCGGACGATGATGAAAGAAACTAGAATAGCTATCAACAAAATACCTACATAAGCCATATTCAACACCTCCAACTTACGTTCTGCTGAACCATGGATGACACTGTCCGTGTAGAAGCTTGCGAGTGCCCAAATGCTTCGCCTTTTAATTCAGATGCCAGACACACGTCCTTCATTCAGTAACTTTAGAGCCACCTCCTTCTCTTGAAATAGACTACCAGAGAAATACCTATTACTGCCATTACAATCAGGATGGTAAAGTACCCGTACCTCCACTCTAGCTCCGGCATATTTGCGAAGTTCATGCCGTAAATGCCGACGATGAAGGTCAAAGGAATGAAAATAGTGGCTATGAGTGTCAGCACCTTCATCACCTCATTCATGCGGTTGGAAACTGAAGAAAGATAAGTGCTCAGTACACTCTCAGCCATATCTCTGAGACCAAGAGTGAGCATCTCAATGCGCACCAAATGGTCATAAATGTTGCGGTAATATATTTGAGCCCGCTCGCTTATGAAAGGATAATCCCCGCGGCTGAGCCCGTTCACTATTTCCCGTTGAGGCAATATGACCCGCGTCAACGCCAGTATGCTGCGTTTGAGCTGCATAATCGATATCAATGTTTCTCTCTTCGGCTCGTGCAGTGCCTCATCCTCGAGTTGATCATTCTTCTCATCCATACCATTGATAGTGGGCATGATATTGTCCACCAATGCATCAATCAGGTCGTGAGCTAAGAAATCGACTCCTCTGCGCATAGGACGTCCGTCTTTTCGAACGCGATCCAACATAGATGAGACCGACCTCATGGGTACATCATGGCTGGTGACCACGTAGTTTTTACCCAGAAAAAGGGCAAGTTCCGTGGTCTCCACTACATCAGATTCGATGTGATAATTAATGCCATGAACGATAATAAACAGGTAGTCATCAAAGTCATCTATCTTGGGTGGATGTATATTCTTGCTAACACAGTCTGCCACTGCCAGTGGATGGAAACAGAATACATTCGATAGTAACTCGGCATCCTCGTTCGTCACGTCCTCCATATCAACCCAGAGCAAACCTTCCCCCGTTGCCAGAAAGCCCTTGATTTGTTCCATGCCTAGCTGGTCCAGGAGTTCCCCATCCGGTGTCAGATAGAAAGCACACTGTATCATCGTCGCCTCCCTAAACTTCGCAAAAGTCGTTTAATACCGAATACTAACGGAAGAAACGTTGGTAAGCTTCTTTTCAGTCAACATTAGTTTACCACCCCCGGTTCTTTAAGAAAGCTTAGCCTCTGTAGCGAATAACTCATCCATCAATGAGGCCCTCGATTATCTATCAAGGGGATTTTTCACTCCTAATATGTTTTTGTGTTCACATAAGTATAAATCATGGTGGTCTGGAGATTCCAGTGTCCAAGCAACTCTTGGATTGCCTTGATGTTATAGCTACTTTCCAGCAAATATGTTGTCAAGGATTCCCCTTTGAATCTTTTGCTTTGACAGGTTGCCAAAAACACAGTAAAATTTTAATAGTCAATCCAACAATATAAAAAGCAATGTTAGCCTTTGTGCTGCACCACAAGCAGGTACACACTAGGGCGGAGTTGACGAAGTTGACAAAATTTCCGAGGAAAATACTTACCTCGGAATTACGAAGCATTGGTCACGCTAGCTAATTATGTTCTGGAACACGAAAAATAAGAGACATCCTGGAGGTGGTTATGTCGTCAGTACAGGAACAGAATAAACAGATAGTGCGAGAGTTTTATAATCTCATTATTAACAAGAAGGATTTTGATGCCGCGAAAAAATACATGGGTACCAGATACAAACAACACAATCCCTTAGTCAAAGATGGGCCAGGAGGGCTCCAGGAATTTATAACATTCCTGAGAACGAATTTTCCAGATGCCAAAAGCGAGATCAAATCGGTCTTCGCCGATGGAGATTATGTAATTCTTCATGTTTTATCATACAGAACCCCAAGTCTTAAGCGGGCAATTGTAGAGATATTCAGGCTTGAAAACGGCAAAATAGATGAACATTGGGATGTAATTCAGGAAATACCCGAGACATCAGCAAACCCTAATGGCATGTTTTAGTTAGGATGAAACACACAAACAAAACAATACATGCGGGATCAGACTGGCAATGGACAGTGTGATAACCAATATTTTTGTTAACAACTCGTTGGAGCCGATCGCTAACGCTCCGGCTCAACTCATCGTTACCTACCAATAGTAATGCATCGTCTCCAGAGAAAAGCCTTTAAGACAGCGGTCACTCCCTAAGCACAACGATTACCATAATCTTTAGTTCTTCTTTCAGCTTGCCGGTACGATATTTGGGCCCTGGCAAGTCCGTAAGTATATCCACAGGGATTGCCAGACGCTGGGACAGCCTCCTTACAGTCTGGATATGGCGGGCGTGTTCCCTGTGGGTACCGTGGGATAGATTGAGGAGGAACTTTATATCAATAACTCTGATACCAGCCCTCAGCCACTGGGGCGAATTTGCCGTTTTCAGCCCCCAGCCCGGAATACCAGGGCTTGCCGTAGATATCAGCTATTTCAGTTAGTTCCTTCAACCTCGGAGCAGCCGTATTCTGGAAAAAATTCATCCTCTCCTCCCGGGAACGAATTCGGGCACCCTCCTGCCACAGGGCACGCCCTGCCAAGAAACCGGAGGCTCCCGCCTTACAGGCTATCTTCACCTGCTTCCTGAACGACTCAAAGTCAACACCGGCACTTAGCAGCACCCAGGGTAGCCGGGATGCCCGGTTTAACTCCCGGCACAACCCCAGCAGCTTTCCCTCATCCTGCTCAAACTTAATATCTGCCGGGAATTCTGCTTTCAACACATCAATGGGCAAGGCAGTAATCTGCCGGGCAGTTTCGATTACCAGACCAGGCTTTACCTCAGCAAACTTCTTCGAGGATGTCCCTGCTTTTTCAATAGGATAGCTTACCGGCTCGACCAGAAAGGCTATATCTTCTTCAAGGCATTGGTCGGCCAGCCTTGCCACTAAATCGAGCTGTTTTGAGGCGACATCCTTCAGGTCGGGCCTGAAGTAGATTAAAAGCTTGACCGCTGAAGCCCCCATTTTCTTCACCTTTTTTACGCTCCAGCCGGGCAAAAGCTCAGTAATTCTAGCCGTACTGTCTCCGGTATAGCCGGTCTTTTCCATGCTGACAAGAAGCCCCTTAGGCCCGGGCAAGAGACCTGCAGCTATAGCCTGAGCAGCTCCGTATTCCGGGTCCAGCAATATGGCACTGGCAAAAGGCGCTACCGCTTGACAGAGGTCAAGCTTAAAATCAACCATATCTTGGTAGCTCACTGAATCAGGGTTTTTCTCGTTCAGGGCCTGCTTAAGCGCTCCCCTGTGGTCAATGGCACACATTGTCATCATGCCCTTGGAGTCAGCCAGTTGCTGGAGCCCTCTTAGCTTGCCGATAGATATGTTCATCACATCACCTCATTGCAGACCATGTCCTTTCTTTTACTCACAAAGGAGATTTTTCATCTCCTGGAGTGCAAAGGCAGCAGCACCGAGTACGCCGGAATTTCGACCCAGCTCAGCAGAGGCAAAGCGCACCGCCTGGAAAGTCTCTTTATATGCTCTCTCTGCAGCCACCTTGAAGGCTGGCTTGAGCAGCATATCACCGATGTTTGATAAACCACCACCGATAACTATCAACTCCGGGTTGAATATGTTTATTAGGTTAGCCAACCCTACACCCACATAGTAGCCGGTCCGAGCAATAAGTTCTTTAGCCAAACCATCACCTTGCTCGGCAGCGCTATGAACGACCTGCGCCGTCACCTTTTCTACGTCACCCTCGGCATATTCCAGGATGGATGTCTGGACTCCTTCTTTAATCCGATGCCTTGCCTCTCTGGCCAGGGCTGTCCCCGAAGCCAGCGTTTCCCAACAACCTCTGTTTCCACAGTTGCAGATTGGACCTTCGTCATCAATGGTCATATGCCCCACCTCGCCAGCAGCACCCATAGTTCCACTGTAAATCTTGCCATCAATGACAATGCCTCCGCCGATGCCGGTGCTGAGAGTAATATAGATGAAGTTACGAGCACCCCGGGCAGCGCCGAAATAAAATTCACCCAGGGCAGCAGCATTGGCATCATTGATGAGGAAGGTTTTCTTGCCCAGCCTTTCTTGCATTATATCTCTGAGGGGAACATCTCGCCATCCCGGCAGATGCGGTGAGGTAAGGAGGATGCCCGTCTCGGGATTAGAGAGACCGGGTGCCCCAACTCCTATAGCGGTAAGCTCCGAAATGACAACATCCGCCTGCTCTAAGGCACGATGTGCAGACTCCAAAATAGACTGGATAACTGCCTCATGGCCTTCTGGGGAGGGCGTTATACTGTGGTCGCGCGATAGCATTTTCCCCTGAGAGTTGGCCACCGCCGTCAGTATTTTGCTGCCTCCAAGGTCAACGCCAAGAGTCAAATCATCGGCATTATCACCCAATTTCAAACTCCTACTCTGAGCCTCAGTTATTCGCTACAGTTTATATTATATTGTATACTGGGGCAGATAATAAAAAAAGACACTAAGTTCTCGTGAACAATCAAAGACAGGTTAAGGGAATTAACCGCATTCTATGGACGTTAATTACAGCCTGATGGCCTTGTACCGGAAGGTTTATCAGGTTGAAGAGGCTAGCCTACAGTTGAGAAAGTAGGCCAGCTTGACCATAATAGTCAGTAGTAATGTGCCTTTGGTAAAGCCAGTATTCTATCAAATCGAACCATTGATTATTACAGTTCTTGATAGTATACTTTCATTATACACAGAGGGGGAGGTATTCCATGAAATTATCTTGTCTTCAAGAAAACCTAAATAGGGGGCTAAACATCGTAGGGAGAGCTGTAGCCGCTAGATCCACTTTACCTATCACCCAAAATATCCTTTTATCCGCTGAGCAATCGCGTCTCAAATTGGCAGCCACCAACCTGGAAATGGCTACCACGTGCTGGATTGGTGCCAAAGTGAAACAACAAGGAGACATAACTGTGCCTGCTCGCTTGCTCATCGACTTTGTTAATTCCTTGCCCAACGATTTAATTGAAATCAATCTTCCTGCTAACAGTCGCATTCTGGAGCTTAAGAGCGGCCATTTTCAAGCTCATATTCACGGCATCGATGCCGCGGATTTCCCGCCTATCCCTCAGATAAGCGATGGCATAACTACCAACATTGAGGCAGCTAGCCTCAGGGAAGGAATTGCACAGGTCGCCTTTGCTGCTGCCACTGAAGAATCCCGCCCGGTATTAACCGGAATTAACACTGAGTTCGATGGCGAGCAGCTCAACCTGGTGGCTGCCGATGGCTTCAGGCTAGCTGTTCATAAGACAACCCTCGGCTCGCCAGTCAGCGTGAAGACTACGATTATCGTCCCAGCGAGAACCCTCAATGAACTGAATCGCCTTCTTAGTGAGCAGGAGGAACCCGTAGAAATCACCGTAAACGAAAAAAAGAGCCAGGTTCTCTTCCGCCTCAAGAATGCTGAGCTGGTTTCTCAGCTTATTCAAGGTTCCTTCCCCAATTATTCCCAGGTTATTCCACAAAGCTATACCACGCGAGCTGTACTAGATATTAATGAATTTCTGCGGGTTACTAAAATGTCCTCCATATTTGCTCGCGATGCCAGTGGCATAGTTCGCCTGGTCATTACCCCGGGTACTGAACTTGCTCCAGGGAAGGTAACCGTTTCTGCTCAGGCTGAGGAGGTTGGAGACAATGTTGGTGAAATCGACGCTCTCACTGACGGAGAAGAGGCGAAAATCGCCTTCAATGTAAAATATCTTTCCGATGTTCTCTCTGTCCTTTCCCAAGACCAGGTTGCTCTAGAACTCACCACCCCCTCGAGCCCGGGAACCATCCGCCCTATAGGCGTGGACAATTATGTTCATGTAGTCATGCCTATGTTCGTGCAGTGGTAGGTGCTTTAATTCAGTAGGGAGGAGGCGAAATGAAGTTCCGTATTGTTTTAGAATACGATTCCGAGACAAAGAGCTACGCCGCCTACTGTCCAGAACTTCCGGGATGTTGCAGTGCTGGTGATACCGAGGAAGAAGCATTAAAGAATGCGAGGGAGGCTATCTCTCTATATCTTGAACCAGCACCAGTCAAACTGAACCCTGACGAGAAGGTCTTTGAGGTGGAAGTGCCAGCCTGATGGCTCGGAAGCTGCCAAGACTGCAAGCCAACGAGGTTGTCAGAATACTGCAACAGCACGGATTCGCTCTCATCTCGCAACGAGGCAGTCATCAGAAATGGCGGAATGACGATACGGGCAAACAAGTGATTGTCCCCTATCACAAGGGGAAGCAATTGCCAGTGGGCACGCTGAGGAGCATCATTGAAGGGAGTGGCATTCCCGAAGAGAAGTTCCGCTCCTAGAATCTTTTGAAAAGACGAGATAGTGACGATAGAAGAGGCGAAAATCGCTTTTATTCCGGCGTCACTCCATGCTTCAACAATCTTATTGTAGAGTACCCCAGCCTTTTCCGAGCTTTCAGAAACAACCTCAACACACGCCACCGCATAAGCTAAAGGCAACGACGCTTCTGCCCAATAATGAGGAGTGTCTCTAAACCAGGATTCATTTTCCAGGATCTTTCTTATTGCCGCTTGATCTCTGTTTGTCATTAATGAATACACATTCGCAACTATAGGCTACGAGTCTAGTTCATGCGGTGGTCCTCTTGACCGTTTCTTACAATATTTAAGTTATTCAATTGGTCATATTAGATGGCTTCATGGTGTCACGCCTAATTTGACCTTAGCTAATGTTACAATCTATTAATTTGATTTTCAAAGCAATATCTTATCAAATATGAAGATGTTCCAACATTTAATATGCTATATTGATATAATGTAGTTAAATAGGATTTTATTATGTCATGAATCCACAGAAAGCTCTTTTGCAGAGCAATGGTAACAATAATCACCTTAAAGGGAAGGAAATGAGATTCCTTTCCGACCAGCCTCTTCGAGCGGATAAGAAACGACAGATACGCTTTGGGCATCTTGGATTAGTAGACAATATAAGAAATATAGTTTCTACATGTCCAACCCCTTTTACCATAGGCTTATTTGGCAAATGGGGAACCGGAAAGACCACTATACTTGGCACTTTGAAGGATGAATTCCATTCTTCGGAAATCGCCGTAGTTTCAATTGATGCCTGGAAGCATGAAGGAGATGCATTAAGAAGGACTTTCTTACAGGATACAATCACTCAGCTGCAAGAAAGGCAAGGCAAAAAACAATATCTTGATGAAGACGTGAAACTAAGCGAAAATCTGCGTATTCCCATATCAAGAACATTTCATAGCGCTATCAAAGTAGATTATTCACTCCTACGTCCCTTATTGATATTCTTGGCCCTATTGATAGGTGTTGGCATACTTATTAATTTTCTTTCCCCCACCAACCTTGGAACATATGTCTCAACAGTCCTTGGCGGAAGCTTTGTAATCGGGATTCTATTATGGTTCTTACAGCAATCTGTTACTACTGAAACCCAAACTAGAGTGACTGACCGTTTCCAGGACCCGCAAGAGTTCGAAACTGAATTCAAAACCATTATTAAAAACGTAACAGCCGAAAAACTACTGATCATAATTGACAACTTAGACCGCGTTTCGTGTGATAAAGCTATAGAGCTTCTATCTACCATAAAGACCTTTCTAGAGCAGGATAAAACCATCTTTCTTATTGCTTGTGATGCAGAGGCTATCAAAACGCATTTAGAAACTTCACATGGTCTAAATTCAGACCGTTCGGTTGGCAGTACTGTATTCGACGGTGATGAGTACCTTCGAAAATTCTTTAATGGCTACCTTGTAATTCCAGAATTTATTGACACTGAACTCTATAGCTATACAGAGGATTTGCTAGATGAAAGTAATCTACATGCACCTGATCGTCAGGATGTTGCTTATGTTATCACAAAGGCTTTTCGGGACAATCCACGACAGATTAAGCAATTCATCAACACCCTAATATCACACTTATTACTCGCAGAACACAGGGAGGCATCTCAAGAATTACCTAGAGGTACGATCACGAAAAATGTAGCCTACCTGGCAAAAGACTTGATAATAAGACTTCAATTTTCAGAATATTATGATTCATGGACACGAGGAGAGTTGACAAAAGGTGCTAGCAAGGAACTCGACGATTTCCTACGAGCAACCAAACCTATTGATGCCAAAAATAAAAGGCCATTTCGATACCTCAAGCTTTCTGAGCAAGAAATCCAAATCCCTGAGATAAGAGACCTTCAGGTAGCATTTGAAGACAATGATGTAGATCAGGCTAGCCAGATAATTCACAAATTCAAAACCGATACGAGTAAATTATCAGCTCTTAATAGGTCTGTCTCAAGTTTTGTCGAAAACAACAAGGGTAGAGGTATTCTGCTTTCCAACATTGTCTCATCAATTCTTTCTACAACGAAAAGGCTCGGAATAGAGTTTGACAAGCATTTCTACCATGATGTTGCCGAATTGCTAAATGATGATGGTCAGCTTGGTACTCAACTCCAGAACTTCGAACCCAATATAATATTTAGCGAAGTGCTTAACCGTGATGAGACGCAGAGAAACGATATAATTCGTAGATATTTAGGATTGTTTGGAGATCCTAACAATATAAAGCGTGATGATCGAGATACCTATATAAAAGCTGTGTTACAAGAATTCATGGAGCATAGAGACTGGCTTAATAAAACGAGGAAGCAGGAAATACGTAATGCCATTACACAGCAATACTGCCATTATGAAATGCTTTTTATGTTCATAGGCAAGCCCGATGAACAGAAGGAATTTCTACATGAGGAGACTCTCAGTAAGTTTATTGAAGAAATCTCTGAGAGCGATGTTGAGGAACCAGAGCGGTTTAGGGAGAAAATTAATCTACTCACCGAATTTAAGTCAATCACTACCAATAAGAACTTGTCAGAGATCATGACGCAGTTTACAGCACTCCTGTCAACGGAAAACACCAAGCCGGATCGCAATGAAAAGCATGTTCTACTAACCTGCATCGAAAAAATTGTGGATAACTATATCGAACGAATTGCTGATTTACCTGAAGACATTATTAATCCATTTACAGAACAAATCCTCAGAGGAGTCAATGCACTGGCACAACCAGGGCAAAAGAGCATATTTATACCTCTCTGCATCCGATTTGTATATTTAGTAACCGATCCATTGCAATCCCAAATAAATTCGGTTATTAATACGTTTTTTAAAGTTGCAAACTCGACGGATCTGGCTTTTGTATTTAATAAAATGCGTGGAAAACGCGAGAGGGAAGAACTATTAAAGTCGTACAATAACGCATTGAAACAAAGAGCTCTTAGTGACCAAAGCATATTTGATTATTTATATGATATAGCTGCGAAAGATACTAAAACGGATTGGCTTACCGGATTGATACAGGCAGATCATCAAAGAGCAATTAATAAGCTGGAACAATTGAACTACCGTATTGATGATAAGAAATCTATAGTAGTGGCAATATTCACTAAAATGAATGCGTTGCCTCAGAAGATGCAAAGGAAAGAACTTTATATTGCGTGCAATAGAATGAAGTGTGCCAATGACGCAGAATTAAAAAGTAAATTCGTAGAGGATATAAAAGCTCTTCTTAAGGACACTACTCCCGACCATCAAAAAATGGGTTTGGATCTGTTACAAGAGGCTACTCATCTATCTCAAACACAGAGGAGGGATATAGCGATAGATATAATTGATTGGCTTTCTGGGTTGCAACCAGAAGCAGCTTACCAACCGAGTTCAGCATCGAGCATCCTACTAGCTTGGCCGTTCCTTACTACACCTCCCAAAGATAAATTCCTCTATTATATTTTCGATATACTTATTAGGCGTGGTGTTAGCAGCCAAAATATAGACTTGGGATTTAATATTGCAAGAAGAATAGAACCGAGACTGAAATACGAGGATTATCAAAAGTATTTTGATGATGTCCTAAACCGAGCTGAAACCGAAGCTGATACAAACATAAAATCTCTCTTGGTTAATGGATTGAAAAGCCTAGCCCCCAGAAATCTCAATGACCAAAATAAGAGCTTCTGGCAAAAGGTGAGACAATTATCTTTACCAGAGGGATAATACCGATAGATAATTTCCTCCACTATACTTCAATGTACGTATGAAAGGGCAAACATCCCCATGTTTGTTCAGTGGTAACCTGTTTGGTGTTCGACCAAGAACTTAAGTTGTAAGAGCGATTAAGCTAAGGCAAGCCCACAAACACTATCACCAGGCCTACCACTAGCATTATCACACCCAAAGCTAATACACCAATCAATAGCTTCTTGTTCATATAATCCTTTTTACGCAGGTGGTCCGTATAATACTAGAACGCCAAACAAAAGGAAAGGCTTGGTGCTATACTCAATAGCCAAGTATCAAGCACGCAACACTGTTACATTTATCTCTCTTTCGTCACTGATAATAATAGTGATTTTGAGAAATGGCGAATATTATTCCGCGATAGGGAGAGTGAATGAAAAACGGCTTCCCTTTCTCAGTTCGCTCTGGACTGTGATTTCTCCGCCATGGGCTTCCACCAGGCGCCTGGCAATAGTAAGACCCAGCCCACTGCCTCCAGTAGCTCTGGCGCGGGACCTGTCCACCCTATAGAAGCGCTCGAAGATATTGGGTAAATCCTCAGCAGGAATGCCTTCGCCAGTATCCGATACGCTGACCTCTACCCAATCATCCTGTTTTGCCGCAGCCACATTGATAGTGCCTCCCTTGCGGGTGTGAACCACCGCATTTTCTAGAAGGTTATGCAGCACCTGATTGACCCGTCGCCGGTCAATATTAACCAGTGGCAGATTATCAGGCAGGTCAAGGGCCAGCGATATCTCCTTTGATGCTACCTTGGGCTGCCAGGAAGTTACTGCCTGCTTAATTAATTTGGCGATGTCTTCCGCATGGTAAATCAGCTTCAGTTTGCCAGCTTCGGCAAGACTCAGCTCCTGAAGCTCATCAACCAGTCGTGAAAGCAGAGCTGTCTCTTCATTGAGGGAGCGGATAGTAGCAGCATTTGGCTTCATCACCCGATCGCGAATTGCCTCCAGATAGCCTCGAATATTGGAAAGAGGGGTTCTCAGTTCGTGAGCAACATCAGCAATCAGGTTCCGCCGTAATTGCTCGGCGTGCTCCAAGTCGGCAGCCATAGAGTTAAAGTCTTCAGCCAGCTCCTTAATCTCGCCTTTGCCCTTGAATTGAACCCTCTGAGACAAGTCTCCCCGTCCCAATCGCCTGGCAGCATTGGCAAGAACACCGATGGGTGACGATATTCTCCGCGACAGGATAAAAGTCAATACCAAAGCGATGGCAATTGCCAGCGAGCCCCCCAAGAGAAGAGAGCGATTTATTGACGCGGAGAGTCTTCTGAATGGAGCAACATATGGTTCTGCCTCCGGGTTAAAGCTGATGTAAACTCTTCCCAAAACCTCTGCTCTCCAGGGTATTGTGAGATTATTGTATGGTGAGTCAGTATCATAATACTGCCCCAGAAGTTCTCTCTGTGAAGCAGCTATAACTGTTCCATTGACAGCGGTCAATACAATATGTGTCCCGGCGATACTTGATGCATCTTCAACAACGGACTGGACGCCCTCCCAGCTTAGTTTTTGACTCAAATAATGGGTACGTAGCCTATTTGTTATTTGATCGGTACGATATTCCTCACTTATTTGCTCATAATATTCCATTTCGACAGCGATGCGCTGACTCACGAAGAAATATATGGCGCCAACGATCACCACTATTATCACGGCGAAAGTTATCGAAAGACGAAACCATAACCTGTGTATCACTATTCACCTCCGACAAACTTATAGCCGATTCCATATACCATCTTTATATATCTGGGGTGGCTGGGGTCTGGCTCCAGCTTTCGGCGTAGGTTGAGGATGTGAACATCAATAGTGCGGTCGAAACCTTCAAAATCGTAGCCCAAGGCTTCTTCAATAAGGGTTGCCCGGCTGAAGACTCTACCCGGCTCCTTGGCGAGAACTCCCAGTAACTTAAATTCAACACTGGTCAAATTCAGTGGTCTGTCGGAAAACCACGCCTCATGTTTCGTAAAATTCATCCTAAGTTCACCATGCTTAATCTCTTCGGGGCCACGCTCCCCGGGAAGACGTCTTAGCACTGCCCATACTCGAGCCGCTAGCACCTTAGGGCTAAAAGGCTTGGTCACATAGTCGTCGGCTCCTAAGCCCAGGCCCGTTAGCTTGTCCTGGTCAGTAGTCTTGGCAGTAAGCATAATGATTGGTACATCGGATTCGTGTCTGAGGATACGACAGACTTCAAGTCCATCGATGTCTGGTAGCATAAGGTCAAGAATAATGAGGTTGGGGCACCTTTGTCGAGCCAGGCGCAGAGCTTCAATACCATCATAAGCAGTTAGAACCTGGTAGCCGTCCCGTTCTAAGTAGAGCTTGACCAACTCCACGGTCTTCTTATCGTCATCGACTACTAAAACCTTTTTGCCTGCCATCCCTAGTCTCCTGGCGATGCTTCACGCCTCTTTAATGTTATAACAGAAATGTTAAGAAATTGATATTAAGTACTTTTTTCACCCAGACTTCTCTTAACGAATTGTACAAACTATAGCCTGGAGTGAGCCGATATAATCATCGTTGAATAACAAGCCATATGTTATTGCCACCTCAGCGTTCTTAGATTGACATCGGGCAATTAGAGGTGCTAGAATTCCCCTTTCTGTATGGGGGTGAGAAGATTTACGCTATTATTGAAATAGGTGGCAAGCAGTACAAGGTAGCCCCAAAGCAAAAAATAGAAGTTGAGCGTTTAGATGTCCCTGAAGGCGACATAGTTGAACTCGATAGAGTATTACTTATTGGGGAAGATAAAAATACCCTTGTAGGAAGTCCTGTTATTAAGGGGGCTAAGGTTGTAGCTACTTCTTTAGGGGAAACTAAGGGAGAAAAGGTTATCGTATTTAGATATAAGTCCAAAGTTCGCTACCGAAGCAAGAGTGGACACCGCCAGACTTATACTAAAATATTGGTAAACGAAATTGTTAAGGGTAAAGGAAAATAGGCATGGCACATAAAAAGGGCGGTGGCAGCACAAGTTATGGGCGGGATAGTCAAGCTAAGCGCTTGGGAGTGAAGAGGTATGGGGGAGAACAAGTTCGCGCTGGGACTATCTTGGTTCGGCAACGCGGGACTCGTATACTGCCGGGAAACAATGTTGGCCTGGGTAGAGATTATACCCTCTTTGCCTTAATAGACGGCTATGTTAAATATGAGCCGGCAACCAGATACAAAAAGAAGGTGAGCGTTTACAAATGAAGGATAAAATCCATCCTAAGTATTATGATAATGCTAAGGTGACTTGTCTTTGTGGTAATACCTTCACCATTGGTTCAACTAGGGCAGAAATTAGAGTAGAAGTATGTAGTAAATGTCACCCCTTTTATACGGGTGAACAAAGGATAGTCGACTCTATGGGAAGGGTGGAGCGCTTTAAGAAGCGATACAAGATGAAATGATGGAATACATTCAACTCTCTATCTCTTTATGGAAGGTTGAATGTCCACGAACCCTTTATCTCTTATTTTGACAGCGGCTGTTTGACCGCGGACAGTGTTTTCTTTAAGCTTACCTTGGGAAACTAGAAATTCGTTAATCGGCGCTACTTTAAGAGATAAACTTTATATTTTCAGCCATTTCTATCATAATATGATTAGGGATTTTTAATAATGAGACAAGGTTGCAGCATTCGCTTTAGGCAGATAGGGAGATTGAGTCGCTAATGGGAAGACCTTTTCATTACGGTGGTCAGGCAGTTATTGAGGGGGTGATGATACGGGGGAAGGAAGGCGTGGCTATATCTGTACGCCAGCCCAATGGGGAACTAAACACAGTGAGGCAGCCCTTGGCCAGCATATACAAAGGGCGTCTCAGAGAAATGCCTTTAGTAAGAGGAATCATCGCTCTTGTTGAAGCCCTGGTTTTGGGCACGCAAGCATTACTTCACTCTGCTCAAGTTGCCTCAGCAGAGGAAGGGGAAGAGAAAATACCTACAGCGCTTTTATGGGGAACCGTAGCCGTAAGCCTTGCTTTGGGTGTAGCCCTCTTCTTCATGGTTCCTCTCTTCGCCACCCGCTACCTTATCGACCCTTACATCAATTCTGCTCTACTGAGTGTTATCCTTGAGGGACTTATCCGTATTGGCATTTTCATCGCTTACCTCAAATTAGTAGGGTTAATGCCTGATATTAAGAGAGTCTTTGCTTACCACGGAGCCGAGCATAAAGTAGTGAATGCCTATGAAGCAGGCGTTCCTTTGGAAGTGGAGTCGGTTAAGAATTATTCTACCGCCCATGCTCGCTGCGGCACCGGTTTTATATTCATCGTTCTAATCATAGCTATCTTTGTCTTTGCCCTGGTTGGTCAGCCAACCCTATGGATACGCATACTGTCCCGCATAGCCCTTATCCCGGTTATCGCTGCTATTAGCTATGAAATTATGAAATTTGGGGCAGGCCACATCAATAACAAGATAGTACGAGTTCTCCTGGCTCCAGGGCTGATGTTGCAATCTATAACCACCAGGGAACCTGACGATAGTCAACTAGAGGCTGCTATATCAGCACTAAACGAGGTCATCGAGATTGACAAGGCTGCTGATTCTAGTGGCGGTACATAGTAAAGGGAAAAAAGGGTTGCACTACAAAGTTTGGAGGTGGAATATTCCTGGGATAGCCAAGAGACAAATCTGAGTCTAAAGCTAGAGCAGAATTAAACAACCTGATAAAGTATAGGAAGAAATATGTAGAGGAGTTTAAAGCGATGAGGCTGGTGGCTCTGTTGGTTCTGAGCGTGCTCGCTGTCGGACTCTTTATCGGAATTGCTATCGGAGTTGATTCTTGGGGGTCTCCTTCGGCCGGTTTGGAAGGAACATGGATGCTGAAATATTATGGGGAACCGGGGAAGCTCAGAATGCCTTACCCATGGAGTGAGATTACGCTGACACTCAGCGCCTGTGCGACGGCTGAGCAAAAGATTGGCGATATTACTGGCTGTGCCGGTGTAAATTCGTATTTTGGTAATTACGAGGTGAATGGGAACAAATTTATTACGTATTATACCTTAAATGGTGGAGAAAAGTATACAGGCCTCATACGTACGGAGGTGATGGGGCCTGCACACCTCATGGCGCAGGAAAAACGCTATCTTGATATCCTTGCCTCTGCTCGGACTTACCAAATCACGAATGGCAGATTGAGCATCTCATCTGGGGAAGAAATGCTAATATTCAGGTGGAAGGGATAACGCCGGGCAATTCGGCGTCGCTGGCTGGGCGAACGTTATCCGGATCGCTGCAGGTGATTAGTACACCGTGGGGCTTAAGTCCGATGCCACTATGTCGTGTCTTCGCTCTCCAGTTGCTGGAAGAAGCAAGTCCTGTTGCCGGTGTGACATACTGGCCCCGTAGGCTCAGCCTTTATAAGTAGAGTATCGCTGTCGCAGTCCTTGATGATGGACTTCAGCCTGAGGAAATTGCCTGAGGTTTCTCCCTTGTGCCACAATTCCTGCCGACTGCGGCTATAGAACCAGACATCTCCGCTGGCTAATGTGCGCTTTAGCGACTCTTCGTTCATATAGCCTAGCATCAGGACTTCATCATTCCTGGCATCTTGGACAATAGCTGGAATCAAGCCTTTATCATCAAACTTCAGCATTTGCCTCCTAAGCTAACCCCAAAAAGTCGTAAGACTTTTTGGGGGCCCGCTAAATTTGCTTTAAATATTAACTGGGCACCCAAGGAAATCATAAGATCTTCTTAGGTTGGTTTAAGCTCCGAAATTGATTATGGCTTCCCCCAAATCAATATCCCCGGTGTAAAGAGCTTTACCTATAATGGCTCCTTCCACGCCGAGTTCCTTAAGTCTCCGTAAATGCTCCAGCCTGGAAATCCCCCCAGCCGCAATGACGGGGACATTTGCTTCAGCAAGCAATCTATCTATCATGTCAAAGTTAGGCTCGGTAAGGGTGCCATCCCTTTTTATATCAGTATAAATTAAGCGCCTAATTCCGGCATCGACCATCTCTTGACTTAACTGGAGAACCTCAAAAACCGTATCCTTCTGCCAGCCGTGAATGGCTATCTTGCCATCTCGGGCATCAAGGCTGACTGCGATAGCCTCGCCAAATTGCTGGCATAGCTTTTTTACCAGCTCTCTGTTCTCTATCGCCGCAGTTCCCAAAATTATTCGGTTTATCCCCTGATGCAACAGTTTTTTTGCCACCTCTTCTTGCCTGATACCACCGCCTAATTCTATTAACAGGCCGCTCTCTTTTATTATCTCCTCGACCACCTCCATATTTTGGGGCTCACCGGCAACCGCCCCATCCAAATCGACAATATGGAGCCATCTTGCCCCTTGGGAATACCAGGTCAAGGCTGCTGTCACCGGGTCTTCATCAAAAACAGTTTCCTGGTTATAATCACCCTGATGTAGCCTGACGCACTTGCCGCCCCTGATGTCAACGGCTGGGATTATCTCCATCTCCGACCTTCTCTTGATGTCTCCAACCTCTGCACCATCTCTGGCGTGACTGCTTTTCTTTTTTTCTTTTGCCGCTAAGTTGAATGTCTACATCAAACTATTCCCGGGCAATCAGGTGTTACCCTATAATACAATACCCTATATAATTGGACAAGCTCACATGGTGTTTATAGAGGCAGGAAATCGGGCTATGATGTAATTGTCTTTAGCTGGCATTCCAAAAGCATCCCACCCTAAAGGATCAGGTTCTGCAAGCTACCCATTATTAGTGCTGCTGCTATCATTATTCCAACAGCTTTAAGCAAGTCTCGTACCCCCAGCTCCCGAGCCATTATCACAAAGGTAGCTACACAAGGGAAAAACATAGCCAGAACCGTGCTGCTGATAACCAGTTGCTTAGCAGTTAGAGCCAGGGGAGTTAGCATGCCCATGGCCACATCCTTACGCAGAAAGCCAACGGCCAAGGCTGTAATTGTCTCCTTGGGCAGCCCCCACAGCCCGGTCAATACCGGGGCGGTAATATCAGCAATGGCATTGAAAACTCCTAAAGTGTATAGGATGTTTACCACTAACACGGTGCCGAGGACTATGGGCAAGGCTTCTTTAATAAAGCCAGAGACTCGCAGCCAGAGCTTTTCACCAATGACCCGCCACGGCGGCAAGCGATAGGGGGGAATCTCCACTAGAAGTTCCGGGTTGAATCCTTTGACAGCACGATTAAGGATTAGCCCTATGATAACCCAAGATATAAACAGGCTCCCATAAACCATAGCGACGTATTCCGGCCCAGCCACCTCAGGGTCCCCCACCAACCCTATTATCATAGCCTGCAGGGCAACACAGGGAACGCCAATAGAAATCAAAGTCGCGGCAATAAACCTTTGTTTACGGCTCTCTAAAATACGGGTTGCCATAACTGCAGGCACATTACATCCAAAGCCCAAAATAGTGGGGATGATGGCATAACCGTGTAGTCCCAACCGGTGCATCATGGTGTCCATCAATACCGCCAGGCGGGGCAGGTAACCGATATCTTCCAATATTCCTAATGCCAGGTAAAAAGCGATGATATAGGGCAATACCGCAGCGAGGGGAATGTAAAGTCCAGTGCTGAGCAAACCGAAGGACTGAAAATAGTCAATTTCTCCCCCAATAAGGTTACCTATCAAGACGTTATGCCAGAAACTCCCCGCCCCTAAAGCAAGGCTCAGTTTGGCTAACAACGGGCTCCACAGCCATTCAAAGAGAGGGTCAGTTACATAGCCGATTACACCCTCGCCAACAAATCGGACGAACCAGAATGTGGTAAAAAGAACCAGCAGGGCAATAACCACTCCACCTACCCGATGACTACTGGCATCTTCCAAATTCTCGTACCAGCGATGGTGGCGATGGGTTAATGATTGCACCTGGCTCACGATGTCACCCACTCTCGCCCACCGCGCACCACTATTAGAATAAGTACGAGCGTTTTTGGGGATCTTTGCCTCGGGAAGACGGCTGACTAATTCTTTTACTCCTTGGCCGGTAACGCCTACCGTGGGCACAACTGGCACTCCGAGAAGTTCCTCCAGCTTGGCAACATCAATATTTATACCTCGATGCTGAGTATCATCCCACATGTTGAGGGCAACTATTACTGGAGTCTGTCTCTCCAGCAACTGCAAGGTCAGGTTTAGATTTCTCTCCAGATTGGTGGCATCGACGACATTTATGATTAGGTCTCCTTCTTTGAGCATCTCCACAGCCACCTCTTCCGCTTTAGAAGTTGGTTCAAGAGTATAGTTACCGGGGACATCAATAAGCTCAGCCCGCTCCTCTCCCAGCTTCAGATATCCTCTGGTGAATTCCACGGTGGTGCCGGGATAGTTGGAAGCGATAATGTGTGTACCAGTCAGTCGAGAAAAAAGGGCGCTTTTTCCCACATTGGGATTACCCACAAGCAGGATTTGCATCATCTCAGGAAGCTCGCGGCAGATATTTATCTGCTTCGACTATTATTTTCCTGGCCATGCCAAAACCAACAGCCACCTGGGCATTATCCACCCTGAGCATAACTGGGCCGCGAAATAACGTAGAATTCAGCTTAATTACTCTCTTTCCTGGCCTGATACCCAAAGCATCCAGACGCTGAATTAAGCCATGTCCTCCCAGAACTCCAACCACCGTGCCTGTCTGCCCAGTCCTCATCTCGGCCAGGGTCAATTGCTCATTCGGATGTATGGTCATAGCTTATCCCCTATCTTTAATAAGTTAGTCTTGGCTAACTTACAAGTTCAAAAAAATTTGCCGTTTTTTATTTCCTTTTCTTCACACTTCTCTTCGAGCAATCTTGAGGGAGCTCCCCATGCTCTAAATAATATTTATACCTACTGGGGAAATTAGTCCCTCCCAGTGGACAGGCCTCTATAAACTCCACAAACTTTGCCAGTCTCTCCATACTCACGGGGCTAATGACATGCTCAATCTTGCAGGCATCCCCTTCGGCTGTTTCTCGGTTAATGCCCAGAGCTTGCGCAAAAAAACGGGTCAACGCCTTATGGCGGCGAAGCACGTCACGGGCAACCTTGTCACCCTCAGGAGTGAGCTTTATATGGCCATATCTTTCATGCTCCACAAGCTCCTGTTCTGAGAGTTTTTTCAAGGCAGAGGTAACGCTGGGCATTTTAACTTTCAGTTTTCGGCTGATCTGACTTACCCTCACTACCTTCCCTTTTCCCCGAAGCATAGCCACTGCCTCAAGGTAGTCTTCCATGCTGGCGGTCTGCTCTCTTTGCGCTTCTTGTTTTACCATCGCCTACTCCCGTGATTGTTAGACATGTCTAACAATTATAATGTAATTCATTTCTACGGTCAAATTTCCTTCTGGGCTTCTATGGAGTGGAAAGGGTTTTATTATGGTCGGGGTGAGAGGATTTGAACCTCCGACCTCATGGTCCCAAACCATGCGCGCTAGCCGCTGCGCCACACCCCGAGGCGTTAAGAATTATAATGCGAAAAAGATGTTTGACGCAATTAGCCTGCTGGCTGTCCTTGGGCTTCGCATTGCTATTTGGCGAAGATGCCGAGACTTTGAAAATACCTGTGGATACTAAAGTTTTCCAGCAAGGTAGTCATCAATGGAAAAACCATCGAAAACCACAAAATCGGTTTCCGCGGGAATCTTGCCTGTGGGACATAAATCAAAACAAGCCTGGCAAGTGAGGCAGACCCTGGCTTTTTCCGGGAAAAACGCCGCCCGCCGCTCTATCCCCCTTCCGACAAAGCCTATAGCATGTTCCCCGACAACCTCATCGCAGTAGCGGACGCATTGTCCACAAAGAATACATCTCGTTGGCTTCGCTCTGAAGCGAGATTTAAATCTATGGATATTCGCACCATATTCTTTAGCCAGTTTCTTTATCTCCCCAGCGACATCTCCATCAACCATTGTCGTTGGTGCGACTAATTCGATTATAACCTTGCGGATCCTGTCTATCCTGGGAGAGCGTGTCCTTACTACTAATCCTTGTTCCACGGGATAGCCGCAAGAAGCCACTATTCGAACTCTTCCCTTTCTTTCTACCTCCACGCTGCAAATTCGGCAAGCACCGTAGGGCTTCAGTTTCTCGTGATAACACAGCGTTGGTATCTCTATGCCTGCCTCCTGCGCCGCCTCCAATATGGTCATTCCTTCCCTGGCTTTGACTTCTTTCCCGTCTATTTGCAAAGTTATGGTCATTGCTATTTACCTCTTCTTCTCACGGATAACCTTGGTCCCATGGGCTGGAGGTGGGGGTAGAGGCTCCCCCGAAATTCTCCTTACGGCGCTAAAACGAGGCGGACAGACCTCAAAACAGGTGTTGCATTTAATGCACTTCTCCTGTTCAATCCAGTGAACTATGCCTTTGCTACCATGAATTGCTTCGGTAGGGCAATTCTTGAAGCAAATCATACAGGCGGTGCATTTCTCAGGGTCAATATAGTAGGAAGTGAGAGCTTTGCAGGCTTTTGCCGGGCAGCGCTTCTCTTTTATGTGAGCCTCGTATTCATCCCTGAAGTATTTCAAAGTCGTGAGAGCGGGATTGGCAGCGGTGGTACCTAAGGCACACAGGGAAGCGTCCTGCATCACCTCAGCTATATCTTCAATCGCCTCTATATCTCCTTCTTGCCCTTTTCCTTCACAAATGTCACTCAAAATTTCCCGAAGCGTTCTTAATCCCTCACGGCAAGGGATACACTTCCCGCAAGATTCTTCGCAACAGAAACTGATGAAATACCTTGCTGTGTCCACCATACAGGTATCCTCATCCATAACCACCGTGCCACCGGAGCCCATCATGGAGCCAAGTTTAGTGAGTTCATCGAAATCAATCGGCGTGTCTAAATACTGCTCGGGAATTACTCCTCCAGATGGACCTCCAGTCTGGACCGCTTTAAACTTCTTACCCTGCGGTATTCCCCCACCAATGTCGTAGATTAGCTGCCTTAGGGTCATGCCCATGGGCACTTCCACAAGTCCAGTATTATTCACTTTGCCCACTAAAGAGAAGATTTTGGTCCCCTTGCTCCCCTCTGTGCCAATGGAATTAAACCACTCAGCTCCTTTATTGGTAATAAGGGGGACATTTGCCCATGTCTCCACATTGTTCAAGCATGAGGGCCTTTCTTTCATCCCACTCACCGCGGTATGGATATATTTCATCTTGGGTTCGCCCACTTTCCCCTCGATGGCACTCATAAGGGCTGTTGACTCCCCAGAAACGAATGCTCCTGCTCCACGGTGAACTTTAACATTAAAACCAAATCCTGAGCCGAGGATGTTTTTCCCTAAAAATCCATATTCTTCGGCCTGCTTTATAGCCTGAATCGTATTTTCAGATGCTATGGGGTATTCCTGTCGCACATAGATAAAACCTTCGTGTGAACCTATAGCATATGCGCCAATAATAAGCCCTTCTAACACGGCATGGGGATTTCCTTCCATGAGAGACCTATCCATATATGCCCCGGGGTCTCCTTCATCGCAATTAACAATTACATATTTGGGTTCCCCAGGTGCATTCTTGGTTGTCTCCCACTTTATTCCTGTGGGAAATCCTCCTCCCCCCCGGCCTCGTAGATTAGATTTCTTTATCTCCTCCAAAACCTGCTCGGGAGTCATCTGGAGCAAAGCCTTGGATAATGCACTATATCCGCCAAGGGCTATGTAGCCATCTATTTCCCTGGGATTTATATACCTGTTATTCCCAAATACGATGCGCATTTGATTTTTGTAGAAGGGAATATCAGGATCCTTGGCTATTCTTTGGCCTGTTACAGGGTCTTCGTAGAGGAGCCTCTCGATAACTCGTCCTTGGGTCAATGTTGCGGAGACTATTTCCGGAACATCCTCAAGCTTTACTTTTACATAACAAATTTCCTGAGGAAAGATAACTACAACAGGTCCTTGCTCGCAAAACCCATGACATCCTGTAGCTTTGGCTTCTACTACCGCGCCTTTTAATCCCTGTTTTTTAATCTCGTTAGCGAATTTCCGGTAAATTTCTAACGAGCCGTAAGTTTGGCAAGCCGTCCCGGTACACACGGTAACCACAATTCTATCAGGGCGCCTTTTCGACAGTATTTCCTTTCTTAATTCCTCAAGCTCTTTTGCCGAGGAAAGCTTTTGATTACCCATATTTTTTCCTATTTAGCAGTTTCAAATATTTTCCTCAGGGCTGGAGTCGAAGGCTTGCTGTGATACATGCCGTCAACTACAACCACAGGCCCCATAGCGCAACAGCCAAGACAATTGACCGTTTCTAAAGTAAAACGCATATCCTTGGAGGTCTCATGCGGCTTCATACTAAGCATGGCTGAGATTGTATCCAGAAGTCTTGGCGAGCCACGCACCTGACATGCTGTACCCAGACATACCTTGACAATGTGACGACCTCTGGGCGTAAGGCTAAAAGCCTTATAGTAACTTGCGATTTGATAAACCTGGGTAATGGGTACTTCTAATTGCTCGCTTACTTCTGTTAATACTTCCTGGGACAACCACCCGAACATACTTTGTAGATCCAGAAGGATTTGAATCAACATGTCTTTATCTTTTTGATAACTTCCCACAGCTTTCTTTACCGCACTGGAAAGCTTCATCGGTTTCTTGCTTTTTGTTTTTAAAACCATCGCTTTTGTACCTTCAATTCACATGGGAGAAGCCGCCACCTTCTCTTTGAGCTTGGCATAATCCTCTTTTACCATTTCCTGGATTCTTTGAATCTGCTCACCCGTCAAATGTCGGTATCTTCCTTGTAGCTTTAGGTATTCCTCAATGGGCTTAAGTTTAGGTGGGTCGGCATTTAGTGTGTAGCGTCCATACTCTATTTCGTAAAGAGGAAAGATACCCGTCTGCACAGCGAGTTGACCTATTTCAATAGCTAAATCGCTCTTGTATCTCCAGCCTGTAGGGCAGGGAGAAAAGATATGGACATATGCCGGGCCTTTAAGTTCTGCTCCTTTCCTAACCTTTTTCATTAAATCAAGGTGGTAGCTGGGACAGGCTGTTGCCACATAAGGTATATTGTGAGCAGCAGCAATAGCGGCCATGTTTTTCTTCCGGGTGACCTGTCCCATGCTGAATTTCCCTGCTGGAGCTGTGGTAGTCGAAGCGCCGTAGGGCGTGGAACTTGACCTTTGGATTCCCGTATTCATGTAGGCCTCGTTGTCAAGACAGATATACAAGAAATCATGACCTCTTTCGAATGCCCCAGACAGGGACTGGAGTCCTATATCGCTGGTGGCGCCGTCCCCGCCCATAGCAACGCATATAATATCCCTTTCAGGCATCTTGCCCTTTTTCATCAAAATCTTTAGACCTGCTTCTACTCCCGAGATTTCAGCAGAAGTATTTTCGAAAAGCGTATGCATCCAGGGGACTCGCCAGGAGGTATAGGGAAGCGGCGTGGTGGTTACTTCGTCACATCCTGTAGCCATAGCCATTATCACATTCTCTCCCAGGGCTTTCATAGCAAGCCTGATTGCTAAAGCTTCCCCGCAGCCAATGCAAAAACTATGTCCTTCAGCGAGGAACTCCTTGGTAGTTACCAGCTCTTCCCCAAGTTTTACGACTTTCGTTGCCATCTTTTACCTCTTGCTAATGCTATCGGCTGACAGCTTTCAGCTATCATCTTATACCTACTGTCTCAAGCATCCTGTCTGGTCCCTTTTCCGCAATTTCTCTGCCTCTATTAATAACATGGTCAAAGTCCTCTTCGGACATATCCCTGCCACCCAAACCCCCGATGATGCCGACTACCTTTGGTCTGGACTCTTCATCATACAGGGCAGACCGGATTTCGGAAAAGACCGGGCCTCCCAGACCAAAAGAAATACACCTGTCGAAAACGACAAGTAATTTGGCACCTTTTACTACTCGGCGAAATTCTTCAAATGGGAAAGGTCTCCAGAGGCGCAAGCTTATAAGTCCTATAGCTTCACCTTTGTCTCTTCTCTCATCTATTACGATCTTTGCCGTCTCGGTGTAAGCGCCCATGGTCAGAAGTAACGTTGCGGCGTTTTCCGTTTTGTATTCCTCTACAGGGTGATAATAACGACCAAAGATATCTCCAAATTCCTTCCACCCCTGGAGTATTACCTTCTTGGAGTCGTTGAATGCCACTGCTTGAGCCAGCTTTGTTTCGGAGTATATTTCAGGTGGTCCAAAGGCTCCGTGGGTCATAGGCTTATCAGGGTTTAGGGCAAAGGGATATTGGAATCTAGGTAGAAATTTATCCACCTCACTTTGCTCCGGTAAAATCACCGGCTCTATCACGTGTGATAAAGTGAACCCATCAAGGTGAACCATAACCGGAAATAGGACCTTAGAATCCTCTCCAACCCGAAAAGCCCATAAGGTCAGGTCGAATGCCTCCTGGCCATTCTGGCAGAATACCTGTATCCAGCTGGTATCCCTGACAGCCATGGCATCGGAATGGTCTCCCCAAACGCTCAGGGGGGCAGAAAGAGCCCTGTTGCACACTGCCATGACCACAGGATATCTCATGGAAGAAGCGACATATACCACTTCATGCATGAGCTCCAATCCTTGGCCAGCAGTAGCTGTGAAAGTTCTGGCACCCACCGCGGCAGACCCGAGGCAGGTGCTCATGGCCGAGTGCTCCGACTCCACCGGAATATAAGCAGCGTTTAACTCGCCATCGGCTACCATCTCGGCAAGCCGCTCGGGGATATGCGTCTGGGGCGTTATGGGGTAGGCGGCAATGACATCAACATCAGCCATTCTGACTGCTTCAGCCGCAGCATGGGAGGCTTCTAATGCGGTTCTTCTGCTCATTTTTCCTCCTCCTCTATCATAGTTATAGCTCCCGCAGGGCATACGCTGGCGCAGATACCGCAGCCCTTACAGTAATGGAGGTCAGATTCATAATATCCTTCTTCAGAGGGCTTTATGGCGGCATCAGGGCAATAAATCCAGCACAAGGCACATTTAATGCACTTTTCCTTATCCAGTATGGGCCTTTCCGTCCTCCAGTCACCAGTCTTTCGAAAGCTAGCATTTCCGGCTTCTGTTATGATATTGCCAACTTCCAGGTCCTTCCAGGTTAACTCTTCTGCCATTGCTTACTCCTTCACCATTGTTTCATTGTAAGCCCTATTCATGGCTTCGATATTCCCCTTGGCCCGGGGCCCGAAGCGCTCCTGTAACTGTGTCACCAGGGAATCCATTTTCACAAGTTCGGTAACCTTCAGCAGCGCCCCAATCAGTGCAGTATTGGTTATAGGCAAGCCTATCGTTTCCTTGGCAATCTTTGTGGCGTTAACCGCAAATACAGGCCACTTGAATCCAAATTCAGACTTCAGTTCAGCGGGTGATTTCCTTGAATTAATTATGATTTTGCCATTCTCCTTGAGTCCCGAGGTCACGTCAACTGCATGCAACAATCCTGGGTCGAGCACAGCCACTACATCAGGCTTGTAGATAACTGTCCTGCTCTTTATAGGTTCATCGCTTACCCTGAGGAAAGCAAGAACCGGTGCCCCCCTCCTTTCGGGTCCGAAGCTAGGGAATGACTGAGCATATTTTCCTTCGCTTATAGCGGCACGAGCAACTAACTCCGCAGAGGTTACTGCCCCCAGCCCTCCTCTGCCATGCCACCTTATCTCAAGAAGCTTAGCCATAAAAAGACCTGTTTACCCATATAATCTGTAGTGGTTTGGCCTTTCCGAAATTTCCGAAAGTCTAAACTATATTAAATAACCCCTCCGCTGTCAAGGGGTTTGTTTTTTGGGGGACTTACCTATTACAAAAACTGCCCCTGAAGGGACTCGAACCCTTGCACCTGGCTCCGGAGGCCAGTGCTCTATCCTCTGAGCTACAGGGGCCAAGAGTACGAAAAACAACATAAGATGGTAACACAGGACAACACTTTGGTTCAACACTCATTCATACTGATACTTTGACAGCTACCACTGGGTTATAGTATCATAACAACCTTGCCCGGATAAGAAAGAAGCAGAATGCTTAACGCCTTATGGATAGTCCTGTTGGGAATGGCGATCATTTTCGCTGTCCTGGGAATTTTACTCTTAGTCATGTTTCTCCTTGGTAAACTGGTTCGACCTAGGGATAAACAAGAAGAAAAGAATAAACAATAAATATGGCTACAGGCGAATTCCTCGGCTTTCTCAATTTGAGTTGGCAAGCCGTTGTAATGTTAGTTATCGGCGGCGTCCTCATATGGTTGGGAATTGCCAAAAAGGTGGAGCCAGTTCTACTTCTTCCCATTGGTTTTGGATGTATATTAGCTAACATACCCTTGGGTGGGGCGGCGGAGGCAGGCGGGTTTTTAGCCGTACTAAGAGAAGCTGGCATTCATACTGAAATATTTCCCCTGCTCATATTTATTGGCGTAGGAGCCATGATTGACTTTGAGCCTTTTCTGCAAAGGCCCTATACTATTCTTCTTGGTGCTGCCGCCCAATTCGGCATTTTCGGGACTTTTTTCTTGGCTTATTTGTTGGGTGATGGTTGGCTCCACGTCTTGGATTTCAGCTTGCAAGATGCTGCTTCCATCGGCATAATCGGCTCTGCCGATGGCCCTACCTCGATTTACGTCGCGACTACACTGCAATCCAAATACACTGCTGCCATTGTTGTAGCTGCTTATTCTTATATGGCTATGGTGCCTATTATCCAGCCACCCATAATAAAGGCGATGTGCAGTAAAGAGGAAAGGGCTTTAAAAATGCCTTCGGTTCCGGGAACAGTTTCACAGAAGACAAAGATACTCTTCCCTATAATTACTGTACTGGTGGTAGGCTTACTTGCCCCGAAAGCCACTCCACTTATCGGCAGCCTCATGTTTGGCAATCTGTTACGAGAATCCGGCGTAGTGGAAAGGCTTTCCCTGGCAGCTCAGAACGAACTGGCTAACATCGTAACCATTCTTCTGGGCATCACCGTAGGAGGAATGATGGCCGGAACTGAGTTTCTCAGGCCCGAGACCATATTAGTATTTATACTGGGAATAGTAGCTTTCAGTCTAGATACTGTGGCAGGTGTTCTGCTAGGCAAGCTAATGTGCGCCCTTTCGGGACGGAAGGTCAATCCTATGATTGGCGCTTGCGGTATTTCTGCTTTCCCCATGTCGTCCCGTGTAGTGCAGAAGCTAGGGCTGGAAGCTAATCCTCACAATCATCTGCTAATGCACGCTGCAGGAGCCAATGTTGCCGGACAAATCGCCTCAGTGGTAGCTGGTGGAGTGATGCTTATGCTGGTGCCTATGTTCATTTGATGTAGCATATCATGTCTATAGAAAGAATTTGGCACAATCTAAGCGTAAGTGAAGTTATTGAGTCGCTAAACTCAGGCACCCAGGGGTTAACTAGAGAGGAAGCCGAGCGCCGTTTAGCACAATTTGGACCAAATGAACTGGCGGAGAAGAGGAAAACCCCGCCCTGGGTACTTTTTCTAGGACAGTTTAAAAATTTCCTCATTATTATTCTTCTCGTCGCTGCTGTTGTCTCGGGGGTACTAGCACTCACGGGTGAGGGAGATATCTGGGATCCTATTCTTATTGTAATTATTGTCTTATTCGCTGCCGGCTTGGGTTTTGTTCAGGAATACCGCTCGGAAAAAGCCTTGGAGGCATTGAAACAGATGACTGCTTCTACCGCCACTGTGATACGAGACGGGGAGGAGGAAGATATCCCTGCCCGGGATTTAGTTCCTGGAGACATAATTTTGCTGCAAACCGGTGACCGCATTCCTGCTGATTCTCGTCTAACTGAGGCAGTTAACCTGAAAATTGACGAAGCACCACTCACTGGAGAATCTGTTGCTGTAGGGAAAAAGACCGAAATCGTCTCCGGCGATGCGCCTGTAGCCGATAGAACAAATATGGCATATACAGGCACTACCGTGGTTTATGGTAGAGGTAAGGCGCTAGTGACTGGCACGGGCATGGCTACAGAGTTTGGCAAGATTGCCGGTATGCTTCAAGAGGTAAAACCACCACCGACACCATTGCAGGTCAGCCTGGACAAGATAGGCAAGATATTGGGAATTGCCTGTTTAGCTATCTGTGCCGTTGTAGCTGGCGTGGGAATTCTCGTCGGTATGTTTAGTCATATCCTGGAAGCCTTTATCTGGGGAGTTAGTTTAGCCGTAGCTGCTGTGCCTGAAGCCCTGCCAGCTGTGACAACCATTTGCCTTGCCCTGGGAGTACAAAGGATGGTAAAGCGGCATGCCTTATTGCGCCGTTTACCTGCCGTAGAGACTTTAGGCTGCACCACCTTCATTTGCTCTGATAAGACCGGGACACTAACCCAAAATGAGATGACCGTGCGCAAGATTTACGTTAATGGCAAGACGATAGACGTGGGTGGTGTAGGTTACGAGCCTGAGGGAAGTTTTTATCTCAGAGGTACAGAAATCACACCACAAGATGAACCTCACTTGCTTCGGTTGCTTCGAGCGGGAGCATCATGTAATGATTCCCGCCTTATTAATGATAATGAACTTTGGCAGGTACGAGGAGACCCTACTGAAGGAGCTTTAGTGGTAGTTGCTGCCAAGGCAGGAATAAAAAAGGAGGAACTAACTATTCCCCGCATAGCCGAAGTCCCCTTCTCTTCGGAGAGGAAAAGGATGACCACTATTCATGATACTCCAGACGGCAAAGTGGCATACTCTAAGGGGGCGCCTGAAGTTATCTTAGATTCCTGCACTCGTATCTATTCCGAGGGTATAGAGCGAGAGCTTACAGAGCAAGATAGGAAACAAATCCTTCAAGTGAACCAGGAGATGGCGGCAGGGGCTTTGCGGGTTCTTGGTCTGGCATATAAATCCCTGCCAGATAAAGAGCTGGGTGGTGAAGCGGTGGAGGGGGCAGAAGAAGAAATGGTATGGGTGGGGCTGGTGGGGATGATTGACCCACCTCGAGAGGAAGTGAAGCAGGCTGTGGCATTATGCAAGCAAGCCGGAATCGAGTCGGTCATGATTACTGGCGATCATAAATTAACTGCCGAAGCCATAGCTAAGGAGCTGGACATGCTGGTGGAGGGAGATATAGCCCTCAGCGGCAAGGAGTTGGATGAGCTGACGCCAGAGAAGCTAGACAATGTCGCAGAAGAAGTCAAAGTCTATGCTCGTGTGTCGCCAGCACACAAAATGCGGATAGTGGAGGCTCTACAGGGTAAGGGGCATGTGGTAGCTATGACGGGCGATGGCGTAAATGATGCCCCCGCTTTGAAAAAAGCTGACATTGGTGTAGCTATGGGCATTACCGGGACAGACGTGAGCAAAGAGGCCGGAGCTATGATATTAACCGATGATAACTTTGCCTCCATCGTGGCGGCAATAGAGGAGGGGAGAAATATCTTTGCAAATATAAGAAAGTATCTTATCTATCTTCTCTCCTGCAATATTGGTGAGGTCTTGCTAATGCTGATAGCATTTGTTATCGGCACAGCGACTGGATTGTACAAAGTTGTACCACTGGTAGCTCTACAAATTCTGGTTGTGAACTTGGTCACCGACGGCCTGCCGGCACTGGCTTTGGCGGTAGAGCCTGGCGAGCTAGGTATCATGCGGCGCCCGCCGCGTGACCCCAAGAGAAGTATATTTGACAAACCTCTGGTGAATTATCTCCTGGGAATAGGGTTCTGGACTATGTTGGCGTCGCTAGGAGTATTCCTATGGGCACTCAACTCGGGAAGAAGCCCCCTAGAGGCACAATGTTTATGCTTTGTTACATTAGTAAGCGTAGAGCTCTTTAACTGCTTTAACTACCGCTCAGAGAGGCTTTCCCTGTTTCGCATGAACCCCTTAGGCAACAAGTGGCTTCTGGCAGCAGTGGCTTCAAGTTGGGCTATCACTGTGGCTATAGTTTATGCACCTTTCCTGCAAGGTCCGTTCCACACTTATGCTATGAGCCTGCAAGATTGGGTAATAGTAGTGCTGGCTGGCCTATCGATACTCATCCCGGTAGAAATAACTAAGCTTATCATGGCACGGCGAACTCGTCCTTCTCCCAAGGTGGTATAATAGCCACTGGGGGAGGTGACCGATTGTGTGTGGGGCTGATTAGGTGGTGGCTCAAAGCCCATCAAGCTGAATACTCTTCTGCTACCGAAACAATCAAGACTTGTCTCAGTAACTTCAGACTGCATACATGGCATCGGCAACTGGTTTAGGATATTTTCTCCAGAACTGAATCTTTATCCGCTCTTATACTCAATGGCGAATCTAGCTATATTTCTCTTTGAATTTTGGACTCAATGACTTCACATATTTTATCTCCGGCCGCTACGGATTTAAGGACCTTTATCTGTCCTTCTTGCCCCAAGAAGGTGCTCATCCAGCTCTTGTCAAAGTCCATCATGGCTTCGCACAATTCTCTACTTGTTCCCTCTATGCCAAGCGGGCATCTTGATCCCTTGAAGTGAAGCTTGTCATCTGACAGTTCTACTACCTCCACTTCCATTCCCATAATCGAACTAATCATTTTTAACGATTCAGCGTAAGCCCTCACGCCTTTAGCTGGTACCATTTGTTGCGCCATCTTACCCCATTCAACACCGTTCTGGCTCATAACTCCACTTATTATTGGTAGAGCTTCCTTTCCATATCTCTGGTAGAAGGCCTTGGCAAAAGCCCCTGACCCTCTCATTGCTAGCTGCATAATAGGTGTAAGCTTGGCTGTTTCTTCCATTGTTGATTCCCCCCCTTTTTAAAGTTAACGCCGAGAATTCCAGGGACACAACACCAGTTAAGCCTACTATAAATTAGGTATTATGTCCCCGAATACCAAAAGACTGCTCCCGAAACTAAGCGAAGTATGGCAATTATACTACATGGGGGAGAAGCCTGCCAAGTATCAACTAATCAAAGATGGTCTGTATGGTATAATTGGCTATGTAATTAAGGGAGAGGTGACCGAGTGGTTTATGGTGCCGCTCTCGAAAAGCGGTGGGCAGAAATGCCTCGTGGGTTCGAATCCCACCCTCTCCGTGGAGAGGTGCTGGAGTGGCCTAACAGGCACGCCTGGAGAGCGTGTGTCGGGTTTCCCGACCGTGGGTTCGAATCCCACCCTCTCCGCATAGCCGGCACTGTTATCCGACAGCAGAACCCTCCAGTCCTTCACCGGCACATCTGTCATGGCGGCGAATGGCTTTCCAATCGAGGATAAGAATACAACTCCTCGCTTTCAGGGAAGCCCAACATTTACATTGTCGTTAGTTCGAAACTAACTTAGCAAAAGAGTCGGGGAAATAACTTCCTCCATGCACAGCTCTTATGCCCGCTATAAGTTGCTCACTAGCAGCTTTCTTGGGAATGAAGCCATATGCGCCCACCTGGCTGGCAACAAGCATATTTTCTTGTTCATCATACTGGGTCAGAATCAATACCCTTGTCTGGGGGCATTGCGCGCTTATCTGCCTTGTTGCCTCCAGCCCGCTCAGCTTAGGCATGAGTATGTCCATCAACGCTACGTCGGGCAGAAGTCGAAACACCTTCTCGACTGCCTCTTTTCCATTGACGGCTTCACCTACTATGTCCAGATCCCTTTGCAACGTAAGGACGGCGCATATTCCGTCCCTGACCATAGTATGGTCATCCGCCACGAGCACTCTTATCTTCCTGGTCGCTTCTTCCAATAGCCTTTGGATGCGGACCACAAGTGAAGCTGGCTCGATTGGCTTAGCCACGTAGTCGTCGGACTCCAGTTGCATCCCCTCAAATTTTCTCCATCCCTTGATAAACCGTTCCTCAGGTCGGGAGTCTATCACCAAGACTGGCACGTCTTTATATCTGGGGTGCTGCTTCAGCCAGTTGTGCAAGGAAAAAGCTTGCCCGATAGGAGTTACCGTGCCCAGGACAACGACGTCAGGTCCCTCTCTCATTTTCCCCTGACCCTGTGCCTTGTTGGTGGCGGTGATTACGCGATAGGCTTTTGCTTCCAAAGTTATGCGCAATGCTTCTGCAAAATCAGGCTCGTCATCTATGATTAAGATTTTGTTTTTCATTTCATATCCCTCCTTTATTAGATTTTAGTTAGCCGACCGACCACAGCTGTCCTTTAACTAAAGTGCCATCTCAGGAGTGCCCACTAAGCTGCCTCCAGGATATCAGGCACAATTCCTTCGTTACCTACAGCCATAACATGAACACCGTGGCATAAATTTTCCTCCCTTATTGTCTTTATCAACCGGGAAGCAATCTCAATTCCCTTCTGAAGTCCTTTACCTTTCTCCACATTAGCTAGCTCATCAATGATGGCTTGAGAAACAATTATCCCGGGAACATTATTGTTCATATACTGAGCCATCCTGGCTGAGGCAAGCACGATAATGCCAGCCAAGATCTTGACATTGAACTGAGAAGCGTATTGCATAAACCTCCCAAGGCTCTCCAAGTCAAATATGCCTTGAGTTTGGAAGAATTGTGCCCCCGCAATAACCTTCTTCTCAAACTTGACGAGCTGTGGCTCTATGAAGTCTGCCTCGGGGTGAACTGAAGCGCCGAGGCAAAATTGGGGTGCACCTTTTAGTTCATTCCCTCCCATGTCTTTACCAGACTCCATTTCCCTGGCCATCTTCAGTAATTGGACTGAATCCAGGTCAAAGACGGGCTTTGCTTCCTTGTGGTCGCCAACATCGACAGAATCGCCGGTGAGGCAAAGCACATTTTTGATGCCTCTGGAATAAGCCAGAAGAAGGTCAGCTTGGAGAGCCAGACGGTTGCGGTCACGACAAGTTATTTGAATGATAGGCTCGCCACCACATTCCTTCACCAGCAGACAGCCACCCAGGGAGGGGAAACGCATCACAGAGCTCTGATGGTCAGTGATGTTGATAGCGTCCACCTTGTTTTTGAGGAGGTCTATGTGGTGAACCATCTCCGAGACGTCTGCCCCCTTAGGAGGCCCAATCTCTGTGGTCACCAGAAATCCATCGGAATTGAGTTTTTCTTCAAACAGTGAGTTAGCCATTGTCCTCTCCTGGTTCAACATCAGCTTTCATGACGATTCTTCGAGGTCTGGGGATTACCCGGAAGTTTCTGGGAGGATAATATCGTCGCATCTTTTCCAATTGCTGCAATCTCTCCAGGCGCTTGTAGATTAGGATCCAGGCACAGTCCATATCTTTGTTTGCTTCACATTTCCCGTTCTTGGTGCCGGCGCAGGGACCATTGAGTATCCCCTTGGTGCACCTGGTGATGGGACAAATGCCGGCGGTCTCCGCCAATCGGCAATCACCACAGGCAGCGCAGCGTTCATCCCAGACCCCCCACTCTTTAGCCATACCCATGAAAGAGGTATTAACACCGGGCAAAACAGGCGTATCGGGAAAGCGCTCGGCTATGACTTGCACCCCGATGCCGCAACCCAGTGAAAGTATGGCGTCCACTTCGTTGACCTTGTCCGCAAGCGAGTCCAGGAATTCAAAATCACATTGTCTTTTCACTGTGTATTCCGAAAAGCTATGAATTCCATCGCTGCTCTTTGCCTGGGCTACCCGTAATGCACTATTAAGAAAAGATACCTCACGCTCACCACCGGCGCCACAAACAGTCATACAAGTGCCGCAGCCGAGAAGCAACACCCTCTCGTAAGGAGCAATAATTCGCCTTATCTCCTCCAGGGGCTTTTGTTCTGCCACTATCAACTTTTCACCTCCTGCTTTATTATTGAAGCCAGGCACAGCTCTCCTATTCGTTCGGTGAAGTTGTCCAGGGCCTCGGCAGTATCTCCCTCAGTAGCACGCAGGTTAAATGTCTGCAACCGCTCCGGCTCAAGACCAATCTGAGACAGTGCCCTTCTAATTCTTTCCACGCGCTGGAGAACCCAAAAGGCGGTGTTTTCCCGACTACATTGTTCCCCGCATCCAGCGATGAAAACCCCCTCTGCACCCATTTCGAAGGCCCGCAATATGTGCCCCCCTTCTAACTTAGCCACGCAAAGGACAGGCACTATCCAGATGCCGGCTTTGCCTTCCCTCCACAGGCTTGCCAATGCGCCAGTGCCGAAGAGCCCATACTGGCAACAAAAGCCGATAATTAAGGGCTTGGACTTCGATTCTGCGGCAGACTTAAGGGCGTGTTCCAGTTCTTCGTCTATGTGCCTTCGGTCATAGGGCTTTCGCAAGACTATTGCCTTAGCCGGACATTCAGCAACACATATGCCACAAGCTTGACATTGGTCAGCAGGTATCTGGATTGTCCCCCCCTCATCCAGGTAAGGCACGTGGTAGGGACAGACCCTTAGACAGGTAAGGCAAGTAGCACACTTATCCTGGAACAGGATTTCCGCTCCCATGCCGCAGCGGAGACAGCGTCTGGCTTCGTTGACGGCAGCCTCCCAGTTATAAATTAGCTCCACCGATTTAAATTCTTTCGCTCTTGCTTTGGGAGGGAGAAGCGGGGGCTCGAGCCGCTCGATTTTCCTTATCATCTCTATCGTCTTGGGAAGGAGTTCTCCTGACAGGGTTTCCTCTGCCTCTTTATCAACTAAAGGGTATCTATGCCGGAGGTAATCATCGATACGAAAGGCTGCCTGCCTGCCACTTGCCAGTGCTTGGGTTACAGTAGCTGGTCCAGTGACGGCATCCCCTCCGGCAAAAACTCCCGTTCGATTAGTAGTGAGTGTGACCGGGTCGACTTGAATAGTGCTCCCTCGGCCTAGTCGCAGGCGAAAATCCTCGGAGATCTGAGGTGCCTGGCCAATGGCAGTAATTAAGGTGTCAAATTCCATATTGAACTCGCTGTCTTCGATTGGCACTGGACGTCGTCTGCCTCCCGCATCCGGTTCTCCAAGCTCCATCCTTACGCATGTTACGCTTAAGCGTCCATTTCCCCTTTTCATCTTAGTTGGTGCCACCAGAAACATGGTCTCCACACCTTCCTCTAGGGCTTGCTCTATTTCGTCGGGGCCTGCTGGCATTTCTGCCCGACTGCGACGGTAGAGAATACTCACTTTGCTCGCCCCCAATCGAACGACAGCGCGGGCGGCATCCATAGCCACATTCCCCCCACCTACTACAGCAACCTTTTCCCCCAGAGACGGCTTGAGTCCCAAATTAACCTCGCGGAGGAAAGTCGCCCCATCAATCACCCCCGGACTCTCTTCCCCCTCTATTCCCATTCTGAGGCTTTGATGGGCACCAACGGTTATAAAGACAGCCTTATACCCCATATCAAAAAGCAGATCCAGGGATATCACTCGCGTATTCGCTTTGATTTCAACCCCCATGTGAATTAGCCTTTGAACTTCAGTATCGACTACCTCCCGAGGAAGGCGGTACTGGGGAATACCCACCCGGAGCATACCTCCCAGTTCTGAATAAGCCTCGAAGATGGTTACCGGGTAGCCGAGCTTCCTCAGATAGTAAGCACAAGCTAGCCCGGCTGGGCCAGACCCTACTACGGCAACCTTTTCACTCTGTGTAGTCTCAGCTTCAAGCTGTATCATCCTGTCGCCGCCGAATTCCACAGCGAACCTCTTTAACGCCCGAATAGCGATAGATTTATCTACCTGGCTGCGCCGGCAGGCATCCTCACAAGGGTGGGTGCACACATAAGCACAGATAGAAGGGAAGGGATTGTCGTCTCTTATCACCTGCAATGCCTCCATCACCTTTCCCTGGGCAACTAAATCAACATATTCGCCGATCTCCATGTGCAATGGGCAGGCAACCTGGCAGGGCGGAATAAGGCCGCGCCCATGAGAAGCTTTCCTCATTCGGCTAGCTTGATAGTTATCCATATCCAATACGTCTCCCAGCCTGATAAAAACTAGTCCTAGTTACATGGTAACTTACTCTTGAAAAGTGTGAAAGAGGTAATCCCGATAATAATGGATGAATTTTATTCTGGAATTTTTGACGGATTAACCCCTATTTTGGAATGGGAAAAACTCGCAGATTTAGAAGCGAATGGAGAAGGTTTTTCTTACACCGTCACACGGTGATAATGCCCTTGCGTATGGCAAACCTGATGAGATCGGCTTTATTGTGGATATTCAGCTTTTTCATCAGGTTGGTTTTGTGCGTCTCTACCGTTCTCAAGCTGATGACCAGCATATCTGCTATCTCCTTAGCAGTATATCCTTCGGCAACCAGCTTAAGCGTCTCCCTTTCCCTATCAGTTAGGTTCTGGTAAGAGTCTTTTTCCCCTTCTATAGCGACTTTCTGCTGGCATTCTTCGACGACAGCCGCTGCTGCCATAGGAGATAGAAAAGACCCTCCCTGATATACAGCCTGGATGGCTGAAGCGAGCTCAGAAAATGCCGCCGTCTTGCTAATGAAGCCACGAGCCCCTGCTTCGATAGTCGGGATTATGTATTCTCTATCCTCATACTGGGTGAGTGCCAGCACTTTTGTTCTTGGGAACCTCTTGCGTATTCTCCGCGTTGCTTCCAGCCCACTCATAATAGGCATGGCCAAGTCCATGAGCACCACATCCGGGGCAAGCCTTTTCACCTTCTCCAAAGCTTCCTTTCCATTTGCGGCCTCGCCGACTACCTTTGTGTCGGCAACTAGCGCCAGTAAAGCACGGATCCCATCCCGCACCAAGGTGTGGTCATCAACTATTAATACTTTTATCTTCTGCATCCGCCATAAATCCCTTCAGCGGAACTTTCACAACAATTCTGGTCCCCTTCCCCGGCCGGGACTTAATACTGCACCCGCCGCCCACTAAACGTGCCCTTTCTTTCATAGTGAACAAGCCCGCGCCCCGACCACCTTTATCCACCCTAGTGATCTTGCTAACATCAAAACCTTTGCCATCATCCTTAATGTCCAATACACATTCACTGGCATTGCATTCCAACCTGATGGAGACATTCTTCGCCTCGGCGTGCTCCAGAATGTTGCCTATCATCCCTTGAGAGATGCGGAAAAGCGTTACCTCGACTTCTGTAGGCAGGCGCTCTTCCACCCCCTCGAATTCCGTAAACACCTTAGTCCCCAGGGATTCCAGACTATCCTTAGCATAGCGACTGATCGCCGCGGGTAGTCCAAGCTCATCCAATAAAGTTGGGCGGAGTTCCTTCATCAGCTTTGATATCTCATTCTGAGTATGAACTGTCAGAGATTGTATCTTCTGAAGCTTGCCGATAAAATCGGCCTCTACAACGCCATTGGTTTCCGCTTTTGTTATAGCAGCTTGAAGATTTAAGGTTAAGCTGGTAAGAGCCTGGCTGGTCTCATCGTGTAGCTCTCTGGCGATCCGTTTCCGCTCCTCCTCTTGAGCAGTCAGGGCGTGCTGAAGAAGAGTTCGATATCTTTCTCTTCCTAGTTTCAATCTCTGGTATAGCCTGGCCTGTTCAATGGCCGTGCCAAGCTGACAACCGATTGAATTCAGGAGGTACATATCCTCTGCAGAAAATTGACCTGGCATATGGGCAGCAACATTCATCACGCCTACAACCTCGTCCTTTGCGTTTAAGGGAACGCTAACAAACCCTCTAAGGCCCTCCGTGCTCACCAGATCGGGATAGGCAGCCCGTGGGTCTCTGGAAATATCTTCCAATACAACCGGCTCCCCAGTTTGGGCTACCTTTCCCGCTACTCCTTCGCCCAGGCTCATCTTCACCTGCTCAACGTATTTGGCAGACAGACCACGATACACCCGGTAGCTTAGCAGCTGAGTTTGCTCGTGAAGAAGCAATATCCCCCCTGTGGTAGCACCAATGATTTCCAGCACAGTGTCCAGAGCTATATTCAGGATAGCATCCAGGTCCCACAATCCGCTGGTAGCGCTGGAAATACGGTTCAAGGCATGGAGATGGTGATGGCGCCTCAGAATTTGATTCTCCAGCTCCCTTTCTGCGGTAACATCTTTTCTCAGTTCGATAAACGCATTGATATCGCCCTGGCTATCTTTAAGAGGATAAAGGGTGATCTTAATATACCTGTTAGATATCGTCTCGCTACTGAGGGCATGGTCAGGAGAAATAATCGTCGTTGGGTCGCCACTCTGGAGTACCTTCGTAAGGGGACATTTCCACAGGGGGGAGCTACAGGGATTGTTCCTGCCTTCAAAGACTTCGTAGCATAGCTTGCCGATGAGCGGTTTGCTTTTTGGCAAACTCTGCTTCATAGCTAAATTGGCAAAGTTGACACGGTATTCCCTATCGATAACAAAGAGCTTATCTTCTATGCCATCCACTATATCCTGCAAGTTCATGTCTAAACTCGCATTTTCCCAGTTCGCTGAATTCCTGCCTTCTTTTGACCCATTATTGCCTCAGCTCTTCTAGAACTCTGATAGGAATAAAGTACCTCAGAAGTGCCAAACTTGTCAAAATTGAGTGTAAACCGCCTGCTAAATGACGCTATTTACCAGCGATTTTTCCAGAGAGCAAACTCGTGCTATACTTCATGAATTCGACTGTAAAATTACTGGAGAGAAGAGCAATGATTGTAAAAATGTTAGTGGTTGGTCCTTTGGCCTCTAACTGCTATGTCGTTGGTTCATCCTCAACTAAGGAAGGGATGATTATTGACCCTGGTGCCGAAGCTGGGAATATCTTGAGAACGGTGCAGCAAATGGGGTTATCCATATCCTTAATCGTGATAACCCATGCCCACATTGACCATATTGATGCTCTTCGTGCGGTTAAAGAAAGGACTAATGCCCAGTTTGCCATTCATGAGGCAGAGAAGGAATTATTGTCTGCCGCTCCCATGCGTATGCTGATACCGCTTGGCCTCACTCCCTTTAAGTCACCCCCTCAGCCGGATAGGTTACTCAAGGACGGTGACCTAGTAGATGTAGGTGACTTACGCTTTGAAGTCCTCCATACCCCGGGACATAGCCCTGGTGGGATTTGCCTTTCAGGGCATGGAGTAGTCTTTAGCGGTGATACTCTATTTAATTTTGGTATTGGCAGAACTGACTTTCCCGGTGGCAGCCACGAACGTCTGATGAAGAGCATTCGTGAAAAACTTATGGTCTTGCCTGATGAAACCATTGTCTATCCCGGCCACGGACCACCCACCACTATCGGCGATGAACGCCGAGGAAATCCTTTCCTCCAGTGATTAAACCTTTTAACCTGGATTTCCTATATTAAGCTGGTTGTACAGACAGTTTGCTATGGTAAAATAACTTCAAAAGCCCCCTTGGCCACATCAGATGGGGCTGATTGAGGGAACCCAATGGGTGCACTGAAGCTTCAATCTGATAAGCGGCCGGGGCTGGCCCGGCTGAAGCACATCGTGCGCTGCTTTAACTGGCGTCAATATTCTCTCCTGATAATCGCCATCGTGCTCCTGATCCTGTCAGCGCTGGCCAGTTGTGGCCCTTCGATTGAGGACCTCCTAGCAGTTGACTACACACCGCTGCCCGGGGATGATTGGGAGGTATCGACGCCCGCAGAGCAGGGACTTGACCCGATGCTTGTGGCGGAGCTTTATTACAATGCAGCTGAATTAGAGACCCTCTATAGCCTGCTGGTTATTAAGGATGGTTACCTGATAGCGGAAGACTACTTCAACGAAGGGTCTGTTGATCAGAAGGACAGGCTGCAATCGGTGACGAAGAGTTATACCTCGGCCTTGGTCGGGATTGCACTGGAGCTGGGTTACCTGTCAAGCGTGGACCAGAAGATGCTGGATTTCTTCCCGGAAGTCGCTGACCAGATAACTGACCCGAGGAAGGAGCAGATCACAATCCGGCATCTGTTGCAGATGCGCGCGGGATATCCCTGGGAGGAGACCGATCCTGTTCTCTGGGAAGGGCTTCTATCGGGTTACTATGTGCCCCTTATAGAAGGGTTCCCTCTCATCACCGACCCGGGAACCGAGTTCCATTACAGCAATTTATCGTCCAACTGGCTGGGGATTATTATAGCCCGGGCGTGCGGCACGAATCTCAAGTCGTTCGCCGAGGAGCATCTTTTCTCGGCAATTGAAGTGGAGGCGGGTGAATGGGGTACGGACGCGGAGGGTCACAACAACGGCTGCGGTGACCTGCACTTTACGGCACGTGATGCGGCCAGGTTCGGTCTGTTATATCTCAACGACGGTAAATACGAGGAGAACCAGGTCGTTCCCGCCGACTGGGTGCATGATTCCCTGCAGAGGTACTCGGAGGATATTAATTTGACTGGCGGATTTCCGGCAAACTGGGGTCTTTCCTTCCGCGACATCGGGTATGGCTATCAGTGGTGGTCTGCGAGGGTAGGCGAGCATCATTTCGACTACGCGGCGGGACATGGCGGACAGCTGATTGTTTTACTGGATGAGCTCGACATGGTTATTGTCGTTACGTCTTACCCGTTTTGGCTGCAACATGATGCCGAGTCATGGAAGCACGAGTTGGCGATTATCAATCTGGTAGGTGAGTTCATCAAGTCCTTACCTATTGAGTGACGGGCAAGCCAGAGCGACGTACCGGCTTGCTAGGCGATATTAATGATATTCTCCCCTTAAAGGCTTCTGTTAATGCTGCTTCGGTGTTGCTAGTACCGCCCTCATTTACCGGGGGATTGTGGTCGAGCAATTAAGATATGTTGCTCAAATAATTATGATAATTCGCCAGGGTCTCTTTTAAGTTATCACCGCCGAATTTGTCGAGGCAAGCATCAGCGAAGACAGTGGCTAACACGGCTTCGGCGATTACCCCGGCGGCCGGGACGACACAAATATCGCTGCGCTCATAGTGAGCCTTGACCTTCTCACCGCTGCGAAGGTCCATAGAAGGTAAAGGACTAGCCAAGGTAGCAATAGGTTTGACTGCGGCCCTGACTATTATGTCCTCGCCATTGCTTATGCCACCTTCGATGCCACCGGCACGATTAGTGGCATGTCGCCAGGGTAGCTCCTTCGCTTTGCTACGAGGACCAGGTTCGATAACATCGTGAGCCTGCGAGCCCTTACGCTCGGCTAAAGCAAATCCCGCTCCGATTTCCACTCCCTTTATGGCATTGATGCTCATTATCGCTTGGGCAATCCTGCCATCGAGACGACGGTCCCAGCTAACGTGGCTGCCCAAGCCGATGGGGACACCGATAGCAATCACCTCAAAAGTGCCACCCAACGTGTCCCCGTTAGCTTTGGCCTCATCAATGGCTGCCATTATTGCTTTTTCTTGCTCGGCATGGGCACAACGGACTGGGGAGGCTTCTACTTGTTGCCAATCTATAGAACTTGCTTCGCCTTGTTCCCAGTGATGTCGCCCAATCGCCACGGTGTGGCTATGAATAGCAACGCCCAACTCCTCCAGGAATCTTCGGCCTATGGCTCCGACAGCTACTCTGGTGGCTGTTTCCCGGGCACTGGCTCTTTCCATAATTGGCCTGATGTCTTTGAGACCATATTTAGTCACTCCGGCCAGGTCGGCATGTCCCGGGCGGGGACATGTTATAGGCTCGACTTCTTTCTCTACAGGAGAAACGCTTAACTGTTCCTGCCAGTTTTGCCAATCTCGGTTGGTGATAATTAGTGCGATGGGGCTACCCGTAGTGAGCCCGTAGCGAACACCAGCCATAATTTCCGCCTTATCCTCTTCAATCTTCATGCGGGGACCACGCCCGTAGCCTTGCTGGCGGCGCTTGAGTTCCTTATTTATGTACTCCCCTTCTAGGGGGAGGTTAGCCACCATCCCTTCCACTATGGCCACCAACCCCTTTCCGTGGGATTCTCCACCAGTAAGAAAACGAAATTGTCCCATTAGCTTTGATATAGAAATAGAGGTTGATTATAGTTATGGCTTAAGATTTCCAACAAAATTACATCTTGGGCGCTCAACCCCGATAATCTCACCTGTATAGCATTGGCAAATCCCAACAGCGACCATATTGTTAGTCTAGGTGGTTGATAATACTCGAATATCGCAGTTTCGATGCCAGCCAGTTCTGCTGCCAAATCTATGGCTGTATCCAGATCACCTAGCGCATCAACCAGTCCCAACTCTTTGGCTTCGGTACCAGTATAAATTTGCCCCGTAGCCAAATTTCTAACCTCTTCCTCGCTTAGTCCCCTCCCCTCAGCCACCACATCAACAAATTGCTCGTAATACTCGTCGACCATTCCCTGCATGATTTCCTCCTCCTCAGGCGTCAGTTCCCTGAACCCCCAATACATGTCTTTATACTTGCCGCCCTTGAAGGTTTCTATCTGAATACCCAGTTTTTCCAGAAGCCCTTCGATGTTTATTAGTTGAGAGATAACCCCAATGCTCCCCGTCATTGTAGTAGGAAGGGCAACGATCTTATCCGCTTTGGTTGAGATATAGTAGCCGCCTGAAGTAGCTGTGCTTCCCATGCTTACCACAATGAGTTTTGTCTCCTTAACTCTTTCTATCTCCCACAGGATTTCCTGGCAAGGCGCTATCTCACCGCCAGGGCTCTCTATGCGGAGAACAATCGCCTTGACTGCCTTATCTTCCTCCGCTTTTGTTAAATAATCTTTCACCAACTCCGGGGTAATGGTTGAGCCAGAGAGCAATGAAGAGTCAGCAGTGGTAATAGTCCCGCTGAGCGGAATCACAGCAATTTTACCTACCACCAGTCTGGGAATTAAGATAGTCGGAATTAGTATTGCTGCTAGCAATAATACTATACCCACACTGATAATGATTGCCCTTTTTTTCACCTCTTTTCTCCTGTCAATATTTCCTTAGCCTTATCGAACATTATATCGACGGGGGCTTCCCTTCCTGTCCATAGCTTGAAGGAAGCTGCTCCCTGATATACTAACATAGGTAGGCCGCCGAGTATATTGGCCCTGGCTTTTTGTGCTAGCCTTAACAAAGGTGTTAGCCAGGGGTTATACACCACATCATATACTAAGACGTTCTTAGGAATCACTTCAAGGCTCAAAGGTGATTGTCCTTCTTGCGGACTATCCTTCATTCCTATAGTAGTGCAATGGACTATTAAATCGCAGTCGTCAAGAGTTCTGGCCAAGCTTAGATTCTGCCACTGAAAAGCAGTGACATCTGGCTCTAAATCCTTCGAGCTTGGTGAAGCTCCTTTGCTATACCTCACCAGATTTTCTGCCAATGCACTGGCTCGTTCAAAGATACCATCAGTAATGGCCAATGAAGCTACCTTCCTTTGCACCAGGGTAAAACTTACTGCCCTGGCCACTCCACCAGCACCCAGGATTACTACCCGCTTTCCTTCGGGGTCAAAGTGTCCTTCCTTGTCCAGCGCCTTGATAAAACCATAGGCGTCGGTATTAAAACCCATGAGCCTGTCATCCTTTTTGACTATGGTATTGACAGCACCGATCGAACTTGCCAGGTCATCAACTTCATCTAATAAAGGTAAAACTGCCTCTTTATAGGGCACGGTTACGTTCGCTCCAACATTTTGAGGTTTTCTTAAATCATTCATTATGTCTTTAAGTTGGGCTGGGTTTGTCTCCCACAGCTCATAGCGAATATCAAGTTGATAGTAGTCCATGGCCGCTTGCTGAAAATAGGGGGAAATAGAATGTTTGAGGGGGTAACCGATGAGGCCTATGTATCTCGACATTGCTTAAGCTCCTTCGCTATTGCTCAGGGCGCTGGCTATCCAGGAAACCCTGGAGAATTAAGGCTGCCGCTATGGCATCTACTTCGGCTTTAGCTGAAAAGCTATGATTTCTGGCTCCTCTTTTTGCTCTGGGGCGCAGTTTACGTCCCTTGCTACCAGCCTCCGTCTTCAGGTGCTCGGCAGCTTTGGTAGAGAGTCGTTCATCCCACAGTTGTACATCAATCTGGTTGAGATTGTTTTGCTTCGCTCGCCATGACAACTTGTCGGTGAAAGTTGTTACCTTACTGGCTTGCTCCCCAATCTCGCCGTTTAAGCGGCGAGGCAAGCCAACTACAACACACTCTGCCTTATACTGCTCTACAAGCTTGAGAATCTCATCTATAAGGGCATCTTTGTCTTTACTGGCGAGCACGGTTAAGGGGGTCGCCAAAATCCCCCGGGGGTCGCTTATGGCCACCCCGGTTCTCTTATCTCCGACATCTAGTCCTAAGCTGCGCACATCACCCTCACCTTAATCCTCTCCCGTCGAGGGAGAGGAGAGTATGGTTTATTAATCTTTACCCTCTGAGGAAGCGGAGATTTGACTCGCAACGACACTTTTGACTAATTTCAGGGCTTCGTCAATCTTGGCGGCATCTTTGCCGCCGGCTTGAGCCATAGCAGCCTTGCCACCACCACCTCCACCAGTAACCTTGGCTACTTGGTTAATAATATCGCCGGCATGAAACCCCTTAGCTATCAGGTCAGGAGTCACCATGGCTAAAAAGTTGGGCTTACCGTTATAAACTGTAGCCAAAACCACTATGGCACTCTTTAGCCTGTCTCGCAATATATCTCCCATTTCCCTGAGGATAGGCATGGTCAATGCTGGCACCTTGGCAGCCAGAACTGTCACACCGTTCACCTGCTCGGCTTGCCCAGGCAAATCCTCCGCTATTCTGCGCGATAGCTCCTTTTCCAGTGAAGTCACTCTCTTGCGCTCTGCTTCCAGCTCACTGATAAGGGTTTTCACTTTGTCAGGAACTTCGTCAAGCGAGCCTTCTACTTCTTTGGCTACGCTCTGCAGGGCAGTTAAACGAGATTCAATTAGAGATTCAGCTTTTCTTCCCGTTACCGCTTCAATACGATGCAGTCCTGTGCCAATGCTGCTTTCACTGGTTATCAGGAATATGCCAATTTCTCCAGTTGACCCTACATGAGTGCCACCACAGAGTTCTTTGCTTATTGCTGGCTTCCCGATTTCTAGCATCCGAACTTCCTCTCCGTATTTTTCTTCAAATAAGGCAATAGCACCCTCAGCGATGGCCTGCTTATAAGGGAGTACTTTTGCCTCTGCTTTTAAGTTCTGGCGTACCCACTCATTAACCTGCCTCTGAATTTCATTGAGCTGCTCTTCGGTTACCTGTCCTAAGTAGGAGAAGTCAAATCTGAACCTTTCCGGCTCTACTAATGAACCTTTTTGCTCAATACGCTTATCCACTATCTGCCTTAAAGCGGCCTGGAGGAGGTGAGTGGCGGTGTGGTTGCGAGCGATATCCAGGCGGCGAGTGGAATCAACCTTGGCTTCCACTTCATCACCAACAGATATGCTGCCTTTAACAACTTTTCCCTGATGGACAATCACATCGGAGGGAGTCCTGATAGCATTTGTGACGACTACCTTTCCCTTTGGGCTGCTGATTTCCCCGATATCACTTACCTGCCCACCCATCTCGCCGTAGAAAGGAGTGCTATCAAGCACTATGTCAACTTCTTCGCCCTGAGAAGCAGCTTCTACGGGTTGCCCCCTGACACTTAATTTAAGGACCTTAGACTGGGAGCTTACTGCGTTATAGCCTACAAACTCTGTTGATATTGGTACCAGAGTAATGTTAAACTCTGCAACTTTTTGCCAACCCGCTCTGGCTCTTTCTCGCTGTCTCTCCATCTCAGTCTGAAAACCTTCCCAATCTATGAAGAGACCTCGTTCCTTAGCTATCTCAGCAGTTAATTCTGGGGGAAAGCCATGGGTATCATAAAGCCGGAATACCTCTTCGCCTGTTAGCCTTTCTCTCCCTTGAGCTAAAGCTTCGCCGATGAACTTTTCCACCAGATTAAGCCCAGTATTTAAGGTAGTAATGAACTTCTCTTCCTCAACTCTAACTACGTCGCTAATCGAATTTTGCTTAGCCATAAGCTCGGGATATATGTGGCTCATTGTGCTAACGACGATTTCAGCCATTTCACTAAGGAAAGGGTCATTCAACCCCAGTTTCCCGCCAGAGAGCGAAGCCCGCCTGAGTAGTCGTCGCAGGACATATCCTCTGCCTTCGTTGGAAGGCATTACGCCATCGGCAATAAGAAAGGCAATGCCGCGTGAGTGCTCAGCAACAATTCTAATGGCCCGGTCGGTATTCTCGTCCCGACCATACTTTTTCTTGGATAAGCGGCGAATGTGGTCTACCAATGGGGAAAACAAATCCGTTTCGTAAGGTGAGGGCTTGCCCTGGATAGCGGCCAGAGTTCTTTCTAGTCCCATACCGGTATCAATATTCGGTTTGGGTAAAGGAGTGCGTTGTCCACCTTGGTCTTGATTGTATTGGGTGAATACCAGATTCCATATTTCGGAGAAGCGACCACAGTCGCAATTGGGCTTACATTCAGCTTTACCACAGCCAAACTCTTCACCGAGGTCATAATGAATCTCGCTGCATGGTCCACAGGGGCCAGAATCGCCAACCGGCCCCCAGAAGTTGTCCTCTTCGCCGAATCGCAATATCTTCCCGGCGGGGACGCCAACCTCTCGCCAATAAGCGAAGGCTTCATCATCGTCAAGGTAAATGGTTATCCAGAGCCGCTCCTCAGGCAGCTTCAAATACTTGGTGACAAACTCCCAGGCCCAGGAAATAGCTTCTTTTTTAAAATAATCACCGACACTGAAATTACCCAGCATCTCGAAGAAGGTGAGGTGTTTGCTGTCACCCACCGAATCTATATCATTGATGCGAAAGCACTTCTGGCAGGAAGCTAATCGCCGGCTAGGTGGGACCTCTAGTCCTAGGAAGTATGGCTTAATTTGCACCATGCCAGCGCTAGTCAACAGTAAAGTAAGGTCCTTGTGAGGAACCAACGAAGAGCTGGGGATAATCTTATGCCCCCTATCCTGAAAAAAACTCAGAAAGGCTTGCCTCAGTTCGTCACCAGTCACTTACCATTCACCTTCTTGATTTTAGAAGGTGCCAGCTTTAATGTCAATCAGGCTGGTAAGACTTCACTTGGGACTGGAGGCAGTATGCCTTAGATAGGAGACACAAAGTATTTAGCAAGCTGGTGGGCTGCTGGCTATTCCTTTGCGGGTTGACGGGTGTCTTGAGGCTGGAATGGTGGCTAATGGAGCCAACGGGTTCAGGACTACTAGGCATGACGCTTACGTCAACCAGGAATTTAGTCATTTCCCCTTCTTCGTGTAATCGGGGCACCAAGTGGCATTGGGGCGCTCAGGGCGATGACAAGCACTTCTCCAGTTCCATTTACAACTGTCACAGAGGAAAATATTCATGCCCAGGGTTTTTTTGATCCCTAGTTTGAGTTTGTCTAGCCAGCTGGGATTGTTTCGCTTCTTCACTTCGCTCGGAGTGGCAGCCGGGGTAATAATATTCCCTAGATATCCTTAGATAGAGTGGCTAAGAATTCAGCATTATTCTTTGTCTTAGCCAGCCTTTCCAGGATCCTTTGTGTAGCCTCGCTATGGTTAGGGGAATCGCTATCTATCATACTAATCACGCGCCTCAGCAGCCATATTTGTTTCACGGTATTTTCATCCAGCAAAAGCTCTTCTCTCCTTGTGCCGCTAGGCATAATATCTATAGCCGGGAAGATCCTTCGCTCAGATAATTTTCTATCTAAGTGGAGTTCCATGTTACCTGTTCCCTTAAACTCCTCATATATGAGGTCATCCATACGGCTGCCGGTATCCACGAGGCAAGTAGCAATGATGGTTAGACTTCCCCCCTCCTCAATATTGCGAGCAGTACCGAAGAAGCGTTTGGGGGGATGCAGGGCTGTTGAATCAATACCGCCAGATAAAGTACGCCCGCTAGGGGGCAGGGCTAGGTTGTAAGCTCTTGTAAGTCTGGTAATGCCGTCAAGGAGCATGACCACATCTTTGCCCGTTTCTACTAGCCTTTTGGCTCTCTCTAATGCTAATTCCGCTACCCGAGTCTGGCTTTCTACTGGTTCATCGAAGGTGGCAGCAATAACCTCGGCCTTAACTGACCTCTTCATATCAGTGACCTCTTCGGGTCTTTCTCCAATAAGGCAAACCATGAGGTGAATATCATTGTAGTTAGTAGTTATGGCGTTGACAATTTTTTGAAGAAGCACAGTCTTGCCTGCCTTAGGTGGTGATACAATAAGCCCTCTTTGCCCCCGGCCTATAGGTGCCACTAGGTTGATTAGGCGACTGGATAACTCATCTGACGTTGTTTCCAGATTGATGAGCTGATTTGGGAAGGTGGGTGTCAGCGAACCGAAATTGCGGCGCGTCCTTGCTAGTTCGGCGTCGAGTTCATTGATACTCTCTACTCGAAGTAAGCTGTAGTATTTCTCGCTTTCTTTAGGAGGTCTAGCCTGGCCACAGATAGCATCGCCGTCTCTTAAGTTGAAGCGGCGGATCTGGGAATTTGATACATAGATATCATTAGCACCACGCCGGAAGGTATCCTGTCGTAGGAAGCCGTAGCCCTCGCTGATGGTTTCCAGGATGCCTGTTATAAACATATTTCCCTGCTGCTCTGCTTCCGCTTGCAGGATGCGGTGGATAAGCTCGGGCTTCTTCAAAGCAGAGTAGCCGTTGATGCCATACTCCTTAGCCATCGCCTCCAGCTCATCCCGATTTTTGCTTTCTAATTGCGCCATAGTTAACATAGTAGCCTCTTTTTAAATGCGTTTCCTTTTTATATCTATGGTTTTATGGGGCTTTTACAGTAATTCCTCTCTCTCCATGACTTTCTTCCAGTCATTTCTAAAACGCTCAATGCCGATATCTGTTAGAGGGTGTTGTATCATTTGTAGTAACACCTCATAGGGCACTGTGGCAATATGAGCACCGATTTTGGCTGCCGTTAGACAATGTTGAGGATGTCTGATACTAGCGGCGATAACTTGAGCGGGCAGTTGATAATAGTCCAAATATTCCACAATGTCAACCACCACTTTCATACCATCCTCACCAATGTCATCCAATCTGCCCACAAAAGGGCTCACAAAAGTTGCTCCTGCTGCTGCCCCCAGCAAAGCCTGGTTCAAGGTGAAGCATAAAGTGAAATTCACCTTTATGTTTTCACCAGCCAATACCGAGGTGGCCTCCACTCCTTCAAGACTAGCTGGTATCTTGACCACGATATTCTCCGCCCATTTGGCTATTTCTCTGGCTTCGGCTACCATTCCTCGGACATCTTGGCTCAATACCTCAGTAGATACCGGGCCGGGTACAATGGAGCAGATTTCCTGGACTAACTTTCGATAATCAACCTTGCCTTCTCTCGATACAATGCTGGGGTTAGTAGTTACCCCTGTAACTACCCCTAGTCTCACCCCATGGCGAATATGCTCTATATTGGCGGTGTCTAAAAATATCTTCATCCTCTTAATTTAAAGGTAGGCTTGTCTGAGCACCTTCAACAAGTGTCTCTTTGGCTGCCCCAATGAACCCCAGAAATAAGGGGTGAGGAGAATCGGGGTGGGATTTGAACTCTGGATGAAATTGGCAGGCAAGCATCCAGGGATGATCTCGTAATTCAGTAATTTCCACTAATCTCCCATCCGGGGATAACCCGGAGGGTACAAGACCGGCTTCTTCTAATGGCTGGCGGAAATGATTGTTAAATTCATAACGGTGGCGATGCCTTTCATAGACTACTTCGGTGCCGTAGGCACGAGCTGCCCTTGTTCCCTCTACCAGATGACAGGGATAAGTCCCGAGCCTCATGGTCCCTCCTTTTTGCTCTATGCCACGCTGCTCAGGGAGGAGGTCGATGACAGGATAAGCACTACTGGCATCAAACTCAGTGGAATTTACCTTTTCGGTATGGAAAACATGACGGCCAAATTCGATGACCATAATTTGCATCCCCAAGCATAAGCCCAAGTATGGGACTTCCCTTTCTCGGGCAAATTTGGCAGCTTTTATCATGCCTTCAATTCCACGGTAGCCAAAGCCACCGGGAACAACTATACCCTGAACTTGCTCAAGCTTATCATCGGCCATGCCATCCAATTCCTCGGAATCTAGCCATGCTATCTTCACCTCGCGATTGTGCGCTAATGCTGCATGGCGCAATGCTTCGCGCACGGAGTAATAAGCATCCTGGAGCTCTACGTATTTGCCTACCAGCCCAATAATTACAGGCTCTTTAAGAGCTTTTAGCCTGGCTACCATGTCTCGCCATTCTTCCAGGTTGCTTTTCCCGGCTTTTAATCTCAATCGGCTAACTATTAATTCCCCTAACCCCGCATCCTCGAGCAGCACGGGCACCTCGTAGATGGTTTCGCTGGTAACCAGGGGGATAACCGCCTCTTTATCTACATCGCAAAATAGCGATATTTTGTCCTTTATCCCTTCAGATATCTCCTTATCGCTGCGACACAGTATAACATCGGGCTGGATACCGATTCTCCTTAACTCGTTGACGCTGTGCTGAGTTGGCTTGGTCTTTAGCTCATCGGTGGCAGCGATGTGTGGCAAAAAGGTGACATGAATATATAGCACATTATCCCGGCCTTCATCCTTTCTCATCTGCCTTATAGCTTCCAAGAAGGGTTGCCCTTCAATATCTCCTACAGTTCCGCCAACTTCAACAATAATTAGCTCAGCCTGAGATATTTCGGCTACTTCCCTTAACCGTCTTTTTATTTCATTGGTTACGTGGGGAACCACCTGAATTGTGCCTCCCAAAAAATCTCCTCGCCTCTCCTGAGCAATGACGGAAGCATAGACTTGACCTGAAGTGACGTTAGAAGCTTGGGTCAGCTCCACTCCGATAAATCTCTCATAATGTCCTAAATCCAAGTCAGTCTCGGCACCGTCTTGAGTAACAAACACTTCACCGTGTTGGTAAGGGGACATCGTCCCCGGGTCAACATTCAAGTAAGGATCAAGTTTCTGCACAGAGACAGATATGCCGCGGCTTTTCAATATTTTGCCGATAGAGGCTACTGAAATTCCCTTACCTACAGAACTAACTACGCCACCAGTAATGAAAATATACTTACTCACTGCTCATTACAAGAGTATAAAGAAAGCCAAATCTTGTAGATCGGTCCTCAGAGGCGAAGCAAACGTGAGTTTCTTTAATTATAAAAAGTAAGGTTCTAAATTGTCAAGTCTGCTTTGTTCAAATGATGTGACACACTCTGTCTTGAATTCGGGCACAGGTTTTTTGTAGAAAAGGTGGCAATGCTATAATAAGTGTAGCAAAAAATGTCTAAAAAATACATTCTGGCTGTCGTAGTACTAGTAGCGGTAGCGTTAAGTATCGGTATTTGGGCTCTATCCCTTTCTCCAATATCCAGCCCACCCCAGTCTAATAACTCAACCCAATACATTGATCCCGATTGGACATTCCCCCCGGAGAGCGAGCCGGCTATTACCTTGCCTGATTTCCGCCCGGTAGTTGCCGGGGTAATGCCCTCGGTGGTTTCCGTGACTACAGAGACTGGCGTCTCTTCTTTCTTTGGTCAAAGTACGGAATATGTTGCGGGGTCCGGGATACTTATCGACGACAAAGGATATATTGTCACCAACAACCATGTGGTTGAAGATGCCCAGAGCATCTACGTGGAGTTGGCCGATGGTAGGACTTTCCCTGCAAATATAGTAGGCACTGACTCCTTATCTGACCTTGCCGTGATAAGGATAGATGCCGCAGATTTGCCTTATGCCTATTGGGGCGACTCAAGCTCACTATCTCTTGGCGAATGGGTGCTAGCCATTGGCAATGCTCTGGGAGAAGGAATAATAGCAACCCAGGGCATAGTCAGCCAGTTAAATGTATCCGTGAACGTTGAGGGAAATACCCTTTATGGTTTAATTCAAACCACGGCGGCTATCAATCCCGGCAACAGCGGTGGCCCACTGGTGAACATGTCTGGTGAGGTAATAGGCATTACCAGCGTTAAGATAGTTGCGTCTGAGGTGGAAGGTATGGGCTTTGCTATAAGCAGCGATGAAGCTAAGCCTATCATCTTGGATTTAATTCGTTATGGTCGCGTGACCTATCCTTGGCTGGGAGTGGGATTATATACCGTGGATCCTTCGCTAGCTGCAGCAATGAACCTTTCTGTGGACAGGGGGGCGCTTATTGTAACATTAGTTGCTGATAGCCCTGCAGATGCTGCGGGGTTAAGAGAAGATGACATCATCATCCGCTTCGGGGGCCAGGAAATAAGCAATGTTACCGACCTCGTCCGAGCTATTCGAACCAGCGAAATCGGCGAAGAGGTAGAAATAGACTTCGTTAGAGGTGAAGATATTAAAACAACCTCAGCCCGGCTTATAGAACGCCCGACTCCCTAGGACAAGCTTCCTTTATCCCGAGCTCAGTAACCAGGACCTTCCTGTTTTGGATTTGGAAATTTGAATTTTGGAATTTGTTTAGGATTTGGGATTTGCCTTTTTGATTGCCAAAGAGACCTCGCTATTCGAGATGAGGTGTTTCTCGCCATAAGCTCCATCAGGAGGCAAACCATCGATAAGCTCCTGAGATAAGGTCTCCTGTTTAATGTAGTCGGCAAAGGTATCTATTACTTGCTTGATGAGTGGTTCTTTTGTCTGATAATAAGTGATGATGTGGTCTGTGATATCAAACTTGGCATTGCGACGCATACTTTGAAGATGACGCACAAGCTCTCTACTTACTCCCTCGGCAATTAGCTCAGGATTCAATTCAGTACTTATGGCCACCCAATATCTGGCGTCGTTAGCTACGCTGTAATCTGGCGTGTCCTGATGGCATCGGGATTCCTCTCGTTCCTTTGCTTCACTCAATACGACGAGCTGCTTAACATTTATCTCTTCCATTATCTCACTAGCTAAGTTCTCTAAAGCTTTCTTCTCCCCTTCGGTCTCTACCCCGACCACGGCTTTACCCAATGGCTGGCGCACTTTAATTCCCGCCTTAGCTCGTGCCGCCCTGCCCAAGCTGGATATTTTCATAGCTAGCTCAACATCGTCATTTAGCTTATCATTGATTTTAATCTCATCCGCTATGGGGAAATCAGTTAGATGAACGCTTTCTCTAGCTTCAGGATTAGCAGAGCGAAACAAATTCTGATAAAGCTCTTCAGCAATAAATGGCACAAAGGGGGCCAACAATTGACATAAAGTCACCAAGCATTGATGTAGCGTAGTATATGCGGCCAATTTATCGGCATCGCTCTCGCTTTTCCAGAACCGGCGGCGGTTTCTTCTGACATACCAGTTAGAGAGATTATCTATGAATCCCTCAATCCTACGTGTCGCAGAAGTAGGATTGTAGCTATCCATCAATTTGGAAACCTCGCTTACGAGCCGATTAAGTTCTGAACTAATCCAATTATCCAGCTCCGTGAAAGTTTTTGGCTGGTCGCTGTCAGCCATCAGGGTCTGAGGAACAAAGCGATCGATATTAGCATAAAGGGTAAAAAAGGAATACGTATTCCACAAAGTAAGGAAAAATTTACGTATCGTCTCTTCAAGCATCTTAGTGGAGAAACGATGGTTATCTTCTCCTGTAGTAGAAACCAGCATATACCACCTTAGAGCATCTGCACCATAGTTATTAATCACAGCCCAGGGATCAATTACATTGCTCTTGGACTTACTCATTTTCTCACCCTGAGCATCGACGACGTGCCCCAGGCAGATGACGTTCCTAAAGCAAGGACGATTGAAAAGTAGAGTAGATATGGCATGTAAGCTGTAAAACCAGCCTCTGGTCTGGTCCACAGCCTCGCAGATAAAATCGGCGGGAAAATTCTGCTTAAACTTATCTTCATTCTCGAAAGGATAATGCCACTGAGCTGCCGGCATAGCTCCGGAATCAAACCAACAATCAATTACTTCGGGGACGCGCTGCATCTTGCCACCACATTTAGGACAGGCAAAGGTAATTTCATCCATATAAGGGCGGTGTAAATCCAAGGGCGTGGTTAAGCCACTGAGACCCGACTGCGTCCTTAATTCATCCAGGCTGCCAACACACTCAGGATGGCCGCAGGAAGAACAGCGCCAAATATTGAGCGGAGTCCCCCAATATCTCTCCCGAGAAAAAGCCCAATCAACGTTGTTCTCCAGCCAGTCGCCAAAACGGCCATACTTAATATAGTCGGGGTACCAGTTTATTTCGGCATTGCCCGAGATAAGCCTCTCTTTTACTGCGGTTGTCTTGATGTACCAAGTTTGCTTGGCATAGTAGAGAAGAGGTGACTCGCACCTCCAGCAGAAAGGGTAGGTATGGGTAATCCTCTCACTGCGATAAAGCAACCGCCTTAAACCGAGGTCGTTGATAATGAGATCATCAGCATCCTTGACAAACCTACCCTCAAAAATGGGATCGCCCATCATAACCCCTTGCTCATCTACAGGTTGGACAAAGTAGAGCTGGTTAGAATAACCCGCCTTATAATCCACTTCACCAAAAGCTGGAGCGATATGCACGATTCCTGTGCCTTCATCCAGAGATACAAAGTCCTCTGCAATGACCCAGAAATTCTCATCTCTGGCCGGAGCCCGTTGTACAAGTCCACCGGGCCCACTAAGCTGTTCAAAGACAAATTTCCAACTACGATATAGCTGCCCAGGTAGTCGGTAGAGCGGCTCATATTCTAGCCCCTTCCCCTTCAAGCGCTCTCCCACAAGTTCTTTACCTTTACAGGTGCCCAGAACTTCGTATTTATCAATTAGGGCGCCAGCGAGGAGAGCCTCAGCCAAGATCAGCTGTTCACTCCGATTTTCAACGCTGACCTTTACAAAAGCATAATCAGCCTCGGGAGCTACTGCTAAGGCAGTGTTGCCGGGCAAAGTCCATGGAGTGGTTGTCCAAGCAAGGAGGTAAGTGGGTAGTTTGGGGTCGGCACCGAGCTTACTTAGATATCCACTAACCACTTCTTCTGGCACCCTAAACTTTACATAAAGCGATGGGTCTTCAGCATCCTTATAGCCCAAAGCTACCTCGTGAGAACTAAGGGATGTGCCACATCTAGGACAATGCGGCGTTACTTTATAGCCCTGATAAATTAAGCCCCTGCCCCATAGCTTTTTTATTATCCACCAACAAGATTCAATATAGCTATTGTCCAAGGTTATGTAAGGATGCTCCATGTCTAACCAGCAGCCAAGGCGCTCGGTCATAACTTCCCATTCTTTAATATATTTGAAAGCGCTTTGGCGACAATGGTCATTGAATCGAGCCACTCCATATTCCTCAATTTGAGCCTTACTGGTAAGGGCAAGCGAGCTTTCCACTTCCAATTCAACGGGTAAGCCGTGGGTATCCCACCCTGCCTTTCGTGGCACATGATAACCCTTCATCGCCTTGTACCGGCAAACGACGTCCTTATAGAGACGAGACAGTACATGATGAACTCCCGGGCTACCATTAGCTGTGGGTGGGCCTTCATAAAAGGCATAATGTGGCCCCCCTTCTCTTATCTCGATGCTCTTGTTAAAAATTCTCTGCTCTTTCCAGAAGCGGAGGATATCTTCTTCTATTTGAAGAAAGTTAATCTTGGTGTTTACTTCCCGGAACATGGCTAACTCTGTCTCAGTAAAATGACCACCTTCCTACTCTCCCCTTCACCTATGCTCTGAGTTGTTACATCGGGATTATCAGTAAGAGTCAAATGAACAATACGGCGTTCGTCAGCAGGCATCGGCTCCATGGTTATGGCGCGGCGTCTTGATTTCACCTGCTCAGCTAGATACAGGGCCAATCTTTGCAAGGACTCACGACGGCGTTTTTTGTATCCGCCAACGTCAACTGTTAACGGCAGCCAGGCTTTTAACCGTCCAACTACTATGAGCTTGGTGATATATTCCAAGCAAGCTAGGGTCTGACCTCGTCGACCAATCAAGATACCCAAATCGTCACCGGTGATATCCAAAGCTAGAGGTATCTCATCGGATAGCACTTCAACCTTGCCTATTATACCCAGCAATCCAAGTAACGTATCTAAAATTTCTGTGACCACCTGGACCGCATCCTTTTCCAGCGGGGTTACCGGAGTCACCCTGATTAAAGCCTCCTCCCCTCCTGCTCCTAAAATACCCGACTTCCCCTCTCTAATAACCTCCACCTCAAATTGGTCCCGGCTCAGTCTTAGCTGCGCCTCTGCCTTCTCTATCGCCTGCTCTACTGTCTCAGCTACTATCTCAATCCCTTCCATAGTCCGATTTCCTTTTAGAAATTTGCTTTATTGCCAGCACAACTTGCGATCACTTCTATAATGCTAGTTTATTTTCCCTTCACTGTTTTGACTGAAATGGAGAACGGAATTTAAGGTAACCCCAGCCACCAGTGAAGAAATATTGAGTTATAATGCCAATTATATTGGAAACTGCCCAATAGAGAGCCAAGCCACTGGGGACCATCAAGGTAATGAAGCCAAACATGAGGGGCATCATTAGCAACATCATCCTGCTTGTGGACTGCTGCCCTGGGTCAACGGCTGGTGCTTGGGTCATCTTCTGCTGTACCCACATTGTGCCACCAACTATGATGGCTAGAATAAAGTCGCCACTGCCTCCCAAATCAAGCCACAAGAAATGGCTATTTAAAGGAATCGCTTGATTCACTATGTCCCAGGAGTAGAGGCGATGTGCTAAATCAAGTAAGTTCTCTGGCGTGGTAGCCAGAGCTCTCATGATGGCTTGATAGAGAGCAATCCAGATAGGGAGCTGAACTAACATGGGCCATAAGCAGCCCAGAGGGTTTACCCCGGCTTCCTTATAAAGCTTCATCGTCTCTTGCTGAAGCTTTTGCTTATTTTTACCATATTTCTTTTGCAATTCTTGAATCTTCGGCTGCATATCCTGCAAAGCTTTGCTGGACTTGAGTTGGCGCTTGGTAAGAGGCCAGGAGATTAAACGGACGATGATAGTAAGGGCGATGATTGCTAACCCAAAGCTACCAGATAAGAGGTGACTCAGGGCAATCAACACATTGAGTACTGGGTTACCTATAATTAAATACCAAACATCCAGGAAACTCATTAAGCGCGACCCTCATTCTTCAATAGTTAAGTTGACTTTCCAACTTACTCCCCCCATATTAATATCCACAACATATAACTGGTTATCTTCACCTCGAATATAAACTAGACCTTCTTGAGCACAAAAAGAACTTCTAACATCAGCACCAATTGAGATAGCCTTCAACGGCATTGCCTCATCCTCAAGCTCGGCGCTGAGGTCAAAAACATATACGGTGCCTGATTCATCAGTCACTATTAGTAGATTATCCATCAAAACAGGTGAGGAAACTATAGGGTTTCCAGCATCAAATTCCCACAGATTTCCCCCTGTTTTTGCCTCAATAGCATAAACTCTGCCATCGAGACAGCCAGCATAAACAATGCCTTCATTGACTATAGGAGATGCCCAGAACCAATTACCGGCTGGTTTCTCCTGGGGAAATTTCCATATTGGCACATCACTACCTATTTTTACGGCATAAAGATAGCGGTCAAACGAACCCAAAAATATAGTATCTTCGTAAATCACTGGTGAAGAAGCAAAGCCTGCCGCTGATTCAAAAGACCAGTCCAATAACTCCCCCGTTTCTAACGATAAAGCATAGATATGACCATCGAAAGTACTGACATAAAGAGTATCACCTGGAATTACCGGGGACGTCCATAGTTTTCTATGTGTTTCATCTAAGACTTTTGATTCCCAATTTAAATCACCAAATTCCTTATCCAGAGAATACACCCTGCCATTGGAGCTACTTACATATATTGCATCCTCGCGCACTAACAAGTCAGCTACTATAGCATTGCTTTTCGCATTATCTATGGGACAATCCCACTCCCATTCACCATACCTTTGCTGAGGAAAGGTCAAATTCTGGCTTCTAGCCAACATGTTCAATGCCAGAACCTGACCACTATAGGTGCCAATGTAAACTATATCTCTATCTACAACCGGTGTACCATATATAGCAGTTGGAATCGATGTCTGGCCACATGATAAGCCGCTGGAGGGTGCGTTGACCTGGGCGGTGGAATAAGACCATTCTAGATTTTCAGTTGACGAATTTATCGCCACCACCCTGCCATCCACGGTGCCCACATAAGCAATGCCGTCGTGAACTGCAGTTCCTGACCATCCCTTCGCTAACCGAGCGCCACCTGAAATACAGGAAACCAGTGTCAAGGGCAAAAGAGCAATTACAATGAGGAATAATATCTTTGGTTGCTTCATTCTATAACTAAGGTACTGGGTCGTAGCCACCTTCAGAGAAGGGATTACATCGAGCTATCCTCTTGGCTGCTAGCCAGCTACCTCGGGCAAACCCATGTCTTTTAATTGCCTCAAGAGCATACTGAGAGCATGTAGGCTGGAAACGACAAACATTAGGGAGAACCTTCGACGCTGTGTTCTGGTACAATTTGATTAAACCCAGAGCTAATTGAGTCATTCGTTGCTCTCCAACAATTGCGCCCGAGCTAAAAGCTTGGTTACTGCCCTCTCTAGCTGGTGATAGTCAGTATTGACTGCTACAGACCGAGCAATGAAGACAATATCCCATCCCGGCCTTAGCGATTGCAGCCTCATTATTTCTCTGAGTAACCTCTTCACGCGATTACGCTGCACCGCCTTACCTACCTTTTTGGTCACGGAAAAACCATATCGGCTTAGACTTAAACCATTGGGCATCGCCTTCATCACTAGCAAGCTATTTGCCCATACTTTGCCTTGTCGATAAACCAAGGTATATTGGGCCCTATTAGTTAAAAAACGAGGCTCCTTCACAGGGTAGAGTTAAACTGGAGTCAGCCTATACCTCCCCTTAAGGCGCCTTGCTTTAAGCACTCGTCTTCCGGCTCGAGTGGCCATTCTAGCACGAAAACCTAAGCTGCGCCTCCGGGAAATTTTCTTCGGTTGATAAGTCCGCTTTGGCATTCTTCAAACTGTCGAACGGGATAGGCCTGTCGAACGGGATAGGCCTGTCGAACGGGATAGGCCTATGCCCCCTGTTTTCCAAATATGGCTTGGTGCGTAAGGTAACATAGCGAGATAGCGAGCCCTCTTTATAGCTTGTGCTAAGCTTCTTTGATGTTTAGCACAGCTTCTGCTCCTCCGCCGCGACACAATCTTACCCTGACTGGAAATATAGCGAGATAACACAGAAACATCTTTATAGTCGATTTTCATACTCCCCTTGCAAAAGGGACAGATTGCTGGCCTGGCGATGAAGTTCCTCGTACTTCTTACTCTTCCAGTATTAGCTACTCTTCCAGTATAAGCCAAATCTTCTTCTCCTTTATTTTAGTCAAAGGGTAAATCTTCAGGCTCAAGCTCCCCTTCCTCGGCTAGGGAAACCGGAGTCGCTTTGTCAAGGAAAATTACTCGGTTTGCTGACACTTCAAGGCTAGTACGCATCTGCCCATCTTGTCCTTCCCAACTGCGAGAGTGTAACCTCCCTTCAATATAAACTCGCTTCCCTTTGGATAAGAATTGATTACAGCTTTCAGCTTGCTTGCCCCAAACGCTAACTCTAAACCATTCTGTTTCCTCTCTACTCTCTCCAGCAGAAGTAGTGTAACGACGACTGGTAGCCATACGAAAAGAGGTAACTGCCTTCCCATTGGGCGTGTATCTCATCTCTGGCTCAGAACCTAGATTGCCAATGAGCATTATTTTGTTTAAGCTTGCCATATTAATCTTCTACTTTTACCACAAGATATCGCAGAATGTCCCCCGAAGCACTAATTTCTCCTTCAAGTTCCTTAACCGATTTTGGCATTAACTTAAAGCGAGCTAGAACATAATCAGCCTCCATAAATTTCCTTATAGGGTAAGCCAGCTTTCTTCTCCCCCATTTTTTTATCTCTTCCACCGCCCCACCACGGCTATTAATGGACTGAGTCACCTTGTCTACAATTTTAGACACTCCCTCTTCATCAACTTCGGGACTAATTATAGCTACCAGCTCATAATCACGCATGTCTAGATTTTATACCACAGGGAATAAAATGGCAACAAGATGTGCTGGCTGACCACATAGGTAACACTGGACTGCGGATTTTAGCAAGTTCTTTTTCAATATACTCTACCGGGGTAAGATAGGCAAGAGATTGGTGTGGGCGGTTGAAGTTATATTCTATAAGCCA
>Ga0307432_1000112_pt1 | contig 68192 bp, 69 predicted proteins | sample SalMarWE160150MG_FD_202158 | JGI IMG/M metagenome (GOLD analysis project Ga0307432, IMG submission 202158) | Salt marsh sediment microbial communities from the Plum Island Ecosystem LTER, Massachusetts, United States - WE1603-150 | ecosystem: Environmental > Aquatic > Marine > Intertidal zone >...
ACAAATAAATGTCTATATTAATGAAAAATTACCTTAGAGAGACTTTTATTTTTGTAATTTGAAATAAAATGCTTATTTTAATGCCAGTTATGACACAGCCTGAGATGCGGTAAGATCGGCTCGCCTGTAAGGTAAAGAATGCCGATATTTAGAAAAAAGAAGTGCATTGGAAGAGAGCTAAATGTTATGCTGAAGGAAATATTAAAGTAATTGGCAGATATAATGGAAAATAAATATTGGTATCGGCATTCTTTATGAATAATCCAGGTTAATGGATCAATTTAAATAGAGGTAATATAATGGCAAAATGTAATCATTTATGTATTCCCATGATTTTTCTGTTCCTTTCTTTATCTGTTTTCTCTTTTTCTCACACAGAGAAAAAACCCCTCACTGTTGCCGAATCGAGCAATTTTACGGCAACTTCCAGATATGATGATGTCATAAATTTTATCAGAGAGCTTCAACAAAAGAGCCATCTGATAAGGGTCGAGACTATTTGCGTAAGCCCAGAAGGGCGAGAAGTGCCTATCCTTATTATAGGAGACCCTGTACCGTCTTCTCCCATGGACCTTAATTATGATGATAGGGCAGTTATTTATTTCCAGGCAAACATCCATGCAGGTGAAGTCGAAGGAAAAGAAGCGGCCCAAATGCTTGCAAGAGATATTATTCTGAGCGAACATCATCCCTATCTCGACAAACTTGTTGTGCTTATCGCACCTCTTTTCAATGCGGACGGGAATGAAAAAATAAGTCCTAATAACCGCCGGAATCAGGTAGGGCCGGAAAAAGGAGTTGGGGTTCGCTACAACGGCCAGAACCTCGATTTGAACCGTGACGGGATGAAGCTGGAAAGTCCTGAAGTTCAAGGCCTCGTTCAAAACGTAATGATTCGATGGGACCCTGCCCTCCTTTTAGACAGCCATACACATAACGGTTCCTATCATGAAGAAGTGGCAACATATGTCTGGTCTCTAAATCCTAATGGTGACAGTTCACTTATCAGCTATATGAGCGACAAGTTCATGCCAGGCGTAAACAAAATAGCTAAGGAAAAGTATAATACTTTATTAATTCCACACGGAGACTTCATGGATGTGAGAAATCCTGAAAAAGGCTGGAAACCACTCGGTCCACAGCCTCGTTATATAAGCAATTACATCGGGCTGCGAAACCGTCTTGGAATACTGAATGAAAATTACCCTTACGTGGATTTTAAAACCCGTGTACTCAAATGTTATAATCTTTTCAGTTCAATTTTGGATTACTGCCACGCAAATAAAGATGAAATCCTCAAGCTTATAAGTAAGGCAGACAGGCGGACAGTACAAAGAGGTTTGAATCCATCAAAAGATGATATATTCGCAACCGAATTTGACGTAAGGCCGATTAAACAGAAAATTACTATCCACGGTTATGAAATGGAAGTCATCGAGACCGACAAGGACTGGCCTCGTTCCAAAAAGACGGACATAAAAAAAACATATACAATGCCTTTCTACAGCGATTATTTCCCGAAAAAATCGGTCAGTTTTCCTTATGGCTACCTTATCCTCGCTCGTGTCCCAAAAGTTGAGAAAAACCTTCTTCAGCATGGAATCACAGTAGAAAAACTGGTTAAGCCTGCAAAACTAACAGTTGAAGCATTCACAGTCAAGGAAATCAAGGGCTCACAAAGGGCATACCAGGGACACTATTTGAGTTCGATTAAAGGAGAATACATCGTAGAAGAGAAGGAATTCCCTACTGGAACGCTTTTTGTCACGACTGCACAGCCTCTTGCCAATGTAGCAGCCTATCTTCTGGAACCAGAAAGTGACGACGGCTTTGTGGTATGGAACTTCTTTGATCGTTACCTTGTTCCCCAGTGGAGCCGCAGACCTCAGGTTTATCCTGTATACAGGCTCATGAAACCTTCAGCCCTAGCTAAAGAAACTGTCCCCATGTATTAATGCCGAATGAAGTTCTTCAGGTATCTGGATAAATCTCTGGAAAAACATTATATAACCAGAAAATCTTAAAAAGAAATCAAGCTTTCCCAAGAGCTTCGAGTTTTGATTCGATCGACGATTCCCTGTCCAGTCTATGGTCAATATGAAGGTCAGCATGAATCCTTTTGACTCCCATATCTACAAGCACTTTGTGCGTTTTTTCAATAACATCGAACAGCGTTTCGAGGTCAGGAGCTTCGATTGTTGTAGCCATTCCTCCTGTGACACTCTTAAGGCCTGAGTTCTCTATTACTTTTATGACTTCCCTAACATACATGCTTACAGAGGTGCCTTCACTCGTAGGGAATATGGCAAATTCAGCAATAATCATCCTTCCCTCCTTAATAATATTCTAATTAAATTATTATTTATAAAAACTCCCTGTAACTTTTTATCTTAATCATTATTCTAACAGATAAGAAATGCTTGTTAAATTAAAAATTCTACAGAGATTCATCGGTTTAGAAACAGCAGTCAAAGAAGTCACAAGCTTTGTATAATATAAAGTAAAGTCGGACTTTACTGGAAAAGCTGTAAGCAGAAAGACTATTTGTCTTCTGCAATAAGTAATGTCTTCAAGTCCAGTTTAAGCGGCAGTTCTCCTGGCGCAGGTTGGTCATGGTTTTTCACGACAGTAAGCCTCACATACTCGTCTTTAAAGCCGAGGGAGATAATGACATCAATTTCTTCAATAAACTTTTCAAGCATGTAAGGTACACCCTGCTCATTAAAGAGGGGCTCGTCACCTTTTATCGAAGCGCTGTACCACACTTCCAGGCCCATTCTTTCGGCAAACTCGCGGAAATTCCTCAAGTCTTCGGGGCTGGATTGAGAGAAATCGTATCCGTCTACAATGAGAGTCTTTGCAGCAAACTGTCCATCCCGAATCATGACTTCCAGACTTTTCAGAATATGCTTCGTAAGGACACCATCCTGACGAAAATTCATTATCACGCGGTTTTTAATTATCTCATCATGGACCTCGATGGCTGATTCCAAGCCTCGTTTTTTGGCTATCTCTTTGAAAATATTTTCATACCAGTTGATGATATAATCGACATGGCTTGAGTACGAAACGTGGATCACAGGTTTTCCCTGGAAAAGCTTGTCCGTTGCGATATGCACCAGGCATGCTGTCTTTCCAACCCCTTTTCTGGAAGCCAGGACACCGATGTTGCCTTTCCCCAATCCTCCTTGAATGGCTTTTTCCAAAACTCTCAAGGGGCTTCTTTTAATAAGTTCCGCTTTGATCATACTTTAAAGCTCCTATGTTTTTTTGAGGCTGAATCTTTTATTGTTTTTTCATATTCAGCCTTTAGTTCTTCGACAATATTTTCGGGAACCCTACCGTATTTCCGGAATTCCATAGTAAATTCTGCTTTACCCTGGGTCAATGAACGAAGGGTCATTGCATAACCGAACATTTCAATCAGGGGCACTTCAGCATCGACACGCGCAAACGTACTGTCTTCGACAGCACTGACAATAACTCCACGTCTCTTGTTAATGCTGGCAAAGACATTCCCTGTAAACTCAGAAGGTCCTTCGACAGAAACCTTCATGATAGGCTCCAAGATGCACGGTCCAGCTTTCATATAAGCCTGTTTAAAGGCTCCTCTGGCAGCAGCCTGGAAGGCCAAGTCCGACGAATCAACTGGATGGGACTGTCCATCATTCACCGTTACCTTTATCCCGACTATCGGAAAGCCAATCAGATGTCCTTTTGCAAGCGCGGACTGAAAGCCCTTGTTACATGATGGAATAAATTCCCTAGGAATATGTCCTCTCTTTACCTCATCTACAAACTCATAATTACCTTCAGCTAGGGGTTTTATGTGTCCGACAACCCGTCCGAACTGACCAGCTCCTCCGGTCTGCTTCTTATGGGTATAATCAAAATCGGCTCGCCGGGTGATGGTCTCACGGTAAGCCACCCTTGGCTTTCCGGTCTCAACTTGGACCCGGTATTCCCGGTTCATACGCTCCACATATACATCCAGATGAAGTTCTCCCATGCCCTGAATTATCCTCTGTTTAGACTCAGGATCTACATATGTCTGGAAAGTTGGGTCTTCTCTTGCGAATCGGTTTAGTGCCTTTGCCATGTTGTCCGCTAATTTCTCGCTGACCGGTGTTATTGCCAGTGAAACAACCGGCTCAGGCACGTAAATAGATGTCATGGAATAATTGAGTCCTGGCTGGACAAAAGTGTCTCCGGAAGCACAGGCAATGCCGAAAAGAGCGACAATGTCACCACTACCAGCCACTTCGATATCCTGCATACTGCCGGCATGCATTCGAATGAGCCGGCCGACCTTAAAATTTTTACCAGTGCGGGAGTTGTGAAGTTCAGCTCCTTTTTTAATAGTCCCCTGGTAGATCCTTATGTAAGTTAACTGCCCGTAGGGGCCATCCTCCAGTTTAAAAGCAAGGGCTACACAGCCTGCTTCAGAATCAGATTCAATCTTTACTTCCTGCTCGTCTTTATCCAGGTCAAGAGCTAAGCTGTCGACTTCTCCGGGATTAGGAAGGTAACGCACCACAGCATCCAGCAAGGTCTGGACTCCTTTATTTCTATAAGCTGAGCCCATGAATACTGGCGTAAGTTCCCGGGAGAGCGTTCCTTTTCTAACCGCATCATGTATGAGTTCTTCCGTAGCACATTCTTCCAATACTGCTTCCATTAGTTCATCGGAAAACATGGAAACAGCATCCAACATTCTTTCTCGCTTTGCTTCCGCCTCTGCTCTCAGAACCTCCGGAATATCTTCCACCCTGACTGTTTCTCCCTCATGACCATCGAAATAAACCGCTTTCATCGCAACTAGATCTACAACACCTTCATGCTTGTCTTCCAGGCCAATGGGAATCTGCATCAATACAGCATTATGACCAAGCTTTTCCTTTAACTGCTCCATTACCTTATAGGGATCGGCCCCGACCCTATCACACTTGTTAATAAATGCGATACGCGGGACATTATAGCGCTTTAACTGTCGGTCAATAGTAATGGATTGTGATTGTACACCACCAACCGAACACAAGACCAGCATTGCCCCATCCAGGACCCGCAAAGCCCTTTCCACCTCTATGGTAAAGTCAACATGACCGGGAGTATCAATTATATTGATGGAATAGCCGTTCCATTGGACATTGGTGGCAGCGGAAGCGATTGTAATCCCGCGTTCCTTTTCCAATTCCATGGAATCCATGGTCGCACCCACTCCATCTTTCCCGTGCACTTCATGAATTTTGCGTATCTTCTTGCAATAGAACAGGATTCTTTCCGTCAGCGTTGTCTTTCCTGAATCGATATGAGCGCTTATCCCAATATTCCTCATTTTAGTTATTTCTGTACTCATTTGACTTCTACCTTGCTATATTTTATATGATTTGCTCCTAAATAGATATCAGCCGTATAAAATGGCGGAGTATACTCCAATTATATTTTTTGCACAACGTTTTTTTCACCCTAAACTGCCTACATATAATATATTTGGAATTTATTATATAGGTGATATACAATATAACTTATGAAAGAATTACAAACAGCTTTTCAAGAAAAGGAAATGTTCATTAAGAATTTCGATGGGGATGTCTATGCTGTTGGAGGCTATGTACGCGATCTAATCCTGGGGAATGCATCTGATCAAGGAATTGATATCCTGATTACACATCGCACTGTTGAAAAAATCGTTGAAAAATTGGCCCCTTTTGGAAAAATTGACCTTGTAGGTAAAAGTTTTGGAGTCATCAAATTCACTATAAAAGGAAGAATATATGATATAGCTCTTCCAAGAAAAGACAGACCAAAAGAAATCGAAATCAGGGGCCACAAAGATTTTGTTATCTCTGCCAACCCTGATATTCCTATCGAGGAAGACCTCAAAAGACGAGATTTCCGCTGCAACAGCATAGCATTACGGCTTAGCGACAATGAACTTATTGATCCATTTCAAGGGGAAAAAGATATCAAGTCAAAGATAATCAGATTGACTAATCCAAGAGCTTTTCCTGATGATCCGCTGCGTGTTCTCCGCGCAGCACGCTTTGCATCGGTGCTGAATTTCTCTATAGACCCCGGAGTCTACGAGTCATCAAAAAATATAAATTTAACCGGCCTTAGTGTAGAAAGAATAACCCAAGAATTGTTTAAGCTACTCCTTTATTCACCTGTTCCGTCTGTAGGGCTTGAAGAATTATTCATGCTTGGTGCTCTCCGGCAGATCTTCCCCGAACTCTACAGTCTCACTCTTTCAATCCAGGATTCCATATTTCACCCCGAAAAAGACAACTATGGCCATCATACAGTATGGCATCATACAAAGATAACCCTGGATCAGGCAAAAAGACTGGCAGATAAAATTAAACTGCCAGAAGATAAAAAACTTGCTTTTCTCCTGGCTGCTCTTTTCCATGACGTTGGAAAACCAGAAACCGCTGAGTGGGAGTTCAAAAAGGGAAGAATGGTTATTACAAACAATAGACATGATATTGCCAGTGCAAAAATTACAGAAAATATATTTAACCGCTTTAAAATTTTTTCTTGGAACGGTTACAACCTGAGAAAAACCGTCCTCTCTCTTATCAAATGCCACCACCGACCGTCGGAACTTTGGGAAAACAGGGAAGTCATTACTAAAAAAGCATTCAACCGCCTTGCTGCAGACATAAATGGAGAAATCGAACTCCTTATATATCTTGATGTAGCAGACCGAGCTGGAAGAAATGACAAACCAATCAGCCAAATTGATGAAGAAGGCCAATGGCTTCTGGGAAAATTCAAAGAGTTAAAAATATCCAAAGAGAGTATTAAGCCTCTCATCTTGGGCCGCGACCTGTTAAAAATGGGCGTATCCCCAGGGCCTATCATGGGAAAGATCCTTAAAAAACTGTATCAGCTGCAGCTTGACAACGAGTTTGATACAAAAGACGAGGGTCTTAAAAATGCAGGTAAGATAATAAAAGAGAAAATCCAATGAAAACCCTCGTAACTGGTGGGGCAGGATATATTGGCTCTCATACCGTAAAAAAACTCATCAAGGAAGGCTTTGATCCTATTATCTTTGATAATTTTTCCACTGGCAAAAAAGAACTCATTACAGGAAAAAATATCGTTACCGGGGATTTAATGGACAAAAGATCCATTAAGAAAGTTTTTGACTCAAATTCAATAAATGCTGTTCTTCACTTTGCATCTTTGATAAGTGTCGGAGAGTCTTATGCAAACCCCCAAATATATTATATCAATAACCTTATAAGCACATTAAATCTTCTTGAAACTATGATGGAAGCAAATGTAAATAAGTTTATTTTTTCTTCAAGTGCAGCTGTATATGGCATTCCAGAAAACACTCCTATCATGGAGTCTCATTCCTTGAACCCTTTTAATCCGTACGGCCGTACAAAGTACTTCATCGAGAAAATACTCCAGGATTATGAGCAAGCTTACGGACTAAAATTTATTTCCCTGCGTTACTTTAATGCCGCAGGTGCTGACCCAGAAGGCAAACTGGGAGAAATGCACGATCCAGAAACCCATCTTATTCCTAACATTCTGCTTTTTCTCTTAGGGGAAAAATCCCATTTCAACATTTTTGGAACAGATTTTCCGACTCCAGATGGTACTGCAATCAGGGATTATATTCACGTTACCGACCTGGCAGAAGCACACGTTCTTGCATTAAAAAAGCTTCTTGCCTCCTCCCAAAGTGAATATATTAATCTTGGAACAACCAGAGGGTATTCTGTCATGGAAGTAATAAAAAAATGTGAAGAAATCACTGGCAAAAAAGTCCACTATAAAAAGAAGCCGAAGAGAAAAGGGGATGTTCCTGTGCTTCTGGCATCAAAGGAAAAAGCAGAGCAGCTGCTTGGATGGGAACTCCACTACTCCAGCATGGAATGCATTATCAAAACCGCCTGGAACTGGCACTCTAGAACCAGTAAGTATAAAACAGCATGAAAAAATGCACCTTATGCCTTTGACTAAATTATGATGGAATGCTATAAATATTCCCTTTTAGGTTAAAATTGAGAAATCACAAACACACTTTTGCAATTTTTTTCACTATAATATTTATTCTCTTTTCATTGAATTGCTCTTCTTATCGAAGACCTGTCATCGAAGACATAAAATCTTCTCCACCGCCTGAACCCAAAGAGGAAATCAACCTGGTCACAATAGAAGAAGAGTCTATTCCGAATTTTGAAGAAAACAATGATACGATTGTTTCCAAACAAGCTCCTCAAGAAGAACCTGAAGAAGAACAGAAAAAAGACCCTTCAGAACTGCTCGAAGAAGCGATGAATGCATACCAGGACGCCAAGATTGCCTGGGATCAGGGCGATATGGATACAGCCCTTGTCGCACTCGATGAAGCCTATGGGCTAATCATTAATATCGAACTACTTCATGATTCACCGCTAATTCAGGAAAAAACTGATTTAAGACTTCTTATCGCCAGGAGAATCCAGGAGATTTATGCTTCCCAAGCTACTGTTATTGGAGAAAACCACCAGACTATTCCCCTTGTTGAAAATAAATATGTCCTCAAGGAAATTAAAAGTTTCCAGACAAAAGAAAAAACATATTTTGAATCGTCATATAAGCGTTCGGGCCGCTACAGGAAAATAATCCTTAAAGAACTTGAAAAAGAAGGCCTACCTCAAGAGCTCTCATGGATGCCAATTATTGAGAGCGGATTTAAAATCAGGGCTTATTCACGGGCAAGAGCACTTGGTCTTTGGCAGTTTATATCTTCAACAGGTTACCGCTACGGCCTCAGGAGAGACCGCTGGATAGATGAAAGAATGGATCCTGAAAAAGCTACTCGCGCAGCCATAAAATATCTGAAAGAACTCCACTCCTTTTTCGGAGACTGGACGACCGCACTTGCTTCATATAACTGTGGAGAATTTCGAGTCCGACGCGTCATCCAGGCACAGCGTATAAACTACCTTGACAACTTCTGGGATCTTTACCCTATGCTTCCCACGGAAACCGCACGTTTTGTTCCCCGCTTTATTGCAACCTTATTGATCATCAACAATCCAGAAAAATACAGAATGCACCTTCCTGTGCCAGAACCGCCTTTAAGATACAAGACTATTACAGTCAAACGGGCTGTAAAACTCTCTTCCCTTTCAAAAGAACTCGGACTCGGCGAAGATGAATTGGCTGACTTAAATCCTGAACTGCGGTACAAATCCACGCCTGATCAGGAGTACAAATTAAAAGTTCCTATAGCCTCGGAAGAAAGTGCATTGGCTGCACTAAACTCTCTTCCCCGGTGGATTCCTCCTGAAACTACTTATGAAATTCATTATGTAAGGCGTGGAGAAACTGTATCAGGAATAGCCAAACGCTACAGGACTTCGGTCTCCGCCATTGCACGACTTAACCGCCTAGGACGAAGATATCTCATTCGTCCGGGCCAGAGGCTAAAGGTCCCTTCCAAGGGAGTAAGAGTCTATAGATCATCACAATCACGAAGCCTGACTAAGGAAGGGAACAAACTTATTTATAAAGTTAAACGTGGAGATTCCCTTTATCTTATTGCCAATGCTTTCAAAACAAGCATCCAGAAAATCAAAACTCTGAATGGACTCAAAAGCAACAGACTGGATGTCGGCCAGAAGCTTGTTATTCAATCAGGAACCCCCGAGGGAGCAACCTTTTATACGGTCAAAACCGGGGACACTCCTTATGAAATCGCAAAAAAATTCGGGATGAATCTCAATGTTCTTCTCAGACTTAACGGGCTCAGCTCAAGGTCAAAAATTTATCCGGGGCAAAAACTCTGGGTCACACAAAAACAATAAACCGTTCATCCTCAATCACATGCATCAGTTTTGCATAGAGGCATACTCTTCCTTCTGATCACAGGAATTTGGAAATAGAAAACCGCACTCCAGGAAAGCTATTTTTATTCTATTTTTTTGCTGCTTCTTTAGCTTTTTCTTTAATGCCTTTCTTCTTCTTTTCTTTTTTCTTGAACTCTGTACCAATAAGCTCAATAATGGCCATCTCAGCCCCATCGCCTGCACGTGGACCAATCTTAACTATCCTTGTATAACCACCAGCTCTTTCAATAAAACGCGGGCCTATGTCATCGAAAAGCTTTTTCACCACATCTTTTTTATAAACATATCTCATAGCAAAACGTCTTGTATGAAGAGTATTTTTCTTTGCTAATGTGATCATTTTTTCAGCAACTGGCCTTGTTGCTTTAGCCTTGGCCAGAGTTGTTATGATCCTCTCCTTTTCCAAAAAGGAAGTTACCAGGTTGCGGAGCAAAGCCTTTCTCTGAGCAGAATTCCGTCCCAGCTTTTTCCCTTTAACAAGATGTCTCATGCTTCAACTCCTTCTTCATCTTCCCCTTTTTTCTCTCCCTCAATCTTTTCCAACAACTTTTCACTAAGACCCAAATTCAAACCCAACCCTAGTTCTTGCAGAGTCTCTTTTATTTCCGCCAAAGATTTGCGGCCAAAATTCTTTGTCTTTAGTAACTCATCTTCTGTTTTCTGAACAAGTTTATAAATCCTTTCAATACCGGCTGCCCTGAGACAATTATTCGACCTTACTGAAAGTTCCAGATGGTCTATTGACTTGCCTAAAATGTCGATCTGTAAAAAATAAGGAATTTCTTTTTTTGCCTGCACCTGCTCATCCTCAATAGGTTCATCAACAACATTCAGGAAAATAGCCAGATGATCTCTCAAAATCTTTCCCGCCTGAGCTAAAGCATCCTGGGGAGTAATGGCACCATTTGTCCATATTTCCAGGTTCAGTTTCTCATAATCTATTCTTCCCCCCACTCTTGCCGGTTCAACTTTATAGTTGACTTTTAAGACTGGAGAATGCGAAGAATCAAGAGGAATAAAATCAAGACTCAGCTCTTCATTATAATTTTGATCAGCAGTGATGTATCCTTTTTTATTCTCAACAATCATCTCTATATTCAATTTACCATCTTTATCTAGGTGTGTAATATGAATTTCTTTATTAAGAATTTTAATGTCAGAATCATGAACAATGTCAGATGATTTTACTTCACAAGGACCTTCCTTTTCTAGAGTCATTGTTTTTGCCTCTGTTTCTACTAAACTTAAAGGAATGCTCTTTAAATTCAAATTGATACAGCTTACATCCTCGACTACCCCAGGAATAGTGGAAAATTCGTGAAGGACCCCTTGAATACGAACATTTGTGATTGCAGCTCCAGTTATAGAAGAGAGGAGAATTCTTCGCAATGAGTTTCCTATAGTTATGCCAAATCCTCTTTCAAAAGGCTGAGCTGAAAACTTGCCGTATTTTTCTGTTAATGTCTCGTAATCACATTCCAAGTACCTAGGTCTTTGAAATCCTTTCTCTATCATAATTCCTCCTATTCTGGTTCAATTATTTTTATATCAAACCATCCAGATATAAAATTTTTTAAGCCCCCGGTTTTCTCATGTGAAATTTTATTTCGAATAAAGCTCTACAATCAAATGCTCCTCTACAGGAAAAGAAACATCTTCACGTACAGGAAAAGAAAGAACCTTTATCTTCATGTTCTCCCCATCAATTTCCAACCATGCAGGCACTGTTTTGCCCGTATTTGACTCCACTATGGCTTTAAGCTCTTCGTTCTTCTTTGACCTCTCTCTAAAAGACAATACATCTTCTTTATCCACTAACATAGAGGGGATAGAGGCCTTCCGTCCGTTAATACGAAAATGGCCGTGAGTAATCAACTGCCTTGCATGATCCCGAGAATGAGAGAATCCCGATAAAAAGACAACATTGTCCAGTCTTCTTTCCAGCATAGACAGGAGAGTCTCCCCTGTAATACCTTTTTTCCTTTCAGCCCTCTGGAAAAACAATTTGAATTGCTTTTCAGACATTCCATAATATCTTTTTAACTTCTGTTTTTCCCTAAGCTGAATACCATATCCCAGGATTCTTCTTCTCATCCTTCCATGTTCTCCAGGAGGATATGGTCTACGTTCCACAGCACATTTATCACTTAAGCATTTGGCTCCTTTTAGAAACAACTTTGTCTTTTCTACACGGCATAACCGGCAAACAGATTCTCTCTCTTTCGCCATCTTTCTCTCCCTATATTACCATCATACTAAACTCTTCTTCTTTTCCTGACACGACAACCATTGTGAGGAATTGGTGTAATATCCCGGATAGATTTTATCTCCAAACCGTCTGACTGAAGTGCTCTTATGGCTGACTCTCTTCCAGCCCCGGGCCCCTTGACTTTAACATCTACATATCTCACTCCAAATTGCCTGGCTTTGGCTGAAGCCTCTTTAGCTGCAAGTTGAGCAGCAAATGGAGTCCCCTTACGGGCGCCCTTAAATCCGGCTGTGCCTGAGGTGGCCCAGCAAAGTGTATTCCCCTGATGGTCAGTAATAGTAATTATTGTATTATTAAAGGTTGATTGAATATAAGCCACGCCAAATCCTACATCTTTTCTCACCTTTTTTTTCTTTACTTTTCTTTTCGCTCTTGCCATCTACAACTCCCTCAATTCTCGCATTATCTATGGCCTCGAGGACCTTTTCTTGTTCGTGCATTTGTTTTAGTCCTCTGACCTCTTACAGGCAACCTCCTCTTATGGCGCATTCCTCTATAAGAACCAATATCCATCAATCTTTTTATTTCCATATTGATTTCTTTTCTAAGGTCACCTTCTATTTTTCCCTGTTTTTCAATAACTTTACGGATCTTATTTATTTCATCTTCACTTAATGATTTTACTTTCTTATCTTTATCGATTTTAGCTTCCTTAAGGATTTGATTTGACCTTGTGCGGCCAATACCAAAAATATAAGTTAATCCAATTTCAATCCTTTTTTCCAAAGGAAGCGCAATTCCTGCTATTCTTGCCATTTTTAACCTCGTTTAGCCCTGTTTCTGTTTATGTTTCGGGTTGGAGCAAATAACTCTAATAATTCCCTTTCTCTTAATGATCCTGCAATTCCTGCACATTTTTTTTACTGAAGCTCTAACTTTCATTTCTCTTTCCCCTATTTATATCGATAAGTAATTCTTCCTTTCGTCAAATCATATGGCGAAAGCTCAACCAACACCTTATCTCCAGGAAGGATTCGGATAAAATGTTTACGCATCTTCCCTGATATATGAGCCAAAATCCTGTGCTTGTTAGCCAATTCTACACGAAACATGGCATTTGGAAGCGTTTCAATGACAGTTCCTTCAGTTTCAAATATACCCTCTTTAGGCATGCTGAGCCTCCCCAGAATAAACTGAATCATCTTCTTTACAAAAAAGGCTCAAAATTTCAACTCCTCTCTCTGTGAACGCTACTGTATTTTCATGATGAGATGATAAACTTTTGTCTTTTGTGACGGCCGTCCAGCCATCATTTAAAATCTCCACACGCCAATCACCTAATGCAATCATCGGTTCTATTGCAATAACCATGCCCGGTTTAATCTTTGGCCCGTGTCCAGGCAAGCCAAAATTCGGGACTTGTGGTTCTTCATGCAGGGAATATCCAATTCCATGACCTACAAAAGACCGAATAACCGAAAATCCTTGAGATTCAACATGACTTTGAATGGTACAAGATATATCTGATAGTCTCTTTCCTACCTCCATCTGTTCCACACCCTTATAAAAAGCCTCCTTAGCCGTAACAATAAGCTTCCTTGCTTCAGGAGATATTTTCCCAACAGGACAAGTTACTGCTGCATCCCCATAAAAACCATTGAGTTTAACGCCAAAATCAAGACTGATGATATCGCCTTCGCAGAGACTCCTGGAAGAAGGAATACCATGGACGATTTCCTCATTAATGGAAGTGCATAAAGAGCAAGGATAACCATTATAACCTTTAAAAGCAGGAACAGCACCCATTTCCCTAGTTCTTTTCTCTGCATATTCGTCCAATTCCTTTGTTTGAATTCCAGGTTTAATCATCGTTTCCAATTCCCACAAAATTCTTGCAACAATCTGACTGCTCTTTTTCATTGTACGAATTTCTTCTTCACTCTTGTAAATAATCATTGAACAGCTCCCATCTCCATAGATCTGGAAATCTTCTTATCAATAATAGCACATATAATGCCAAATATAGTATCGACCTTTGCGTTGCCATCAACTGTGTGATAAACCTTTTTTTTCTTATAATAATCAGCAAGTAAACCTTTGTATCTACGAAAAATTCTCAACCGCTCTTTGACTACTTCAGGCTTGTCATCTTCTCTTATTATGAGTTTCTCATGACAAATATCACATGTTGGCTCTTTATCCAGGCTTTTCTTATCAATATTGTATACATTCCAACAGTGAGGGCAAATCCTCCTTGATTCTAGTCTTTCAAATAAGATCTTATCACTTAAAAAAATCTCGATAGCAACCTCTATTTCTTCATGTTTAAGTTTATCAATAATTTTAGCCTGGTAGATGTTCCTGGGAAAACCATCCAAAACATAACCTCTCCGACAGTCTGATCTGGAAATTCTCTGTCTGACAATCTCAGTCACAATTTCATCACTGACAAGCTGGCCTCGATTCATACTGTCCTTAGCTTTTTTCCCTAAAAGACTTTCTGTTTTGACTGCCTGGCGAAGCAGGTCTCCGGCTGAAATTTTTGGGAAACCATATTTCTTCTCAATAAGGTCCGCCTGGGTTCCCTTGCCACTGCCTGGAGGCCCAAACAAAATAAATCTCATCCTCTTCTTCCTTTTACTCGGCCCCTGCGCATAAACCCATCATAATGGCGCATAACAAGTTGTGCTTCTATCTGCTGAAGTGTATCCATGGCTACTCCTACAACAATAAGAATCGATGTTCCTCCAAAGTAAAACTGAACATTCAATCCCTGTGTAAACCATCTGGGTAAGTTTTGGTCTAAAAATGTTCCTATAAATGGGAGAGCCTGTACTTTGAATCCCGTGATCATAAATTCAGGGAGAATTGCAACTAGTGCAAGGTAAATAGCACCCACCAGAGTCAATCGCGAAAGCACTCCATCAATGAAATCAGATGTATTTTTCCCTGGCCTTATCCCTGGAATAAAACCTCCATATTTCCTAAGGTTATCTGCAACATCGACAGGATTGAAGATTATTGACACATAAAAATAGGTAAAGAAAATAATTGCTGCAATATAGAGCATATTATAGAGTGGCATACCCAGGGAAAACTGTCGGGCAATATCCTGGAAAAATTGAATCTTAACCATCTGTGCCAAAGTAGATGGAATAGTGATAACAGAAGCAGCAAAAATAATCGGGATAACTCCTCCAGTATTTACTCTCAATGGCAGATGAGTGCTCTGCCCACCATAAATCTTCCTTCCCACAACTCTTTTTGCATAAGAAACAGGAATTCGCCTCTGTCCTCTTTCAACAAAAACAATGATAGCAATAACTGATAACATTATTATCCCGAGAAATATTAATCTCAATGGGTCCATATCTCCTGTCTGCAAACCTCTTACAAGACTCTGCATCCCACTAGGCAAACCTACTACAATCCCAGCGAATATAATAAGAGAAATTCCGTTTCCGATGCCTCGTTCCGATATCTGCTCTCCCAGCCACATGATAAAAACTGTCCCCGTTGTCAAGGTCAGCATAGTCATAAACTGAAACCCAATACCGGGATTAGGTACGACCGGTGCTCCTCCAGGGCTCTTCAAGGCTTGAAGAAACAAGCTGATGCCAAAAGACTGGATTACGCAAATAATTAGAGTTCCATATCTGGTATATTGAGTGATTTTTTTCCTACCAAGTTCCCCTTCTTTCGATAACCTTTCCAGGTAAGGCCATACAACTTGAAGAAGCTGGAGAATAATTGACGAACTGATATAAGGCATTATGCCTAAGGCGAAAATGGTCATTCTTGACATGTTTCTTCCCGTGAAAAGATCCACCATGCCAAAGATTGTCCCCTTTTGCATTTCCCAAAATTCAGCTAGAGCATTACCATCCAAACCAGGATTTGGAATTTGAGCACCAATCCTATAGACAGCCAGAATCATCAAAGTAAAAATTACCCTCTTTCTTAAGTCAGGAATACTAAAAATGTTTCTAATACTTCCAAGCATTATTCGTTCCCAATAATAATTGTTTTTCCTCCCGCATTCTCGATCTTTTTTTGTGCGGATTTAGAAAATTTGTGGGCATATACTGTTTTAGCCTCAGGAATATCTCCATCCCCTAAGATTTTTATTAATTCAGTTTCCTTTTTTATAATTTTAGCATCCACCAGGTCTTTAGGATTAATCTTGTTTTTGCTGATTTTACTTAAACTATTAAGATTAACCTCACTGTATTCTTTTCGAAAAATATTTGTAAAACCTCTCTTGGGCAGCCGCCGGTTAAGGGGCATTTGGCCGCCTTCAAATCCTCTTTTGCGAGAATACCCAGATATCGATTTTTGGCCCTTGGTTCCCCGGCCAGCTGTCTTTCCACGCCCGGAACCAGGCCCACGTCCAACCCTTCTTTTATTTTTCCTGGAATTCTTTGCAGGATAAAGATTGCTTAGATTCATTTTAGATCTAACTCCTCCACTTTCAACAGATGAGGAATCTTCTTTATCATTCCTATAATTTCAGGGCACTGCTTCCGTACAACTTCTGAATTTATTTTTCTTAATCCCAATCCCTTTACAATTTCCCTCTGTTTTCTTGGGCGTCCGATTAGACTTCGCACAAGTTTAATCTTCAGCTGCTTTACAACAGGCCTATTTTCTCCCTTGTGCGGTGTTTTATTCCGGGTTTCTTGGGATCCCGTTTCTATCACTGCCATATCACATCCTCTTCTTTTTCTCTATCTTCCGATACCTTTTTTGAGTCCTTTAGGTTTTTTAATGCATTTATTGTAGCATGGGCTACACTTCCAGGACTATTACTCCGCAAAGACTTCGCCAAAATATCTTTTATACCTGCCAGCTGCATGATTATTCTAACAGCTCCACCTGCAATAACCCCAGTTCCTTTTGAAGCCGGGCGTAAAACAACAACACCTCCACAGTGGACTCCTTTAACAAAATGAGGAATTGTTGTCTCCTTGAGTGGTACTTCTATTAATTTTTTTTTTGCATCCTGTACAGCTTTGGCAATCGCAGGAGGAACTTCACGAGCCTTTCCCTTTCCGACCCCAACTGATCCATTTTCATTCCCGACTGCTACCAAGGCTGAGAAACTCAAATTTTTCCCTCCTTTAACAACTTTTGTCGTCCTCCGGATAGAAATCACCTGATCCTTTAACTCTTCTTCCCCTTCTTCAACTTGCTTGATCATTCTTTTCTCGACCACTCTTTTCCTCCCTATATAATCGTTACAACCGGACTAAAAAATAATGCCTCCTTTTCTTAGGGCTTCAGCCAGAGTCTTGATACGCCCCTGATAAGGATAAATTCCTCTGTCGAAAATGATTTTATTTATCTTTTTTTGTTTTAGCCTTTTAACAAGTAGATCTCCGACTGTTTTTGCAGCCTCCATATTTTTTGTCTTTTTATTTTTATCCTTAAATTCTTTCATTAAAGTAGAAGCAGTAGCCAATACTGCTCCTTTAGTATCATCTATTACCTGAAGATAAATATATCTATTGCTTTTGTTTACATAAATTCTGGGCCTTTCCAAGGTTCCTTTCAGTTTTTTCTGGATTCTTTTTCTTATCCGTTTCTTAGCTTTTTTCTTTAGCACCACATTATTTTTATACACCAGATACTCCTGCTTTTCGTTCTTTCTTAATCAAACGTTCACCAACATAACGAATACCCTTCAGCTTATAAGGATCAGGCTTTCGAAAACTGCGAATTTTATATGCTTCCTGTCCAACACGTTGCTTATCTATTCCTTTAAGGACAATCAAGGTCGGTTTTTCTAAAATCACTTCAATATCTTCTGGTATAATATAAATCACAGGCTTTGAATATCCTAAGTTCAGCTCCAACTTATTGTTATCGATTCTAGCACGATATCCAACACCGATTATTTCCAGCTTCCTGGAAAATCCAGAGGATACCCCTACAGCAGCATTATTTGCTAACGTCCGGCACAAACCATGAAAAGCCGGAAGTTGCCCGGAATCATCCTTTCTTGTTAGAATTATTTGATTATCTTTAAACTCTGCTTTAATTCCCGAAAACAAGGGTGAATAAAGCTTGCCTTTTGACCCATTGAATTCGATTTTATCAGATAAGATATTAACCTTAACTCCTTCCGGAATAACGACTGGCTTTTTCCCTACCCTTGACATTTTCTTATTTCCTCTCTTTCACCGTTTACCAGATATGACACAAAACTTCGCCTCCAATGCCAAGCTCTTCACATCTCCTTCCTGTTAAAATACCTTGAGATGTAGAAACAATGACAATACCAAGTCCTCCAAGGACTTTGGGGATTGAACCTCTTTTGCAATAGATTCGGCATCCAGGCTTGCTTATCTTCTTGAGCCCTGAAATAACACTTACATTATTTTTTGCATACTTGATATAGACTTTCAAAATTCCTTGCAATTTATCATCAACCACACGAAAATTTTTTATATACCCTTCATCCTTCATAACTCTTGCAATCTCAACCTTCATGTGCGAAGACGGAATGTCTACCTCTTTCTTCTTAATCATAGTAGCATTCCTTATCCTAGTTAGCATATCAGCAATAGGGTCTGTTAAAGTCATGCTTTTATCCTCTCCTATAATTTACCATGATGCCTTTGTAACTCCTGGGATTTCACCTTTCAAGGCCAGTTCACGAAAGCAAAGGCGGCACATATCAAATTTTCTATAATATCCTTTAGAACGCCCACATATCCGGCAGCGATTTTTTTTCCTTACAGAATATTTAGGTTCCTTCAAGTATTTTGCCACACATGATTTTCTTGCCACTTTATCCTTCCTTATGAAGCCTCTCTAAAAGGCATTCCCATTTTTTTTAACAAGGCGTATGCTTCCTTGTCATTCTTAGCAGATGTAACTATGGTTATATTCATTCCTCGAGATTTTTCCACCTTAGTATAGTCTATTTCTGGAAAGACTAGTTGGTCTTTAATGCCCAGAGTGTAATTTCCTCTTCTATCAAATGATCTGGGAGAAAGACCTCTAAAATCCCTTACACGCGGAAGAACAATATTGACCAACCGGTCAAAGAACTCGTACATTCTCCTTCCACGCAGGGTGACATAACACGCAATAGCATGTCCAGAGCGGAGCTTAAAAGCCGAAATAGATTTTTTCGCCCTCCCCACAGCAGGCCATTGACCTGTTATAAGGCTCAATTCTTTCTTTACTGTATCTAATATTTTTATATTCTGGATAGCTTCTCCAACACCTACATTTATGACTATTTTCTCAAGCCTTGGAACAGCCATCCTGTTTTCTACAGACAAATCCTTTCCGAGTTCATCAACAATTTCCTTTAAGTATTTTTTTCTAAGGCGACTCATTATTCATCTCTCACTTTTATTTTTCTAAACTCATTTCACATTTAGAGCAAACTCTAATCGTTTCCACACCTGTAAGCTTCTTTCTTCTTGCTCTTACTCCCTGGCCGCATTCTGAACAGTATATCATTACATTAGATGCATCTAGGGGAGCTTCTTTCTCCATAATTCCACCCTGAATATTCTTGCTTTGATCACGCCGGATGAATTCTTTAATAAAATTAACCTTTTCAACAATCACTCTATTCTTCCTAGGGAAAACTACCAAAATTTTCCCTTTTTTACCCTTGTCTTTTCCTTTAATAACAATAACCTCGTCATTTTTTTTCAACATCATTTTTCCCATCACAGAACCTCCGGAGCAAGTGAAACGATTTTCATGAACTTTTTTTCACGCAGTTCTCTTCCCACAGGACCAAATACACGAGTTCCAACTGGTTCTCCTTGCCTGTTAATAAGAACCGCTGCATTATCCTCAAAACGAACATAAGAACCATCTCTACGGCGAATCTCCTTTTTTGTCCTGACGATAACAGCTTGGATAACATTGCCTTTTGAGATTTTGCTCTCAGGCTCTGCCTCTTTGACTGATGCTGAAATAATATCTCCGATAGTAGCAGTCTTACCTATTCCCCCGCCCAGGGGAGTAATACACAGAATCTTTCTAGCCCCGGAATTGTCAGCAACTTTAAGTATAGTTTCTGCCTGAATCATTTTTTCTTTTCCTCAATCTCTTTTTCTCTTTCACTGGGAGATAATCCTACAATCTCTTCTACACGCCACCTTTTTGTTTTACTCAGAGGTTTTGTTTCTACTATTCTAACTAAGTCTCCAATCTTGCATTTCTCATACTCATCATGAGCAAAATATTTTTTCTTTTTCTTAATAATCTTCTTATATAAAGGGTGTCTTATTTGACGTTCAACATTGACTGTAACTGTTTTTTCCATTTTATTTGCTATAACAATTCCAACTTTAGTCGTCCTTTTCCCTTTATTCTTATTCATTTTTTATTCCATCCCTTTACTCTTTTCTCTGAGGATTGTTCTTATAACAGCTATTTCCTTTTTTATGCTCTTAAGTTTCATGGCATTTTCCAGCTGACCCAACTCATGCTTAAATTTCAGCTTAAAAAGCTGATCTTTTAATTCACTTTCTCTGCTCGCCAGTTCTCCATCGGACAATTCTCTCAATTCATTTGTTTTCATTTAAGCCCCTTATTTCCTCTTGAAATAAATCTAGTCCTTATGGGAAGTTTATTTGCAGCTAATCTCATAGCCTCTTTTGCTACGCTTTCCGTCACTCCCTCAATTTCATATATGATCCTCCCGGGCCTGATAACCTCAACCCACAACTCAGGATCTCCTTTGCCCTTCCCCATCCTTACTTCTGTGGGCTTTTTTGTAATCGGTTTCCATGGAAACACCCGAATCCATACTTTTCCTTTCCTCTTGGCATGACGGCTAATTGTAATCCGGCCCGCTTCAATCTGCCTTGCTGTCATCCAACAAGGTTCCATAGCCTGTAGGCCATATTCGCCAAAAATCAACGTTCCTCCACGCAAGGCCTTACCACGCATTCTTCCTCTTTGCTGCTTGCGGAACTTGACTTTTTTCGGCATTAACATGTTTAAATCTCCTCTATTTCAACAATCTGTGAGGTCATTTTCGGCTTCTCTACATCAGCATTGTAAATCCATACCTTAATACCTATTTGTCCATATGTCGTAAAAGCCTCAGTAAACCCATAGTCAATATCTGCTCGCAGGGTCTGAAGAGGCAACTGGCCTCTCAAATACCATTCAGACCGAGCAATTTCCACTCCTCCTAACCTGCCGGAACACATCACTTTTATCCCTTTTGCGCCCATCTTTGTGGCCATATTCACAGCTCTCCTCATGGCTCTCCGATAAGCAATCCTCTTCTCTAACTGTACGGCAATCCCCTGAGCCACTAAAATAGCATTAAGTTCCGGTTTGTCCACTTCCCGAATATCAATGTATACTTCTTTCTCTGCGATTTCCTGAAGATAAATTTTAAGACTTTCTATTTCTTTCCCACCCCGGCCAATAACAATACCTGGCCTAGCAGTGTGAATAATTATTCTAACCTTAGGACCAACTCGCTCTATGTCCACATCAGCAATTCCTGCATGACGATATCTTTCCTTAATGATTTTTCTCATTTCGAGATCGTTGTGAATTAGACGACTGTATTCTTTTCCTTTAGAAAACCACCTCGAACTCCACTTTTTATTAAATCCCAATCTAAACCCATACGGATGTGTTTTCTGCCCCACTTTTTATCTCCCTTTCCTTTCTTCTAAAAAGATATGAACATGGCTGATCCTTTTTAATATGCTTGCTGCTCTTCCCATAGGAGCAGCTCTAAATCTTTTCCACTGAGGCCCTTTGTTAACAAAGATTTCTGAGATATACAGGTTATCAACATCTACGTCCGCCTTTTTTAATTGTGCATTTGCAATTGCAGAACGAAGGACTTTTTCAACTATGGAACTTGCTTTTTTCTTGGAAAAATGAAGAATAGTTAGAGCTTCTCCCACATATCTATCTCTTACCAAGTCAGCTACAAGGCGACACTTTTGAGGTGCAATTCTCACATATTTCCCAGCTGCTTGTGAAACGGTGTTTTTTTCTTCCATCCTATTTCTTCACTCTGATTGTCCTTGCCGTCTTCGATGTATGTCCTTTGAAAATTCTTGTCGGTGAAAATTCTCCTAATTTATGACCAACCATATTTTCTGTTATAAATACTGGTATAAATTTTTTTCCATTATGAACAGCAATAGTGAGTCCAACCATATCCGGAATTATCATCGAACGCCGAGACCAGGTCTTGATGACCTGTCTTTTTTGTCTTTGAACTCCTACAGCCTCTATTTTCTTAAGAAGCTTTTCATCAACAAAAGGCCCTTTTTTTACAGACCTGCTCATTGTTATTTACTCCTTCTCCTCACAATAAATTGTTGTGTTCTCTTATTTCTCCTTGTCTTGTATCCCTTCGTCGGCTGCCCTGTAGGGGAAACAGGATTTCGGCCTCCTTTTGCTTTCCCTTCACCTCCTCCATGAGGATGGTCAATAGGATTCATGGCTGTTCCTCTGACATGAGGCCTTTTTCCTTTCCAGCGGTTCCTCCCTGCCTTTCCGATAGAAATATTCTGGTAATCCGCATTGCTTACTTGGCCAACAGTTGCCCGGCAATCGAGATGAATCCGTCTAATTTCTGATGATGGCAAGCGAACCTGTGCATAATCTCCTTCTTTAGCTAAAATTTGTGCGCTTGATCCAGCTGCTTTTGCTAATTGCCCCCCTTTACCTTTCCTGAGCTCAATGTTGTGGATAATTGTTCCCAATGGGATCACTCGAAGTGGCATTACATTGCCAGGTAAAATGTCAACCTGTTCATTAGAAGAAATAACGGTCTGCCCTACCTTCAAATTCGAAGTAGCCAGAATATACCGCCTTTCACCATCTAAATATTTTATTATAGAAATAAACGCGGAACGGTTTGGATCATATTCGATTGTTTCCACTTTCCCAGGGACATCGATTTTATCTCTTTTAAAATCTATTATTCGGAAAGCTCTCTTATGTCCACCTCCATGGTGACGAATAGAAATGCGCCCCCTTGAGTTTCTCCCACCGCTTTTCTTCAAAGGCACAACCAGAGGCTTATAGGGACTGCGATTTGTTAATTCATCAAAATTTAGACCAGACCTATGACGCAAGCTTGAAGTTGTTGGTCTGTATGTTTTTATTCCCATTTTAAACAGCCTCAAAGTACTCTATCATTTTTTCGCCTTCTTTAAGCCTTATATATGCTTTTTTCCAGTCTTTAGTCCTTCCCTGATTTCGGCCAACCCTTCTCATCTTGCCTTTTTTCTTTACAATCCGGACTTTCTCAATCTTTACTTTAAAAAGATGCTCTGTCGCCTCTTTTATTTCAATCTTATTCGCTGATGGGTTAACCTCAAAACATATCTCTCTGTTCTTCTCCTTTAACCAGGTGCTTTTCTCAGTAATCACAGGTCTAATAATTATATTATAAGGGTCTTTTCTCACTTTAATTTCTCCACAAAAGCTTTAAAAGACATCTCAGTAAAAACAAGCCATTTGTAATTTAAAACATCATAAATATTGACCTGATTATAATCAACAGTTTTAATATTCGGAATATTCCTCAATGAAAGAAATAAATTTTTATTTTCCTGAGTATCAACAATCAAAGCAGAGTCAAGATTCAATACATCCATGAGCTTTGCACCTTCCTTTGTCTTGGATTCTTTAAGATCCAGCTCTTTTATAATAAGAAGTTGACTTTCTGCAAGTCTCATTGACAACGCTGATTTTAAAGCATTTTTCTTTGCCTTTTTTGGCAAATTGTAGCTGTAATTTCTAGGTTTTGGGCCAAAAGTTATTCCTCCTTTTTTCCAAAGCGGCGAACGGATACTTCCCGCCCTTGCCCTTCCTGTGCCTTTCTGTCTCCACGGTTTACGGCCGCCGCCTCTTACCTGAGCCCTCGACTTTGTTGATGCAGTTCCACGCCTTTGATTAGCTTGATAATTGAGTACAGCTTCATAAAGCAGAGGGCTTTTTACGTCATAAGAAAAGATTTCTTTAGGCGCACTTATTTTTTTTACTCTATTTCCACTTTTATCTAAAACCTGCACTTTAAGCATTTTTTATTCTTTTTTTCCCTTCTTAAGAGGTTTAACTTGAAAATCCGCTTTTTTTATTAAAAGATAGCTTCCTTTAGCTCCGGGAACAGCTCCTTTTATTACAAGTAGGTTACTCTCCTTATCAGCCTGAACAACTGTCAAATTTTTAACCGTAACACGTTGATTCCCCATATGTCCAGGAAGTTTTTTCCCTTTTAAAACCCGGGACGGATATGCAGAACAGCCCGTTGAACCAGGCCTCCTATGAAACATGGATCCGTGAGTAGCCTTACCGCCATGAAAACCCCAGCGTTTTACAACACCAGCAAATCCTTTTCCCTTGCTTGTTCCAACTATATTGACTTTATCCCCTACATTAAAAATATCTGCAAAGAATTGGTCTCCTTCCTTAACATTACTCTGTTCATCGAATCGGAATTCTCGAAGAACTCTTGTTGGAGGAATTTCCCCCTTTTTAAAATGTCCAAGTAAAGGTTTTGTTGTTTTCTTTATGCTTCTTTCTTCAACCAGCCCTAACTGAACCACAGAATATCTATCTTTCTCTTTGTTTTTTTTCTGGATTACAGCACACGGTCCAGCCATTATAATAGTTGCGGGATTAGCATTCCCCACATCATCAAAGCTTTGAATCATTCCTACTTTCTTACCGATAATCCCTTCAATCACAGTTATTCCCCTCCAGCTCCAAAAGCTTGAATTTCCACATTAATTCCTGCGGGTAAATCTAATTTTTGAAGTTCTTCAATCGTCTCATTGTTATAGTCACTTATGTCAATCAACCTTTTGTGTATCCTCATTTCAAAGTGCTCTCTCGATCTTTTATCCACATGGGGAGAACGAAGAACACAAAATCTATGAATCCGTGTTGGGAGCGGAATAGGCCCCGATAACTTTGCTCCTGTCCTCTTAGCTTTGACAACAATTTCCTTTACTGATTGGTCTAACAGACGATGGTCAAAAGATTGAAGCCTAATTCTTATCCTTTCCATTTTCTCGTTCTCCAACTCTTTTCTAAAATCCTATAGTTTACCTCTTAATTCTTATCTTTTCCAGCCTTTCTTATATTTATTTCATCCACCGGTTATCAGGATTTAAAGGCAAGCGCTCGGTCATTCCAATATCTCAGTAACACTCCCCGCTCCTACAGTCCGACCTCCCTCTCGAATTGCAAACCTCAACCCTTTCTCCATCGCTACATCTGTTATCAACTCCATCTCCAAATTAACATTGTCACCTGGCATCACCATCTCTACCCCAGCAGGCAACTTCACCGAACCTGTAACATCTGTCGTGCGAAAATAAAACTGCGGCCTGTACCCAGTGAAAAACGGCGTGTGCCGCCCTCCTTCCTCCTTCGTCAACGCATATATCTCAGCCTTACATCTATGATGCGGCATTATAGACTTCGGCTTAGCTAATACCTGACCACGCTCCACTTCCCTCTTATCTGTCCCTCGTAACAACACTCCTATGTTGTCTCCTGCCATCCCACTATCCAGTATCTTGCGAAACATCTCTACCCCAGTCACTACCCTCTTCTTCGTCTCCCCAAAACCTACTATCTCTACTTCCTCTCCTACCTTCACCTGCCCACGCTCTACTCGACCTGTCACCACCGTGCCTCGCCCACTTATCGTAAATATGTCCTCTATCGGTAGCAAAAACGGCTGATCTATCAACCTCACAGGCTCAGGTATGAAACTGTCTACCACATCCATTAACTCCATTATCGACTTGTTTGCCTCTAACTCAGGATTGCCATCACTCTCCATAGACTTTAACGCACTCCCCCTTATCACCGGAATATCATCCCCAGCAAACTCGTACTTCGTCAATAACTCCCGTACCTCTAACTCAACTAAATCCAATATCTCAGGATCATCCACTAAATCCGTCTTGTTCATGTATACTACTATCGCTGGAACATTCACCTGACGCGCTAATAATATGTGCTCCCTAGTCTGTGGCATCGGCCCATCATCCGCAGCTACTACCAATATAGCTCCATCCATCTGCGCAGCCCCAGTCACCATGTTCTTAATATAATCCGCATGCCCAGGACAATCTATGTGTGCATAATGACGATTCTTCGTCTCATACTCTATGTGCGCTATCTGTATCGTTAATCCTCTCTCCTTCTCCTCAGGCGCATTGTCTATCTGATCATACTCAACATAATCTACATCCCCTCCAGCTTTGTTCAATACCTTCGTTATCGCAGACGTTAACGTCGTCTTCCCATGATCTACATGCCCTATCGTCCCTATGTTTAAATGCGGCTTCGTCCGCTCAAACTTCTTCTTCGCCATCTCTCTTACCTCCTAATGCTTAAATTCTAAATATATATTAATGCACATGAATCTTTCCTTCAATTCTCGCGATTATGTTTTGCATAACTGGAGAAGGAATAGGTCCATATTGAAAAAATTCCATTGAAAAAACACCTCTCCCCTGGGATAATGTCCTAATAGTCGTTGCATAGCCAAACATTTCCGAGAGAGAAACTTTAATCTTTAGGACTCTGGAATTTCCAGTAACATCTATATTTTCAATTTTCCCCCGCCTGCAATTGATATCTGCAACAATATCTCCAAGGTATTCTTCGGGAGTAATAATGACCAAGTTCATAATAGGTTCAAGCAAAATTGGATCAGCTTTTAACGCAGCATCTTTAAAAGCTAAAGAACCAGCAATTTTATAAGCAATTGAGGAAGAATCAATCTCATGAAAAGAACCGTCCGTAAGAAATACTCTTACCCCGGTCACAGGAAAACCGGCCAGGATGCCAGCTTCCATAGCTTCTTTAATGCCATTCTCTATGGACGAAATAAATTCTTTAGGAATAACTTTTCCCTTTGTTTTATCTAAGAATTCAAAGTGCTTTCTTACACCCAACGGCTCAATCTCAATTATACAATGTCCATACTGCCCTCTTCCTCCTGTCTGACGTATATATTTACCTTCTCCCTTTGAACCTTTTGTAATAGTCTCCTTATAAGCAACTTGAGGCTTCCCTAAATTAGCTCTTACACCAAATTCCCTCGCCATGCGATCCATAAGAATATCTAAATGAAGCTCTCCCATGCCACAAACAATAGTTTGTCCTGTCATGGGATCTTGCATTACTTTGAACGTGGGATCTTCTTTTGTCAGTTTTGATAGAACTTCTGCTAATTTTAAATGTTCTTTCCTTGATTTCGGTTCTATATTTGCAGAGACAACAGGTTCAGGAAATTTTATTGATTCCAGTACTATTAAATGATTTCTTGCACACAAAGTATCTCCAGTTGAAAGATTTTTCATCGAGCCAAGAGCAGCTATATCCCCAGCCTTAACTTCATCAAGATCTTTCCTTTTGTTTGAGTGCATTACCAGGAGACGGGAAATTCGTTCTCCCTCTTCTTTCGTTGAATTATAAACAGTAGAACCGACTCTTATTTTCCCTGAATAAACTCGAAAAAACGAAAGTGTACCAATATAAGGGTCGTTCATTATTTTAAATACGAGTGCGGAAAAAGGCTCGTCATTGGAAGGTTTCCTTATTTGGACCTTATAAGTCTTTGGATGATACCCAGTTACAGGTGGAATATCTACAGGTGATGGCAAATAATCCACAACAGCATCTAACAATGGATGAATTCCTTTATTCCTGAATGAAGCCCCGTAAAGAACAGGGACAACCTGGAGAGAAATAGTTGCTTTTCTGATAGACTTCCTTATTTCTTCCGGGGAAATCTGATTTCCACTCAAATACTTTTCCATTAACACATCATCTACTTCACTCAGTTGTTCTAATATCTCGGCTCTTTTCATCTCTGCTTCTTCTCTGAATTTATTAGAGATTTCTTTGACTTCATATTTTGATCCCGGGAAACCATTCCCCCAGCTTATTTCTTTCATTTCTATTAAGTCAATAATACCTCTGAATTTCTCTTCCTTTCCAAGAGGAATTTGTATAACTAGAGGTTTAGCTCCAAGTTTGTCTTTTATTTCTTCTATGCCTTTTTCAGGATTTACACCTATCCTGTCCATCTTGTTTATATATACAATCCGAGGGATTTTATATCGATCCGCCTGCCGCCATACAGTCTCAGATTGTGCTTCTACTCCACCCACTCCACATAATATAACAATTGCTCCGTCGAGAACCCTTAAAGAACGCTCGACTTCTACCGTAAAATCCACGTGTCCAGGGGTGTCAATAATATTTATTTGGCAGTCTTTCCAGCTGCAAGTTGTTGCAGCCGAAGTGATTGTTATCCCCCGCTCTCGTTCCTGCGCCATCCAATCCATAACTGCTGTGCCTTCATCTACCTCACCTATCTTATAGGTAATACCCGTAAAAAACAGAATGCGTTCTGTAGTGGTAGTTTTCCCCGCATCGATATGAGCCATTATGCCTATATTTCTGACTTGTTCGATAGGATATCCACGTACCAACATATCTCTCCATTTTTGTTTTAGCTAAATCTTTTATTAAAAAAACTACCATTTATAGTGAGCAAAAGCTCTATTAGCTTCTGCCATTTTATGGGTGTCTTCTCTTTTTTTAAGCGCTCCACCTTTGTTGTTTCCAGCATCAATGATCTCGGCTGCAAGTTTGTCTATCATGCTTTTTCCTGATCTGCCGCTGGCATACTTTAATATCCATCTTACTGCAAGGGAAGTTGACCTGTTAATATCAACTTCTATAGGAACCTGGTATGTTGCCCCCCCCACTCTTCTAGATTTTGTCTCCAGAAAAGGCCTCACATTTTCAACTGCTTTCTCAAATGTCTTTAAAGGATCTTGCCCAGTCTTTCTCTTTACTTGCTCCATAGATCCATAGACAATTTTTTCAGACAAACTCTTTTTGCCCTTTTTCATGACTGCATTAATAAATTTAGATATAATTGTACTGTTATAAAAATGGTCGGGTTTCAGCTTCCTTTTTTTTACTATCCCTCTTCTAGGCATATATTTCTCCTCTAGTGCAATCCCTATTTCCTCTTAGGTTTTTTACTCCCGTATTTAGATCTTCCTTTAATCCGTTCTTGAACTCCCTCACAATCTAAAGGTCCACGGATGACATGGTACCTAACTCCCGGTAAATCCTTGACTCTCCCACCTCTGATAAGCACAATAGAGTGCTCCTGAAGATTATGTCCTATTCCTGGGATATAACCCGTTATTTCTATATTATTCGTTAACCTGATTCTTGCAACTTTTCTCATGGCCGAATTAGGTTTTTTGGGTGTTGTTGTAAAAACTCGAGTACAAACACCCCTCTTTTGAGGACAGCTCTCTAAAGCAGGGGACTTGCTTTTATATTTTCTTTGTGTCCTTCCTTTTCTTACTAATTGATTAATAGTCGGCACTTAATTTACTCCTCTGCACAATATAACTATTTAACCTGAATTATTCACGTTAAATCATTCCGACCTAAAAAACCCCTCGGAACGAATGTCAGGATAATAGCAAAAACACTTTTCTATGTCAAGGAATTCAAAATACTTAACACAAGAGTTATTTCTCTATTTGAGCGTCAATTTCCAGTCCAGTTTCCTTCTCTATTTCTTCCTCTAACTCGACATTCCGATAGTACTTGTAGCCCGTTCCTGCAGGAATAAGCCTCCCCATAATGATGTTTTCTTTCAGGCGGCGCAGATGATCAATCTTTCCATAAAGGCTTGCTTCCGTTAAAACTCTCGTTGTCTCCTGAAAGGATGCAGCTGCAATAAAGCTTTCAGTACTTAATGCACTTTTAGTAATCCCAAGAAGTAGAGGCCTGGCTTTAGCCGGTTTTCCACCATTTTTTATGATTTTTTCATTTTCTTCTTGGAAAACAAACCTGTCGACCTGTTCATCTACTAAAAACTCTGTATCGCCAACTTCTTCCACTTTCACCCAGCGCAGCATCTGACGGATAATTATTTCAATATGCTTGTCATTGATTGCAACTCCCTGCAATCTGTATACTTCCTGTACCTCTCGCAAAAGATATTCTGCCAGTTCTTTTTCTCCAAGCACTTTTAAGATATCATGAGGATTAATAGGTCCATCCATAAGAGGATTACCTGCCATTACTCTCTCTCTCTCTCCTACACTTAAATGGGCTCCTTTAGGAATAAAGTATTCCCTCTCCCCTCCTCGTTCATTATGAACAGTCAGTTTCCTGTGGCCTCTTACAAGGCCGCCAAATTTCACAACTCCATCTATCTCAGAAATGACCGCAGGTACTTTAGGACGCCTTGCTTCAAAAAGCTCCTCTGCCCTAGGTAATCCTCCTGTAATATCTTTTGTCCTTGCAGCTTCTCTTGGTATTTTAGCTAAAACTGTTCCTGTATGGACAGTATCTTTATCTTTGACTTCCAAATTTGCCCCAGAAGGCAAAAAGTATTTTCTTAGCACCCTAGCTTTATTGTTATTATCAAAGCTAACCTTATCCACCAATTTGATCTGGGGCTGCATTTTCTCGTCTTTAGGATTGATAATTACCTGAGTAATCAACCCTGTAAATTCATCTTGGACTTCTTCCATTGTAATACCCAGAACAACATCATGGAAATTAACAACACCATTTTCTTCACTTATTATAAATGTGTTGAAAGGGTCCCATTCTGCAAATTCCTGCCGTTTTTTCACCTCTTTCCCATCATCAACTACTATTTTCGCACCATAAGGAACCTGATAATGTTCCACTTCTCTCCCTCTGTGGTCAAGAATTGCAATGTTTGCATTCCGGTTGACTACAATGGTAGTCCCCTCTTCATTTTTAACATATTTCAAATTATTGAACCTTATTATTCCATCATTTTTTGCTTCTATTTTAGACTTTTCTGCACTTCCCATTGCTATTCCGCCCACATGAAATGTTCTCATCGTCAGCTGGGTCCCAGGTTCCCCTATTGACTCTGCAGCAATAACACCAACTGCTACTCCAAGTTCTACAAGAGAACCTGATGCCATATCACGGCCATAGCAAAGCTGACAAACACCTTTCTTAGATCCGCAGGTCAAGACAGAACGTATTTTCATCTTTTCAATACCTAAATTTTCCAATTTCTGAGCTATTTCTTCTGTAATCTCTTCATTCACATTTACGATTACTTCATTTGTATCGGGGTGAGACACAGTTTCTAAAGAAATGCGCCCGACAATCCTGTCCACAAATGGCTCAACAAGTTCGCCATTCTCAACGATGGCTGAAACATTTATCCCCTTTAATGTTCCACAATCATATTCATCTATAATGACTTCCTGAGAAACATCAACAAGTTTACGGGTTAGATAACCAGAATTTGCAGTCTTCAAGGCTGTATCTGCCAGACCTTTTCGTGCTCCATGAGTAGAGATAAAATATTGTAAGACATTGAGCCCCTCACGTAAATTCGAAATAATCGGCGTCTCAATAATTTCTCCAGACGGTTTGCTCATCAAGCCCCGCATGCCTGCCAATTGACGAATCTGCTGTTTGTTCCCACGTGAGCCTGAGTCAGACATAACAAATAAAGGGTTCAATTTACCCCTTTGTAAACTGACTTTTCGCATATTCTCAATCATCGCAATTGATATTCTATCTGTAAGAGAACCCCATATTTCGACAACACGATTAAAACGTTCTCTTGCCGAGACAATTCCCTCTTTATAAAGATTTTCGACATGCTGGACTTCTTCTTGAGCTTTCTCAACAAATGTTGATTTTTCTTCAGGAATAATAAAATCATCTATTCCTAAAGAAAAACCTGCCATTGTAGCATAATGAAAGCCCAGTTCCTTCATCTCATCCAATATCTTCACTGTAGATTCAGAACCCAGCATCAAATAAACGTAGTAAACTAGTCTTTCAAGCCCCTTCTTTTTTAAATTACCATTAATAAAAGGGATTCTATCAGGAAGAATACCGTTGAGGATAATCCTTCCGGGAGTTGTTTCGATAATCCCATTATCAATTTCCACTACAGGGCATGACAATACTGCTTGATCATCATAAAAAGTCGATAAATTCATAAAATGACCATTGAATCTCATCCTTATATTTGCTTGAAGCCCAACTTCTTTACTTTCTAGTGCTAATAAAACCTCATCACCAGAACTAAACATACGGCCTTCTCCTTTTTTCCCTTTCATTTCCAAGCTCAAATAATAGCACCCCAAAACCATATCCTGGCTTGGAATAGCTAACGGCTTACCGTTAGCAGGAGAAAGAATGTTATGCGTGGAGAGCATTAAAGCCTTAGCTTCAATCTGGGCTTCAACAGAAAGAGGAACATGAACAGCCATCTGGTCTCCATCAAAATCCGCATTAAAGCCGGCACAAACTAACGGATGAATCCGAATGGCCTTTCCTTCAATCAAAAGAGGTTCAAATGCCTGAATCCCCAAACGGTGAAGAGTAGGTGCTCGGTTTAATAATATAGGATGTTCTTTAACAACTTCTTCCAGATAATCCCAAACTTCAGGCTTTTCTTGTTCATGCCATTCTCTGGCAACTTTCACGCTTGGAACAAGTCCTTCTTTTTCTAATTTATGGAAAATAAAAGGTTTAAATAACTCCAAAGCCATCTTTTTCGGTAATCCACACTGGTTGAGCTTAAGCTCAGGTCCGACAACAATAACTGATCTACCTGAATAATCAACTCGCTTACCAAGAAGATTCTGACGAAATCGCCCTTGTTTCCCTCTAAGTGCCTCACTTAAAGATTTTAGAGGTCTTCTGTTTGCTCCTAGGTGAACACGGCCTCTTTTTCCATTATCAAAAAGAGCATCGACTGCTTCTTGAAGCATTCTTTTCTCATTGCGTATAATTAACTCCGGAGCCTTCAACTCAATTAGCTTTTTCAAACGATTATTTCTGTTAATCACCCTGCGGTAAAGATCATTCAGATCAGAAGTTGCAAAACGGCCGCCATCTAAGCGGACCAAAGGCCTTAAATCTGGAGGAATGACAGGAATAACGTCAAGAATCATCCACTCAGGATGGTTCCCGGATATCTTGAGAGCTTTGAAAACCCTTAGTCTCTTTGCATGACGAAGCTTCCTCTGCTGAGAAGTCTCTTCTTTCATAAGCTTTCTCAACCGTTCACTTTCTTGATTTATATCAATCCGCTCAAGAAGTTTTTTTATTGCTTCAGCTCCAATCGAAACATCAAACTCGTCCCCATATTTTTCCTGTGCATCTTTATTTTCTTCCTCGGTCAAAAGCTGTCTCTCGCGGAGAGGTGTTTCCCCTGGATTAATTACAATGTAAGACTCAAAATACAGAACTTTCTCCAGATCTTTTATAGAAAGGTCAAGAACAAGCCCTATTCGGCTTGGGGCTCCCTTAAAAAACCATATATGAGCTACTGGAGATGCAAGCTGAATATGACCCATTCTTTCTCGGCGAACTTTAGAAAGTGTCACTTCGACTCCACATCTCTCACAAATAATTCCCCTGTACTTCATACGCTTGTACTTTCCACAAAGGCATTCATAATCATTTATTGGACCGAATATTTTCGCGCAGAAAAGCCCGTCTTTCTCAGGTTTAAACGTCCTGTAATTGATGGTTTCAGGTTTTGTTACTTCCCCCCATGACCAGCTCTTTATTCTTTCTGGTGATGCAATACTTATTCTCACTTGGTCAAAATCGATTCTCGGGCTCCCTCCTAGCGAATGCCTAATATCCATTATCAATCTCCTTTTAGAATTTGAGGGACATCTATTCCCCAAGGTAAAATTTCCTCTTTTTCTGCTTTCTCCAATTCAACATTCAAACCCAGACTTTGCAGCTCACGAATAAGAACATTGACTGATTCAGGAAGACCTGGCTTAAAATCCAGATCTCCTTTAACTATTGCTTCATAGATTTTAGCTCTTCCCTCGACATCATCCGACTTTACTGTCAACATCTCCTGGAGAGTATAAGCTGATCCATATGCTTCTAAGGCCCAAACTTCCATCTCTCCAAATCGCTGCCCACCAAATTGAGCCTTCCCTCCTAAAGGCTGCTGGGTTATAAGCGAATAAGGCCCAGTAGAGCGAGCATGAATCTTGTCATCAACAAGATGATATAGTTTCATTATGTAGGTATAACCAACGGTTATTTCACTATCAAACAATTCTCCAGTTATTCCATCATAAAGAGGGATTTTTCCTGATGATGGCAGACCTGCCTTCTCAAGAAGGTCTTTTATCTCTTTTTCTGAAATCCCATCAAATACCGGTGTAGAAATCCAAATGCCAAGTTTTTTAGCAGCCCAGCCAAGATGTGTCTCTAAAATCTGGCCTACGTTCATCCTTGACGGAACGCCGAGAGGATTTAACACAATTTCTACAGGTCTTCCGTCAGGCAAACGCGGCATGTCTTCTTCAGGAACGAGCTTAGCAACAATGCCTTTATTGCCATGTCGGCCAGAGATCTTATCTCCAACTGAAAGTTTCCGTTTCATTGCAATATAGACTTTAATGGCCTGAATCACTCCTGGAGCCAATTCGTCGCCTTTTTTAATAGTATCAATTTTCTCTTTTTGGATAGTTCTTAAAGCTTCAATCTGACGTTTGACCTTCTTCTTGATATCACTTATTTTCCTTTCTCGTTTAGGATCTTCCTTAAGTTTTAATTTTGATAGATCTTCTGAGTTCAATTTATTTAATATTTTATCAGTTAATTTTGTTCCTTTTTTCAGTTGTTGACCGGAAAGATTTTGATCCTTTTCAAGAAATTGTCCTTTAATAACACTCTTTACTCTTCTCCATTTTTCGCCTTCAAGTATACTTATCTCATCATTAAGATTCCTTATCATCCTTGCTATTTCATCTTTTTCTATCGCCTTTGCACGCGGTCCTTTTTCAATACCACGTCTTGAGAAAACACGGACATCAATGATTGTCCCTTCGATTCCAGGTGAACAATATAAAGAAGCATCCTTTACATCTAGAGCTTTCTCTCCAAATATCGCTTTCAGGAGTTTTTCCTCTGGCGAGAGCTGGGTTTCCCCTTTGGGAGCAATCTTTCCTACTAAGATATCCCCGGATTTAACATTGGCACCTATCCTTACTATGCCATTCTCATCCAGATTGTGCAGGAGATCTTCTGGAACATTAGGGATATCTCTTGTAATCTCTTCTGGCCCTAATTTTGTATCCCTGGCCTCAATAGATTCTTCGATAATATGAATAGATGTAAAGATATCATCTTTAATGAGTTTTTCACTGACAATTATAGCATCCTCAAAGTTATATCCTCTCCAGGGCATGAATGCACATAAAACATTTCTGCCAAGAGCTAATTCACCCATATCTGTACAAGAACTATCTGCTAAAATCTGGCCTTCAACTACGTTGTCACCTTTTTTGACAATGGGACGATGGTTTAAACATGTATTTTGGTTTGTCCTTAAAAATTTTGTTAGCAAATAGAGGTCTGTCCCGACTTCATATACTTTAGCACTCTCTTTTTCATCCACACGAATTATAATTCTTTCTGCATCCACAAATTCAACAATTCCTGACCGCTTGCAAATTATGACATCCCTTGAACCTATGGCTGTAAAGTGCTCAATTCCTGTTCCGACAAGGGGGGCCTCAGTTTTATGAAGCGGCACAGCCTGTCTCTGCATGTTTGACCCCATTAAAGCACGATTTGCATCATCATGTTCTAAGAAGGGAACTAAAGAAGCAGAGAGTGAAACAAGCTGTTTAGGAGAAACATCAATATAGTCTATTCTTTCTCGGGGAATAACCTTAAAATTGCCTCCCTGTCTTGCACTAACGATTTCATTCTGAAAAAAACCTTTTTCATCGACCAAAGTATTCGCCTGTGCAATATTATATTTCTCTTCTTCCCAAGCAGTTAGGTAGAAACAGTAAGGCTCCACAGCTGGTAAATATTTTGTGTTATTTTTCTTTAACTTTTCTATTTCCTTCTCTAGTTTATATTTCTCAACAATCTCACCAACTTTAAATGAACTACCTCCAGGATGGAGGATTTTTACATAATCCTCGACTTTTCCATCCTTCACTTTTCTATATGGCGTCTCAATAAAACCGAATTCATTTACACGCGCAAAGCTACTCAAAGAAGAAATCAATCCTATATTAGGTCCTTCAGGTGTCTCAATAGGACAGATTCTGCCGTAGTGTGAAGATTGAATATCTCTCACTTCGAAACCTGCACGTTCACGGCTCAGTCCTCCAGGCCCCAATGCACTAAGCCGTCTCTTATGTGTAACTTCAGAAAGACTGTTTATCTGATCCATAAATTGAGACAGCTGAGAACTCCCGAAAAATTCCTTCAGCGCAGCAATAACAGGCTTTGAGTTAATTAGATCTTGAGGCATAGCAGAGGCTAGGTCCGTGGAAATAGTCATTTTTTCCTTAATGGTTCTTTCCATTCTGGTCAATCCAATCCGGAAAGCATTCTCTACAAGTTCTCCTACTGACCGGACACGTCGATTTCCTAAATGGTCTATGTTGTCAACAACTCCCTCTCCAACACGTAACCGGAGTAAATATTTAACAACTTCGACAAAATCCAAAGGCGCCAAAGTTTTTTCATCTAAAGAATTATCAAGGTCAAGTTTTATATTCATCTTTAGGCGGCCAATTCGTGAAAAGTTATACCTGCGTACATTAAAGAACAAATTGTGAAACAAATTATGAGCGCTTTCTATTGTATGAGGTTCGCCCGGCCTCAACTTTTTATAGATTTCATCCAAAGCATGATTGGCATCTTTCCCTTCATCTTTTTTTAACGTATTAGAGATAATTGATCCAATTCTATCTTTATCAGGAAAAAATACTTTGAGAGGCTCCCTTTGATTAGCTATTTGATCAAGCTGTGTTTCGCTGATTTCTTCATTACTGTTAATTATATCCTCAATAGAAGAAACTGAGAAAACTCCCTCAAATTCTTTTTTCACCAGAAGAACTTTATCAATCTTGAGATCCTCCAATTTTTGCAATATTTCTTTATTGATCTTCTTTTTTGCATGAAGTATTACTTTCTTTGATGAAGGATCAACAACGTTTTCTCCTACTGTCTTCCCAATAAGATTTTCTGTAACTTCCCAATAGAGATTCCCGTTTTCAGGAAAAATTTTATGAGTCTTATAAAAAAGAGATAAAATCTCTTCATCCGATCCAAAACCTAAGGCTTTTAAAAAGACACTGGCAAGAAATTTCTTTTTTCTGTCTAACCTGACATACAATAAGTTTTTACTGTCATACTCAAACTCAACCCAGGCTCCTCTATAAGGAATGATTTTTGCGATATAAAAACCTTTCCCGTCTCCAGGCCTAAAAAAGACACCAGGGGACCTCTGGAGTTGACTGACAATAACTCTTTCAATGCCATTAAAGATAAATGTTCCTTTATCAGTCATTAATGGGATATCCCCAAAATAAACTTCTTGCTCCTTAATGTGTTTTAACCTTTTTGCCTTAGTTGCGAGGTCCTTTTCCCAACAAACCAATCTTATTTTTATTTTTAACGGTATGGCGTAAGTATATCCCTTCTGGAGACACTCACTAGAGCTGTATTTCATTTTCAGCCCAACTTTATCTCCACAGTATTCACAAAGTGGAATTTCTATTTTTTTTATAGCACCACAGTAAGGACAGATTTCTTTTTCTGTAACCTCAACATCTGGGGGTAGGAGTACTCCGCAGCTATTGCACCGGCGTCGTGAATTCTCTACGCCTTTTAATCGGCCGCATTTACACTCCCAATTTCCGATAGAATAACTTATAAAATCCAATTGAGTCATTTCTTTAAAATCTGAAATGGGAAATATATCCTTAAAAGCAGCCTGTAATCCAGTTTCTTTTCTTTCCTCAGGCAATAATTCCATCTGAAGAAATTCTGCATATGACAGCTTCTGAATAGCAAGCATGTCAGGCATAGGAAAAGTCCCCTTAATTTTGGAGAAATCGACTCTTTTTCGATAAATGTTCTTTAATTCATTAAGCATGTTTACTCTCTAAGAAGGGATTGAATTATTTTCAATAGACTCTATCCATTCAAAAATTCCTGGCTTATTGTAATTCTATAGTAGCCCCAACCTCTTCGAATTTTTTCTTAATCTCTTCAGCTTCATCCTTAGAAATGCCTTCTTTTACAGGCTTTGGGGCATTATCCACAAGGTCCTTGGCCTCTTTTAAACCAAGACTGGTTACTTCTCTCACTGTTTTGATGACATTAATTTTTTTATCACCGATTTCTTTTAAAATTACGGCAAATTCTGTTTTTTCTTCTTCTTTAGCTTCTCCCTGAGGCACACCAGCTACAGCTACTGGTGCTGCAGCAACAGCTGCACTCACGCCATATCTCTCTTCAAATTCTTTGATGTAATCAGCGAGTTCCAATACAGTCAGGTTGTCCAAATGTTCAAAGAATTGCTTTTTTGATAATTTTGTTGTTTTCTCCTTTTTCTCCTTGGTGCTGTCATTAGGTTCTTTTGTTTGTGCTTTAGGCATTTTTACCTCCAACTCTATTTTTTTGATTTTAATTGACTCAACATGCTGCTTACACTATTGAAAGGGGCTTGCCAAGTCTTTATTAATTTTTTTAATGGGCATGCCATTAAAAAACCAATTTTTGCTAATAAATCTTCTCGTGAACCCCAATTAGAAATCTCATAAAATCTTTCCTTGGGGAAAAATTGTCCTTCTATCAATCCTGCTTTTACACTTAGAACTCTGTGTTGTAAAGAAAAATTCCTGATTAAACATGCTAAACTTATGGAATCCTTGGAAGCAAAAGCAATTGCTGTGGGTCCGCGAAAAAATTGTTTTATTTCTTCAGGGAACTCTCCATCTAAAGCCCTGATTGCCAGTCTGTTTTTAACAACCATGATAGAAAATGATTTCTCTCGTAATTTCCTTCGTAATTCTACAGATTGAAGAACCGACATTTTTACAAAATCCAAAAGATAAAAAGAGTCGTATTTCTTAAAGATATTTTTTATCTCTTCTATCTGTTTTTCTTTTTTCTGTCTCTTAACACTCACTTTCCCATCTCCTACTTCTCTATTATGCTTTCAGACATTTTGAGGGAAGGTCCCATCGTCGAAGAAAGATGGATATTTTTTATATATTTGCCTTTTGCTGCAGGGGGTTTTGCTTGAACAATCGCCTGAATAAAAGCTTTTATGTTTTCTTTTAGCTTATCTTCAATAAAAGAAACTTTCCCAACCGAAGAATGAATAATAGCTGTTTTATCAACTCTAAATTCCACCCTACCTGCTTTTATTTCATTTATAGCTTTTTTAACATCAAATGTCACTGTTCCGGATTTTGGATTAGGCATCAGACCTTTCGGGCCAAGAGTTCGTCCAAGCTTACCAACCCCTCTCATCATATCCGGAGTGGCAACGACAGCATCAAAATCAGACCAACCTTTAGATATCTTCTCTATCAACTCTTCTCCTCCAACATAATCAGCACCTACCTCTTCAGCCTCACCGATTTTCTCGCCCGAAGCAATAACACACACCTTTTTTGTCTTCCCTGTCCCATAGGGAAGAACAATTGTGCCTCTGACTATCTGGTCAGAATGTTTCGGGTCAATGCCTAAACGAATAGAAATATCAACAGACTCATCAAACTTTGCATAGCTGAGTTTCTTTATGAGATTTACACATTCTTCTAAAGAGAACTCTTTTTTTTCTATCAACTCCATAGCCTTAACGTATTTTTTCCCTCTTTTAAGCACTTAAAACTCCAGTCCCATATTTTTTGCTGTACCTTCTATTATTTTTTTTGCAGCATCCAAATCATTAGCATTTAAATCCTGCATTTTTATCTTAGCAATCTCCTCGATTTGTTTCTGTGTCACTTTTCCTACCTTTTCTTGATTAGGGGTCCCAGAACCTTTTGCAATACCAGCAGCCTTTTTTAAAAGATAGGAAGCTGGAGGAGATTTAATTATAAAATTGAAACTTCTGTCTTTAAATACAGTAATAACAACAGGAACAATAGTCCCAGATTCCATCTTACCTGTTTTATTATTAAACTGGCGTACAAAATCCATAATAGGGACATTATTCTGGCCAAGCGCGGGTCCTACTGGAGGTGCAGGGCTGGCCTGGCCGGCTTCAATCTGCAGTTTGATTTTCGCGACAATTTCTTTGGCCATTTTCCCTCCTAAATCTTCTCCACTTGTAAGAATTCTAACTCCACAGGAGTTGAACGGCCAAAAATGGTTACCAATACCTTCAAGGTATTTCTTTCATGATTGACCTCTTCAACAATCCCATTAAAATTAAAAAAAGGACCATCTATGATCCGAACGGCTTCTCCTTTATCGAAAGTATGTTTAGGTTTTGGTTTCTCAGATGTGCTTTCCATATGTTCAACAATTTGCTTTACTTCTTCTTTGCTTAAAGGCGAGGGGCGATTTCCTGAACCTACAAAACCAGTAACTTTGGGAGTCTCACGAATAACCAACCAATTCTCATCTGTCATCTCCATTTCTATTAAAATATAGCCCGGATATGACCTCTTAGTTGAAACAACTTTCCTCCCCCCCTTGATTTCTACAACCCCTTCAGTTGGGATAATAATTCTACTAATCTGATCTTCAATATTCAAGTCAGAAGCTCGCTTCTGGATAGACTCAGCCACAAAACTTTCGAAACCTGAATAAGTATGAACTACATACCAATTTTTTGTCATTTTTCTATGAAAATATTGATTTTATTTGAGTAATCACCCATGAGAAAATAACATCCATAAAAAAAAGATAAAATCCGAAGAATATGCTAGCAAAAATAACCACAAGAGTTGTACTGTATACCTCGTTTCGGGAAGGCCATGTGACTTTTTTTATTTCGGCCTTGATTTCTCTAAAAAAAGGAAATATTCGTTTATACCATCTCATTTTTTGATTCATGCTTTACTCTTTTTAGATGTTAAAATTTTTTCTAAACAGGTTTTTTTATTTTCTAAATAATCCAAAATCTTGGATATCTGTTTCCAATTTTAACTGGCAGGTGAGGCAGGACTCGAACCCGCAACCGTCGGTTTTGGAGACCGATGCTCTAGCCAATTGAGCTACTCACCTGAACTCTTTCTCCTCCTTACTTGTAACTTGTTATTGACAATTAATTAAAATTTAAAAAATATCATCTAACTTCTTTGTGCATAACATGCTTTTTGCAAAATTTACAGTATTTTTTTTGCTCAATTTTATCAGTCTGCTTCTTCTTATTTCTTGTAGTAGTATAATTTCTCCGTTTACAATCAACACATTGTAGTATTACTATATCTCTCATATCATTAACCAATTGTAGTCATCACCGGTTATCAGGATTTAAAGGCAAGCGCTCGGTCATTCCAATATCTCAGTAACACTCCCCGCTCCTACAGTCCGACCTCCCTCTCGAATTGCAAACCTCAACCCTTTCTCCATCGCTACATCTGTTATCAACTCCATCTCCAAATTAACATTGTCACCTGGCATCACCATCTCTACCCCAGCAGGCAACTTCACCGAACCTGTAACATCTGTCGTGCGAAAATAAAACTGCGGCCTGTACCCAGTGAAAAACGGCGTGTGCCGCCCTCCTTCCTCCTTCGTCAACGCATATATCTCAGCCTTACATCTATGATGCGGCATTATAGACTTCGGCTTAGCTAATACCTGACCACGCTCCACTTCCCTCTTATCTGTCCCTCGTAACAACACTCCTATGTTGTCTCCTGCCATCCCACTATCCAGTATCTTGCGAAACATCTCTACCCCAGTCACTACCCTCTTCTTCGTCTCCCCAAAACCTACTATCTCTACTTCCTCTCCTACCTTCACCTGCCCACGCTCTACTCGACCTGTCACCACCGTGCCTCGCCCACTTATCGTAAATATGTCCTCTATCGGTAGCAAAAACGGCTGATCTATCAACCTCACAGGCTCAGGTATGAAACTGTCTACCACATCCATTAACTCCATTATCGACTTGTTTGCCTCTAACTCAGGATTGCCATCACTCTCCATAGACTTTAACGCACTCCCCCTTATCACCGGAATATCATCCCCAGCAAACTCGTACTTCGTCAATAACTCCCGTACCTCTAACTCAACTAAATCCAATATCTCAGGATCATCCACTAAATCCGTCTTGTTCATGTATACTACTATCGCTGGAACATTCACCTGACGCGCTAATAATATGTGCTCCCTAGTCTGTGGCATCGGCCCATCATCCGCAGCTACTACCAATATAGCTCCATCCATCTGCGCAGCCCCAGTCACCATGTTCTTAATATAATCCGCATGCCCAGGACAATCTATGTGTGCATAATGACGATTCTTCGTCTCATACTCTATGTGCGCTATCTGTATCGTTAATCCTCTCTCCTTCTCCTCAGGCGCATTGTCTATCTGATCATACTCAACATAATCTACATCCCCTCCAGCTTTGTTCAATACCTTCGTTATCGCAGACGTTAACGTCGTCTTCCCATGATCTACATGCCCTATCGTCCCTATGTTTAAATGCGGCTTCGTCCGCTCAAACTTCTTCTTCGCCATCTCTCTTACCTCCTAATGCTTAAATTCTTCCAAAGCCCACGACCAGATTTGAACTGGTGACCCCGTCCTTACCAAGGACGTGCTCTACCAACTGAGCTACGTGGGCAGCATTATATCCATATTAAAAGCGGGAAACGGGACTCGAACCCGCGACAAACGGCTTGGAAGGCCGATGCTCTACCAACTGAGCTATTCCCGCTCAAATGGGCAGGGAAGGATTCGAACCTCCGAAGCGTTACCGCTGCGGGTTTACAGCCCGCCCCATTTGTCCACTTTGGTACCTGCCCAAATCACAAACAAAATCCTCCTCTAATTATCAGGCTGTGATTTTTGAGATTATTAGCTATTTATAATATCCTCTCGATCTTTAACTAAAATCGCATTTACCCAATAACTTAATCAATCATTCAAAAGCCAGCGAGAGGATTCGAACCCCCGACCCGCTGATTACAAATCAGCTGCTCTACCAACTGAGCTACGCTGGCAAAATTTACTACCTAGAATCTTCTAACTACCTTATCTTTATTTTTTGGGAATAAATAAGAAAAAATTTATAAAGAGTACTTCTCTATACTCACCTCTTTTAAATCCGAATAAAACATAAAAAAATACTTGAAGAATTTTAAATGACTTCATCTCCTTTGTCAAGAACTATTTTCGCTGGAGTTTCCCTAATTTTTCAGATCTTTTTTACATTGAATTCGGTTATTTCATTGCTGACAAAAAAACCAATTTTTCCATTTATAATTAACCTGGATTATTCACGAGTCAAGGTTGCTGCAGATGCAAGGCACAGCGCATGAAGTTGTGGTCCTTCACCACGAATGCGCTGTAACGAAGCAGATGCAGTAAGATCGGCTCGCCCATAGGGTAAAGAATTCCGATAAATTATTTAGATAAGATTAATACTGCTCCTAGTTTTTGATCTGGCGTCCCTGCTTCTGCAACCTTGCTTTCTCTAATGTCTGCCTTAATCCTCTATAAAAATCCTGTGCAAATACTAAATACTTCGCTTGCTGGATTAATGTAAGATTATCTCTAAGGAATATTTCAAATTCCTCTTCCCTGCTTTTTAGACGAAGCTTTAATTGCTTAATATTATTGATTTTATTTGTAATTTCCTGTTCATCAGGATTTTCCTGCTTCAAAATCAACCTGAGTTCTCTTATCTGTTTGCCCAGTTGAGTATTTGTCTCTATTTTTTCCTTTTCGATTTCATTCACCTTGGGGAAAATTTTTGATGTCTGGCTTTCTGTTAGATCCAATGCCTGCGTCATTCTTAATAACATCAAAGTGCTGATGTTATTCCTAATTAATTTTTTTCCCTGCTCTTTTCTTAACCAAAAACGTTTAATAAAAATGTCCCTATCCTTATCTGAAATTAGCTGCATGAAAACCTCTTTTTCGCGGAAAGTCATAACATCTCGTGCCTGCTCTAAAAACCTTACATATTTCTGTGAAAGCGCCTTATCCTTCATTTGTTGAACCAGAGTTCCATCCGTGCTTCCAGCATAAACTAACGAACATATAAGAAACAAAGTAAATCCGACAGCTACAATATTTTTTGTTTTCATCGAATACCTCCTAAGATTTAATGTCTTTTTTTATTTCAGACTCAATGAATTTTAACTCCTTTTCTGTCAAAGTTCCCCAGAAAAAAGGATCATTGAAAAAGATATGCTTCCCTTCCAAATCTGATTCCTCTAATTTTTGTTCTATCGAAACCAAAATCATCGAACTAAACACAGCTTCCAAGTCTGAATCCCCACTGATTTCTTGAAATATTTGTCCGACGCCTTCTCCAATTGAAAAAACATACATCCCCCAGTCCTGAGGCGGCTTATTCTGATGGAATGTCAAGAATATTATGATAAAAATAACACATGCTGTACTGGCTGCGGCATAAATCCATTTTCGCGCCAAAGAATGAATAACCATATGCTTCTTCTCTTGTCCCAAAGAGGAAAGGTTTGCTTTCAGTCTTTCAGAAAATTTGTTCAAGTAATCCAAAGAGACTTCGGTCTTTTGCTTTTTTGCTACTTCGGAATGAATTCTTTCTATCTGATTTTTATATGCCCTGCACAAAGCACAGCTTTCCAGATGATTTTCAAGAACTTTCCTTTTTCTTTCCGAGAACTCTTTATCTATTGAGTCAGATATCCACTTTTCAATCCTTTTACATTTCATAGTATCCCCCTCTCTAAATATGGTTTCAGCTTTTCCTGGAGCATTTTCCTTGCACGGTACATCCTCCAAGATACAGTATTCTCGGAACACTTGAGAACATAAGCTGCCTGCCTGTGAGTCATTCCCTGGAATTCAACGAGGAGGAAAGAAACTTTATAAGGTAAAGGCAAAGAATTTATTGTTATGTCCAGTTTTTTCCGGAATTCCATTTCCAAGGAATTCTTAACAGGATGTGGAATTGAATCTTTAAAACTTCCATCATTAGAATAATTTTCATTCCAGACATCTCTCCTGTTCCTTTCCTTATTTCTTTTTTTTAAATAATTCAAAGTCAAATTTACCGCAATCCTGTAAATCCATGTATAAAAACTTGACTTCTGCTTAAAACCTTTCAGGGACTTAAAAGCATGCATGAATGTCTCCTGGGCTAAATCATCCGCATCAGGATGATTCTTTGTCAAACTTAGAATTATTTGATAGATTTTTTCATGGTAACGCCGTGCCAAATCTTCAAAAGCATCTACGTTCCCTTGTTTAGCTTGTTGAACCAGCCAATCATCAGAGAATTTTCCCATACTTTTTATCCTCTTATTTGACAAATATTATACAAAATTTCTTTGCAAAATAATTTACAAATAATATTCAACCTCCAAAATTGACATATCTCAGAGTTGTTGTTATGATTTGGCCGCAGTCTTTTTAAAGGAATTTTTAATGATCGAGCGTTACACACGCCCAGAAATGGGCACAATTTGGTCTGACCAAAACAAGTACCAAAAATGGCTTGAAGTTGAGCTTGCTGTTTGTGAAGCATGGAACCAACTAGGAGAAATTCCTTCAGAAACACTGACCCGAATTAAAGAAAAAGCTGCTTTCTCTGTAAAACGGATCGATGAGATTGAAAAGATTGTTAAACATGACATAATAGCTTTTCTCTCGTCGGTGGCAGAAAATATCGGAGAAGAATCCCGCTTCATACATATGGGCATTACTTCATATGATATTGTCGATACTGCCCTTTCTCTTCTTATCACAGAATCCATAGAAATCATCAAGAAAGAACTTATAAAATTAAAAAAAGTTTTAAAAAAAGAAGCAATTCGTCATAAAAAAACTGTGATGGTAGGACGTACCCATGGAGTTCATGCAGAGCCAATCTCCTTCGGCATAAAACTCCTTGTCTGGTATGAAGAAATCAAACGAAATTTTAGAAGAATTTCAAATGCTCAAAAGGTAATAAGTACAGGAAGAATCTCTGGCGCAGTAGGCACCTACATGCATATAGACCCGAAGGTCGAACTCTATGCCCTGAAAAAATTAAGCCTAGAGCCTGCAAAAGTTTCAACACAAGTTCTTCAACGCGATAGACATGCTGAAGTCCTATCAACTCTGGCTATCCTTAATTCATCTTTAGATAAATTCGCCACTGAGATCCGTCATCTTCAAAAAACCGAAGTTCTCGAGCTCGAAGAACCTTTTACCAAAGGCCAAAAGGGTTCTTCTGCAATGCCCCATAAAAAAAATCCTGTTCGCGCAGAGAGAATATCTGGCCTAGCACGCATAGCAAGAGCAAACTTCCAAGCTGCTCTGGAAAATATTCCACTCTGGCACGAAAGAGATATTTCACATTCATCAGTAGAAAGAATAATTTTCCCTGATACCTTTATTCTCACGGACTTTCTCCTGGCAGAAATGACGGATATTATAAGCAACTGGACTGTTTTCCCGGAAAAAATGGAAGAAAATATTTATCTAACGCAAGGCCTTATCTTTTCACAAAAAATTCTTCTTACCCTCATCAAAAAGAACCTGACTCGTGACAATGCCTACCATCTAGTTCAAAGAAACAGCCTCAAGGCCTGGAAAGAACATCTCGATTTTAAAGCCCTCATTCAATCTGACAAGGAAATTTCCAAGGTTTTAACCCATAAAGAAATTGATGATTTTTTCTCACTTGAACCTTATATGAAAAGCTTAGACTATATTTATGACAGGGTTTTTGCCGAAGAATAATAAGCATTGAGAAAAGAATTTTTCAGAAGCCAGGAAAAAAAAGGAAGAATTGCAGTACTTATTTCCGGCCGGGGATCAAATTTCAAAGCTATTCATGATACCATCCTTGCAAAAAAAATAAATGCTGAAATCAGCCTCGTTTTCAGTAATAAGAAAGATGCCCCTGGTCTTAAGATCGCTCAAAAACGAAACCTAGACACCTTTTTTCTTGACCCAAAAGACTTCGGCTCCAACGAAGAATATGACAGGGAAATTATCAAAGAGATAAATAAAAAGGGAGTGGATCTTATCTGCCTGGCAGGCTACATGAAAATTTTAACTCCTCTTATCTGCAGGGAATATAATAACAGGATCATGAATATTCACCCGGCTTTGCTTCCTGCTTTTCCAGGCCTTCATGTACAAAGAAAGGCAATTGACTGGGGAGTAAGATATTCAGGGGTTACTGTTCACTTTGTAACTCCAAACATAGATATGGGACCTATTATTCTTCAAGCTGTAGTTCCCGTTCTTCAGGATGACTCAGAGGAAACTCTGAGTGAAAGGATATTGAAAGAGGAGCACAAAATCTATCCCGAAGCAGTAAGGCTCTTTTTTGAAGGTAGACTGAAATTAAGAGGAAGGCGAGTATATATCAAGAAATAAAGCTGGGCATTTAAGATTTATACAAAAATTCTATATTTCCGGTGGTTTTAATTTGGGGGGCTTGCCAAAAATGTCTTTATATCTTGCCGGATAAATGTCTTTTCCTCCTGCAAGAAGAAAGGTCAGGGGCATAACTTCCTTAGCCAGTTTACTCATTTCTGTGGCAGTATTCCGGATATCCCATTGAGCAGTAGCATCCTCTCTCAGTCTTGAAATATGGTATAATTCTCTTGCATTGACCTTAAGAAGGACACGCCTCCTGTGAGCATTTGTTAAAATATACTCAGCTCCTACATCTAAGCTTTCTTTCAATACAGAATACGCTGCATTTGTTTTCTCGATGATATCCATAAACTCTCTTCCGGCTCCAATTTCCTCAACAGAGAAAGGAATAGTTACTCCCAAGTCTGGATTGTAGCTCTGGGTTGTCAGTGTCGCCATTCTGTGGCGCTTTAGTTGGGCAAAACAGGCAGAGGAAACAATCAAATTATAAGTCAGGTCAACATATTCGAATTCCCTGAGGACAGCATCATAAAATTCCATATGTTTCAGTGCTGTTTTCAAATATTCCATATTTTTTTCAGGCGTAAACATTCTGGCTTTTTTAATACACTCTCTAAACGGCAGAAATGAGGAAGTATGCAAAAGAGCAGCGATTAACTTAGTATCCGCATCAGGAGTAAAATCCACAAGACAAACAGGTTCATCCTTTTTCTCAATTAACGGATCCATGAGAGATAAGGATTTGGCTTTCAATTCCTCATAAGTATTGGTATCAAAATCATTCCCTTCGGTAAAAAGGATAATAGAAGGAGCAACTTCTTTTGCAAGTTCATAAATCTTATGATTCAATTCTCCAATCTCAGCCAGTTTATTTGAGGCAAAACGGCGAATTAAAAACTCCAGATTCCTGGCATTAGCAGTCATCCCTAACTGACTTTGAGTTGCCAGGCTTACTGAGTAACGAGCGTCCTCTTTTGCCCACCCCTCTAGAATAGAATGTTTCTTTGGATCGTGCGCAAGCTTTATGTTTTTTTCAAAAAAATAAGGCTTCAGCCTTTTATAAAGCTTCTGGTAAAGAGAATTCTGTGCTCTGATTGTATCTATAAAAAGTTCCTGTTTTCCTGCTTTCTTCACTTCCTCGGGAAGGACAAAATCATCTTTAAGCTTGATATAACGCTGAGATTTTTCTGTAAACGCACAGAGCCTGAATTTCTCAATTTCTTCTATCGCCAATCGGCTCACACCGATTATATCAAAGTTAAAGACAGCATGTTCTGCCACAGAATGATGTCCCATTTTAAAAATGATGGTCCGATTTGACCTTTTTGCCCTTTGGACCTCTGTTCTAGCAACAGCCCGCAACTCATCAACAGAACGTGGATCCCGGGAAATACGTGCATAAGAAGCAGAAAGTGTTTCAGGAGTTATATCATCACGAGGCGGGCTGGTTTTTTTCAGTTCTTCAATAACAGTACTATCAACATTATAGCCGGATAATATAACCTTCATTGCTGTAATAAAATAAAAAGAGAAAAGGGAAAAGTCAACTTTTCCATAACATGAGTTTTATCCTTTAATCACCCCAACAGGGGCAACCCGCACGACTAACTTCCCTATCCCAGCTTGATGTGAAACTCTGACTACTTCATTTACATCCTTATAAGCCTGAGAGGCTTCTTCTGCTACTCCTTTCCAACTTGAGGATTTAAGTAAAATTCCTTTTCCCTCCAAATCATTTTTAATTTTCTCTCCCCTAAAACGACGTAATGCTTCCCGCCTGGAAATAACCCTGCCTGCACCATGAGCTGTGGAAGCAAAACTCATTTTTTCAGCTTCTGAAGTGCCGGCAAGAATATATGACGAAGTTCCCATGCTTCCTGGAATAAATACTGGCTGCCCTACAATACGGTAAACCTCAGGAATTTCTTCACGGCCTGGGCCAAAACTTCTTGTTGCTCCTTTCCTATGAATACATACTTCTTTCTCCTCACCGTTAATTACATGTTTCTCAAATTTAGCCACATTATGGCAAACATCATAGACCTGATCCATACCCTCAGAACTTCCCATGATTCTTTCAAAAACTTCTCTGACCAAATGAGCAATCATCTGTCTATTCGCAAAAGCAAAATTAACTGCAGCACTCATTGCTTTATAGTACTGCTGTCCTAACTCTGAACGTATAGGCGCATTTATCAATTGCCTATCCGGCAAATTCTTCGTCCCATACCTGTTTTCCATAAGCCTGATATAATCCGAAGCCACCTGATGTCCTAATCCACGGCTTCCGCAGTGAATCATGACTAAAATCTGACCTTCTGAATGTATCCCGAAAACCTTTGCAGTCTGAGACTCATAAATCTCAGTTACTTTCTGTATCTCTAAAAAATGATTTCCAGCCCCTAAAGTACCCAGTTGAGGAATGCCTCTTTCTACAGCTCTTGAAGAAAGATAGCTTGGATCTGCACTTAATATCCTCCCGTTTTCTTCTGTCCTCTGTAAATCTCCCTTCATCCCATAGCCTTTTGCTACAGCCCATTCGGCCCCTTTGGCACAGATCTCATGTAGAACTTTTCGACTCAGCCAGGTGATCCCTCCTTTACCCACGCCAGCCGGCACTTTTCTGAACATTTCATCTAAAAGTGCTTGTATCCTATTCCTGACATCCTTTTCAAAATACTCCGTCTTTAATAACCTAACCCCGCAGTTAATGTCATAACCCACACCCCCCGGGGAAATAATACCTTCTTCCAGATCAAAAGCAGCTACACCTCCTATGGGAAAACCGTAACCTTGATGCGCATCAGGCATCACATAGGCAGCCTTCTGGATGCCTCTTAAACATGCCATATTCTTTGCCTGTTCAAGTGTCAGATCACCTTTAATGCTCTCTAAAAGCTTTGCGGAGGCATAAACAATTGAGGGGACGTTCATATCACCATGTTTTGGAATTTCCCATGTGTAATCGTTTATTTTTTTTAACTCTATCATGATACCTCAAACATCAACCACAACCTGAACCATGAAATGACTATTGCATTCTACTCTCATCTCATTGTATGTTATGGCTTTAACCCCTCCAAAAATTTCATATTTATCTGAATATTTATCTCCAGAGAAAAACGCTTCCAACAAATATTGATTTTCCTTTTTCTCGATTCGAACTTTCTGTGCCGAATGTAAAAGGAACATCTGCGAATCCATCAAAAATAATATTTCTTCTAAAAAAACAACAAGAAGCTGTTTCAAGTCTCTTCCTTGCTTTTCTAGTCGATACTTTATTCTCTTTTCAATCTTTTTATTATCCCACATAAGAGAAATTGTAGCCAGTGCCGCATTGGAAAAGGCCTCTTCAAGAGTCCTTCCAAAAGCCTGAAATTTCACATCACCTGTATGGGAAAGAAATTTGTATTTTTGCACTTTAAAAAACACCAGGAACAAACCTTCCGCAGTATGGACACTTAGAATTTTTTATCTTATTTTGAGAAATCGAATATCCATGCCTCATAATAAGAATATTATGGCAGTTAGGACATAAAGTATCTTCAGATTCTCCGAGTACATTTCCGATGTAGATGTAATGAAGACCTTCTCTCTTCCCGATAGAGAGAGCTTTTCTTAATGTTTCAAGAGGAGTGGCATTACTTTCGGTATAATTATAATCAGGATGGAAACGGCTTATATGCCATGGAATATCCGGATCAACTTCGGCTATAAACTTGGCAATTTGAGTTAATTCCTTATCTGAATCATTTAGGTCAGGAACTATAAGAGTAGTAACTTCAACCCAAATCCCCAATTTTTTCATCAATCGAATCGAATCAAGAACAGGTTTCAGATGTGCTTTACATATGTCTTTGTAAAACTTTTCACTGAATGATTTTAAGTCAACGTTACATGCATCAAGATAAGGATTTATAGCTTCCAGAGCTTCATGAGTCATATAGCCATTTGTAACGAAAATATTCGCCAGCCCTTCTTTTTTAGCAAGCACTGCTGTATCATAAGCATACTCATAAAATATTGTTGGTTCGGTGTAAGTGTAAGCAATACTCTTGCATTTATGGCTTTTCGCTGCATAAACGATTTCTTCAGGAGTTAATTTTTGTCCAGTTAAATCACTACCATTTCTTTTAGAAGTCTGAGATATCTGCCAGTTTTGACAGAAAGGGCATCGAAAATTGCATCCAATTGTCGCCATTGAAAATGATAATGTCCCCGGTAAAAAATGATAAAGGGGTTTTTTTTCGATAGGATCTACATGAGCGGCAATAACCTCTCCATAAACATGGGTATAGAGCTTCCCTTTTCTATTTTGCCTTACCCCACAAATTCCAAATTCTAAAGGCACAATCCGACAGCGGTGGCTGCAAAGAAAGCAATAGACATTTCCATTCTCAATAGAGCGATAAAGTTTAGCTTCCTTGATCATTTTTTGTTCCAACCTTTAAGAAATTTCAACATGGTTTCCTTCTAGGTCTTTCACAAAATGATTAAAGAATAGGATCATCATTTTCTTCCCAATAAATGTTTTTATTATACCCTCTCCATTTAAACATATATACTCATAATATAATAGTAAAACGAAAATTCAGATTATAAAGTGTAAAAAGGGCACAGGTGTTTAATCTCACATCTATCACAGAATGGATTCCTGGCCTTACAGATTTTTCTCCCGTGGTTAACCAGAATATAATTAAAATCCAGCCATTCATTTTTAGGCACAATAGTTAAAAGATCCTGCTCAATTTTATCAGCATTTTTTTCTCTGCTTAGTCCCAATCTTCTAGACAGCCGTTTGACATGAGTATCAACAGCAATACCTTCAGCTTTTCTGTACGCGCTGGAAAGCACAATATTCGCTGTTTTCCTGGCAACACCAGGCAGAGACAAAAGATTATTCATATTATTTGGCACTTCACCCTTGAAATCTTCAACGATTTTTTTACAGCTATTGATTATATTTCTCGACTTGTTTCTGAAAAAGCCTGTGGAGCGAATTCCCTCCTCCAATTCTTCCTGATTCGCATGTGCAAAATCCGATACAGTATTATACTTATTAAAAAGAGAAGGCGTGATTTTGTTTACTCTTTCATCTGTACACTGAGCAGACAAAATCGTTGCTACTAGAATCTGAAGTGGAGTCTCAAAATTAAGGGCTGTGCGACTTACAGGATATGACTTTTTCAGAATGCTTATGATTTCTTCAATTTCAGATTTCCTGCTTTCCATCTCTATCGTAAATTCCAAATCTATTATGCCTTCATCATCTTTTCTATCGCTATACTTGCTTTTCTGCTAATTTCATGAGGGACCTCTATTCTATATTTTTTTTCTTCCAAAGATTTGAGAACTTTATCCAGGTTTATTTTTTTCATATCTGAACATACAATCGAATCTTTAGCAGGATAAAAATTCTTATCAGGATTCTCTTTTTTCAACCTATAGATGATGCCTGATTCAGTTCCGATGATAATATCTCTGCTCTCTGTCCTAGAAGCCTCTTTAACCATCTGCCCTGTAGAAAGAGCTTTATCCGCTAAGCCAATAACTTCGGGCCGGCATTCAGGATGTACCCAGACTTCTGCTTCAGGATAAAGGTTTTTTTTCTCTCTTATATGCTCCGCTAAAATATTGTTATGCACATAGCAGTAGCCATCCCAAGGAATGACCTTTTTATCTGTCTGGCTGTCAATATAAGCCCCAAGATTTTTATCCGGAACAAAAAGAACTTCACTATCATCAATCGATTCAACAATCTTTACAGCATTAGCTGAAGTACAACAAATATCACATTCTGCCTTAACTTCTGCAGATGTATTGACATAGCAGACAACCTTCCTACCAGGATAATTCTGTTTCCATTCTCTAAGTGCTTGAGGCGTTATCATATCAGCCATTGGACAGCCCGCGTTTACATCAGGCATTAGTACAGTTTTATCCTTTGATAATATTGCAGCAGTCTCTGCCATAAAACGAACACCGCAGAAAAGGATTACTTCTTCCCTGACCTGTGTCGCTTTAATACTCAGATCGAGAGAATCCCCTAAGAAATCGGCTGTTTCCTGGACTTCTCCAATCTGATAGTTATGTACTAATATCGCAGCATTTATTTCTTTCTTTAACTTCATTATCCTTTCGATTTTTTCTTCTTCTTTCAATACTACTCTCATTTTTTGTCTGGTTGATATAATTTTAATTATTTCATCACTCTTTTGCTATAAAGCACTTTCTTTATTCCTTAATACCTTTTCTAACTTTTTCTATATTGACAATATCTTTTAATTCCTTATCAATCAAGATTGTATCTTCTCTGGCCATGCCCGTGGAAATGATAGAAATTTTGACTTGGATAAGTTCTTCGATAATCTTAACATAATCAAGAAAAGCTTCAGGAAGTAAACTAAAATCCGTTGCTCCCTTGACAGGTTGCTTCCATCCATGCAATGTTTTGTATTGAGGCTTTACTTTCTCCAAAACCCAGCTTTCTGTAGGAAAAGTCTCCAGCATTTCCCCCTTATATTTATAACCCACACAAACCAACACTTCTTCAAACCCATCCAAAATATCAGGCTTAGTAAGAGCAATTTTTTTTATTCCGCTCAACCTGCAAGAATAGGCAAGAATCACAGCATCAAACCAGCCACAACGCCTGGGGCGGCCAGTAGTAGCGCCAAATTCATTTCCTCTTTCAAGAAGCAATTTACCCTTCTCGTTAAAGATTTCTGTTGGAAACGGCCCCATACCAACACGCGTTGTATAGGCTTTAGTCACTCCTAAAACCCCATCTATTTTATCAGGGCTAACACCTAAACCTGTACATGCTCCTCCTGCTGTCGAATTAGACGAGGTCACAAAAGGATATGTTCCATGGTCAATATCGAGCAGAGTGCCTTGGGCTCCCTCAAAAAGAACAGAATTTCCTTCTTTTATTTTCTTATCCAAAAGAGAAGAAACATCTTTTATGTATTTTCCAAGTTTAGAAGCATATTTCAGATATTCATCCAGGACTTTTTTGGGGTCAAGTAATGGAATTCCGTAATAAGCAAGATAGATGTTTTTTTCTTCGATATTTTGTTCAATTCTCTCTTTAAGTACATTAAAATTTAAAAGTTCTCCGGCTCTTATCCCCTGCCGAGCCGCTTTATCCATATAAGCAGGCCCAATACCTCTATGGGTAGTCCCTATTTTTTTGACTCCTTTTCTATTCTCGTTAATCTTCTCGATCAAAGAATGATAAGAAAGGATAATATGAGCATTTTTACTTATGACAATATTATCATCAATCTCAACCCCATATTTTCTTAACTGTGAAATCTCATCCAGAAATACTCCAGGGCTTAAAACAACTCCATTTCCTATTACACAAAGTTTATTATTATGCAAAATCCCAGAAGGGATAATGTGAAGTATTATTTTCTTCCCTTTCACATAGACCGTATGTCCAGCATTGTGGCCTCCTTGATAGCGGGCCACTATATCAAATGAGGGGCTCAGAAGGTCAACAATTTTACCTTTACCCTCATCGCCCCACTGAGTACCAAGGACTACCAAATTTGCCATGAAAATCCCTCGAATCGCACCATGATTAATAAGACAAGATTATATAATTATTGATAATAAATTGTATCAGAAGTTACTTCTAGAAACAAGGTAGAAATGAATAATTCAGGTGTACGTGGGTTATTCACGAGTCAATCTTGCTGCAGATGCAAGGCACAGCACATGAAGTTGTGGTCCTTCACCACGAATGCGCTGTAACGAAGCAAATGCAGTAAGATCGGCTCGCCTGTAAGGTAAAAATTGCTGATAATATAATTAAAAATTTATTATATAGAACGTATAAGTCAAGGCAATTATGACTATTCCTTAAAGAACGATCAAAACAAGTTTTAATTACTATAATCTATCAGCAATTTTTATGAATAACCTACGTCAAAAGCTTAAGGCAACTTGGCATAAGAAAGTATTATCATTCTTCTCGAATTCTTTCTCACGGTTAAAGTCATATTCAAGTTTCAAACGTAAATTATCAAGCATTAAATAAGCCATCCCAACCGCCCAGCGGCTTTTATTCTCTGATATTCCTAGTCCAGGATTATCTGCTCCGAAAAATCCTGTTCCGTGAAACTCGTCATTATATTCCAATCGCTGGTAACTGACTACAGGTTGAAGACCTCCCAAATTGATAGACAACTGAATAAAATAACCATCTGCAGTTCCCCTTGAAAACTCAGCCGGATTCTCAATGTTAACTCTTGTATATTCGGACAATATTTGAAAATCTTCTGTTCCCCATGTTAAATCCAAGCCTTGTAAAAGCAAGTTTCTGCTATTATTACTATCAAATTTCCCACGATAATAGGAATAAGCCACCTCAAATCCCTGTTCAACAATCCAAGCAATTCTTGCCCCTCTCCCCTTATTCGCATTATTGTCTTTAAACTGCTGACTTCCATCCAAACACTGACTTTCTGCAAGCCCATTCCCCAAATATATCGAATAAAAAAAACTGCTGACCTTTCCTTCCAATAAAATCCCTATGTCTCTCCAGCATGGAGGGAAAAGCTCTTCAACATTCATAGGAGGAATTATCAACACTGTCTGGTGGGGCCTGTTGAATTGGTTGTATTTTCCAAAAGGAACAAGATAAAGCCCCATCTTAAGATCGAAAGAATCTGAAGGACTTACTTCAACAAGGACTTGATTCATTTCAACCCTTGTTCTATCCTGAAGTTTCACCTCGGCAATATAGGCGATTTTCGGAGATATCTCTCCCGAAAATATTAGGCCTAATTGAGCTTCCTGGAAAGTTCCTTCAAAAACATTACTCTGCGACTGTCCCTTTAAAAACTTAAAAGAAATATAGCCATTTGTTTTAGCATTAACAGAATTTATAACAAATAACGAAAGTGTAATGGTAAAAATAATTTTTCTAATTTTCATATTTTCTTCTTCCCTGATATTGCTTTCCTTCATATTCACAAGAAGGGCTTTCATTATAATGAAATAATTGCAGGCTTTCAATTAATAATCTTAAACCACACTCAGTCAGCAAATAAAGAAAAACGTAGAAACTGGCTTTGCCAAAAAAAACAAAGATATCTTCATTTTTTTTCTCTTGATTTACTCGACTTTTTCTTTTATGATTTTCCTTCAACATGAAAGCCAAAGCTATTATCAGTTTAATTGCAGGATGGTTCATTCCAGGACTAGGCCATGTCATCATAAAAAAATATTGGAGAAGTCTGATCTTTTTTGTTTGCATTTCATCTATGGCAGCCATCGGGCTCTCCATAGGCGGCAAGATTTATTCTTTCCAAACTGAAAATCCACTAACAATCCTTGCCTTCTTTTCCGATATAGGCAACGGATTTTTATATTTGCTTTCCAAAATATTCTCTTTTGGATTCGGGAATCTAAAAAATACTACATTTGAATTCGGTACAACTTTTATAGCAGGAGCAGGCCTTCTGAATTATCTATGTGCGTTAGATGCCTTTGATATATCTTCAGGAAAAAAGAAATGATATTTAAAAGCCACTTGATTTCCATGGCCTTATACGCAACTTTAGCATGTGTTGTCCTGGCATTAATCCGAAGGGATGAAATAAAAAGCCAGATAAAATATGGTGTTTCTCTGTTTCTCATTATGGTTTTTGGATCACTTATTTTCGGATGGTTTATGTCTTTATTTATCTAATAACTACTCCTTTCATCATTTTTTCTTCACTTCTTTGAATCCCAAAATCGATATGTTATAATCCTTCCGAACATGATGAATTTTCAATCTTATGAAGCAATTTTTATGAATAACCCAGGTAAACGTGGATTATTCACGAGCCAAGCTTGCTGCAGATGTGAAGCACAGCACACGAAGCAATTTTTATGAATAACCCAGGTAAATTGCAATGATAGAACTATATCACATCTGGAAGCAGTATCAAAAGCCTCATTGGGCCCTTTCGGATGTAACATTTCGCATTAAAAAGGGAGATCTCTATTTTATCACAGGCCCAAGCGGTTCGGGAAAAACCACGCTTCTTAAAATAATCTTTCGGGAGCTATACCCTACCCAAGGACAAATTGTTGTTGACAGAAGAAACATACTCCGTATTCCCAACCATAAAATATATCAATTGAGACGAATTATGGGAATCGTTTTCCAGGACTTCCGCCTGCTTTCCAATAAAAAGGTTTTTGATAATGTTGCAATAGTACTTCAGATTCTCGGCCTTCCCCGTAAAGAAATAAGAAGAAGAGTTTTTAATGCCCTGCAGATGGTCAACCTCCATCACAAAATGTGGGAATATCCCTCCCGCTTGTCTTACGGTGAACAGCAAAGAGTGGCTATTGCCAGGGCGGTTGTAAATAATCCTAAAATCATATTAGCCGACGAGCCAACCGGAAACCTTGATACTGAGCTTGCTTTCGAAATTATGAGCTTATTCAAAGAAATCAACAAGAAAGGTTCAACTGTCATCATATGCACTCATGATCGTGAACTGATCCGACACTTTGGCAATAACATCATTTTTCTCTATAAAGGAAAATTATTGAAAAAGGAGACTCTCTGATTATTCAAAAAACTAAATACTTCTTCAAAGAGACCCTCGATAATCTCTGGCAGTATAAAACCCGCAATCTTTTTTCTGTCACAATCATCTGCCTATCTTTCCTTATCATATCAATCTTTCTTTCTCTCTCTAATAATCTTCAATATACCGCCAAACAGATTTCAAAAAACATGGTCGTTGTTCTTTTCTTAGACAAGAACCTACCAGAAAAGGATATAGACGCCCTCGAAGAAAAAGTTAAAAATTCTACATTGGTCATAAAGACTCAATTTATTAGTTCAAATCAGGCCTTAGAAAAATTTCAAGAGAAATTTCCTGACCTTCAAGGAATTATTGAAAATTTAAAAATTAATCCATTTCCTTCTTCCTTCGAAATTACCCTAAAGGAAGAAAGCATTTCTTCTGATAAAACTTCAAACTTCATCAATAACATGAAAAATACACCTGGAGTTGAAGATATCCAGTTCAACAAAGACTGGATTGAAAGGATGGAATCTCTCAGCAAACTGGTAAAAACTGTCGGATTCTTTTTGGGGGGGATATTGATTCTTGCATCCTTCTTTATTATTTCCAATATCATTAAGTTAAATGTCTTTGCCAGGCAGAATGAGATCGAAATTCTGCGCTTGTCCGGAGCAACTAATTCTTTTATCAGAATTCCATTTCTTCTTGAGGGGATTATCTTAGGAATGATAGGAGGGATACTATCATTTATTCTTCTTTTACTGCTGATTGAAATTTTTCCTCTGTATTTAGGCTCCTCCCTAGGAGTTTTAAGCGATATTATAAAGTTCCGTTATCTTTCATTTTCACAGGTCATCGCACTCCTTGCAGCAGGTGCAGTAATCGGGTTCTTAGGAAGTCTCAGCTCTCTCTCCCGTTTTCTTAAAACATAACTTGTTACAAACAGTTCGGCCTATACTGATTTGACATAGAGATGCTCTTATCTTAAAATTCAAAAAATGGCATCCATTGGGCAAGAACTCAAAAGAGAACGAAAATTAAGAGGGATAACTCTAAAAGAAATTGCTGACTCAACAAAGATAAACTTAAGATTCCTGAGAGCATTAGAAGAAGATCAATTGGATATGCTTCCAGGAGATTTTTTTACCAAGGGCATCATACGCACATATGCTAGTTATATTGGCTTAGATGAAAATGCAGTCATGAATAAATACTATGAAACCATTCAACTTCAGGAACAAACCCTGGAAGAGGAAAGCAAACAGGGAGAAATTCGTATAACAACCAATCATAAAATAAAAAATATTATTCGTCTTGCAATATTAACCTTTCTTATTTTAGTAATTCCTTTATCCCTTTATTTTATATTCCTAAAAAAGGAACCTGCCAATATCCCTGTACCTCTCCCAACTTATAAAACAGCTCAAAAAGATATAATCCTGCCTCCTCCAGTAAATGAATCAATGGAAGAAGAAAAAGTATTGAATCTCGAAATTTCTTTCCATCAGGAAACCTGGATTCAAGTCTATGCAGACGGCATTGAAAAGCTAAATGGTCTTAAACAGCCTGGAGAAAAATTCCAAACATTCGCTCTCGAAGAAATACTCTTCAATATAGGAAATGCAGGCGGATTTTCTTATACTATAAACAACAAAAAAGGGAAATCCCTTGGCCGTTCTGGTGCTGTTGTTAAAAATATCAGAATAACCCTAGACAATTTCCAACAATTCCTCGAATAATAATACACAGTAAAATACTAAAACAAATGCTAAAATAAAATAACAATGGAAGAAGCAAAGAACAAGGGACCGCGTGTTATCGGTGCTATTATTGTCCTGCTTATTATTCTATTTTTTGCTATCGAGTTTTTTATCCGCGAGACTCAACAATTTTCCCCAACTACAGTAACAAATGTCCTCCTTTCTTCTCTACAAATCATCGTTCTTCTTCTTTTTCTTATTCTTCTATTTGTACTTGGCAGAAACTTGGCAAAACTCTATTTGGAAAGAAAAAGAAAGGTTGCCGGTTCTCATTTCAAGACAAAACTGCTCTTTTTCTTTATTTCATTATCCCTTATTCCAACACTCCTTCTTTTCTTCTTTGCAAGCGACCTGATCAGCAGAAACATTGAGCAGTGGTTTAAGACGCCTATCGATAAAATCCTGAACGATACAAAAGGTCTAGCTGATGGATTCTATCTAAACACAGAAGAAATAACTCTCCATTATGCCAAACAGCTTGGCAAAGCCATCCAAAAACAAAAACTCATAGACATAGAACAAAGAGCTCCTTTAATGGAATTCGTCAAGGATAAATTGACTGAATATAAGCTCGACGAAATCGGAATTTATTTCAACGATGAAGAATTATTTTCTTACCTAAACCCGGACCTTCCTCTCCGGGACTACCACACTTTAAAGGAAAATATAGTCAAAAGAGCCCAGCTCGGTGAAGAATTCAGTACTATCGAACCGATGGGCACAGGAGAAATGATAAGGCGGGGGCTTTCTTTCAACATCCAGGACAAATACAATCTCCTGATTGTTACAGGAAAATATCTTCCACAAAATTACGCTCAGAAAATCAACAATATTACTGCCTATGTTCAGAGATACCGCCAGATAAAAATACAGAAAAATCCTGTAAAATCATTGTATCTAATGACGCTAATTTTCATAACGCTTCTCATCATCTTTGCGGCAAGTTGGATAGCATTTCATCTGGCCAAAGGAATTACTATTCCTATTGAAAAGCTCGCCCACGCAACCAAAGAAGTTTCTAAAGGAAATTTAAATATTAAGGTTGAGGACCCTGCCTCTGATGAGCTGGGAACATTCATTGATTCCTTTAACCAGATGGTATCTGACTTAAATGAGAGCCATCACAATATTGCCCAAAAAACCTCAGAACTGGAATCGAGGAAACAGTATATCGAAACTGTCTTGAATAATATAACCACAGGAGTCATCACCTTGAATGCAGAAGGTATTATTACAACCATTAATCCTTCTGCCCTCGATATGTTGGAATTACAAGGGAAAAAACCCATCGGTAAAAGTTACGAAAAGATCCTTAGCGATTCTAAATATTCAGAAATCCTTAATAATATTAAATACGGAATGAAGAATAAATTCAAACTGTCCGAAAAAGAGATGCAAATAAATTTTGGCAACCAGAGCACAATTCTTTCTTTAACCTTATCTCCACTGAGACAATATAACAATAAATTTTCAGGCATAATCATAGTACTTGACAATTTAACTCAACTCATAAAAGCACAAAAAATCGCGGCATGGAAAGAAGTTGCTCAACGAGTCGCTCATGAAATCAAAAATCCTCTGACTCCAATCCAACTTTCCGCAGAACGAATTATTAAAAATTTAAAAAAGCCAGGGAAAAACCCAAACAAGATCATCAAAGAAGGAGCTAATACTATAGTCAACGAAGCTGGAACCATAAAATCTCTCATAGATGAATTTTCCAACTTTGCCCGAATGCCAAACATAATGCTTCAATCAGAAAATATCCATGAAATAATCACACAAACAATCTCCCTCTTTAAAGGGATATTCACTGATATAGAATTCAAGACTCTTTTATCTTCGGAGGTTCCTTCCATTATACAAATTGATCCCGAACAGATGAGGCGGGTTTTCATCAATCTTCTTGACAATGCTATAGATGCCATGAATAAGAAAGGAGAAATTCAGATCCGCACATCATTTGAAGAAGAGAATCGAGTAGTAAAAATAGAAATTTCTGACTCTGGCCCTGGGATTTCTATTCAAGACAAGGGAAAACTCTTTCTCCCTCATTTTTCAACAAAAAAGAAAGGAACCGGTTTGGGATTAGCAATAGTTCATCAAATCATAAAAGAACATAACGGTTCAATCGAGATTGAAAGCAATAAACCCAGCGGGAGCAAATTCATCATTCGGATACCAGCATGACTACAGACAAAATTCTTATCATTGATGATGAAGACGGAATCAGGTCCTCATTAAAAGGAATTCTTGAAGACGAAAATTATTTAGTTAAGACAACAAATACAGGAGAAAAAAGTCTCGATATGCTGAAAGGAGAAAATTTCGACTTGATTCTTCTTGACATCTGGCTTCCTGAAATGAATGGACTTGATGTTTTAAAAAAAATCAAAACTATGGAAGAACACAATCAGGTAATCATGATCACAGGACATGGCTCTGTAGAGGCCGCTGTAAAGGCTACAAAACTCGGGGCATACGACTTTCTGGAGAAGCCTCTCTCACTGGAAAAAATTGTTTTGACCGTAAAAAACGCATTAAAACAAAAAAGTTTGGAGGAAGAAAACATTCAACTCCGAGAAAAAATCAAGGCAAAATATCAACTTATTGGAAAAAGCCTTCCTATTCAAAAACTCAAGGCTAAAATAGAGACGATTGCCCCAACTAACGGCCGAGTCCTTATCTATGGTGAAAATGGAAGCGGAAAAGAACTCATTGCCCATTTAATCCATCAGAAAAGTCCACGAAAAAACAAAAGATTTATCCAGATAAACTGCGCAGCTATTCCTGAAAACCTGATCGAAAGCGAACTTTTCGGGTATGTTAAAGGGACTTTCCCAAATGCTGTAAAAGATAAAAAAGGGAAACTACTGGTTGCAGACGGAGGGACTCTTTTCCTAGACGAAATCGGAGGGCTAAGCCTAAAGACTCAGGTTAAACTGGTCAAGTTTATAGAAGAGCAAGAATTTGAACCATTAGGCTCGACGGATTTTATATCAGCTGACACAAGAATAATTACTTCAACAGATAAGAATCTGAGTAAGTGCGTTGCAGAAGGAAAATTCAGAAAGGATCTCTTCTTTAAACTTAATGTCATTCCAATGGTTGTTCCTCCCTTAAGAGAAAGAAAAGAAGACATTCCTTTATTAATAGACTATTTTCTTAAATATTTCTCAATTGAATCTGGGAAAAAACAAAAGAATATGGATAAAGAAGCTGTGGAATCTTTTATTAACTACGATTGGCCAGGAAATGTGAGTGAACTAATCAACGTTATTGAAAGATTCGTGCTAATGATAAAGGAAGAAAAAATTAAAGCCTCCCATCTATATCTACTTGTTGAACCAAGAGAATCACAATTCATCCCTGGATTAATCGAGGATCAGACTCTTATGCAGGCAAGAGAACAATTCGAAAGAGTATATATCCATAAATCTTTAATGAAACACAGCTGGGACCTTACCAAAACAGCTTCAAATCTTAATATCGAAAAAGAACTTCTATACGAGAAAATAAAAAATCTGAAAATATCATTCCTCGGGTAAACAAACCTGTAACCTGACTACTCAACAAATCAATCTATCAGCATATAAACAGCACTAAATTATTCATAAAAAATGGAAAACAACATTGAAAATTATTTTAATTTTCCGTTTACTGACTAAAATATTTATGTTATTGTAAAATACGAAAATTTAAGGGAAAAAATGAAAATTCAAGCACAAAGGCTAATAATCAATTCCATACGGAAATTCATAAACATGGGTACTATTACACGCCTTTGGAACCTTGTAAAAAATATTCATCCAGCTGACATCTCTTCTATCATGACACACCTTATCTTAAGAGAAAAACTCACTCTCTTTAATACGCTCTACGAAGAACAAAAAGAGAAAGCTACAGAAGTCTTGAGTGAATTAGACCCTGAAGATAGTGCCCAAATATTACAGGAGCTTCCAGTGAAACAGATTTCAGAGTTATTCCAGATGACTCCTTCTGACGATGTTGCTCCTATACTTGAACTTCTCCCAGAGGAGATGCAGAAATCTGTTCTGGAAGCTATGGAAGAGAAACCTTCAGAAGATATTAAAGGCCTCCTTCATCATGAGGAAGAAACTGCAGGCCGAATCATGTCGCCAGATTTCTACGCCCTGAATCAGGAAACTAAAGTCTCAGATGTCATTACAGCGATGCAGCTTGAAGGAGATGTAGAATCCGCTTTCTACTTATACGTTGTAAATAGCCAGGATCAATTGGTTGGAGTTGTATCATTAAGACAAGTCTTATTTTCACGTCCTGATACACCATTAAAAAATATCATGACAAAAGATGTTATCAGTGTTCACACTGAAACCGATCAGGAAGAAGTCGCGAGAAACGTTGCAGATTATAATCTTGTAGCTATCCCGGTCATTGATTCCGAAAACAGGCTTGTTGGAGTCGTGACAGTAGATGACATCATAGACATTATAGACAAGGAAGCCACGGAAGACATGTATAAAATGGTATCTCTGGATACAACAGACAGGATACAAGATACGCCTATTTCCTCTATAAAGAAAAGGTTTCCTTTTCTTCTGATAAGCTTATTTACAGCCTCACTTGCTCCTCTTGTCGTCAACCATTTTAAAGGAACCATTCAACAGGCTGTCATTCTTGCTGTTTTCATGCCTCTTGTTGCTGCGCTTGGTGGCATCGCCGGAAATCAGACTATTGCTATCATTGTACGCGAAATTGCTATTGGACAAGCCGAATGGATTTCTGCAAGAAAGGCTCTGTTCAAAGAAGTTTTGGTTGGACTTGGAAATGGTTTGATTCTTGGGTTCACTCTAGCTATTGTTTCTTATTTAATCATTGGTAACCCCTTTCTCGGCCTCATTTTAGGCCTATCTATTATCATCAATCTTTTCGTCGCCGCCTTTCTAGGCACTTTAATCCCTTTGTTCTTGAAACTTATCCGGTTGGACCCAGCCCTGGGTTCAGTTAACTTCCTTACGATGTGTACAGACACATTCGGTTTACTTTCATTCCTTACATTAGGAACTATCTTTCTCAAATACATTACTTAATTTTTCCTATGCCTTTAGCTCAATCCGAATCATTTGTCTTAAGAACATTCAATATTGGGGAGCAGGACAAATTAGTTGTCTTTTTTTCCAGAGATTTTGGCCTTTTCAGAGGAATCGCAAAGGGAGCAAGAAAATTTGCAAACCGCTTCGGAAGCAGCTTGGAACCTATGTCATATGTTAAGGTTTTTTATTATGAAAAAGAGCGGAAAGAATTAGTAACCATCAGCAATTGCGATCTGCTCGAGTCATTCTTCGATATTCAGAAAGATCTGAATATATCTTTAACACTCAGCTATTTTTCTGAACTCATTGAACAATTTTTCCCTGCAAGGTCAAAAGACGACACTCTCTTCCGCCTGCTCCTTTCAACACTTCAAGCACTCAAAACATATACAAACCCGGAGTTTCTAAGTGCATATTTTGAAGCCTGGTTCTTAAAAATAAACGGACTCCTTCCAGATTTCAAAAGGTGCAAGAAATGCAAAAATGAAATCACTGATCATGGATGGCTTTCTTTAAAGAGGGATGGAATTTTCTGCAATAACTGCGCACAACAAAAAAAAGAAGAAATTAAACCCGAATTAAATGAATTCATCAAATGGGTTAAAAAAAATCCTCCTCCAAGAAATAACAAGATTCCATTCTCAGAACAACAAATAAAATCTGTAAGAAAAATACTGAAATCAATTGTCATCTTTCACATGGAAAGAGAGCCAAAATCCTTAAGCTATAAAATAAAGTAATCTAAATTTTTACCTTATTCCAAATTCGCTTTATGCTTTCTGTTACAGGGGCATCTGAATATTCAACAACAGAAACACCGTTTACCTGAGCCTCTGTTACTATCTTATCATAAGGGATGACTCCAATAAATTCAGCATTGTAATCCTGGCTTAAAAGTTTTATTTTTTCTGTCATCTCCACATTTAAATCATATTTATTCACAACAACCCCACACGGAATACTAAAATGCCTGACAACTTTTAATATGCGATCCAGATCATGTAGGCCTGATACCGTCGGTTCTGTGACAACCAGTGCAAATGCTGCACCCGTTAAAGATGCTATGACCGGACATCCAGTGCCTGGAGATCCATCGACTACAGCTTTGTCCTTCTTTATATCTTGGGCAAGCTGCACCTCATTGTTCCTAACCAACGTCACAAGCCGCCCTGAGTTCTCCTCAGCAATTCCTAGTTTTGCATGACTCATGGGCCCATATTTTGTTTCTGAGATAAACCATTCTCCATTCACAGCATCACGAACTCTTACAGCTTCATCTTCACACACAAGAAAGCAGACACCGCATCCTTCACAAGCAAGGCCATCAATGAAAAACCTTCGTTTATGATTTGAGACTTCTTCTTTAACTGCTAAAAATCGGCATGCTTCTTTACATTTCCCGCATCCAGTACATTTATCCTGGTCTATTTCAGCAACAATCCCTCCGGTAAAATCCCCTCTGTATTTTATTTTGGGGTTCAAAACAAGATGTAAATCCGCTGCATCCACATCGCAATCCGCTATGACCGTTTCCCCTGCCAGGGCTACAAAACAAGCAGCAATTGAAGTCTTTCCTGTTCCCCCTTTTCCGCTTATAATGACAAGTTCCCTGGGCCTTTTTCCCCCTGGCACACTATGAAGAGCAGGTTTATCAATTTCTTTCTTTGCCTTGCGTTCTTCTTTCTCCTGGCTTTTCTGAACAATCCTCTCTCTGCTGGCTAGATTCATAATCTTTAAGGCTATTTCTTCAAACTGTTTCCTGTATTGATGAAGTTTTTCAACAACAATGTCTCCTACAGAATATACTTCTGCTATCTTTCGATCATCAGGAATTTCTCCTATGATTTCCAGTTTTTCACTGCTGCAGTATTCTTTCAAATTCTCATCATGATATTCCGCACGATTTACCAGCACAACAGGTTCCTGTCCGACCTCTCTGGCCATATTTACAGCCAGTTTCAAATCATTAAGTCCAAACGGGGTTGGATCGGTCACAAGAACACACAAATCGACATCCTTTACTGTTTCTACAACAGGACAGGCTGTTCCCGGGGAAGAATCAAGGATATTTATTCCTTCTCTTATACAGCTTCTCACTTTTTTAACAAGCCTTGGAGACATACCCCCTTCTGCGGTTTCAAGAAGTGCATAGTGAAAATCTATAGTACTGCTCTTTCCATGTTTTAAAACGCCAATCTTTCTCTCTTTTTCAATAATTGCATCTTCAGGACAGATTATTTTACATGCTCCGCAAGCATGGCATAGTTCTCTAAAAAAAAGTACCTTATCTTTTATTACAGCAATGGCATTATAGTGACAAACTTCTGCACATTTGCCGCATAAAATACACTTATCTTCGTCAACCCCAAGAGGAGACAAAATCACAACATCCTCCTGCCTGTCGATTCGGGGCTTCAAGAAAAGGTGGCCGTTCGGTTCTTCTACATCACAATCAAGATATGTCACTTTTTCGCTCATTCCCTCCAGAGTAACTGCCAGATTTGTTGCAATAAATGTCTTGCCTGTTCCTCCTTTTCCGCTCGATATGGCTATTTCCATAAATACATACCTCCTTTATTCGCTTAGTCGGTCTTTCTTTATCACTAGGTGTGCTGACCAAACATACGCAAACAATAAGATATCAATTTCTAAAAACTTGGTCAAATGATGGCATTACTTCCATTAAGCTCACATTCATTACAAAACGGCAACACTTAATTCCCAATTAAGAATTCCAAGTATTCAGAACTCCTTCTCTCTTAATTGGTTCATCACGGTAATCCGTACTTTAGGTTGACGAGAGAGGGGACATCGTATTAAATTCCTCAATAAGATTTTAGTTTAAAAAAGGAGGAAAAACCGATGTCCCAATCATTATTTTATCATGCCTTAGGCCTTTATGGCTATCATCATTTAAGGATGCGAATTAAAGGAGGAGCCATCTACCTGTATATGGTTCTGGCCAAGAAGCGCTGTTTTTATTGTAAATCCTATAAGGTAATCCAAAGAGGTTATTGCTGGAGGAGGCTGCGTACTTTACCCATCGGCCGCAAGCCGGTATATGCTGTTATTAAGATGAGGAGATTTTACTGCCGTAACTGCCGGCAGACACGATTTGAGAACCTGATGATTGCAGAGAGGAAAAAACATTATACTCACTCTATGGAAAATTATGTGATGGATCTTTGTTCTGTAATGACTGTCCGGGATGTATCCCAGTATACGGGTCTCCACTGGTCCACGATCAAAGAGATTGACAGCAAACGGTTGAAGAGGAACCTACCGAGGGCCAAAGACTTGAGGGAACTGAGATACCTTGGAATCGATGAAGTGAGCGTCCGGCGTGGCCATCGCTATCTGTC
>Ga0307432_1000115_pt1 | contig 66630 bp, 50 predicted proteins | sample SalMarWE160150MG_FD_202158 | JGI IMG/M metagenome (GOLD analysis project Ga0307432, IMG submission 202158) | Salt marsh sediment microbial communities from the Plum Island Ecosystem LTER, Massachusetts, United States - WE1603-150 | ecosystem: Environmental > Aquatic > Marine > Intertidal zone >...
TGGCGGTAGCTACTTACCATCACGTCAAGGGGAAAACGGAGAGGGAAACAGCCCTACAGGAGCTGAAGCGGGTGTTAAAGCCGGGGGGTGAGGCTTTTTTGACGGTGTGGAATTGGGGACAACCAAGGTTCTGGCTGAGGTATAAGGAGAACAGGGTGCCGTGGAGAGTAGGCGGGAAAACTGTTTACCGTTACTATCACCTTTTCAGCTATGGAGAGTTTAAAAAGCTACTGGTTAAAGTTGGCTTTGAAATTGTCAGCATATCGCCTGAGAGGTCGTATCAATTCCCGGTGAAGAACTTCTCCCGCAATATATGCGCCCTGGTGAAAAAGCAGAAGTAACATCAAAGGTAAAAGATAAAAGATCAAAATTAGAAACCCAAGTTCAAATAATTAAGTGTTGCACTTAATGGTTGAATCCATGCTATGTATCGTAAAATAGATAAGAAAAACAAAGAAGGTCACTTTAAAACAGAGAGGTTTCATGGATAGGAAAAAAGAGACCTTTGGGGCTGTGGGAGGGATATTGAAGCCTATTTTTAAAGGGCATATCCCACCAATGGGCCTTATTCCTGACTCACTTCTTGATGGGTTTGCCCGGTTCAGTAGCTCCAGGGGACACCTTTTAAGGCTTAGTAATATCGAGCGATTGGTTACCACCTTGCGTCACAGGGAACCGGATCATGTCCCCTGCTGTCCTATGCTATACGGAGCGAGCCGGCGATTAGTAGGGGTCTCTTATCCAGACTTTGCCTTGAAGCCTGAGGCCACAGCAGAGTCTCTTTTGGCTGCTTTCGAGATGATTGGTGGAGAGGCATTTGCGCCCGCGATTGACCTCTCAGTAGAGGCAGCAGATTTTGGGCAGCAAATGGTTTACCCCGATAACTCTACTCCTCATCCTGATTATGCACATCCGTTCATGAAAGATGTAAGCGACTACAGAAGACTCAAGCGCATAGAGCTTAAAGGAGCACACAGGATGCAGGCCATGCTGGAGACATGTCGCATCCTAGTGAGAAGAATTGGGTTTAGAGGAGCAGTGTCTGGATTTGCCTTTAGCCCCTTAGGTGTATTAAGCATGATGCGTGGGGCTGAGCACCTCTTCCGAGACTGTGTTAATTATCCCTCAGAGGTAATGGCTGCTCTGCAAACTATAACAGATGTTTTGATTCCATACGTCGAGGCTCAGTGTGATACTGGTGTTTTAGGTGTGACTTTAGATACCTTATTTGCTTCACGTACTGGCCTGAGTAAGGAATTATGGGAAAAGATTGAAGGGCCTTTTGTCAAGGAAATTGCCGGTGCAATACGTCGCAAAGGGTATATTGTAGTTGTACACAACTGTGGATGTGGCCCGTATTTTGATTCCCAGATACAGTTTATGGAACCAAGTATTATCACTTTTGCTGAGTTGCCCGATGATTGTCCAACCCCAAAAGAGCTCAAAAGACGGTACGGAGGCCAGGTTGTTTTGATGGGTTATGTCAGTACAGCTTTGCTGAGCTATGGTACCCCATACGAGGTAATGCAGGAATGCCGGGAACAGATTGAGGACCTGGCGGATGGAGGAGGGTTTATACTTGCACCTGGGTGTGAATTCCCACCCAATGCCCCCCTGGAAAACGCTATGGCCATAGTTAAGGCTACACGACTATATGGATAAAATCCGCTACAGATGGGGAGGAAAGAGGTGAAAAAATTGAGAAAAAAAAGTGTTCTGTTGAAGAATTTGGAGGAAGTAGTATGGAAGCACAGCGATAAGATAGTGGGTGAAACACTGGATGAGGCACTGAATGCGGGTATAGCACCAAACGATATTCGTCATGCTCTTATCCAGGGATTTGAGCACGTCCGTCGAAGATTAATGTCTAATGAGGTTTCCATACCGGATATTCTTCTCTGCTTAGATAAGGTAACGGAAGGACTCAATAGTATCTCAGTCGCTAAAGCCACCGGGGAAGGGTTTCCCCTTGTTATAGGGGTTGTAGAGGGGGACCCTCACGATCTTGGCAAGAATATTATAGCCAGGATATACAAAACCTATGGCTATCGAGTATTTGATCTTGGACGTGACGTGCCAAGGAAGCTCTTTGTCAAGGGCGTTCAGGAGAATAAGGCTAAGGTTCTAGCCCTATCTGCAATGATGTCAACCACTATGGTAGAAATGCGGGACATAATACAGGAGGTAAAGGTAAAATATCCAAGGACAGCAGTTATTGTAGGAGGTGCGCCTGTGGACGAGACTCTGGCAAGATCCTGGGGTGCTGATGGTTACGCAGAAACAGCTGTCACAGTATTAGAGGAAACCCAGGCAGCTATTGGAAGAGTCCGTGAAGGGATACCATGGTAACCGTTGAACTAGAATTAAGTAGGAGCCTTATACAAAAATTGAGAAATAACACGCTTTATAAGTTAGGGTATGATTCAACAAGGCCTATGAATCCAGAAATAGAAAAAATGCTCAATGAAGCCATCATTAGGGCAGAAAAGACTCTCAGGCCTAAGGGTATATACCGCATCCTCCCAGTTCTTGCCACAAATAGTGATGGTATCCACACGGAGGCAGGTATCATCAGAAGTATCTTGTTTCGCCGTTTAGTGGAGATGTGTAATGGAGAACGGTTAATCGTGTTTATGGTCACTACCGTAGGAGAAGAATTGGACATAGCTTACGAATCTGAAGAATCATTACTCCGTCAGTTGATACTCCATACAATAGGAGCTGAGCTAATCGAACTAGTTACAGATGAGGTAGAAATGGATTGGAAACCCCGGGTGGTGAAGCCTCGGGGCCTGCAGTGTAGCTGGAGGTTTAGCCCTGGATATTGTGATTGGGCATTGGAGGAGCAACAGGTTATATTTGAAGCTCTTGACCCGGGCTTGATCGGTGTGCAACTAACTTCCCATTTTGTAATGAGACCAAGCAAATCTATTTCAGCCATTTCAATAATTGCAAAGGAAGTCCCATTTCCAGCACCATGTGCATTCTGTGGGAAGAGAAACTGTCCATGGAGAAGGTTGCCCAGAAGAAAACACAAAAGTTTGGTAAGTTAATAATTTTTTATTTTTTGTAGAGCCTTATCTAGGTGGTGAAGACACCTTTCTTTGCCCAGAACTGCCATGGTTTGGAATAATGGTGGCGATGCTGTGCGTCCCGTAATTGCCACGCGTAGCAGTCCGAAGAATTTGCTTGTGGTCAACCCGAGCTCGGTAGCCAGGGGACGGAAGATGTTCTCCATAGAAACAGCATTCCAGGCTTCCAGGGGCTTCAGTCTTTCCAGGCTGGTTTCTATGGCTTTCATGGCTGAGACGGCGTCCATTGCTTTGATCAGGAGGCTTTGGTCATATTCCAACTCATCGAAAAAGAAGAAATCAGTGAGGTGAGGCACATCACCGAGCGTTCTGGCACGCTCTTGAATCAGGGGCATTATTGTGGAGATATAGTTGTCATCCAGGGGCCGCTTTACTGAAGATGGCAAGTCTCTTTGTAAGAATGGAGTTGCCTGTGAAGCAAACTGCTCAGGAGTGAGCCGACGAAGGTAAACTCCATTCATCCAATCGAGTTTGTCTTTATTAAAAATTGCTGCTGTTTTCCCCACCCTTTCCAGGGTGAAATGCTTTATCAGTTCCTCACGTGATAGTAGTTCTGTTTTATCATCAACTGACCAGCCGAGGAGGGAAAGGAAATTTATCATCGCCTCGGGGAGGAGACCCTGACTCTGATACTCGATAATGTTGGTGGCGCCATGTCTTTTGGAGAGCTTAGCCCTGTCAGGTCCCAGTATCATTGGCAGATGAGCGAATTGCGGTGGTTGCCAGTCAAGTGCCTGGTAGAGCAATATGTGGCGGGGGGTGCTGGAAAGCCACTCATCGGCGCGAAGAACATGAGAGATAGCCATCAAGTGGTCGTCCACCACGTTGGCGAGGTGGTAGGTAGGGTAGCCATCTGATTTAAGCAGGATGAAGTCATCCAGAGTATCATTTTGAAAAGTCACCTTTGCCCGAATCAGGTCGTGGAACGAGGTTTCCCCACCAAGAGGAGTTTTGAAGCGAACTACCGGGGTGACGCCGCTTGCCTTCATCTGAACTTTTTGCTGTTCCGTCAGCTCCCGGCAGTGTCGGTCATATTTCGGTGGCTGTTTTCTCCTCATTTGCTCTTGACGCATTTCGGCTAATCTCTGTGGAGAGCAGTAACATAAATAGGCATGTCCCTGGTCAACTAATTTATGAGCTATTTCCTGATAAAGCGGCAATCGTTGTGATTGAAAATAGGGACCTTCATCCCAATCCAGCCCAAGCCACTTCAGACTGTCGATAATATTTTCCACTGCACCTTCTACCTTTCGAGTGACATCAGTATCCTCGATGCGTAAAATAAACCTGCCGCCGTGATGCCTGGCGAAAAGCCAGTTGAATAGAGCGGTTCTGATGTTGCCCAGATGAGGATAACCAGTCGGGCTGGGTGCAAAGCGAACCCTTATTTCCGTTCCTGAGCGGGACATAAAGACTTGCCAAAAATTATTTGGAGAGGACCCGTTGCAATTCCTTTAACTGTTTGAGATGTTTTTTAAGTTTGTCTACCAGTTGCTCTGCTCTTTCTAAGTTGCCCTCGGTCTCCTCTATTTCAGTGGCTAACTTGAATAACAATTCGTTCCGATTCTCCGTCAACTGGGATTCAAATTCAACTCCCTCTTTCAGGTGAGAGAGTATCTCGCTTTCTCCTTCCGCTTGTTCCTTACTATATTTGTTAAATAAATCCATATTGATATGTCCCTTCTACATTACTTAACTTATAAATATATCATATCCTTGAGCCATGTAAAATAAGTGGCGCTCCTTCTTTAACTCTATATAGAGTCCCCCTCCCTCTAACTCCCTCCCGCCATATTTGCCCGGGAGAACTACTTTGAATTCCTGTTCTTTGACGGGAGAAAAGAATCTTCACCCCCAAGATTTTCGTAGTACGGTTCTTTAAGGGCGTGCACGAGGCTAAAGCCTCGCACTGCATTTTTAGACACTATAGTTCCCCAGCCAGAGGGGGGAAAAGTATAGGGATTTTGTGGCAATTTGCTAGTTTAGCGGGCTTTGCTTATAATCAAGCTACCAATGATTAAAACTTTCTTCAGGATTGCTTTTCTAGCGCTGCTGGTAATTCCAGTAGTGGGGCTTGTGTGGGGCGGCACGGTTAGGGCTGCTAACCCTGACGTTCAGATTCTTCATGTAGAAGGTACCATCGTTCCTGCGGTGTATAACTATATCAATAGAGGCATTAGCCAGGCGGAGGAGCGAGGTGCTGGTGTTTGTATCATTGAGTTAGACACACCTGGAGGACTCCTTGATTCCACAGATAAGATAGTGGGGAGGATCATGAATGCCGATGTGCCTGTGGTGGTCTATGTTTCACCTAAAGGTGCCTGGGCAGCTTCTGCAGGAACGTTCATTACCCTATCAGCGCACATAGCAGTAATGGCGCCGGGAACCACCATTGGCGCTGCTCATCCAGTAAGCGGTGGAGGTGAAGAGATACCAGAGGAGCAAATGAAGAAGATAACTGAGTTCTCCGCTAAGTGGATTGAGACCATCGCCATGGAGCGGGGTCGTAATTTTGAGGAGGCAAGGCTGGCAGTGACTGAGAGCAAATCGTTTCGTGATGATGAAGCACTGGAGTGTAATCTCATTGACCTACAAGCTGACAATCTGGAAAGCCTTATTTCCCAGATCGATGGATGGGAGGTCACTTTAACAAACGGCGATGAAGTTACCATTAACACTGCGGGCTATGAGATGACGAGGAATGAGATGAACGCTGTGGAGAGATTCCTGCAGGTCATCAGCGACCCGAACATCGCTTACATCTTACTCACGCTGGCCACGGTAGGGCTAATTACCGAGGTGTCCAACCCGGGGATGATTTTCCCCGGGGTAGCTGGTGGTATCAGCTTGATTCTGGCGTTCTACTCTTTGGGTGTGCTCAATGCTTATTGGGGAGGGGTGTTTCTCATCTTCCTTGCCGTGGGGCTCTTCGTAGCTGAGTTATTTATCACCAGCCACGGTGCACTAACTGCTGGAGGGATAGCCGCCCTGGTTGTCGGGTCGTTAATTCTATTCAGCCATACCTATAGCTCACCAGCCATGGAGGTAAATCGTGGGCTAATCGCCGGGGTGGTTACTGCAATCGCCTGCTTCCTTATCTTTGTCATTGGTGCTATTATTCGAGGGCAACGGCGGCGTAAGGCTACCGGTGCTGAGGGCATGATTGGCGGGGTAGCAGTAGCCAGGATGCCTCTGGACCCCATGGGGACGGTTTTAGCTAAAGGGGAGCTGTGGACCGCCGCCACTGAAGGGGAAAGGATAGAACGGGGCGAGGAAGTGATAATAACCAAGGTGGAAGGCTTAAAGCTGTGGGTAATTAAGAGATTAAAGAAAGGATGAGATGGTGGATATAGAGATGAGTGGTCCTATCATTGTGGCGATAGTCTTCGCCGTTGCCTTCGGTGTCTTCGTTATTTATGCTATTATACAGGGGCAAAAGCGAAAGCTTACCGCTGGTGTTGAAGACATGGTGGGTAAAATAGCGGTGGCGCAGACATCGCTTAACCCGAAAGGCATGGTTCGGGCTGAGGGGGAAATATGGGCAGCGATAAGCGAAGGAGATGATATAGAACCGGGAGAGGAAGTGGTAATAACCCAGGTAAAAGGACTAAAATTGCGGGTGGCAAAAAAATCTAAACAAAAGGAGGGAGAATAATATGTCGGCACTTATTTATTTTGTTATCGCTATAGTAGTGGTAATACTGCTGTCAGCAGCTATCAGGATTGTTCAAGAATATGAACGAGGTGCGGTTTTCCGGTTGGGGAGATTTGTTGGTCTGAGAGGTCCGGGACTTATTTTTCTTATCCCTTTCGTTGAGCGGATGATGAAGGTTGACCTTCGGGTAATTACCATGGATGTTCCGGCTCAAGAATGCATCACCATGGATAATGTTACCGTTAGAGTTGACGCCGTGATTTACTTTCGTGTCGTTGATGCTGCAGATGCGGTGCTTAAAGTGCTTGATTACATCAAGGCAACTTCGTTGCTTGCCGCCACTACCCTGCGGAATGTGGTGGGGCAATCTGAACTGGATGAGCTGTTAGCTCATCGAGATAAGCTCAATGAGAAGATACAATTGGTGGTAGATGAGGGGTCGAATCCGTGGGGAATAAAGGTAAGCATGGTTGAGGTTAAGGATGTGGAATTGCCGGATACAATGAAGCGGGCAATGGCAGCGCAAGCTGAAGCGGAAAGGGACAGGAGAGCTAAAGTTGTTCATGCTGAAGGTGAATTCCAGGCAGCGGAGAAACTGGCAGGGGCGGCGAAGATCATCTCTACTCACCCATCAGCGATGCAGCTTCGTTACCTTCAGACATTGTCGGCGATAGCGACGGAGAGAGCAAGTGTCATAGTGTTTCCCTTGCCGATGGACTTGATAACACCATTTCTGAGCCGGGGTAGCTCTGAGACTGAGAAGAAATAAATCTGGTAAGGGATAATTGTGGCCAGCAATAGCAAGGCCGAATGGCGCGAGAATATACTAACGCCATTGGTAAGGAAGCGGCCTGAGCGGCAGGACAAATTTGAGAACAGCTCAGGCGTGGAATTAGATGCCTTATATTGTCCTGAAGATATAGCTGACATCCATTACGCTCAACAGTTGGGCTATTCCGGCGAATATCCTTTTACTCGTGGTGTCCAGCCTAATATGTATCGAGGCAGGATATGGACGATACGCCAGTATGCTGGATTTGGAACTGCTGAGGAGACCAACCAGAGGTATCGTTACCTTCTGGATCAAGGGCAAACTGGCTTGAGCGTTGCCTTCGATTTGCCTACACAGATTGGATACGATTCAGACCATTCCCTGGCTAGAGGGGAAGTTGGCAAGGTAGGCGTGGCGATAGATAGCTTGCAGGATATGGAGGTCCTTTTTCAGGGCATTCCCTTAGATAAGGTAAGCACTTCAATGACTATAAATTCCACCGCTTCTGTTTTGCTTGCCATGTATTTAGCTCTGGGGAGGAAACAAGGTGTTGAGGCAGCCAAATTGAATGGGACTATTCAGAATGATGTGCTCAAGGAATATATCGCTCGAGGAACCTATATCTTTCCGCCGCGTCCTTCGATGAGATTGACCACAGACATATTCGCTTATTGTGCTGAAAATGTTCCTCGCTGGAACACTATAAGCGTTAGTGGTTACCATATGAGGGAAGCGGGATGCACTGCTGCTCAGGAGATTGGCTTTACCTTAGCCGATGGTATTGCCTATGTGCAGGCAGCTATTGATAATGAGATGGATGTAGATGCCTTTGCCCCGAGGGTTTCTTTCTTCTTTGATAGCCATGTTAATTTTTTTGAGGAGGTTGCCAAGTTCAGGGCGGCACGTCGTCTGTGGGCGAGAATAATGAAGGAGAGGTTTGAAGCTAATGAGGAGCGTTCCTGGATGCTCCGCTTTCATACTCAAACTGCAGGATGCAGTCTTACGGCACAACAACCATATAACAATATTGTCAGGACTGCTCTCGAGGCTCTGGCAGCGATATTGGGAGGCACACAATCATTGCATACTAATTCCTTTGATGAGGCGTACTGGACGCCTTCGGAAGAAGCGGTGACCATTGCGGTACGCACGCAACAATTGCTTGCTTATGAGAGCGGCGTTGCTGATGTTGTTGACCCTGCTGGCGGCTCCTATTATGTGGAATCCCTTACCGCTGAGTTGGAGAAGCAAGCCAGTGATTATATTGCCAAAATAGATAGCCTTGGGGGTGCCGTGACGGCTATTGAGCAAGGATATCAGCAAAGAGAAATTCAGCAAGCTTCCTATAAATATCAAAAGATGGTTGAAGAGGGGAAGCAAAAAATAGTAGGGGTGAATGACTTTGTTACTGGTGAATCTAAAATAGCCAGCACGCTGAGGGTCAAGTCGGGGGTAGAGGCGAAGCAGAAAGAGAGACTGGCGAAGATTAAGCGGGAGAGGGATAACGATAAGGTAAAGGAAACTTTGAAAAGATTGGAGGAAGTGGCGCAGGGTAAGGAAAACACCTTGCCTCCGATCATTGAGTGTGTAGAGGCTTATGCCACCATAGGTGAAATATGTGATGTGTTGCGGAGCGTGTTTGGGGTTCAGAGAGAATTTCTGTTTTTCTAATCAGGAGGGAAAGTGGTTATCGGAATTGGTCATGTAGCTATTCTAGCAGGTAATTTAGACGAAACGGTAAAGCTTTACCGGAAATTATTTGGTGTCACATCGAGCGAGGTTGAGGTCATACCTGAGCAGGGAGTGAAGACAGCCATGCTGGATATGGGTGGCGATGCTAAGCTTGAGATACTGGAGCCCCTTCCGGGGAGTAATATGGAGAAGATTCTGGAGAAGAGGGGGGAGGGGATACATCACATATGTCTTGAAGTTGATAACGTTGAGGAAACGCTCGATTTCCTTGCTGGTGAGGGCGTAAACTTGATTGACCAGAAGGCACGTCGTGGTTTAGAGGGCATGGTTGCCTTTATTCACCCTAAATCGACCAGAGGCGTCCTTGTTGAGCTTTGCCAGAAGTATTGAGGAAATTGGCCATGCTGGGTGAAGCTAGAATTCGTGTGCTGGTTGCCAAGCCAGGACTTGATGGACACGACCGTGGTGCTAAAGTAGTCGCCAGAGCATTGCGCGATGCCGGCATGGAAGTAATTTATACCGGTATTCGGCAGTCACCGGAGATGATTGTGAGGACAGCAGTTCAGGAGGATGTAGATGTTGTTGGGTTGAGCATTTTATCAGGTGCCCATTTAGAACTTCTTCCGCCAGTGATAGAAGGTCTTAAAAAGGAAGGGAAGGGAGATGCTCTGGTCATCGCTGGTGGCATAATACCAGATGAGGACATAGCGCAGTTACAGCAAATTGGAGTGAAAGCCATTTTCGGTCCGGGCACGAAGACAGGTGAATTAGTGACTTTCATAATGGGTGAGATAGCCGCCAGACGAGAATAGAGCGAAAGGCAAAAATCAAAAGTCAAAATGCAAAATGATAGAGCGAAAGTAAGTTAAAATTCAAAAATCAAAATGCAAGGTGACAGAAAAGAATAAAATTCTAAATCCGAAATACTAAACAATATCAAATATTCAAAATCCAACTGACCAAAACAGCCCTCCTAGTGCGGCAAAGCTTGATTGAAGTTGACCAGGAAGAGAGGGCATTGCTACAATTGCAGAAGCGGGCGGTTAGCTCAGTGGTTAGAGCGCTGCGTTGACATCGCAGAGGTCACTGGTTCAAGTCCAGTATCGCCCACCAAAACCAGACGTTCCGATTTTTCTTTTGGCGGGGCTGCGGATTATATGTTCTTAGTGTTCTTAGAAGATAGATATTTTCTGTTGAGATAAAATGAAAAGTATCCTATTGCTATTAGCGCAAGGCCTGCAAGTGCCAATGCCAATGGCCAACCTAAACTATCTGTAAAGTATTCCGCGGTAATTTTTAAGATATACACCATCAGGTATATAGAGCCGAAAGTGAGAAATGCTTTACTTTTCAGATATACACTTAAAAAGATAACTCCCAAAACAAGGCCGGGATAAATCAATTCCCAAAATATATTTTGGTTTGGCTCCCATCCTCCAAGTGCAAGAGCGGCGCCGAGAAAACCTAAAATACCAAATCCATATAATGGCCCAGTAAGCGGATGTTTTTCATTTTTAGAAAATGAATAACCGAGGAGTATATATACAAGTCCTGTCGTCAAGGCCCGGTATTCAAAGAAGTTAAGTTCATCAAAGTGTGGTTTGCCGCCTATCAAAAAACTTGTAAAGGCGAAAAACAGCCAAGTTCCGAAAATTATACTGAATATTGTAAAAATATTTTTACGGAAAACAACAAAAGATAAAAGATAAGTTCCGAAGAGAATACCGGAAATCAACGATTGCGTTCCATGGCTTCCCACATCAAAACCGGCGTTGTCAAACACCACATAAAGTCCAATGGGAGTTACAAGTGCAGAAATAAGATAAAATGCTTGCCCAACAGGATCAAGTTTTTCATAACGACCAAATAACACACCTACAATGTATGCAGCAATACCGGAGCCTAAAGTCGCAATAATTTTTGTTGCAACACTTAATGTTGACCAGTTTTGCCAAATAAGAATAGCTATACCTAAGAAAACTATTGCTCCACCAATATAATAAAGGATTTTTGTGATTCCCGGTTTTTTTGTAATGGCTAAGTCGATCTTTTTTCCGAAAGCTTCATCATAAGCTCTCGTTAGTTCCTCTTTTGAGATTAAATTTTCGGCTGCAAGATTTCTAACTTGTTGTAATAGTTCTTCTTTGTCCATAAGATTATTCAATTATCCAACCCAAAAACTGGAAATGTCCATAAGAACTTCCGGAGAGTTGGATATTTAATTTTTTGCTTGTGTTATGACCTTTTATAAATCGTGTACTACAATCGCGACTGAAATCAACGAAGATAAAAAATATACCTTGGGTTCTACGCCCGCAATCTATTTCAAATCCGTCTGGAGATTGGGAATTTGAGTTTAAGGTAAGTTTTTGTGCCTCGCTAAAGGAAATCTCTTGATTTTCATTTTTAACTATGTCGTGTATATATAATCTTGGTTCTGTACGACTTCCCGTATAGTCTTCTGGGTAGTCGAATTCATTTTTAATCAATCTGCCGTTTTGTACTGAATAGTGACGGTTATAATAGTAATTCTCTCCCGTGGCATACAAAAAATTAAACTTTGGTTGTATAAAAAGGCCGGGTAGATAAATGCTACCTGCCACAAATAGAATCATAATGATAGGAATAGATAGGCCTAAAATTAAAGGTATGTTTTTTTTCACATCCATATTTTAAGGATAACATAAAAAAAAGAAAAATCGGAAAGAATAAACGGCGGCGCGCTTTTGCTTCTCCGACGGCAGGCGGAGCACGCAGCCACGTTGGATAAGTTGCCGCGAGAGAAGTGAGCGGCACATTCACTTCACGAAGTCAGGAATTTTTGATAAAATAAGTTCGAGCGGAATTGTATAAATACACCATTTGTACATGGTGGAGCAAATCGGTCGACAAGTCTTTGAAGGAATTCTTTTTTCTGCTATCCTTCTCTCTTTGGCGAGGTTTTTTATTTAGTCTGGAATGAAAAGCGAGAGTTTAGACAAAAAGCCGGGTGACTGGCTGGAGACAATGCGGCACTCGGCAGCTCATGTTATGGCTGAGGCGGTGGGGGCTCTTTTCCCTGACGCTAAATTTGGCATTGGACCGTCTATTGAGAACGGCTTTTATTACGATTTTGAATTACCACGTCCGTTGACACTGGATGATTTACCCACAATCGAGGATAAGATGAAGGAGATCGTTGCCCAAAATGTGCCATTTGTCAGGGAAGAGGTGACTAAGGAAGAGGCACACAGGATTTTTGCCAAGCAGCCCTACAAGCTGGAGCTTATTGATGAGCTTCCTGATGAAAAAGTGAGTATTTATGAACAAGGTTCCTTTACTGATTTATGTCGTGGTCCCCATGTTGCTTCCACGGGGGAGATAAAGGTCTTCAAGCTTACTCACATAGCTGGGGCTTATTGGAGAGGTGACGAGAATCGGCCTATGTTACAGAGAATTTATGGCGTGGCTTTCCCAGATGAGGCGAAGCTTGAAGATTATCTAGCTCGGCAGGCTGAAGCGATGAGGAGGGACCACAGGAAGCTGGGAAAGGAGCTCGACCTTTTTAGTATACATGAGGAAATCGGGCCTGGACTCATTTGCTGGCATCCCAAAGGCGCCTTAATACGGCGAATAATAGAGGATTTTTGGAAGGAAGAACATATTAAACGGGGCTATGAAATTGTTTATACCCCTCATATTGCTAAGCTGGATTTGTGGAAGACCAGCGGGCACTGGGACTTTTATCGGGATTATTTGTATTCCCCGATGGAAGTTGAGGGGCAACAGTATCTCCTAAGACCAATGAACTGCCTGGGACATATCCTGATTTATAATAGCCAAATACGTAGCTATCGCCATTTGCCATTGAGATATGCTGAGTTGGGCACAGTATATCGGTATGAGAGGGGTGGTGTGTTATATGGATTAGCCAGAGTAAGGGGATTTACCCAGGATGATGCCCATATTTTTTGTCGTCCTGACCAGATTGAGGACGAGGTGGCAGGTGTGCTCAAACTGGCGCAATTCATGATGTCTACCTTTGGCTTTAATGATTATGACTTGTTATTATCTACGAAGCCTGAAAAATATGCTGGAACGGTGGAGATGTGGGATAAAGCTACGGAATCTTTAAGGCACGTATTGGAGAGACTTGGATTGCGTTACGAGGTAGACCCTGGTGAAGGAGTTTTTTATGGTCCCAAGATAGATATTAAGCTCAGGGATGCTGTGGGGCATTCCTGGCAAGGTCCCACTATCCAGGTTGATTTTAACTTGCCACAGCGGTTCAATGTTTGTTACATTGGTGATGATGGCGCAGAATACCAGGCAATAATGATACATCGCACAGTGTTAGGCAGTATGGAGCGATTTATGGCTTGTCTTATCGAGCATTACGGTGGTGCCTTTCCCGTATGGCTTTCACCGGTGCAGGCAATAATAATTCCCATAGCGGATCGCCATAATGATTATGCTCATCAAATAGGAAATGAGCTTCAACAGGAGGAGATTCGCAGCAAGGTTGATGACCGCGTGGAGAGGATGAACTTGAAAATAAGGGAAGCGCAATTGGAAAAGATTCCCTATATGCTTGTGGTTGGTGATAAAGAGGTGGCTTCGGCTGGCGTGGCGCTTCGGTTGAGAAATGGAGAGGATGCTGGACAGAAGTCTATCCTGGAGGTAAAAACGATGATCGGGGCAGATAACGAAGCTTATAGGTGAATCATGGCGGAGGTAATAGAGGGATAATTAAACGGTTACGCATTAATCTCCAAATCAGGGCCGGGAAGGTTCGGCTTATTGGTGAAGAGGGCGAGCAATTAGGGGAAGTGCCATTATCCCAGGCGCTTCAGATTGCTCGTGAGCATGAACTTGATTTGGTGGAGGTGGCACCCACGTCCAGTCCACCGGTGTGTAAAGTTCTTGATTATGGCAAGTATAAGTATGAGCAAGCTAAGAAAGAACGCAAAGCAAAGAAAGGCCAGAGAGTGGGGTTGCTCAGGGAAGTTCGCCTGAGGCCAAAGATCGAAGAGCATGATTTGCAGGGAAAGATTAAGATAACCAGGAAGTTGTTAATGGAAGGTAATAAAGTGAAGGTCAGGATGAGATTCAGGGGACGTGAGAGGATTTATCCTGAGATGGGGACGAAAGTGCTCCAAAAGTTAGCTGAATCTTTAAAGGATGTAGCCGTGGTGAGCAACTGGTCTACCGGGGAGGTTAGGAATATGTTTGCTGTTCTTGCCCCGGTTTCCCGGGAGAAATCTAAAGAGGTGAAATCAAATGCCCAAAATCAAAACACATAAAGGGGCAAAAAGTCGCTTCCGTGTAACCGGCAGTGGTAAAGTTATGCGCATGAAATGTGGCAAAAGCCATCTAAGGCGGAAGAAGCCAGCGAGGACCAAGCGACTTTATGGTGACATGTTGCCGGTATCTTCTGCAGACCAGAAACGTATTAAAAGGCTCTTGCCTTACAAGTAATCAGGAGGTCTTATGGGATATAGGCTGTTGTTTATTGGAGCAATAGTGAGTGGGCTTGGAGGAGCCGGCCTAATCAGCTACGGTGCTTTCCATACACCTACAGGGTTGGCCATTGCTGGCTTATTTTTTCTATTGGTAGGAATTGCATTATTGGCAGTTCATTTTATTGCTGAGAAGAGACGATGAGAGCTTTGGAGATAAGGGGGAAATTTGCCGCGAGCTAGAAGCGGGAAGGTTAGTCATAGGCGTCATAAAAAGGTGCTCGACTTGACCAAGGGGCAGCGAGCCACCAGACATGCGCTATACCGTCGGGCTCATGAGTCGATGCTTCATTCTTTGTATTATGCCTATCGGCATCGTCGTGAAAGGAAAGGCGACTTCAGGAGATTGTGGATTGTTCGCATAAATGCTGCAGCGCGTGCTCAAGGGCTTTCATACAGTCAATTTATGAGTTTATTGACAAAGGCGAATATGGGACTAAATAGGAAGATACTGGCGGACATGGCAGTCAAGAGCCCTGAAGATTTTGCCAAATTGGTGGATTCAACAAAGGGGATTGCTTCGCTCCGCTCGCAATGACATTGCCTACTAAAGCAGTGCTACAGCAACTGGAACAAATTCAAAAGCAAGCTTCTGAAGAGCTGGAAAAGATAAATGACCCTAAGGAACTCCAGTTATGGAAGGTTCGTTACCTGGGGAGGAAAAGCAGGCTAACCCAAGTTCTGAGGTCTTTGGCCACCTTGCCATTGGAGGAGCGACGAAAAGTAGGTGTTCGAGGTAACGAAGTTAAGAATATTCTGGAATCAAGTCTCGCTGAACGGGAAAAGATTTTGGAAGAAGCCCGAATTGCTTCTTCTTTGAAATATAAGAAATTAGATGTCACCTTGCCTGGCCAGCCTCTCTCTGTGGGTCGGCTTCACCCCATCACTCAAACGCTAGAAGAGATTTGCGACATTTTTAAAGGCATGGGGTTTCAAGTAATTGAAGGTCCTGATGTGGAATGGGATTACTATAATTTTGAAGCTTTGAATATTCCTCAAGAGCATCCGGCAAGGGATATGTTTGCCACACTATGGGTGGATGCTGAGGTGGAGGGTGGGAAAGCGAGACTTTTACGCACGCACACTTCACCGGTGCAAATCAGGCTTATGGAGAAGAAACGGCCACCGATAAGGGTGGTGGTGCCAGGACGATGTTACCGATACGAAGCGACTGATGCTACTCATGAATCAATGTTTTATCAAGTTGAAGGGTTGGCGATAGATAAGAATATCACCATGGCTGATTTGAAAGGCACATTGTTTGAGTTTTGTCGCTGTCTTTTTGGCGAAGAAAGAAAGATTCGCTTTCGGTGTGATTATTTCCCCTTTGTTGAGCCTGGTGCCGAGGTAGCTATTGAGTGTTTAGCTTGCCACGGGGCTGGCTGTCGAGTATGTGGCTATACCGGTTGGGTTGAAATTCTTGGTGCTGGCATGGTGCATCCTGACGTGCTCAGGCGTGGTGGCATTGATCCCAAGGCTTATAGTGGTTTTGCCTTCGGAATGGGGGTGGAGCGTATGCCTATGCTCCGCTATGGCATTGATGATATTCGCCTTTTTTATGGGAACGACCTCAGGTTTTTAAAGCAATTCTAGGGGAAGATGAAGGTTTCGCTTAAGTGGCTCAGTGAATATGTTGATATAAAGCTTACTCCTCGGGAGTTAGCTGATAGGTTAACAATGGCTGGCATTGAGGTTCAGGGGGTGCAGACTATAGGTGGTTGGGAAAAGGTGATGGTGGGGGAGGTAACCGAGGTGAATCCCCACCCTGATGCTGACCGTTTAAAGCTGGCTACGGTTAACTTAGGTACGCAACAACTTACCGTGGTTTGTGGTGCCCCCAACATCGCCGCAGGTCAGAGGGTGCCTTTTGCCCGGGTAGGAGCGCAGCTTATAGATGGTCATACCGGGGAGATGTTAACGCTGAAGCCAGCTAAAATTCGGGGAATTGTCTCTGAAGGCATGGTTTGTTCCGAAAAAGAGCTGGGAATTTCCGATAGCCATGAGGGAATAATGGTTTTGCCTTCGGAAGCGCCTGTGGGCGTGCCTCTTAGCGAATATCTGGGCGATACTATTTTTGATTTAGATGTAACCCCCAATCGCCCAGATTGTTTGTGCTTGATGGGCATTGCCAGGGAAGTTGCTGCGCTTACTGGAGAGGAAGTTCATTTACCCGAGATTGACTACCAGGAAGAGGAGCAATCGATAGATTCCTTTATTTCTGTTGATATAATTGCTCCGGAGCTATGTCCTCGCTATTGTGCTAGCCTGGTCACTGGAATCACCATATCCTCCTCGCCTGTGTGGCTCCAACAGCGACTGAAAAGCTATGGCATGCGTCCCATAAATAACGTTGTTGATATCACTAACTATGTGATGCTGGAATATGGGCAACCTCTTCATGCTTTCGATTATCATAAACTTGGGGGGCATAAGATAATCGTTCGCCGAGCCAAGAACGGTGAGACAATAACCACTTTAGACGAGGTGGGACGAACTCTTAACAAAGACATTCTGGTCATTGCTGACGGGGAAAAGCCTGTCGCCATCGCTGGTATTATGGGAGGATTGGAGAGTGAGGTTACCGATGAGACCACTGCTATTTTGCTTGAATCGGCTAATTTTGACCAGGCGACTATCCGTCGTGGGGCGAGGCATTTTCAGCTTCCAAGTGAAGCCTCACTCCGCTTTGAGAAGAGATTGAGTCGAGGATTGCCCTTGGTGGCATTGAAGCGGGCTACCTGGTTATTCCACGAGCTTGCCCATGGCAAGGTGGCAAAGGGTGTAGTCGATGTCTATCCCGGGAAGGTGAAGCCAGAAGGGGTATTGATTTCCAATGAGGAAGTGAAACGATTATCAGGTCTGGATGTAAGTATTGACGAAATAGTCAGGGTGTTAACTTCCCTGGGGTTTGAATGTCAACAAACCAGCGTGTCTTCACAAGCTTTGGTATTCAGTCCTTACTGGCGCAGTGACATTAACCGTGCTGCTGACCTGGTGGAAGAAGTAATTCGCATCATTGGCTATGACAAGATTCCGACTACCATGCTCAGTTCTACTTTGCCAGAGCGAGAACCAGGTCCGAGGCTCGAACTAAGGAAGAAAATACGAGAAATTATGGTTGGTCTTGGCTTCCAGGAGGTATTGACCTATTCCCTAACCAGTTTGGAGGGGTTGAGGAAGCTTTCGGTTGAGCTGGAACCTGAGGCTTTGAAAGTGGCTAATCCAATGACAAAAGAGCAGGAATACTTGCGACCCAATTTGCGTGCTGGGTTGCTGGCTGCCTTGGCAAGTAATCAAAAGCTAGAGCCGGGTGGCATAAGGTTATTTGAAATTGGCAAAGTGTTTTTGGCAAAGGGTGATGAGCTTCCTCAGGAAAAGGAAATGTTGTGTGCCCTGCTTAGCGGTCCGAAAGCGAGTTTATCGTGGATGGGTGAGAAGGGCGAATTTGATTTCTTCGATGCTAAGGGGGTAACGGAAAATCTGTTACGAGGGTTAGGGTTAATCGCGGAGTTTAAACCTGGTAGTGACCAGAATTTGTCCCCGGCTGAGAGCGCTGAGATAATCAGTGATGGCGACAAAACAGGCGTCTCAGGCGTTTTGCATCCTAAGGTAACGGAAGCCTTTGAGCTTTCCGGGACAGTTTGCCTTATTGAGATTGACCTGGAGAAGCTGCTTACCAGGCCTATCGGGGAGAAAAGATACACTCCTATTTATCGATTCCCTGCTGTCTCCAGGGATATCGCCTTAATAGTTGATGAACAAACAAGCTATCAACAGGTAGAAAGCATAATCAAAAGTTTCCCCTTAGTAACCGAAGTTACCTTATTTGACCTTTACACTGGTGAGCAAATACCCCAGGGCAAGAAATCCTTTGCCATAAGGGTTGTGTATCAATCGCCTGAGCATACCTTGACCGATGAAGAAGTCAATCAAATCCAGCAGAAGATGCTGGATAGACTGCAGCGGGAGCTGGACACCACTTTGAGAGGTTGATGCTCTCCTCTTGTCATTCTGTTTTGTTAGTTAACGGAGCAGAATCTCCCCCGGCTGTTTTATGGTATAATTTCGCCTAGGAGGCTCAGATGAAAAATTCCTATACAGTTGTTGTGGAACGGGATCCTGAAAGCGGGTGGTTGGTGGGGGAAGTTGTGGAGCTCCCGGGCTGCTATACCCAAGCTCCAGATCTTCCTTCTCTAGAATCGAATATAAGGGAAGCGATTTCTGCATATCTAAACACGGTATTGCCCGAGGAGCCACTTCCTGATTTTATCGGCACTTGGCGGATTGAGGTACCAACTTGACCAAACTGCGTTTGGTTACTTATAAGGAACTAAGAAGGGTAACTGAAAGAACGGGCTTTGAGTGGCAGCGTCGCCAAGGTAGTCATAACGTATTTAAGAATCGACAAGGGCGAATAGTTGTCATCCCTGACCATGGTTCACAGATTATTGTTCGCCCCTTGCTACGCAAAATTTTGCGTGATCTAGGCCTTGGCGTAGACGAATACCATAAAATTTTAGAAGAACTTTAGGAACGTCATATTAAGCAGATACCTCGAGGCAAGAAGTCCTTTGCCATAAGGGTTGTGTATCAATCGCCTGAGCATACCTTGACCGATGAAGAGGTCAATCAAATCCAGCAAGACATGCTGGCTAAGCTAAGTCAGGAGTTAGGGAGTATTTTAAGAGGCTAATCTTTCCCTTAGCAGCTTATTAACCTCAGCAGCCAGGTTTTCCAGGGGCAGTAGCTGTGTTTCCTTCTCGGTGCGCCATTTGGCTTCGATGCTCTGGTTTTTCAGGGTACGTGGTGAAAGCGTCAGTCGCAGTGGTATTCCCAACAGGTCGGCATCGTTGAACTTTACCCCTGGTGACTCGTCACGGTCATCGAATAACACCTCTATGCCAGCGTTTTCCAGATCGTGATAAGCCTTCTCGGCAGCAGAAGCAACCTCAGGATTATCCAGGTGGAGTAGGCAAAGGTAAGCCTGATAAGGGGCTACTGCCAAGGGCCAGATAATTCCTTTGTCATCGTGATTCTGTTCCACTATTGCTGCCAGCAACCTTCCCAAGCCGATGCCATAGCATCCCATTACGGCAGGCCGATATGCTCCGGTCTGGTCAAGGAAGGAAGCTCCCAGTTTCTCACTGATGAAAGTGCCTAATTTGAATATATGTCCTACTTCAATGCCTCGTGTTGAGGATAGGTTACTGCCACATTTGGGGCAGCTATCACCATGGTGAGCCAAGGTGATGTCCGCAGTTATGTCAACCTCGAAGTCCCTGGGATAGTTAGCGTTTTTGAAATGGTATCCTGGCTTGTTAGCACCCGTGATGAAATTAGAGCCCATGGTTATGGAATCGTCGGCAATGACTTTAGTTCCCTTTATACCTATGGGTGAAGCGAAGCCGACGACTATGCCAGTCTGTTGCACTTCATCTTCGGTAGCAAGGCGAAGCTCAGTGCACTTCAGTGTGTTTCTCAGCTTTGTTTCATTTACCTCGAGGTCGCCTCGAATGACCACGAAGATAAGTTTCCCATCAGCGATATAAAACACCGCCTTAAGCGTTTGCTCTGGCGGCACTCCAAGGAAGCTAGCCACTTCTTCGATGGTTTTCTGTTCCGGTGTGGCGATTTCCTCCAGGGGAAGAGATTGCTTCGCTGCCCCTTCGCCAGGCTCAGGGCTTTGGCTTACCGCAATGACAGCTTTAGCAAATTGAGCTTTTTCCACATTAGCGGAGTAGCCGCAGTGGGGGCAGAATACCATTTCATCTTCGCCGGTTTCAGAGATAACCATAAACTCATGGGACTCCTTGCCGCCTATGGCACCGCTATCGGCTTCCACAATTGAAGTTGAAAGACCGCAGCGAGCATAGATATTTTGATAAGCCTGGCTCATTTTGCGGTAGCTTTCATCAAGCCCAGCTTCATCGACATCGAAGCTGTAAAGGTCTTTCATGATAAATTCACGCACTCGCAGCAATCCACCACGTGGGCGAGGTTCATCACGAAACTTGGTTTGTATTTGATAAACGAGGAGGGGGAGGTCACGGTAGCTTTGTAGGTAATGGTGCGCAAGTTCGGCGATGACTTCCTCATGGGTAGGTCCTAAAACCAGCTTGTGTTCCTTGCGGTCAGTCAGGGTAAACATAGTTTGCCCGAAGGAAACATATCGCCCTGATTGCTGCCACAGCTCGAAGGGCTGCAGTACGGGAAGCATCAATTCCTGCCCACCAGCGTTATCCATTTCCTCCCTGATTATGTTTTCTATTTTCCTGAGCACTCGCCAGCCTGAAGGCAAGTAGGAATAAACTCCGGCAGCTACCTGGGCAATCATGCCGGCTCGGAGCAGTAATTGATGGCTTGCGCTTTCTGCCTCCGCCGGCGCTTCCCGTAAAGTTTTGCCGAAAAGTTTAGAAAACCGCATTTATCTACTTGAAGCTAAACGGAGGATATTTATCCGTTAACAACTGGGAATAACCTCCTACTCTGGAGTACCAGCGGAAATAGCCGCTCATGAAATCAAAGGCCCAATGGGGATATCTACCAAGGATTAGAATTGCCCACCAAGAAATGAACAGGACAACTGAAGCAGCTATGCCAAGAAAATATAGCACTATCCATTGGGGGATAATCATGAATATTCTAAAAAAGGTGGTCAACCGCGACAGTCTTTCTGAATACCTTACGTCGATGGTTATCGGATATCTCGATATCAATCTTGTACCGCATTTAACGCATATTTCACTCATTGGGGTTGTTGGGGAACCGCAACTGGGGCAAAAACTGGTTCCCGTTAATGGTCTAGCTCCACAATTGGGGCAGATTTCCGGTGTTCCTATCAATTTCTTACCACAATTTCTGCAAAACATTTTTCCTCCTCTATATTATTTGCCTTATTTCCTCCGTCAAAGCTTGAAGGAAGTTTTCTTCAGGAACTGTCCTTACTACTTTGCCTTTTCTGAATATAGCACCCTTGTCTTTGCCGCAGGCAATGCCGACATCAGCATCTTTAGCTTCTCCAGGTCCGTTGACCACGCAGCCCATAACAGCCACCTTGATGGGCTTGGTTATCTTTTCAAGGTGTTTATCCACTGCCTCAGCCAAGGAGATAATATCCACTTCGGCTCGCCCACAGGAAGGGCAGCTCACTAAGGTTGGCCCATGCTGGCGAAGCCCGAGGCTTTTTAAGATTTCATAAGCAGCGCGTACTTCTTCACAGGGATGCGTGGTCAGGGAAACACGGATGGTATCGCCAATACCCTGATAAAGTAGTATACCAATGCCTATGGCGCTGCGTATTGCACCTGCCCGGGGGAGTCCTGCCTCGGTGATGCCTAAATGTAAGGGATAAGGGATTTTATCGGCGAGCATCTGGTAAGCCTTTACTGTTGTGGGCACATCAAAGGCTTTAAGGGATACCTTTATTAGGTTGAAGTCGCTGTCTTCCATTAGCCTTATTTGCTCCAGAGCGATATCGACCATTCGCTGAGCTAAAGGGAGGTCAGGTTCAAAATCTGGTGGCAGGCTGCCAGCGTTCACGCCGATGCGGATGGGAATTTCTCTTTCTTTAGCAGCGGATACCACCCTGGCAATTTGTTCCCTATCACGAATGTTGCCAGGATTGAGGCGAAGCCCGTCGATGCCAGCTTGCAAAGAAGCTAGAGCGAGCCGATAATCAAAGTGGATATCGGCGATGATTGGCAGCGATGTATTCTCTTTTATAACAGGGATGCTGTCAACTGCTTGCCTGTCAGGAACTGCTATGCGCACTATTTCGCAGCCGCATTCCTGTAACTCTTTAACCTGGTTTACGGTGGCGTTAACATCTCTGGTGTCAGTTTTGGTCATCGACTGAACAGCGATGGGTGCATTGCCGCCTACAGTCACATTGCCAATTTTTAATTCCCTGGAGCTCCTCCGTGCTGTCATTTAAATAAGCTTCCTCCCTCGATAATGCGGGTAATATCAAAGTAGGTAATTATACACATTAACAGGATAAGCAAGGCGAAGCCCACGGCGTTAACCAGGTGTTCCACCCTGGGTGATACTCGTTTACCTCGTCGAGCCAATTCTATAAGGAGGAACACAATTCTGCCGCCATCCAGGGCGGGTAATGGAAGCAGGTTAATTATCCCTAACATGAGGCTGATAAAAGCGGTGAACATAATTAGTGGGAGGAGACCTGTTCTAGCTACCTCCGCGGTCATCTGGTAAATACCTACTGGTCCAACGACTTGCGGAATTGTAGCAGCGATAATCGAGCTCCGTATTGTATTTCTGAATAAGATAAAGGTCTCAACGTAGCGTTGTGTTCCCAGCATGGTTGCTGTCCAGGGGGAATAGGATTGGCGAATTATTTGTTGACTGCCTTCGACGCCGGTGACATTAATTCCCAAAGCTCCTTCGTCTTCGGGCGGTATCCATCTCGGCACCAGGGTGACTTCCTGTTCCCCATTGGCAGCCTTGTTCAGTAGTAGAGTCGTTTCCGAACCGAGGGAGAGTTGAACATAATAGGCTAGGTCCCCACGATTGTTAATTTCATGATCATTTATTGCCAGGATGATGTCTCCTTGTTCTATCTCTGCCTCTGCCGCTGGTGAACTCGGGGCTACCTGTTGCACCTGAACCTGTTCCATCAAAACGTTATGGGGGATCATAAAAACAAGGGAGAACAAAATTATCGGCAATAGCAAGTTCATCAAAGATCCGGCGGCGAGGATGAGTGCTCTAGTGCCGACGCTTTTGCTGGCAAAGCTGCGGGGCTCTGTGGGGTCTTCCTCCCCGAGTAGCTTGACAAACCCGCCTAAAGGCACAAGATTCAATGAATATACTGTTCCCCCTCTTTTGATGCTTGCCAGCTTTGGGGGGAAGCCTATGCCAAACTCCTCCACCTTTACATCGCTGCGCTTGGCAGCAATAAGATGCCCGAACTCGTGAACCAATATGAGCACCGACAGCATGGCGAAGAAGATAAGTATCATTATTACTGTGGTTAACATAAGCTTATATCATGGGCTATTTGTAATGTCGTTTCCCTTGTTTGCTCATCAGCAGCAAAGATTTCCTCTATTGACGGTTGAGCAATACTCTGATGTTGCTCCAATGCTTTGCTTACTATTGTGGCAATATCGGTGAACCTCATTTTCCCCTGGAGGAAAAACTCCACTGCTACTTCATCTGCGGCACAAAGTGCTGCAGGGTATGTTCCTCCTAACCTGGCAGCATCCAACGCCAGTTTAAGGCAGGGAAATTGAGCGTAATCTACAGGTTCGAAGCTCAAAATTTCCTTTCTGCTTAAATCAAGGCGTGGCAACTCAGGATTAAGCAATCGCTCAGGATAGCAAAGTGCATACTGTATTGGCAAATGCATATCGGGGAAGCTCATCTGTGCTTTCATCGAGCCATCGGCAAACTCAATAATGGAATGAACGAAGCTTTGTGGATGCACTAATATCTCAATTTTCTCCAGTGAAATGGCGAAAAGATGGTGTGCTTCAATGACCTCAAGCCCTTTATTCATCAGCGTTGCTGAATCGATGGTTACCTTCTTGCCCATTTTCCAGGTGGGGTGATGGAGGGCTTGCTCCACAGTTACTCGGTCTAGTTGTGACTGTGAGTGGTGATAAAATGGTCCTCCTGAGGCGGTCAAGAAAAGGCGGTGAGGTTCACTTTCTTCGCCCAGCAAACATTGCCAGATGGCGCTATGCTCGCTATCAACGGGCAAGATTTGGGCACCGTGCCGGGTGGCTTCTGTGGTAACGATATTGCCTGCCATTACTAACACTTCCTTGTTTGCCAGGGCAACTGTCTTACCTGCTTGCAAAGCAGCTATGGTGGGGAATAATCCGGCCTTGCCCGATGTAGCTATAACGATAAGGTCAACGTCGTCGTGGCTTGCTATTTCCTCCATGGGCATGAACTTCCCCTGGTAACCGAAATCAGGTTCAACAGAGCAGTAAAACAGTTGTGGTTCGAATTCCTCAAGTTGCTGCGCAAGGAGCTTGATATTTTCCCCTGCTGCCAAGCCGCTCACCTGGAATTTGGTGGGAAAGGCGCGGATTACATCCAACGCTTGCTGTCCTATAGAGCCTGTTGAGCCTAAAATGGCAACTCTTTTTACCCCACTACCCATATTGCATAATAGTATACCATCGGGGCAACGAAGATAAGGCTATCAAGGCGGTCGAGAGCACCGCCGTGACCAGGCAACAATTTGCCGGCATCCTTTGCCTCCAGATTACGTTTGAGCAGGGATTCCACCATGTCGCCAAGCTGGGCAAACAGGCTAATGAGGCAGGCAAGAAGAATAAGTTGCCAGTAGAGCAGAGAAAAAGAACAAAATAAGTTGAGGAGCAGGAACACAGTCACAGCACCAGCGATGCTGCTTAACAAACCACCCGTTGCTCCTTCCCAGGTCTTGCCCGGGCTTGTCGCCGGGGCTAGTTTATGCCTGCCCCATTTTCTCCCGATGAAGTAGGCACCAGTATCATTGGCAAATGTGGTGAACAAAGCAAGATAAACCCAATTCCGTCCAGCCTCTAGCATATCCAGGTTGAGCCAATAGCTTAGCATCCATCCCACGTATAAAACGCCTGCTACTGTCCATGCCCAATCTTGAAATGCTGTTCCTCGTGATGAACGAATCAGTATCCACGCCAGGGAAATTATTACCGCTATGGACATAATAGCGGGCAGAAGATTGATGTCGTGGTAATAAAGGCTCAGCGGGCTTAAAGTGAGTGCCACTGCCCATAATAAGCCAAAGCGGGTTAGAGGATGCCCTTTGCCTGAAGTGGCCACCATGCCATAGAACTCCGAAGTGGCGACTAAGGCTGCTGCGGCGATGAAAATACCAAACCAGGGGTGGCCAAACCAGGCAGCGAGGAGGATAATGGGCAAGAGTATCGCTGTAGTGATAATCCTTTGTTTAAGCATTAACAGCTTTCAGCTATCAGCCTCCAGCTTTCAGTCAACCACCCCGCCGACTGCTGATTACTGACTGCTGAGTGCTGATCTATATCTCCTTTATTTCCTTCTCCTTGCCATTCCCCAGCTGGCTTACTTTGCCTATGAATGCCTCGGCGAGTTGGTCCACTTGTTTAGTAGCGCTTTTAAGCTCGTCCTGCGATATTTCCTTATTCTTTTCCATTTTCTTCAGTTTTGTGATGCTATCCCGCCTTATATTGCGTATCATCACTCGGTGGTCCTCTACCCTTCTTGCCAGCAATTTGGCTAATTCAGCACGGCGTTCCTCGCTCAGTGGCGGGACAGCTATGCGAATTAGATTACCGTCGCTTGAAGGGCTGACACCTAGATTAGATTTAAGTATCGCTCTTTCGATCGCTTTTATCGAGGTGCGCTCCCACGGTTGAATAACGATGAGATTGGCTTCACGGGTAACTATATTAGCCAGTTGGACTATGGGAAGAGCTTCACCTTGGTAATCAACCATAATGTTATCCAGTAATGCTGGGTTGGCTCGACCGGTGCGGATAGTGGTGAATTCACGAGCCAAAACATCGACAACCTTTTCCATTTTGGCGGTTAATTCAGCGATTACTTGCCTCATTATTTTCGCCCCTGCTGTGAGGATCAGTAATGCCCAATCTCGAATCTAGTGAATCTTGATACCTTTATATTCTCGCCCACTTTGGCAATGGTCTGGTTAATAATTTCCTGCACGTTTCTCGTAGGTTCCTTAATGAATGGCTGATTAACCAGGCAATCTGTTTGTGGGTCAAATTCTTCTTTCTCAGGGATTTCCTCAATGGTGATGAATTGAGGAGAGGTGGCAGCGATTTGCATGGCTATATCGCGAGCGAGTTGTCTGAACTCATCGGTGTGAGCTACAAAATCAGATTCACAATTCAGTTCTACCAGTGCTCCTATCTTGCTGGTGTGGTGGATATAGGCTTCAACTATCCCTTCTGTAGTTACACGCTCCATTTTTTTCTGCGCTACCGATAGTCCGCGACGCCGTAAAACCTCGACCGCTTTTTCTACATCTCCCCCTGCTTGAAGGAGTGCATTTTTGCATTCTACCATTCCAGCGCTTGTCCTGCTTCGCAATTCTTTTATCGCTTCGGTCGGGACTTTCATGTTATTGTTCCTTTGGCTGTTCCCCTGCTTGTTCCTCCGGTAACCCCTCTACTTGTTCCTTTGGCTGCTCCACTGTTTCTTCCTGCAGTGACTCCTCTACTTGCTCCTTTGGCTGCTCCCTTACTTCTTCCTCCGGTAACTCCTCTACTTGCTCCTTTGGCTGCTCCACTGCTTGTTCCTCCGGTAACTCCTCTACTTGCTCCTTTGGCTGCTCCTTTGCTTGTTCCTCCAATGGCTCCTTTGGTGCTTCCCCTGGTTGTTCCTCCGGTAACTCCTCTACTTGCTCCTTTGGCTGCTCCTTTGCTTGTTCCTCCAGTGGCTCCTCTACTTGTTCCTTTGGCTGCTCCACTGCTTGTTCCTCCAGTGGCTGCTCCACTGCTTGTTCCTCCAGTGGCTCCTCTACTTGCTCCTTTGGCTGCTCCACTGCTTGTTCCTCCAGTGGCTGCTCCACTGCTTGTTCCTCCAGTGGCTGCTGTGGTGCTTCCCCTGGTTGTTCCTCATCAGGACTAAACGAGTAGGAAGCCAAAAGTTCAACACCCTCTTCCATCTCCTGTCCTTCTATACTGACCATTTCCAGTTGTTCTTGCTCTCTTATTTGCTTTCCTTCAAGCACAGCGTCGGCTATTCTGCTACAAATCAATTTAATCGCTTTAATAGCATCGTCATTGGCGGGGATGGGGTAATCAACTTCATCAGGATTGCAATTGGTATCTACTATGGCAACCACGGGTATATCGAGCTTTTTAGCCTCGGAAAGGGCGATCTTGTCCTTGATTATGTCCACAACAAACAGGGCTCCTGGCAGAGTATCCATTTCCTTAAAGCCGCCGATCTTAATATTCAGGCGGGAAATTTCCTTTTCTATCTTTGCCTTTTCCTTCTTTGGTAAATTCTCCAATTCCCCCTTTATTTGGCGGTCTTCCAGGCCAACCAGGTAATTGATCCGAGATTGTATCGCATCGAAGTTAGTCAATATCCCGCCAATCCATCTCTGGTTGACATAGCACATACCGCATCTAGTTGCTTCTTCCTCTATTATTTCTTGAGCTTGCTTCTTGGTGCCTACGAAGAGGAGAGTTTGCCCGTTGGTGATTAATTCCCTAACGAAGGCATATGCCTGCTCCAGCCTCTCGGCTGTTTTCTCCAGGTCGATGATATGGATACGATTGCGCTGAGTGAAGATATAATCCTTCATCTTGGGATGCCACACGCTGGTCAGGTGCCCGAAGTGAGCTCCTGCCTCCAAAAGTTCCTTTACCACAGCATTGTCTGTCATAAAACTTGCCTAATGTAGCATGGATGAGATCTTTTTGACAAGGTCAGGCATTATTTCCGGAATAGGGCGAAGAACCTGTCCTGATAGTCCTCGAATAGCCCCCATCTATTCAACTCGTTGACCAATTCAGGGGCTCGAGAGATGTCTTTGTTTACCAGTTCGAAAAGTTCCTCAATAAAATTTCGAGCATCCTTAGGTACCCCGGTGGAATCTATATCCAGGAAGCCCCTCCTTTGAAAATCAGTGATGTTGGCGTATACCGACCCTCTCGTTAGCTCATAAATAAATATCATTAGTGATACATCCCATAGCTCTTCTATCCCTTTAATTATGGCGCTCAGTGGATTGTTTTCCTCCTCTATTCTTTCGTTTAGCTTATTTATTAGTGCTGCTGTAGGTTCAGAAACAACGTTCATCTCTTTGGGTTCATTTGTATAGCGATAGAAGATGCCCGGTTCATCGGGAAACTTCGCTGCCATAGTCTGGAGGTATTTGCTGGATTGCTCACTAAACCCCTCTAAGCTGGTCAGGTAGCTAGGGGTAATAATCCTTGGCCTCTCAGCAATCACGTTGCCATCCCTCACCACATTAACATTCTCGGTCAATCCGGTTACCACATAATAGGAGATAATGGTATTACCAAAGGTAGCCAGATTTTGCCGTGGAAACCTGATTACTTTGGTTCGCTCTATGGCATATTTAATTCTTGCGTCTACATCCATCTCTTTCATTATTATACATCTATATTATACAAACATCTTCACCATCTGGAAATTTCGTTCCACGGTTTGCTTCCCGGCGATTATCTTGCCTGGTTCGGTACTATGCCCGGGAATTAAATATTCCACATCAAGTTGTGATAACTTGTCAATGCTGCTTCGCAGCAGGGAAGGGCTGCCTCCAGGAAGGTCTGTTCTGCCAATGCTACCCCAGAAAACCACATCACCGCTTATCAATACTTTTTTCTCTTTCCAGTAAAGCGAAATCGATCCCGGGGAATGTCCCGGGGTAAGTAAAACCTGAATGTTGACCTTGTTACTCGTGCCCAAGGTTAGATCACCTTCTTTGAGGTAGAAGAACGGACTGATGGGTGAGAGCCTGGCGCCAAAAGCTTCATAAAGCCTGTTTCCTGTACCGTGGTAGAAATCATGTTCCTCTTTGGACAGAGTAATCAGGGCGTTATTTCTTTCAGCGATAGTAGATGCAGCTTCAAAATGGTCCGGATGGCTGTGAGTGACAATTATCAGCCCGACATCCATCATGCTCAGCCCGTCTTTGCTCATTGTCTCGATTAGCGAATCGAGGCAGGCTTCGCCAACTTCATTGTGGATATGCCCCGGGTCAACCAACACATGTGGTTGCTTCCCTCGCAAAACATGGCACCAAAGACTGGCGTTACAATTATTCCCCATCCCTTGCCAGATGTAGCAATAAAAGTTGTCCGCTAATCGTAAAGAACGGTGATAAACCATAACTGATTAAATTTTGACTCAGTCAGTATTATAAACTAAAATGTCCTCTGCTTCTACAGCGAGAGGTATCTTATGGGTGACATAAAAAGCGCCTGGGAAATTGCTCAGGAGAGGGCTAACAGACTGGGCAGGCTCTCTGCTGAAGAGCAAAAACAACAGAAGGAGCAGGAATGCCGTCAAATTGCTGCCGGGATCGCCCAGAACTACTTTGACTCTTCGGAAACTCAGGATATAGCTACCATACTTGATAAATATTCTGGGGAAGAAAAGACTTTAATTGAGTTGGCGTTAGTTGGTCTGCTAACTGAGGCTATTACTTTCGACAGCCAGAGCAGAGCGGAGAAAGCAGCTCGAGGTATGGTGGCTCTGGAGCCAAAAGCGCAGCCGATTGTGGGACGGATGATAGACCTGTTGACGGAATACCACCAAGCTGGAAAGAGGATAAGAAAGGAAGTGGAAAGCGGGGCAAAGGAAGTGCTGCATCAGTTGAGGATTTCAGGCTCGGCAATAGGGGAGATAAACATCGAAGGTAGTCCGCAACGGCAACAGGATTGGCAAAGGTTCAGGGCACCATTGGAACAGCAGCTTGATGCCCTTAAGCGAGAGTTACATGAAGGAAAATTCTAAATTCCAGGCACTAAACAATATGAAAAAGCAGTCAGTAATCAGCAGTCAGCGGTTAGCTAATGGCTGAAGGCTGATAGCTGATAGCTACTAGATTGATTTTTGAGTTTTCGGCATCGTGTAGTATTTAGGACTTCGAGTTTTGCGTTACAGCATTTAGGGGGCTCCAACGGTCAACCTCTGCTGATAGAGCTGTCGCTGACGGCTGAGGGTGGTCTTGATATCGAGCACCCGGTATTTCTTACCGGAGATCCCGCAGCGGGTATCGGTTATGGTGATGACGTCGTAGAGCTCCTGGCCACAATTAACGGGGACGACGAGATTGCCACGCTCCGCTCGCAATGACGCTTTTCTCAGGATAGCGTCGGCTCTCTCCTGTGCCCTGGCGGTTGATTGCAGGTTGGGGTCGTAGGATTGTTCTACGTTATCAATACCGAGTTCTAAGTTAGGCCAGTCGAAGGAATCCTCAACGATGCGGGCATCTTCGGCATCCCTGCCGATGGCACGAGAGCGTGATAGCGTAATGTGTGATGCGTAACTGCCCTGGAGGATGACGTGGGCTGTGCCATAGGAATAGGAGCTTGCCTCGTCGTCCCTGGGGTCTTTAACATAGGCCTCGTTGCCGTCGAATATGAGGGCGTCGGGGATGAATGATAAGATGCGTCTCAACGCTGCGTCTCCCCTGGTCCCTGGTTGGATGGTGAAGTCGGGATAGAGGTTCTGACTGGCTGAGCTGTAGGGGACTCCCCCAGGGCTGGTAAGATTGATTCCCCACCTGCAGATAATCTCCTGGATAATCTCCCACACTCTCTTATTCGCTGGCCAGCGCATTTGAAAACGGGCGGACCACTTGTCGGCCAGTCCCTGGCCGTCAAGACAGAATAGTTTGAAGGTTGAAAGGTTGGGAAGGTTTGAAAGATACTCCCAGGAATCGATCCAGTACCTCCCCACCTCCACCGCCTCATCACCGTTAGATGTCTTATACCCCAGCTTCAGGACCACTTCGCTTCGCTTTGCGGGCGGGGTGGCGTATTGGGCGGAGCTGTTATCTAATTCAATAACGAGATTGCTTCGTCACTAACGTTCCTCGCAATGACAGGGGAGGATGGCTCGCAATGACAGGAACAAGGTGCGCTGCGCAGCGATAAGGCTGTTCAAAAATGTAGTGCGAGGCTTTAGCCTCGTGCGCACGACCCTTCAGGGTCGTGCTACAAAAGGAGGCCATACCTCGCAATGACAAAAGACGGGTCTGCCTCACAATGGCAAAAGGGGGCGTCGTTGCTACTGTTCTCATTGCCATTGCCAGCCCCTCTCCAGGTGTCATTGCGAGCGAAGCGCGGCAATCTCGGCGGGGTATGAGATTGCTTCGTCGTCCGTCAAGTGACGAACTTCCTCGCAATGACATAAGGGGGATGTGCCTCGCAATGACAGAGGAGTAGAAATTCCAAATAGAAAACAATATGGAATGACTAAAGTCCCCATGACCAAAAGGTTTTTGAAGTTTGAATTTAGAGGATCCCATATAAGTTCATATAAAAATCCCTCAAAATCCCCCTTTAGAAAAGGGGGACTAAGGGGGATTTGACATTCCTGTCTCGACCGCCTTCAGCCCTCGCTGCACCGTCCTCACGCTAACCCGGAATATTCGGGCAATCTCGTCATTGCTTTTCCCTTCCTTTTTCAGCGCCATCATTCTCCTTGCCCTCTGGGTCTTCAGGAATTTCTCCTTTCCCCACGGCTCTTCCTTGATGCAGTAGGGGAAGGGACAGGTAAGACAATGCGGCCATAGCTCACAGCCTTCGTCTTCGTAGGGGAAGTCTTCGGGCAATAAATCCCAAATGCTTTGTGGTTCCGTGACGAGTCTTTCGCTTTCTGTCATTCTGTCCTCAAATTGCTCCGAGATTGCTTCGTCATCCCTCACTTCGCTCAGGATTTCCTCGCAATGACACAAGGGGAGTCATCGCGGCTCTTTTCTATTGTCATTACGGCTCTCTTCTATGGTCATTGCGCCCTCTTTATTGTCATTGCGAGCGAAGCGCGGCAATCCAGGCGGGGCATGAGATTGCGGAGCTTGTTCCGAGTGAAACGAGGAATCTCGCTCCGAGATTGCTTCGTCGCTACCGCTCCTCGCAATGACATGAGGGGTGTGCCTGGCAAAGACAGGATAGCGGTGCGACTCGCAATGACAGGGGGGGTGCGTTATCATGCCGCCATATTAGCACTACAGTTCTAGTGAGGCAAGGGAATTTTGTCACCCTTCACTGCATCGTAATAAGAGGTATATTGACATCGAGGAGCAGGCTGGTATAATGGTGCGTAGTGTGCGTTAATAATTGAATGTGGGCTTGACAATATTTGAAGTTATGTTTACAGTTTGCCCGAACCCTCACCTAGCCTTTCTCTTGAAGGGAGGGAAAGTGGAGGGTGATAATAATTGAATAATTGGAATAGATTAAAGGAGGTGATGCCTATGGAGCAGTCCCGAAGGAATGTGCGCGCGTCATTGCGAGCCGAAGGCGAAGCAATCTCGCCGGAAAAGCAATGGTAGGTGGCAGTACCTGAGGGGAAGTAAAAAGTGTGTATGAGGTACATCAAGGTTTACTGGAAATACACGATAACCAAACCGCGGCTGAAGGGGTCGACTTTCGGCCGAGGTTCGAATAGTGGTTGCCCGGAAGTTTGCGAAATTTCCGGGAAAGGTAATAAGGAGGATTTTTAATGGATAAAACAATAGATAATTGGCCCAGAAGGTTAATTTATCTCGGCATTGCCGTGCTAATGACTCTGGGCCTGCTTCTGGCGCCGGCTATGACTCCACAGGCTAACGCTGCTGACGTGGATGCCGAGTGGGACAAGGTTGGTACGCCGTACACCGATGATTGGACCGTTGCCCCGGGCTCGGACATCGTCGTGGGGGCCGCGATTCCCGGCGGTAGCGTCGTCTACGTGGTCGGGTCTGGTTGGGACGACAACGACATCAGTACTGGCAACACTACTGCGAAGTTGTGGAAGTCTGAGGACTTCGGTGTCACCTGGGATGACCTGTCCGATAACGTGTGGGATGTCGTGGAGGATGAAGGGTTCAACTCGAGCAATCCCAATGTGACGTTTAACTACGTTGCCTGTGGCCTTGATGACTCCGACTTCATGGCGGTGGCGGTGGTTGACGATAACGGCACTGCCACGCCTGGTCTTCCTTCCGATTACTGCGATGACACACAGGCAGTGGTTATCTCTGATGATGGCGGCGACAACTTCGCCTGGACCGGCGATATAGACGACAGCAGTGCTGGTTCTGTTCTCAATCGCGCTTTCGACATGAAGATCTCCAATGAGGATAGTGATGGCGATCGCAACATCGCACTGGGTGGTACTGGAACCAAGAATGCTACCTGCCCAACTGGTCTGGTGTTCCGCTATGTGACTGGCGGTCTAACCGGTGGTCACTGGGTAGATGCCTCAGCCTATGCTGGCTGGGACGACAGCGGTGATACCAGCTTGGCGGTTACCAAGGTGGCGTTTGCCCCCAGTTGGCTTGCCGATAACACGGTACTGGCGCTAAGCCACAGTGCTACTAACACCTATCTTCAGACAGGAACCTGGGGGAATACGAAGGTCTGGAACGCACCTAGCTTTCCTGCGGCTGTGGCGATAACCGGTGCTGACGGGGGCCTGTGGGCTGCCTATAAAGGTGCAGCGGAAGGACTTGCCCTGCCCACGGATTACGAGGGCAGGCATGCCAATACTCGCTACGCCTGGGTCTATGTGGACAATTTCCCTGGTGGCAACGAGACCGGCGGTGTGATTTACAGAGTAACGAACAGTGCCGTTGTTGAGGTTGCCCAGCAAATCACCGGCAATCCCTATCTGGCGAGCATTTCCTACCTTGGAACCATTGACGAAGGTAAAGCGATAGCCGGCTTGCTTCCCGGCGAAGGTGGCTGTAAAGGCGTTCAGGTTTACCGGAACGATGGCATTTCCGATATGGACATCTGCTGTGAGCGGTGGAGTGAAGCCTGCAAGCCGCCCACGGGGGAGAAGAACGCCATGGTTGCCTATGTGGCTCCCAACAAGGCTGTTGCCCTTACCGCTGGCAATACGACCGACTACCTGGGATTCGATGAAAGCGCTGTCTCCTTCAGCCTGGATGACGGCGATACCTGGAACCAGGTGGGGCTGGTGGATACCTATATCAACTACCTGTCCGATGTTGCCAAATCACCCAATTGCAACAAGACCTGGGTGGTTAGTGTTAACTACCCCCGCGGGTCTTGTGAATGCGACAGCGTGTGGCTGAAAGCTGACCCACTGCCCGAGGCTTCGGAATACAGCGGTGCCTGGATAAGGGAGTGGTGCGGAGAGCTCAAAGGCGATGACAATGGCTATGACCAGGCGGGTCTGCTGAGGCTGGCTCCCGAGGAGACCGAGGAAGCGTTAACCGTTTACCTGGTTGACCGCGGCACCAGCACCGTTTACTACGATGGCACCGAAGGTCTGGGCTGCTGGGAAACAGGAAGCTCGATAGTTGACGAGATATCCGATTTAGCTGTCCTGGACGAAGCTACCATCTATGCTGTGGGCTTCGATGCCAAGGTAGCAGTATCCGATGACCATGGCGCTGCTGCTTCATGGAGCAGCACGATGGACAGCAAGGTTGATGATGGACATACCATTGCCGTGCTTGGCGAGGGGAATGTCCTCGTTGGCGGCGCTGATGGCAAGGCGAGCTACTCCGATGATGACCTGGCCACTTTCAATGACGGCGATGCCAGCTTCACCAAGCTGGAGGATGGTCTTGGCGAGGGCAATGTACATGTTGCTTTCGACAGCTACTTTGACAGCAACAGCGTGGTCTATGCTGCGGTGGGCCAGGCAACTCCCAATAACACTGCTGAGAATGGCATTTACCGCTGGACTATTGGCACAAGCACCAGTTGGAAAGACCTTGGTGCATGTGCCGGTGCTGCTACGCCATATGCGGCTCAACTTGGCTATGACGCGTGTACTGAGGTTTATGTTGGCTACTACGGCATAGTTCTCAGTTATGCTGAGGGCAATCCCAAGACCGATGCCACCACTGGCGGCGTTCTGTATGCCACCTTCTATGATGCAGACAACGTTACCACCGGTGTAGCACGCTGTCTCAATCCTGCCGAGGATGTAGCCTGCGGTGGGCAAAGCTGGGATTACCTGATTGAGAGTGTGGCTGATACTGCAGCATTCACGCTGGAACCTTCCAGCTTGAAGATATGCGGCTGCCTTACTCCTGATACCAATGCCAAGCTGTGGGCCATTGATGACGACGAGTACTACTACTCGTTTGCCAACCGCGTTGCTAAGGAGAAATCGAGTGTTGGTCGCCTGTGGACCTACGAGGACTGCTATGCCAAGGCAGGTCCGACGCTTCTTTCACCAGCAGACAATGTTGTGGTTGATGCCGACCCGTGTCAGTGCTGGAACGATGCCTTCACGTTGAAGTGGGACAGGCAGTGCGATGCCTGCTCCTACAACCTGCAGATATCTTATGATGAGGACTTCACCGAGGTACTAGTCGATGAGTGGAATGGCAAGAACGCTGATTGCACCGAGAATGACTACGATCCACCCAGTGGCACGAATCCCAGCTATGTTGTTGCCAATAAAGCGCTGGGCGATGGCAGCTGCGGCACCACCTTCTACTGGAGGGTTCGCTCTGCCGATGCTGAGACTGGTGAGATAATTCACAGTCCGTGGTCTGAGGTACGCAGCTTCACCGTTGCCGTTGGTCCTATGGCTGCGGTAACGCTGACCAATCCCAGCAATGGCGCCATTGGCGTATCGGTGAGCAATATTCCGTTCACCTGGGATGCCGTTGCCGATGCCACTGGCTATGAGTTCAGCCTGGTGAATGCTGAGACGGATGCTGAGGTGGTATCAGCGACTGCAGTATCAGGGACAACTTACACCTATACCGGCACGCTTTCCTACGACACTTCTTACTTCTGGACAGTAAAGGCGTTCAAGGATACTACGGCGTTTGGTGACGCTACAGCGACCTTCACCACAGGTAAAGAAGGAGCTGTACCGATTCCACCGAGTACTCCGGCATGGGTGTGGGTGATTATCGCCATTGGTGCTTTATTGGTGATTGTTACCCTGGTGCTTATCTTCCGAACACGAAGGGTATAATAACCCTTCCCGCCTGACCTCTCCCTTGAAGGGAGAGGAATAAGGTGAGGGTGAAAAAGGGGGGCTGAAAAGCCCCCCTTTCCCTTTCCCCGCCGAGATTGCCACGCTACGCTCGCAATGACACCGCCTTTGTAGCGCGACCCTTCAGGGTCGTGCGCACGAGGCTAAAGCCTCGCACTACTTTCTAAACATATTTCTGTCATTGCGAGGAAGTCCGTCACTTGACGGATGACGAAGCAATCCCATGCCCCACCGAGATTGCCGCGCCTTCGGCTCGCAATGACAATAAGAAAAAGGCTCGGAAACGACAAAAAAGAGGCGCGCAATGACATCCCCCTTACCTTACTGCGAGGCACCCCCCCCTTTGTCATTGCGAGGCACTCCCCTCTTTTGTCATTGCGAGGAGTGGTAGCGACGAAGCAATCTCGTGCCCTGCAGGTTAAATCCTAAATCCTAAGCACTAAATCCCAATTAGTAGCTATCAGCTCTCAGCCATCAGCTCTCAGCCCTCAGCCTTCAGCCTTCAGCTTTATACTGACTGCTCTTTTCATTTTTGCACTTTGTTTTTTTAGTTTTGCTTTCCGGGGATGTCATAACCCCCTTATCCCCCTTATCTTAAGGGGGAGAGGGTAAATAATCCCCTTATCTTAAGGGGGAGAGGGTAATAGTCCCCTTTTCTAAAGGGGGATTTAGAGGGATTTTTTCATGCTGACTACTGACTACTGGTTACCAATTACCAATTACCAATTACTGACCGCTGACTGCTGACCGCTGACTACTGACCGCTGGCATAGCAATAAGGGAAGGGAGTTGCTATAATTCCATTTTAATTGCGATTCTATTCAGTGTGATGCAAAAATCTGGCAAAGAGAAGATAGGTAAGTTTTTCCGGAAGATGGGTTCTCAATTCCCCCTCTTAAGATAAGAGGGGGTGAGAGGGAGTTATGAATAAACATCTTTATAACGATCCGACTACAAAATCAAAGCGACGCTGCCTCAGGAAGAATGTGACCGATGCTGAACAAAAATTATGGAGTATATTGCGAAATAGGCAGGTGGCTAGTCTTAAGTTCTTGCGTCAATATGGTGTAGGCCCGTACATCCTTGATTTTTACTGTCCTGAACGACGATTAGCTATTGAAGTTGACGGAGGACAACATGCAGATGTATATGGCAGACGACATGATGCCCAGCGTGATAGTTATCTCAGGGAGTTAAACATTCGTGTGATAAGATTCTGGAATAACGACGTGTTACAAAATATCGAGGGTGTATGGAAAATGATTAAAGAGGAGACTGAGAAGTATTCATAACCCCCTTATCCCCCTTATCTTAAGGGGGAGGGTAAATAACCCCTTTATCTTAAGGGGGAGGGTAAATAGTGCCTCTTATGTTAAGGGGGAGGGTAAATAATCGCCTTATCTTAAGGGGGATATTATTGGGAAAACTAAACTATTGGCGGGCAGGATTTTGGAGAAGCTAAACTGTTACACAAAGGGAGGAAGAGTTACGGAATGAAGTTACTACGCTGCCTGACCATTGCCCTTGCCATCTGCCTGGTGGCTATCCCGGCGCTGGTTACCCCTGTGCAGGCTACCTCGGAGAAAGTCTCACTTTCACCAGACGAGGGCTGCGTGGGAGATAAACTAACCGTTAACGGCGAAGGTTTCCATTCCGGGGAAAGGGTTGACGTTTACTATGATGACGTGCGACAAGATAGCGCCAGAGCATACTGGGGACAGCAGTGCCCCCACGGGTTCTTTGACGTATCTTTTACCGTGCCCGAATGCTGCCAGGGATACCACGAGGTCTATGCCGAAGATACCAGCGGTAGAAATGACGTGGCACATTTTGTGGTTAATCCCGGAATAAATCTGGATACAAATTCGGGGCATGTGGGGGATAGCATAGAGGTAAGCGGCGGCGGCTTCCCCTGCGAAGCAACCGACATTAATATCAGGTATTACCTTGACGATGATTCCTACGTTGATTTTCCGGTCACCGCTGAGGCTGACGAAGATGGCAGCTGGGAAGAAGGCTTCTCCGTGCCCGCTTCAGCAGAGGGAGAACACACCGTAGGTGCCTACTATGACGATGACAAGGGTACTTTGGGCGATGTTAGAGAAGCCAGTTTTGAAGTCGAGCCAATACTAACGTTGAATCCGGGTTCAGGCTGCGCCGGCGAGATTATTGAGGTAAGCGGGACTGGGTTTGGGGCTGTAGACGACATCGAGCTAAAGTATGATGGTCAGAAGTTTGGCGAATACTACGCCGATGAAGAGGGCAGCTGGGGGGCGATAAGCTTCACCATACCCGAGGGCAGCAAAGGCAGTCACGTTATTGGAGTCTTTCATAGCGGCTCCTTCACGGCGATTGCCTCAGCTACGTTTACTCTGGGGGCGGGGATAACACTACAGCCAGCAACGAGTCCCAGCGAGCCGGGTCACGTGGGACAGACTTTCGATGTTATCGGCAAATCCTTCGACCCCAGTGTCGCGGTAAGTATCAGCTATCAAAACGAGACATCTAATGTCTTCTCTGATGCCGGGGGCGATGTTCACGCGGTTACATTCACTGCTCGGGGAAGGCATGGTGAGCAATATGTCAATGCCAGTTATGACAGCAATACTGCTCCTTCAGCGATATTCTATATGGAAGGGGATTTACCCGATGAGCCAGTGCTCAACTCGCCCGTTGATACCAGGACTGGCTTCTTCAGTAGCTTTCTGGGCAGGGCATCCCCGACATTTAAGTGGTCAAATGTAACTGACCCCAGCGGAATCGCCAGCTACGATTTAGAGGTATATGGCGGCGATAATCCCACAGTCTCTATCTCGGTCCCAGTAGAAGCTGTCAGCTTCCATGGCGATATTGCTGCCTATAGCTTGCCCGGGAAATACGCCCTGTCTTACGGCAGCTACCATTGGAAGGTAAGAGCCATAGATGGTGCCGAGAACGAAGGAAACTGGGCAGAGGCAAAATCCTTCCACGCTGGAGTTCTACCGCAATGGGCAGCGATTACTATTGCGCTGGGGCTGCTTCTGGTTGTCATCCTGGGGGTGGGCATGTTCATCAGGAGACGGATGGGCTATTACTACTACGAGTAACATAGCTATCAGCTATCAGCCCTCAGCCTTCAACTAACAACTAACAACTAACAACTAACAACTGACCGCTGACCGCTCTTTCATTTTGCATTTTGATTTTTGGGTTTTGCTTTGCTGGAATGTCATAACCCCCTTAATCCCCCTTATCTTAAGGGGGAGAGAGTCAATGGTCCCCTTTTCTAAAGGGGGATTTAGAGGGATTTTTTCATGCTGATTGCTGACTGCTGACCGCTGGCTGCTGACCGCACTTTCATTTTTGCTCTGTCATTTTGATCTTTGAATTTTGGTTTGCTGGAATATCATAACCCCCTTAATCCCCCTTATCTTAAGGGGGAGAGAGTCAATGGTCCCCTTTTCTAAAGGGGGATTTAGAGGGATTTTTTCATGCTGATTGCTGACTGCTGACCGCTGGCTGCTGACCGCACTTTCATTTTTGCTCTGTCATTTTGATCTTTGAATTTTGGTTTGCTGGAATATCATAACCCCCTTAATCCCCCTTATCTTAAGGGGGAGAGAGTCAATGGTCCCCTTTTCTAAAGGGGGATTCAGAGGGATTTTTATACGAAGTTATGCGTGGGGTACTATAAAATGTAAAAGCTTTCCTCACTTTGCCCTTTGATTTTTGAGTTTTGGTTTTTCGGGATTGCCACGCCTTCGGCTCGCAATGACAGTAGAAAAGGGGCTCGCAATGACGCCCCTTTGTCATTGCGAGGAGCATTAGCGACGAAGCAATCTCATGCCCTGCAGGGAAATCCTGAACTCAAAGCACTAAATCCTGAACAAATCCTAATATCTAAATTCAAAACGTTTTTGGACATTTGGATTTTGGTTATTTGATATTGTTTAGTATTTAGTATTTTGGATTTAGAGTTTGTTTTTTGGGGGGTTGCTATTGATTTATAAATTTTTATACTATGTATTGCAATTCTCGATGAAGGTTGTTAATCTTGTTCAAGCAATTAAAATGAATAATCGAGACCGAAGCTGAAAAGGAGGGATTTTCGATGGACAAAAGATTAAAAGGGTGGACTGGAAGAATGTTTTACGTCGTCATTGCAGTGGTAATGACTTTCGGCTTGCTTCTGACGCCGGCTAGCGCTCCGCCGGTCGACGCCGCTGAGGTGAATGCCGAGTGGGACAAAGTGGACACCCCCAGTATGGATGATTGGAAAATTGCTCCAGGGTCCGATCTCTACGTACCTGCCCTGGGCATTGATGGTCAGAGGCTCTATGTTATTGGCACGATGTGGGAGGATGAAAACGGAGATGGGTATATGGATTGCACCGAGGAAACGGCACGGTTGTGGAAATCCGAGGACGGCGGGGCTGCCTGGGATGACATAACCGAGAACGTTATGGAGGAAATTCGGGAGGAAGCTTACGGTTCTGATGACACGCTTAGCGGGGTCGATATGGTTGCCTGGTTCAACTTCCTCACTGCGGCCCTGGACGATTCCACATTTGTCGCCATTGGCGTCTACCTGGGTAATATCACCGACCCGTATAACTGGCAGCAGGTGGTGCTTATCTCCGATGATGGTGGTGAAAACTTCGCGCTCCTGCCTTATCCTATACAGGATACTTCGGCAGGGACTGAGCTTACCGATATTTTCGGCATAGCCATCGGGCCCAAGATTGATGGAGTGCGCAACATCGCCATCGCTGGCATTGAAGACCCTGACCGCAGCGTCTCTGCCGGGCTTTATACAAGTGGCGATGAACGAGGCCGTGTCTATCGTTACCGCACAGGCGGTCTTGTTGGTGGATTATGGAAGGATGCCGCCACGGGCAAGCCTGGCTGGGTTAACTGTAGCGCGGTTACCTGGGTGTATTTCTCAGGTATGTTCACCGATGACCGTACTGTGGTGGCTGTTACCCATAATAACACCCATGTTGGTGCCCCTGACGATAATTCCTATTTCCAGACGGGCACATGGAGTGGGGATAATGTGAACTGGAACGAGGAGGCTTCGCGAGGGAACGCAGCTCTTTTGACTACCGAGCCCGCTGGCTGGTGGCTCCTTAAAGGTTCAACCTCGGGGATAGGGCTGCCGCTTGACTATGATGGCCGGGACAAGAATTTGAGGTATGCCTGGGTAACTGTAAATGCCGCTGTAGGTGCCAACCAAGAAGCGGTAGGCACAATTTACCGCGTGGTCAATGGTAATGCCGAGCCCATTACGCAGCAAGTCCCGGGACAGCCGTGGCTGGGTATGGTTTTCTACTTTGGAATGATAGACGAAGGTAAAGCTGTTGCCGGGGTGGTGGGCAATGGTCATATTCCCCTGGCTATCCAAGATCCGTTGGCAGGTTTGCGTCTGAAGACTGATTGCTGTGAAGGCGTGCAGGTTTACCGCAACGATGGCATCTCCGATATGGATATTTGCTGCCAACCATGGAAGGCAAGCTCCAAGCCACCCACCGGGCACGGCGCTGCTCTGGGTATTATTGCCCCTCCTGGTGGCACCAAGGTTTATTGTGTCACCACAGCACTCACGATGGGCATGCCTTCTGATATGTTATCGCTCGGTCCTGGCATGGGTGGGGCTAAGAATATACATATGTATGACAAGTATGACGAGGGTGCCTTCTCGGTGAGTTTCGACGATGGCGATACCTGGAATCAAGTTGGGTTAATTGATACCGATATGGATTACCTTACCGATGTTGCCCAGTCGCCCGATTGCAACACCACTTATGTCGCCAGTAGTGACCGTAAGCTACCCGGCGAGCGAGAGGATTGGATAAATGATTTACTCGGGAGAACGGAATTCGTCTTTTGCGGTGAGTGCGACAGCCTTTTCTTCAAGTCGAAGAATCTTGCTGAGGAGAATATTTACGCGCGAGGCTACAGCGACACGTGGTTCCGGGTGTGGAACTGGGAGCTTACAAATAACACGGAGGTTAACGGTGACGATACTCCCCAAATTGGACTTATCAGGCTGGCTCCCGAGGAGACGGGAGAGATAGAAACCGTTTATTTCGTTGACCGCGGCAGCGACACCGTTTACTACGATGGCAACAAAGGTCTGGGCTGCTGGGAAAAAGGAAGCTCGACGGTTGACCAGATATCCGATCTGGCTGTCCAGGACGAGGCTACCATCTATGCCCTGGGCTTCGATGCTGATGCGGCTGCAAACGATGACTATGGCTTTGCTGCTTCGTGGAGCAGCACCATGGACAGCAAGGTTGACGAGGGTCATACCATTGCCGTGCATGGCGAGGGGAATGTCCTCGTCGGCGGTGCTGACGGCAAGGTGAGTTACTCCGACGATGACCTGGAGACGTTCCTTGATGGCGATGCCAGCTTCACCAAGCTGGATGACATCGGCGACGCAAGTGGGAATGATGAGTTGCGAGTGCATGTTGCCTTTGACAGCTACTTCGACTCCAACAGCGTGATATATGCCGCGGTGAGCTATGTCGATGAAGACGGAATTCCGGTCAACGACGACGACAACGGCATTTACCGCTGGGTCATTGGCGAAAGCAGTGCGTTTGACGACCTTGGTGCATGTAAAGGTGCTGCTACACCATATGCGGCTCAACTTGGCTATGACACGGACACGTGTGATGAGGTCCAGGTTGGCTACTACGGCATAGTCCTCAGCAATGCTGAGGGCAATCCCGAGACCGATGCCACCACTGGCGGCGTTCTGTATGCCGCCTTCTATGATACGGATGGCAATGTCACCGGTGTGGCTCGCTGTCTCAATCCCGCTGAGGAGGTAGCCTGCGGAGGGCAAAGTTGGGACTACTTGATTGAGGACACCGCTGACAATCACGGGCAATTCACGCTGGAGCCTTCCAGCTTGAAGATATGCGGCTGCCTTAGCCCGGATACCAACAGCAAGCTGTGGGCTATTGATGATGCCTATTACTATAACGGCACTGTAGTTAAGAAGGATTACCTCCACTACGACTCTACACTGGGTCGTCTGTGGACATACGAGGACTGCTATGCCAAGGCAGGTCCAGCGCTCAAGTCACCTGCAGCTGATGCTTTGGTTGATGCCGACCCGTGCTTATGCCAGAACGATGCCTTCACGTTGAAGTGGGACAGGCAGTGCGATGCCTGCTCCTATAACCTGCAGATAGCTTACGATGAGGACTTCACCGAGATGGTAGTCAACGACTGGAGTGGCAAGGATGGTGATTGTAATGAGAATGACTACGACCCACCCAGCGGCACCAGCCCCAGCTATGTTGTTGAGAATGGAGAGCTGGGCGATGGCAGCTGCGGCACTACCTTCTACTGGAGGGTTCGCTCTGCTGATGCTGAGACCGGTGAGATAATTCACAGTCCGTGGTCTGAGGTACGGAGCTTCACTGTTGCCGTTGGTCCTATGGCTGCGGTAACACTGACCAATCCCAGCAATGGCGCTATTGGCGTAGCGGTGAGCAATATCCCGTTCACCTGGGATGCTGTTGCCGATTCCACAGGCTATGAGTTCAGCCTGGTGAATGCTGAGACTGGTACCGATGTGGTATCAGCGACTTCAGTATCAGGGACGACTTACACCTATACCGGCACGCTTTCCTACAAGACTTCTTACTACTGGACGGTAAAGGCGTTGAAGGACACTACGGTGTTTGGTGACGCTACAGCGACCTTCACCACAGGTGCGGAGGGGGTTATACCGCCGGCACCGACTACTGCGTCATGGTTGTGGGCGATCATTGCCCTTGCTGCTGTGGTGTGGCTGGTGATTCTGGTGCTTATCTTCCGAACACGGAGGGTGTAATGACCAAGTTTAGTAGCTATCAGCTTTCAGCTATCAGCCTTCGGCTGACTGGTGGCCGCTCTTTTATATCCCTGTTATTGCGAGGCGCGCCCCCCTTATGTCATTGCGAGGCACAAAGTGCCGAAGCAATCTCACACACCCTGCCGGGATTGCCACGCCTTGGCCCTTCGCTACGCTCAGGGTTTCAGCTTACCGCAATGACGGATGAAGTGAGCTTGGAACAAGCTCCGCAATCTCATGCTATAATGGTGCAATGACAAGTGAGGAGAGGGTGATGAATAACTACAACGTATTGACAAAGTTAGCGTAGTGATATAATAATGAATGGACGTTTATTACGGAGGTAAAAATGGCTAAACTGTGGAGATTCCTCTCAGTTCCAATTGTACTTGCGGTGTGTTTGGGGCTGCTGTTGGTGCCCGTGGCCGTCCCAGGGCAAGGGCAGGTAGCCCTGGCTTCCGGCAATGTGACCGTTGCAATCGAGCCGGCAACTACGCATGTGTCAACAAATGCTTCCTTTACCATTGATGCTGTGATCAACAACCCCGATGGCATGGAAGTTGCGATCGCCATGATTGAGCTGGACTTCGACCCCAGCTACTTTGCTGTGGACAGTGTCACCAAGATTGACTTCCCTGAGGATATGGGGGCAGCGGCAATTGACAATGTCAATGGCACGATAAGCTATCAGCCGAAAACGACGCTGGGCACATCGATTAACCTGACCACCATTATTTCGGCCAGGATAAACTGTACCGCTAAATCGCTTGAGGGAATCAGCACGGTAAACTGGGTTTACGAGATGGGTCCACCGCCCCGGTGGAGCACGGTGGAGTATGGAGCCACCGATTACCTCGAGGGTGGCAACATGAGCTTGATGCATAACGGCACGGTGATAGTTGGTACGCCTGCGGTAACTTATAATCTGACGACATCAAGCAGTGCTGGAGGCAATGTAACCACGCCAGGAGAGGGGACATACAGCTATAATGCCAGTGAGGTAGTGGACCTGGTAGCGACGGCAGACACCAACTATAGTTTTGTAAACTGGACAGGAGATGTGAGCACGATAGGTGATGTTGACCTGGCAAATACAAATATAACGATGGATGGAAACTACAGTATAGTGGCGAACTTTGCTGAGGTAGTGGTGGTAACCTATAATCTGACGACATCGAGCACCGCTGGAGGCAGTGTAACGACGCCAGGAGAGGGGACATTCGGCCCTTATAATGCCAGTGAGGTAGTGGACCTGGTAGCGACGCCAGACACCGATTATAGCTTTGTTAACTGGACGGGAGATACAGGGAAGATAGGGAATGTGAATTCAGCGACGACAAACATAACCATGGACGGAAACTACAGTATAGTGGCGAACTTTGCTGAAAGCCAGTATGACGTGACCGTTGCAATCGAGAATGCAACCACGTATGTGTTACCGAATGGTTCCTTTACCATCGATGCTGTGATCAACAACCCCAATGGCATGGAAGTTGCGATCGCCATGATTGAGTTGGACTTCGACCCCAGCTACTTTACTGTGGACAGTGTCACCAAGATTGACTTCCCTGAGGATATGGGGGCAGCGGCAATTGACAATGTCAATGGCATGATAAGCTATCAGCCGAAAACGACGCTGGGCACATCGATTAACCTGACCACCATTATTTCGGCCAGGATAAACTGTACCGCTAAATCGCTTGAGGGAATCAGCACGGTAAACTGGGTTTACGAGATGGGTCCACCGCCCCGGTGGAGCACGGTGGAGTATGGAGCCACCGATTACCTTGAGGGTGGCAACATGAGCTTGATGCATAACGGCACGGTGATAGTTGGCGACGTTTTTAATCTAACGGTAACTTCAACCGGCTGCTGCCCCATAAACGTGAGTGGTGGACGGGGAACGGTAGCAGCTGGTTCCAGCCAGTTATTCATCGTTCCTTGCTCCGAGAATGTAACTCTTACCGCTGATGAGAGCGATACCTGTTGCGTGTTTGATAACTGGACGGTTGATGGTAATACTACCGGTTCCAATCCCGTAGTGGTTAATGGTACGGCCGATAGCAGCCATACTGCCGTCGCTAACTGCTCAGTGCCGCGATATAACTTAACCATGAACGTAACCGGAAACGGCACAACCTCGCCTTCGGGGACTAGCTCCCATTCCTGTGGAGAGGAGGTAAACATCAGTGCCACGGCAGACCCAGGCTGGCAGTTTGTCAACTGGACTACTACTAATTTAAGTGAGATAGCTACTCCTACTGCGGCATCGACTACCGTGACTGTGGATGAAAACAAGACGGTGACTGCCACCTTTGCTGAGATAACCGCTGCAACTCTGGAGGGGCATGTTGCCTTTACCGGAAGGGGCAGCAATAATACCAGGTGGAGCGAGCCGTTTAATGTAACGCTTTTCGAGGCTGGTAATCTCACCCATGTTCTATGGGCTGGTAACGCCACCACCAACAATACCGGTGTATTCAACATTAGCGGTCTTGCCCCAGGCACCTATGATATCGGAATTAAGAACTGGACATGCCTGAGCGAGGTGAACACCAGTGTAATGCTAAGTGCTGGTAACACCACGGTGGTGGACTTTGGCACCACCCGAGAAGGAGATGCGGACAACAACGATCACATTAATATACTTGATGCCTCTTCTCTGGTTGGTGCTTTTGGTTCAAGTCAAGGTGGTCCTGGCTGGAATGCTCATTGTGACTTCAATCGTGATACAAATGTAAACATACTTGATGCCTCAGCGCTGGCGAGCAACTTTGGTGAGGATGGAGACTTAACTTAAGTAAGGATGGTGCTCCCGTAGGAAAGTATTGCCGGTTTGGCCGGGCATTTTGGCTGTTGATGAATCTGAAACAAGGTATTGACAACGCTTTCTGGTATGTTTTACAGTTTGGCTCAACATGATGGAAATAATGTCAGAACTAAAGTTCACGAAAAAGAGGTGAGTAGATGAAAACCAAGATTATCAGTGTAATTTTATGTCTGGGAGTGATTTTGGCCCTGACGGTAGTGCCGGGGACGCCACCGGTTAAGGTTGCCCTGGCACAGAGTCATATAGGTGTTAACGTCACTCCTCAACAGACCACTGTAGGCTTCAGTGAAAGCTTCAATGTGGTGGTATGGATTGATGATTCCCTTGCGGAGAACTATGATGGGGTCGGAATTCGTCTTGTTTACAATACCAGTTACGTTACCGCGACCGGTGTCACTGATGCTGGCACTTTCGATTGGGTACTCGACGCTGGCACAATTAACAATAGCTGGAGTCCTACCCAGGGGTTGGTTAAATATGACGCTGCTAATATGGCTGGCCCCCTTAATACTAGTAATCCGGTATGTACTGTAAGCTTCACGAGCAATAGTAGTAATACTGGAATTTCAGGCTTGAATTTCATCTACATTGGTGCGGATGCTGCCACCAGTGTCACACTAATGGGGTCTGATATCCTTAACTGGACCTATGTGGTTAATGGCACCGTGAGAAGTGGTATGCCTGCTCTGACGGTAAATGTAACCCCTGCTGGTAAGGGAACTGTGAAGGCAGATGGAACGACTCTGACTGGTTATCCCAACACCACCACCTGGGACTGGGATGATGTGGTTAACCTGACAGCGGTGAATTCAACACTAGGATGGGGGTTCTACAACTGGAGCGGAGACCTTATTAGCAACGACAATCCCGAGAGCATCACCATGGATGACTTTACCAAGAATGTAACCGCCAACTTCATGGAACTGCCGCCAGCGATTTCCCCCGACCCCACCAACCTTAACTTCAGTGGTAATGTAGGAGAAGCTGTGGCGAACAAGACACTTCAGATATGCAACGGAGGTGGGGGCATACTGAACTGGATGGCGAACATAACAGGTGCCAATGCGACCTTATTCAGCATGAGCCCGATGAGCGGCGGCAACCTGACTGCAGCTCAGTGCAGCAATTCCACGGTGGCGGTTAACATAACCGGCCTCACAGCGGGAACTTACCACGCCAATATCACCATTACGGAAACAGTACCTTATGGAGACAGTGACAGTATGGCAGGGTACTTTACCAACGGTGGGGTTACCCCTGCCGTAGTGCTGGTCACCTTGAACCTTGGCGTTCCGGAAATCTCGGCCAGCCCGACACCCCTCACCTTCACCACTAGTGAGGGAGAGGACCCTCCGGACCAGACGCTGGAGGTATGCAACACTGGAACCGGAACACTGGACTGGTCGCTGAGTGAAGGTGCTACCTGGCTCAGCGTGAGCCCGACGAGCGGCGGCAACCTTGGTCATGATGACTGCAATTCTACCGAGGTGTCAGTTGATGCCAGTGGGCTGGCAGCCGGGGATTACAGCGCTACCATCACCATTACCGGCCCGGGGGCGAGCAACACTCCACAGAGTGTGTCGGTTAGCTTGCATATAGAGTCAGGAATGCCGCCAATGCCGGTAACGCCGGCGGCTATCTCTTGCTCCGGACTCAGCATATCGCAGCAGCAGGTTCAGCCTGGACAGGAAGTGACAATCTCCGTCATCGTGACTAACAGCGGCGGGGAAACCGGCAGCTATAATGCCGTTCTGTATATCAACGGTGCGGTTGAGGATAGCCAGTCAGTGTCCGTTCCCGGCGGGACAGGCAAGAACGTGATATTCACGGTGAGCAAATCGAAGGCAGGCGTTTACGATGTTTCGGTTTGCGGACAGAGCGGACAGTTTCAGGTGGTGGGTGGTGGCGGCTGGTTTGCTGGTGGACTGGGCACCGGTGGCATAATCGCCATTGTGGTGATTGTTATAGTGCTCATCGTGGCGCTGGTGTTCATACTCAGGGGCACGACGAGACCGGAATAAATTAAGCTGTTATGTAGTATAAAGGGCGGCTACAAAGCCGCCCTTTCTTTTTTGCCTTTTGAGTTTTGCTTTCCTGGAATGTCATAACCCCCTTAATCCCCCTTATCTTAAGGGGGAGAGAGTCAATGGTCCCCTTATCTTAAAGGGGGGAGAGTCAATGGTCCCCTTATCTTAAAGGGGGGAGAGTCAATGGTCCCCTTATCTAAAGGGGGAGAGTCAATGGTCCCCTTATCTAAAGGGGGATTTAGAGGGATTTTTAAACTACGCCTCGCAACCGCTACCGCTCCTCGCAATGACAAAAATGTTTAGAAATGTAGTGCGAGGCTTTAGCCTCGTGCGCACGACCCTGAAGGGTCGCACTACAAAAGAGGGGCGCTCCTCGCAATGACAGCAGGGGTGTCATTGCAAGCCCTCTTTTACCTGTCATTGCGGCCCCTTTTTCCCTTGTCATTGCGAGCCGAAGGCGCGGCAATCCCATCACAATTCCTCATATAGGTCTCGCCAATCTTTGTTCATACCGCTGATTAATTCAATCTTCCTTTGCCTCGAGCCACCTTCAGTTGCTTCTCCCTTGAAATGGCGCTTTGTACTTCCTCACAAGCCTCGTAATATACAAGCTTGGTAACGTTGTATTTGCTGGTGAACCCATTAGCCATCCTCTCTTTATGCTCATACACCCTTCTTTTCAAGTCATTGGTGACGCCAGTATAAAGCACGGTGTTTCTCCTATTGGTCATGATATAAACGTAGTATTGTTTATTCATGGCTATGTTATAGTACCAGATTGTGGAGCCTGTTCCGAGTGGAACAAGGAAGCTGGCTTGGAGATTGCTTCGTCGTCCGTCGCCTGACGGACTTCCTCGCAATGACAAAAAGGGACATGTCATTGCGGCCCCTTTTTCCCTTGTCATTGCGAGCCGAAGGCGCGGCAATCCCTCTGGGCTGTTGACAAATATGCCCCTCCCCCCGTAATCTAAACGATACACACATCTAGCAGTAACCCCCAGAAATCGCCGTGAGTGATTCAAGGAGGCTGGAATGAGAAAGATAGGATTCATTATCGGTATTATTGTGCTCCTGATGGCGGTAATGCCTGTGAGCGACAGTCTACCGGCTCAGGCGGCGGAACCGCCGGTACCTGTACCACAGGAAACACCAAGCATGCCGCCGCCACAACGAGAACCACCTCCGGTGATAGATGGGCACGGAACAGGTGCTCTAGCACCAATGATGGACCTTTCCCATATCACCGGGCAGAGAATGCCTGACGGCTCTCTGGTGGGAGAGTCACCGATGGCTGCCCCGCCACCTTCATTTGATTGGCGTACACCACCAAATGGCACAAATAAGGTTACCTCGGTGAAGGACCAGTCAACCTGCGGTTCCTGCTACGCCCATGCCGGAATTGCCAATGTCGAATCGAAGATATTAATCGACACCAACACCACTCCCCCCGGCCCCAACTACTCCGAGAACAATGCCAAGGAGTGCGACTGGCGTGCTAAAAATAACTGGACAGACCCGTTCAATTACACATGGGGTAGCTGCTACGGTGGGAATTACTACATGCTTGCCAGCCTGTTCTCCCAGAAAGGTATAGTCCGGGAGACAGATGACCCATATGTAGTTGCGAACACCGCCTGCAACTCTTCCTGTCCGTATAACAAGACGCTGCTGGACTGGAGAATCATATCGACTTCGTCAGTACCCCCTCCTGCGGTGCTGAAGGCCTATATTCAGGCAAACGGCCCGGTTTATACCCACCTGTTCGTCGGTGATAACTCCACCACTTCCTGGAAGAATGAATTCGCCGCCTATAATGGCAGCTATACCCTGTACTACGCACCTACGTATTCCCCCAACCACGCTGTGCTCATTGTTGGCTGGGACGATACCCTGAATCATACCGGAGGCAGCGGCGGCTGGATTGTGAAGAACTCGTGGGGCGCCGGCTGGGGTGCTGGTGGATACTTTACCATCGCCTACGGCTCGGCCAGCATCGGCACCTGGTCCTCATATATGTACGACTGGCAGGACTACGATAACAGCGGCGGAATCTATTATTACGACGATGATTACTGGAATTGGCAACGTGGATATGGAAATATCACCTGCTGGGGACTGTGTAATTTCACCCCGACAAACAACACCTATGCTACCCGCGTGGAGTTCTGGACTGTAGAGGCCACCACTGACATCGATATATACATCTATGACGACTTCGATGTGGCAACCACATCGCTGAGCAACCTGCTGGTCAGCCAGTTCAACTACAGCTATGTTGAGCCTGGATACCATTCAGTGCCCTTGAGTTCGCCGCTGGCGCTGACTGCTGGCGACCCCGTTATCGTGGTGGTGAAGTTCACTGATTTCTCTTATGGATGGCCTGTCCCAGTAGACCAGATTGGACCAAGTGTAACCAAGCTCACATACATCAGCCCCTGGGGTACAAATGGCAGCTGGTATGACCTGGGAAGTGGTGAAAACAGAGATGTCGCTATTCGCCTGCGCACCTCCACAGCCTTGCCCTGCACCTGCGGTGATATCTGTGTTAATGAGACCGGCTGGTGGCCTGCTGGGGGCGTTTTCACTGCCAGCGCCACGCCCATTCAGGATGCGGTCAATAACGCCACCGGCGGAGAGACGATTTGCGTTAAGGATGGCTTATATCACGAAAACGTGGACGTGAATACCGCTAATTTAACCATTAAGTCCGAGAATGGCTATGCGAACTGCATCGTGAACGCAACGAACTCAAATGACCATGTGTTCTATGTAACCGCAAATCATACCAACATAACCGGGTTCACCGTGGAAAACGCCACTGGAGCCTCTTGCGTTGGAATTTATCTCAAAGGAGCAAGTCACTGTAACATTTCCGGCAACAATGCCGCGAACAACTACGACGGCATCAAACTGTATCTCTCACACCACACTGATGTTACAAACAACATTGCTTGCTCGAATAGCCGGGCCTCAATCTATGTCCATACCAGCAATTACACCATCATCAAGGACAACACCTGCAGCTTAAGCACGGTCGGCATCTTGCTTAATCCTGAGTCCTGCCACAACACTGTGATTAACAATACCGCAAATTCAAATACTTTGTACACCCACGTCTGGGGTGGTCAGGGCATTCGCATCGATCACCTTTGTCACAATAACACTGTAGTCGACAATACGGCTAACTCCAATCCGCACAACGGCATCAGCGTGTACAACTCGGTCGACAACAAAATAATCAACAACACCGTGCAGTCGAACGGTTACGGTGGCGGTGGGTATCACTCAGGCATTTGCCTTTGGTATTATACTGATAATACCACTATTACCGGAAACACCGTAACGAACAATACCGGCTACGGCATACGTATAGGGGTGAGTTCGAACAACAACCGCGTGTACAACAACTACTTCAACAATACAAACAATGGCTGGGATACTTGCGCCAATACCTGGAACACCACAAAGCAGGCTGGGCAGAACATAATTAATGGGCCATATCTTGGCGGAAATTACTGGAGTGATTACAGTGGCAATGACACCAATGGAGATGGGCTTGGAGATACGACTTACGCCATTTCAGGAGACGGCGCTAGCGATTATCTGCCCTTGGTGCCGGGATCAATCCACAACGTGAACACTGGAGAAGATTTCTATACCATCCAGGCTGCCATAGATGACTCTGATACTATAAATGGGCACACGATTACCGTCGATGCTGGAACATATAATGAAAATGTGAACGTTACCAAGCAGTTGACGATTCGCTCAACCTCGGGGAATCCCGCTGATACGATTGTGAACGCATCAAATCCGGATGACCATGTGTTCTGTGTGACTGCAAGCTATGTGAATATCACCGGGTTCACGGTGGAAAATGTTACTGGAACTAATAAGGCTGGAATATATCTCGGAAACGGAGTAAGTTACTGCAATATTTCCAGCAACAATGTAACCAATAACTACCACGGCATCAACTTGTTTCAATCGAGCAACAATACGCTCACGAACAACACCGCTAACTCGAACAACGACATCGGCATCTATCTGTCTTCTTCGTGCAACAACACGCTTACCAGCAACACCGCCTCGAACAACAACTACGGCATCGCCCTGGATTTGTCGAGCAGCAATAACACGCTTACCAGCAACACCGCCTCGAACAGCAGCTACGGCATCACCTTGTTTCAATCGAGCAACAACAACCTCACCAGCAACACCGCAAACTTAAACACCAACCACGGCATCTACCTGTATTCTTCCAACAGCAGCGAGCTCACCAACAACACCGCAAACTCAAACAACTATGGCATCTACCTGGATTCCTCGAGCAGCAACAACACGCTTGACAACAACACCGCAAACTCAAACGACGAATGCGGCATCGTGCTGTTTTCTTCGAGCAACAACAACACGCTCAGGGACAACACTGCCTCAAACAATACCGTGCGCGGCATCGACCTGGCTTCTTCGAGCAACAACACGCTTACGAGTAACACGGTAAACTCAAGCGCCTGCGGCATCCGCCTGTATTTTTCGAACAACAACACGCTCAGGGACAACACTGCCTGGAATAATAGCGACGGCGTCTACCTGGTTTCTTCGGGCAACAACACCATCTACAACAACTACTTCGACAACCAGGCTACTAATGCCTGGGATAACGGGAATAACACCTGGAACACCACAAATAGTACCGGGCCGAATATCGTTGGCGGTCCCTATATTGGCGGGAATTACTGGTCGGATTATTCCGGCAATGATACCAACGGGGACGGCTTTGGAGACACTCTTTACAATATCAGCGGGGGTTCGAACAAGGACTATCTGCCGTTAATGATGCCGACCGGCGCAACCCTGGAGGGGCATGTTAGTTTCCCGGGAAGAGGTATTCCTCCTGATAGCAAGTGGATAGAGAACTTTACGGTGAGGTTTTTTCAAGGGGGCAATGAGACGGTATGGTCACCGAAAAATGCCACCACCAACAGTACTGGGGTGTTCAACATCACCGGTCTTGACCCTGGGACGTATAATATTTCCATTAAGAACTGGACATGCCTGAGCGAGGTGAACACCAGCGTAACACTAGGTGCTGGTAACACCACGGTGGTAGATTTTGGCATGACACGTGAAGGAGATGCCGACAACAACGATCACATTAACATACTCGATGCCTCTTCCCTCGTTGGTGCTTTTGGTTCAAGTCAAGGTGGTCCTGGCTGGAATGCTCATTGTGACTTCAATCGTGATACAAATGTAAACATACTTGATGCCTCAGCGCTGGCGAGCAACTTTGGTGAGGATGGAGACCTGACTTGATGTTGCTGAACAAGTTCGAGGAAGTTAATAGCTATCAGCTTTCAGCTATCAGCTGACTACTAATTACCAGTTACCAATTACTGATCACTGACTGCTAGCCGCTGACTGCTCTGTCATCTTGCCCTTTGAGTTTTGCTTTCCTGGAATGTCAAATCCCCCTTAGTCCCCCTTTCTAAAGGGGGATTTTTAAATGTAGTTGCCCAATTTATTGGGCAATTGTGCCTGATGAATCAGGCAACTACAAAATCCCGAGGCGAAGCAGCTGGCAATGACAACGCCCCCTGTCATTGCGAGGAAGTCCGTCACTTGACGGACGACGAAGCAATCCCAGAGCGAGCTTCCTCGTTTCACTCGGAACAGGCTCCGCAATCTCCAAAGGCTTGAGCGAGTGAAAACCTATTGACAAGGTAGACATGCCAGCTTATATTTAACGCAATGCTCCACTCGGTGGCCAGAATGGTTAAAGCGTGGAATTTAGTTTCGATTGTGGTGGTTGTGGCGGTGGTGCTGTTTCTGGGAGTAGTGGCAATGCCCCAAGAGACGGCGGAGGCAACCCTGGGGACTATTTATGTTCCAGATGATTATCCCACGATTCAAGCTGTGTCTGGGAACGACACCGAGATATTCCCTGCTTCTGAGGCAAAGCGCATCTTGCCAATCGGAAAGGACAAGTCGAACCTCACCGAGGCACAAAAGAAACTCAGCACTGACCTTCTCCAACTGGTCGACCCCAGTTTTCTTCCCCCAGGACAAACCAGGGAAAATCTTGAACTGCAGATGGAAAGTTTGGGGCAATTTCGCCCTGCAGGTTCCGTTTCTGGCAAAGCTGACGGTGAAGTGGCCGGTGATTTGGTTTACGTCTACGTCTACCTCTTCCCACCTGCCGATCCGCAAACCATCGAGCCTTATGTGTGGAAAATCACCGACATTGCCAGGGCCGAGGAATGGTGGAACCATGCTGTTGCCTGGGTGGAAGTGGATGGGCTGGAAACTCTGGCTTCTCAAGAGGCAGTGCGCACCATCAGGGCAGTTATGCCGCCGGTGGTGATGACCGGCTCAGTTACCACCGAGGGAGACACCATTCACCGCACCTCAGATGTGCGGACAACCTATTCACAAGATGGCTCAGGTGTGAAGGTGGGAATTATCTCGGATGGTGTGGACCACTGGACGGATGCCCGGGATTCCGGTGACCTGCCTGCCGACTTACATGTACTGAGCAACACGGAAGGCGGTGATGAGGGAACTGCCATGCTCGAAATTGTTCACGACATGGTGCCCGGGGCGGACCTCTACTTTCACGATTGCGGAGCCAGCACGGCTGCGTTTAACTCCGCTATTGATGACCTTGTGACTGCCGGGTGCGATGTTGTCTGCGATGATATTGGCTGGATTACCCAGCCTTTCTTTGAGGACGGCACGGTCGCCTCACACCTCACCTCGGTGCTTGCCAGTCATGACATTGTCTATGTTTCCTCCGCTGGCAATGCCGGTAATAAACATTACCAGGGCGATTACTATCCTATCCCTAATTCCACGCAACATGATTTCAGCCGTGGTGGGACATCAGGGTACTATTTGTATTTGAACATGACAGCTGGCAGCAGTGTAAGGATCGTTCTCGAGTGGAATGATGAATTTGGCTCTTCCGGGAATGACTACGACCTTGGATTGTATAGTTTCGGCTCAACTTCGTATGTAGCGGTAAGTATTGTTACTCAGGACGGCGACGATGACCCTTTAGAATTTATTAGCTATACGGTACCGGGGGGCACTCCCACAGCCGATTATGCTATCGTTGTGGATAAACGGAGTGGTGCCACAAAAACGCTGGAAGTATATATCTATCCCAGCGGAGCAGGGGTTTACACCAACAATATCGATGCCGCCGATTCCATCTTCGGCCATGCCGCGGTGCCCGGCGCGATTGCTGCCGGGGCGATTGCTGCCGGCGACCCGGGCAATGACGATATTGAGTACTTCTCCTCTCAAGGTCCGGTAACAATAACCTATCCCTCGGCAGAAAGCCGCCCCAAACCCGACCTGTGCGGAATTGATGGCGTGACGGTTACTGGCGCTGGCGGTTTCGGCAGTCCTTTTTATGGCACCAGCGCAGCGGCGCCACACATCGCCGCCATTGCCGCCCAGCTCTGGGGGGCGTTTCCCGCCAAAAGTGGTGATGAAATCCGTGACATTTTATACTCCTCGGCAGTGGACCTGGGTGGTGTGGGATTTGACAACGTCTTCGGACACGGCAGGGCGGACGCACTCAATGCATATGGGGCAATCGTCCCCCCAACGATTACATCCTTTGCTCCAGATTCACCTGTAAACGATACGGAAGGTGCAACAAGAACGTTTAACATCACAATCGACCAAATAGTAAACGTCACGTGGTCGATTAATGGAACCCCGGTCCAGTTTAACCAGAGTGTGGTAAAAGCGGCCTACACGAATATGAGTGCCGCCATTGGGGTGTGGAACGTATCAGCGTTGGCAAGCAACACAAATGGAAACGATATGCAGACCTGGATATGGAATGTGGTTGCACCTCCACCAGTGTTCAACTGCACCTGTGGGGATATCTGTGTCAATACCACTGGCTGGTGGAGAGATGGCGGTACTTTCAATGCCAGCGCCACGCCCATTCAGGATGCGGTCAATAACGCCACCGGTGGAGACACGATTTGCGTTAAGGATGGTACATACCACGAGAATGTGAATGTGAATACCGCTAATTTGACCATTAAATCCGAAAATGGCAATGCGAACTGCGCCGTGAACGCAACAAATTCAAGTGACCATGTGTTCTATGTAACCGCAAATTGGGTGAATATAACCGGATTCACGGTGGAAGAAGCAACTGAATATCCTAGCGCTGGAATATATCTTGAGAGTGGCGTGAGCCACTGTAACCTTTCCAGTAACAATGCCACGAATAACTACTTTGGCATCTGGCTGGAGACTTCAAGCAACAACACGCTCGAAAACAACACCGCTTTCAATAATTTGGATAGCGGAATAGTGCTGGTCTCTTCAAGCGAGCACAACACCATTGATGGAAATAATGCCACTTCAAATACATTCGACGGCATCCTTTTGAATGAAGCAAATTACACCACCATAACGAACAATACTGGCAGCAACAATGGAGATAGCGGCATCAAGCTGTATTCTTCGAGCAGCAATAACCTGACTAACAACACCGTAAACTCAAACACCGAATACGGCATCTACCTTTATGGCGTGAATCACTGCAATATCTCGAACAATGTTATGCGTAGTAATAACATGAGTGGGATTTACCTGAATGCAACGCATAGCAGTATTTTGGATAACAATACTGTATTCCATAGCATGGCGGGAATAGGTTTGGAGAATTCTACTTATAACAATGTTACCGGTAATAACGTCAGCAATACCAGTTACGCTATCGCTATGTGGCAATCGAGCCACTTCAATAGAGTCATAAATAACACCATATTTAATACCACAGGTGTCGCGACACCCCCCCATGGTGTCCTGGGTTGGGCTATTGAGCTAATGGATTCTAGCAATAACTTGATAGATAGCAATCGTGTTTATAACACAACAGCGTCTGGAGACGATGCAAATGCTGTGGGTATTTGCATCATGGCTTACACGGCACCTGTCAACAATAACACGATAACCAACAACGAAATATACAACACAACAGCGTATGGAATGAATGCCAGTGCTATGGGTATTTATGTAATGGGTTACACGGCCCCTGCCGACAATAACACGATAACCAACAATGGACTATACAACGCGACAGCATCTGGCGGGAATGCGGCTGGACTTGGAATTTATGTGGGGAACGCAACTGACAATAAACTTATGCATAACACCATAAGCTCCAACAGTCACTACGGTATCCGCCTGGAGTTTTCGAGCAACAACACGCTTGAGAACAACACTGCCTGGAACAATAGCGACGGCATCGTCCTGTTGTATTCTTCAAACAACAACACGCTTGTTAACAACACCGCCTCGAATAATACCTACATCGGCATCGGGCTGGATTCTTCGAGCAGCAATAACCTCACGCATAACACCGCATCGGATAACCGGTACGGCATCGAAGTGTCTTCTTCGTGGAACAACACGCTTGAGAACAACACCGCGAACTCAAACACCCGGCGCGGCATCTATCTGGATTGTTTAGGCAACAGCAGCTTCACGAACAACACTGCTTCATACAACGTCTACGGCGTCTACCTGGCTTCCTCGTGGAACAACACGCTCACGAACAACACTGCTTCATACAACTTCTACGGCATCTACCTGGGTGGTTCGGGCAACAACACCATCTACAACAACTACTTTAGCAACACCATCAACGCCTTTGACAATGGATACAATACCTGGAATACCAGCAAGACAAATGGGACGAATATCATCGGCGGTCCATATCTCGGCGGCAACTACTGGAGCGATTATGCCGGGAACGATACCAATGAGGATGGCTTTGGAGACACTCCTTACAACATCACCGGGGATTCGAACAGGGACCACCTGCCGTTAGTTCTAGCACCAATCCATAACATAGACACCGGGGAGGGTTTCTATACAATACAGGATGCCATAGATGACCCCGATACTATAAACGGGCACACAATTACCGTTGACCCCGGAACTTATCACGAAAATGTCAATGTAAATAAGACACTGACCATAATGTCAACTTCGGGGAATCCTGCCGATACCATTGTGAACGCAGCAAATTCAACTGACCATGTGTTCTATATAACCGCTGATTGGGTGAATATAACCGGATTCACGGTGGAAGAAGCAACTGAATATCCTAGTGCTGGAATATATCTTGAGAGTGGCGTGAGCCACTGTAACCTTTCCGGCAATAATGTTACGAATAACTACTTCGGCATCTACCTGTATGAATCGAACAACAACATGCTTACAAACAACACTGCCAGATGGAATGACCACTACGGCCTCTACCTGCGTTCCTCAAACAACAATACCCTCATCAACAACACCGCTTCGCACAATATCGGCACCTACGGCATCCATCTGGATTCCTCTAGTAATAACACGCTGCAAAGCAACGATGCTGAAGGCAATTTTGTTGGCATCCGCCTGTTTCCTTCGAGCAACAACAATACGCTAACGGGTAACACGGCGAACTCAAACAACAAGGGCATCTACCTATCCTCTTCGAGCAAGAACACGGTCATGAACAACACCGCAACGAACAACAGCGGCCGCGGCATCCGCTTGGATTCTTCGAGTCACAGCAACACCATCTACAACAACTACTTCAACAACACCCAAAATGCCTGGGATAACGGAACGAACACCTGGAATACCACAAATACTACCGGGCCGAACATCATCGGCGGTCCCTATATTGGCGGAAACTACTGGTCGGATTATACCGGCAATGATACCAACGGAGACGGCTTTGGGGACACTCCTTACAACATCACCGGGGGTTCGAACAAGGACTATCTGCCGTTAATGATGCCGACCGGAGCCACCCTGGAGGGGCATGTTAGTTTCCCGGGAAGAGGTATTCCTCCTGATAGCAAGTGGATAGAGAACTTTACGGTGAGGTTTTTCCAAGGGGGCAATGAGACGGTATGGTCACCGAAAAATGCCACCACCAACAGTACTGGGGTGTTCAACATCACCGGTCTTGACCCTGGGACGTATAATATTTCCATTAAGAACTGGACATGCCTGAGCGAGGTGAACACCAGCGTAACACTAGGTGCTGGTAACACCACGGTGGTAGATTTTGGCATGACACGTGAAGGAGATGCCGACAACAACGATCACATTAACATACTCGATGCCTCTTCCCTCGTTGGTGCTTTTGGTTCAAGTCAAGGTGGTCCTGGCTGGAATGCTCATTGTGACTTCAATCGTGATGGGAATGTAAATATACTTGATGCCTCAGCGCTGGCGAGCAACTTTGGTGAGGATGGAGACCTGACTTGATGTTGCTGAACAAGTTCGAGGAAGTTAATAGCTATCAGCTTTCAGCTATCAGCTGACTACTAATTACCAATTACCAATTACTGGTTACTGACTGCTAACCGCTTTTCATGTAGTGCGACCCTTCAGGGTCGTGCAGCACGAGGCTAAAGCCTCGCACTACATTTTTAACTTTTGCTCTGTCATTTTGCCCTTTGAGTTTTGCTTTCCTGGAATGTCAAATCCCCCTTACTCCCCCTTTTCTAAAGGGGGATTTAGAGGGATTTTTAAATGTAGTTGCCCAATTTATTGGGCAATTGTGCCTGATGAATCAGGCAACTACAAAATCCCGAGGCGAAGCAGCTGGCAATGACAACGCCCCCTGTCATTGCGAGGAAGTCCGTCACTTGACGGACGACGAAGCAATCCCAGAGCGAGCTTCCTCGTTTCACTCGGAACAGGCTCCGCAATCTCCAAAGGCTTGAGCGAGTGAAAACCTATTGACAAGGTAGATATGCCAGCTTATATTTGGAGCAATGCTCCATTGGGCGGCCAGAATGGTCAAGGCAGGGAAGTTACTTTCACTTCTAGTAGCCGTGGCATTGCTGCTTTCTGTGGGGGTGGCGGTAGTGCCAATGATAAGCCAGGCGGAGGGAAGCGACCCACCCTGTAGCTGCGACATCTGCGTCAATACCACCGGCTGGTGGAGAGGTGGAGGTGATTTCAATGCCAACGCCACGCCTATTCGGGATGCAGTCAATAACGCCACCAGCGGAGACACAATTTGCGTTAAGGATGGCAATTATAGCGAGAACATTGATGTAAGTACCGCTAATTTAACCATCCAATCACAAAATGGCAGTGCAAACTGTGTGGTAAACGCATCAAATCCAGATGACGATGTGTTCTATGTAACCGCTAACTATGTGAACATAACTGGATTCACGGTGGAAAATGCCACTGGACCTGGTAGAGCTGGAATACTTCTCAACGCAACGAGCCATTGTAACATTTCCAGCAACAATGCCACGAACAACTACTACGGCATCTACCTGTCTTCTTCGAGCGACAATAACCTCACGAGCAACACCGTAAACTCGAACAACGCCTATGGCGTCTACCTGTCGCATTCGAGCAATAACGCACTCAGGAACAATAGCATCTGGAATAATGCCTGGAGGGGCATCAGGCTGTATTCTTCGAGCAACAACACGCTCACCAACAATACCGCAAACTCAAACAACGGGGATGGCATCCGCCTTCTTTCTTCGAGCAACAGCAACACGCTCACCAACAATATCGCCTCAAACAACACCAATTATGGCATCTACCTGTATTCTTCAAGCAGCAACAACATTACCAACAACACCGCAAACTCAAACACCAAGTACGGCATCTACCTATCTTCTTCAAGCAGCAACAACAATACGTTAACAAACAACACTGCTTCGAACAACTTTCGTGGCATCTCTTTGTCTGAGTCAGACGGGAATGTTTTAATCGGTAACACTGCAAATGCAAGCAGCGGTGACAATGGCATTTACTTGTATTCTTCGGACAATAACAACATTACCAACAACACCGCTAGCTTGAACAAGCTCCACGGCATTTGTCTCGAGGATTCTTTCAGCAATACTTTAACCAACAACACCGCAAACTCAAACACCGCCCACGGCATTTTCCTGCATTCTTCAAGTAACAACACAGTTACCAATAACACCTTGGAATCGAATACTGAGGATGGTGTCCTGCTATATTCTTCGAGCAATAATAATACCTTCACCAACAACACCGCCTCAAACAATACCTTCTATGCCTTCTACTCAGATGAAGACTCTCATGGCAACACAATAGAAGCCCTCACAATAGCAAGCTATCCAACTACGCTCACATTTACTTATGACAACGGCGTGAGTATAAAGGGTGTGGATATTGCTCCTGTAGACCCCGCTGGAAAGGCGAATATTGGCAAGTATGTGAATGCAATGAATGTTACTGCGGATTCATGGATTTTCTTGAATGTGAGCTACAGCGATGCCAATGTCAGCGGTGTTGATGAAAGCAGTTTAAGGATGTGGAGATACAATGGGACTGATTGGGAAGAGGTTTCGCTATCAAATGGGGTTAATATGACTGGAAACTATGTATATGCAAATATAACGAGCTTTAGCATATTCGCACCTCTTGGGAACCCTTCAGGTGGACTTAACTGCACCTGCGGCGATATCTGCGTCAATGAAACTGGCTGGTGGCGTGATGGAGGTGCTTTCAATACCAGCAGCACGCCTATTCAAAGTGCAGTCAATAACGCTACTGGTGGAGACACCATTTGCGTTAAGGACGGTACATACCACGAGAATGTGGATGTGAATACCGCTAATTTGACCATTCAATCTGAGAATGGCACTGCGAACTGCGTGGTGAGCGCAGCGAATTCAAGTGTTCATGTATTCAATGTAACCGCAAACTGGGTAAACATCACTGGATTCACCGTGCAAAATGCCATCGGGAACTACACGGCTGGAATATGTCTCAACGCAACGAGTCACTGCAGCATTTCTGATAACAATGTCACGAACAACTGCTATGGCATCTACCTGAATTCTTCGAGCAACACCCCGCTCACCAGCAATACTGTCTCGAACAACACCTTCACTGGCATCTACCTGGATTCTTCGAGCAACAACACGCTCACCAGCAACACCTTTACCGCGGATGGTCTCGTTGTTTCCGATTCCTATAACAACACCGTAGACAACAATACTGTAAACGGCAAACCTCTTGTCTATTTTGAAGATACATCAAATCAAACAATCACAGATGCCGGGCAGGTCGTACTCGTGAACTGTGATAACATCACAGTGGCAAACCTGAATTTATCAAATGCCTCCGTTGGTGTGGAACTCTGGGGAACTAACAGCAGCGAGATAAGGAACAACACCGTCTCGAACACCATCTTTGGCATTGGCTTGATGGAATTTTCGAGCAACAATAACAACCTCACCAACAACACCGCAAACTCAAACGGCATCGGCATCTACCTGTCTTCTTCCTGGAACAGCACCTTGACCAACAACACCGCGAACTCGAACAACCACTGCGGCATCTACCTGTCTGCTTGTTGGAACAACACGCTCACGAATAATACCGCCTGGAATAACACGAACTATGGCATCACCCTGCTTTCTTCGAGCAACAACACACTTAGGAACAACACCGCCAGCTCGAACGAGTACGGCATCAACCTGCTTTCTTCGAGCAATAACACGCTCACCGACAACACCGCAAACTCGAACGACCATGGCATCTCGCTGCTAGTTCTTTCGAGCGGCAACAACCTCACCAGCAACACCGCAAACTCGAACAAGTATGGCCTTGACTTGGGGTATTCGGGCAATAACAACCTCACCAGCAACACCGCTTCAAACAACGCCAATTATGGCATCTACCTGGAATCTTCGGGCAGCAACACCATCTACAACAACTACTTCAACAATACAGTTAATGCCTGCGATGATGGATTCAACATCTGGAATACCACAAATAGTACCGGGCCGAACATCGTCGGTGGGCCATATGTTGGTGGAAACTACTGGTCGGATTATTCGGGGAACGATACCAATGGGGACGGCTTTGGAGACACTCCTTACATTATCGGCCCAGGTGCGAGCGTAGACTGTCTGCCATTAGTGGCAGTATCCACTCTGCCAGTCCATAATATCAACACAACAGAAAACTTCTCAACCATCCAAGCTGCGATAGATGCTGGTAATACTACGGATGGGCACACGATTACCGTTGATGCTGGAACATACAACGAGAATGTAGATGTAAATAAGCAACTAACGATTCGGTCAACCTCGGGGAATCCCTCGGATACGGTCGTGAGCGCGACAAATCCAAATGTTCATGTGTTCAATGTAACCGCAAATCATACCAACATCACCGGGTTCACGGTGGAAGGGGCAACTGAATGCCCTAAGGCTGGAATATACCTTGACACAGTCAGTCACTGCAACATTTCTAACAACAATGCCACGAACAATTGCTATGGCATCTGGCTGGAGAATTCCACCAACAGCACATTCGAAAGCAACACCGCCTGGAACAACACCGACGGCATATACATATATTCTTCAAGCAGCAACAATACCCTCACAAACAACACCGCCAACAGTAACAGCCACAGCGGAATCCTTTTCTTCCTTTTCTCCAGCAACAACAATCTCACCAACAACACGGCCAACAACAACGGCCACAGCGGCATCTTTTTCGTCGGCTACTCAAACGAGAACACGGTCGAATACAGCAGCCTGTCAAATAACACCCAGGCAGGAGTCACCCTCACCTGGACTTATGGCTCATGGTCATATGGAGGAAGCTCAAACAACACCCTGAGGGAAAATGAAATCAAGGACAACCAATACGGCATCTACCTTTCTTCTTCGAGCAGCAACACCATCTACAACAACTACTTCAACAACACGCCTACTAATGCCTGGGATAATGGGGTTAATACCTGGAATACCACGAATACTACAGGTCCGAACATCGTCGGTGGGCCTTATATTGGCGGCAACTACTGGTCGGACTACACCGGCAACGATACCAATGGAGACGGTTTTGGGGACACTCCTCACGATATCATAGGGGGTACAAACAAAGACCATCTGCCGCTGGTAGTGACCAGTGCCACGCTGGAGGGGCATGTTAGCTTCACCGGAAGGGGCAGCAATAATAGCAAGTGGGTGGAGCCGTTCAATGTAACGCTGTTTGAGGCTGGTAATCTCAGTCATGTGCTGTGGACAGGTAACGCCACCACCAACAGTACCGGGGTGTTCAACATCAGCAGTCTTGACCCGGGCACCTATGACATCGGAATTAAGAACTGGACATGCCTGAGCGAGGTGAACACCAGCGTAACGCTAGGTGCTGGTAATACCACGGTGGTAGATTTTGGCATGACACGAGAGGGAGATGCCGACAACAACGATCACGTTAATATTCTCGATGCCTCTTCCCTCGTTGGTGCTTTTGGTTCAAGTCAAGGTGGTCCTGGCTGGAATGCTCATTGTGATTTCAATCGTGATGGGAATGTAAACATACTTGATGCCTCAGCGCTGGCGAGCAATTTTGGTGAGGATGGAGACCTGACTTGATGTTGCTAAACAAGTTCAAAAATTAAATATAAAAAAGCAAAAGTACAATTGAAAGTTCAGTAGCTATCAGCTATCAGCTTTCAGCCATTAGCTGACTGCTGATTACCAATTACCGATTACCGATTACTGATTACTGATTACTGATTACTGGTTACTGGTTACTGACTGCTAACCGCTTTTCATGTAGTGCGACCCTTCAGGGTCGTGCAGCACGAGGCTAAAGCCTCGCACTACATTTTTAACTTTTGCTCTGTCATTTTGCCCTTTGAGTTTTGGTTTTCTGGAATGTCAAATCCCCCTTACTCCCCCTTTCTAAAGGGGGATTTAGAGGGATTTTTATACGAAGTTATGGGGGATACTATAAAATGCAAAAACCTTTATCCTGTAAAATTCCTCCCCCTTGAGGGGAGAAGCTAGGTGAGGGTGAAATTCCCCCTCTCTCTATCCGTTGGCTAACGGACTCCCGCCATATTTGCCCGGGAGAATCCACAGTCTCGGCGGCCTATTGACAAGTATGACCATTCGCCATAATCTAAACGGTATAACATATATCTAAAACTCCAAAATCGCCTTAAGTGGTATAGGAGGCTGAAATGGTCAAAGCATGGAAATTTGTTTCAATTCTTGTGGTTGTGTTGTTGGTGCTGTCTTTCGGGATGGTGGCAGTGCCGCAAGGAACAACGGAGGCAAGTGGCCCACCCTGCCCCTGCGGCGATATCTGTGTCAATGAGACCGGCTGGTGGCGTGATGGAGGCACTTTCAATGCCAGCGCCACGCCCATTCAGGATGCGGTTAATAACGCCACTGGTGGAGACACGATTTGCGTTAAGGATGGCACATACCACGAGAACATTGATGTGAACATAGCTAATTTGACCATCCAATCTGAGAACGGCGCCGCAAACTGTGTCGTGAACGCAACGGACTCAAGTGACCATGTGTTCTATGTAACCGCAGATTGGGTGAACATCACCGGGTTCACGGTGGAAAATGCCACTGGAGGCAGTAGGGCTGGAATATATCTTGGGAGCGGCACAGCTCACTGCAACATTTCCAGCAATAAGGCCACAAATAACTATTATGGGGTCTCCCTGTATTATTCGAGCAACAACATGCTTACAAACAACACCGCCA
>Ga0307432_1000119_pt1 | contig 66157 bp, 54 predicted proteins | sample SalMarWE160150MG_FD_202158 | JGI IMG/M metagenome (GOLD analysis project Ga0307432, IMG submission 202158) | Salt marsh sediment microbial communities from the Plum Island Ecosystem LTER, Massachusetts, United States - WE1603-150 | ecosystem: Environmental > Aquatic > Marine > Intertidal zone >...
TTTTTTAAAAAATCGTATAACTACAGCCTGATAGTGGTTGATTTAAAATAGTCCCTTTTAAGAGGGGACTCATTAATGGAATGGTGGATTAATGGAATGGTGGATTAATGGGGTGAATTATGATGACAGTTCCATACGGATGATTTTAATCCAATAATCCAGTATTCCACTATTCCAATCTACCAACAGGATTAACTTTCCGATGCCATCAGGAAAAATGGTTTCATCTCGAAACTATGGTAGTATGGCCTGAGACGTTCCGTATTATAATAATCTTTCACATTAACAATCTTCTTTTTGGCAACAACCACATCAATAGGCACATTATCGTACCTGCCGTTTTTAAGTACAACAAGCCGGCCATGAATACCTTTCAGTATTAGATCAAGAGCAAGGTTGCCGTATGCCATTGGAACAATGGAATCAAGTGCATCGGGATCGCCGCCCCTTACCATATAACCAAGTTTCTGATTTATCACATTAATGGTTTTCCCTTTATTAAAGTTTGCCGACAGATTCTTCAGTTCATTTGAAACCAGGTCACCTATACCCCCCAGCTTAGCATGTCCATACGCATCTTTTTCATTGTTTGAAAAGATCATCTCCCCACCTTCATACATTGCTCCTTCACTGATAAGTAAAACAGCGTATTTACTCGTATTTGAATTCCTGTCCTCAACAAGCAGCTTGGCCAGGTGGTCAATTTTGAATTTATACTCAGGTATTACACAACGGTTGGCTGAACCGGCCATAGTAGGAAGCATGGCAGTAAACCCGGCATAGCGTCCAAATACTTCAAGGACCATAATCCTTTCATGTGAACCTGCCGATGTTCTCAGGCTGTTTGTCATTTGTATTGTGCGTGTAACACAAGTACTGAAACCTATACAGTAATCCGTACCCGGAACATCATTATCCATTGTCTTGGGAATAGCTACAACCTTAACTCCATGCTTATACAGATGAACACCATAACTCAGGGTATCGTCACCGCCAATCGGGATAAGATAGTCAACGCCCAGCCACCCGAGGTTTTGTATGACCTCCGGTGTGAGGTCATTCACATCATCATTATACGTTTCTTTTAAATGATCCGGTAAATCTGATTTTAGAACATGACTCGGCCTTGTTCTTGAAGTATGAAGAAAAGTTCCACCCGTTCGACCTGCCTTATTTACAATATCATCTGTAAGTACCTGGTAACAATTGCTGTTATCAGCTTTCTTGTCTCTTATTAATTCAATGATACCGGCCCATCCCCTCCTGAGCCCTATTACCCTGTAACCCTCACGGTTTGCTCTGATGGTTACTGCCCTGATAGCCGGGTTCAGGCCCGGAACATCACCACCACCGGTAAGAATAGCGATAACGCCCTTTATCGTTTTCTGATTAGCCATAGTTTTAATGTTTTTAATTTACCCTTTTGCTCAACAGCCGGTAAAAATAAGTTATTTGTAATTAGTACCAAAATTAAATAATCTATATAGGAATCCATGGATAATTGATAATATTATTAATTTAGGCAGCTGTAGATAAAACACCTTAAAGTTTTACTTTCCGGGCAAAGAGGTCGTTACCTTTTTTGCATTGAAAAAGTTGAGACGATGAAGAAACAATCAACAGTATTAATAACCGGGGGGACAGGGATGGTAGGCAGGGTTTTAATCCCCCGCCTTCTTGATTCAGGCTACAGTGTACAAATACTTACACGCAGTAAAAAGAGTATTGATAATACTAAATCATTTAGATGGGATATTAATGCCGGCACTCTAGAACAGGGTGCTGTTGAAGGTGTTGATCACATAATACACCTGGCAGGTGAAAATATTGGCAAGGGCCGCTGGACAAAATCCAGGAAAGAAGCAATTTTTGATAGCCGCGTTCGTTCGGCAAGGCTCCTCTTCGATACCGTAGAAAAAAGGAATCCTGAATTAAAATCATTCACCAGCGCTTCAGCTACAGGCTATTATGGTGCTGTCACCTCGGATTATATTTTTAGCGAAAAAGATCCTCCAGCAGTTGATTTTGCAGCAAAAGTTTGTACTCAATGGGAAGAAGAAGCCGGCCTGTTCCGTTCTGGTGGCTACAGGACAACGATAGTCAGAACAGGTATTGTGCTTTCAGGGGAAGGAGGAATTCTCGCAAGGGTGCTGCCAACAATAAATATGCGTTTTTCACCACTTATAGGCAAAGGGAAGCATTACCTGCCATGGATACATATTTATGACCTCTGTGGTATCTACCTTAGAATACTTGATGATAATAGTATGGATGGTGTTTATAATGCTGTCGCACCATGTCCTGTGAACTATAAGAATTTTATCAGGACCCTGTCATCCGTTAAAAAACAGAAGATACTGATAACTCCTACGCCTTCATTCCCCTGGAAAATAATTTTCGGGGAAAAAGCTTCCATGCTTCTTGAAGGGAGCAGGGTATCGGCAGGAAAAATTAGGGATGCAGGTTATGAATTCATCTATCCTGACCTGAACACTGCCCTTGAGGACCTTTTAAGAAAGAGTTAAGACTCATCGCTTTGTCTGCAGAATACTTGCACGGATCAAGAACCGAGCAGTGTGAATTTGCGCCAGCAAAGTGAGTCAGATCCGCGCCAGCAGAGCGATAACATTCACTATTATTTCATATAATTAAGCACCGGCCAGAGCCATCTTTCCAAAACGACACTTTTCTTAGATATTGTTTCTTCGTTGTAAGTAAGGGAAATCTCATATGTACCCGGGTTAGCCCTGCCTGTTTCCCAGTATACTCTTTTCAATCCTTTTTCTGCATCAATTTCACGTTTATATACTTCTTCCCCGTCCATATCTTTTACAACAAGTTTCGCTTTACCCTTTCCGTCGTTTTTAAAATAATACCATATTTCAAGTCCGTTTTCTTCATTTGGCGTCTTAAGATGGTTGCTTCCCATCATACCATAATTACCCCATCTGGCCTGTTGTGAATAATTCAGCTGCGGCTTGGGTTCGATATCAAACAGATGGAATTCTTTTTCCTGCACTTCTGTTGTGAACTGCTGCAGCGGGCTTATATCACCTACCCACACAGCACGGCCATATGTGCCTATTACCAGATCATTCTCACGAGGATGAACAAGAAGGTCTCTCACCACAACTGGAGGGATATTAGCCTTTAGCTGAGTCCATGACCTGGCACCATCAAGTGTATAGAAGACCCCGTTGTCATTTCCAACAAACAAAAGAGCCGGATTCTTCGCTTCTTCATATACAACATTTATGGGATAGTCAGGTAAATTGGATGAGATATCAACCCATGTTTTACCATAATCAGTGGTCTTATACAGGTACGGTTTAAAATCATCATTACGATAGCCGGTATATGCAAGATATGCCGTTGCTTTATCATATTTTGAAGCTATTATCCTTGCCACCCATCTTTCATGTGGTACGCCCGCCTTTTCAACATTCTCTGTTAACTCTTCCCAGTCGGCACCATGATTCTTTGTAATATGTACCTTACCATCATCCGTTCCAACCCATATGAGGCCCGGTTTCAGTGTTGATTCATCCATTGAAGTAATAGTACAGTACATAACATGACCCTTACCGGCAATTTTCTTCATGTCATTTGTTGTAAGATCAGGAGATATTTCTTCCCAGGTTTTTCCCCTGTCCAGTGATCTGAGAAGCTTTTGTGCTCCTGCGTATATTATACTGCTGTTATGTGGAGAAAGCATTATAGGAGTGTTCCATGTATACCTGTAAGGATCGCTTCCTTCTGGTGGGACAGGATCAATTCTTTCACGTTCACCAATAGCTTGATTCCCCCTTTGGTGAGAACCAAACTGGCTGGTATGATATATCCACCTGTTATCTTCAGGATCAATTCTCGTATACATTCCATCTGAGTATCCTGTAATTACAACATCTTCTACTCCAATACGTCCTGACCAGCTATTTGAGGGAGCTTTCCATGATTCATGGTCCTGCAGTCCGAAATATATGTTATATGGCTCCTGATTATCAACCTCAACCATGTACACTTCTCCAAGTGGAATATGGTAATAATGGTTTGTTGTTTTTCCAGCATCCCATGTCTGATAGCAACCTCCATCAGAACCAAGAAACATATGCCTGCCATCACGCGGATCGATCCACAGGCTGCGATTATCACCAAAGTTAGAAGTGAACCTGCGTTCGGAATCACCCCTGCCGAGCCAGTTCTTCCCTCCATCAAGGGTTACATACATACCTGATCCTATGATATAGATCTTATCCGGATCTTTTGGATCAATGCAGATCTTATTAAAACTGTAACCTGCTTTACCGCTAACATCTACTTCTTCAGGATCATTTATCCTTGTCCATGTCTCGCCCCCGTCAAACGACCGGTAACATTCTCCTCCGATAAGGTTATCCATGGATCTGTCCGGCCACGGATAAGACTTAAGCCATTCATCAGGATCTTTCCCGGGTTTCGGATTAAGATTTTGTACCACTGCTACAACAACATCCGGATTTTCATACTGAACATCAATTCCTATCCTTCCAAGAGGGCCGTCAGGTAATCCGCCCCCTGTGATCATCTCCCAGTTATCACCTCCATCGATTGTTTTATAGATACGGCTCTTTTCACCACCCGGTTCAAGTGTCCATGGTGTACGCACTTTTTCATAGGCACTGGCATAAAGAACATCAGGGTCTTTTGAGCTGATCGCGATATCAATTATACCCGTGGCCTTGTCAATATATAAAACCTTTTTCCACGTTTCCCCTCCATCTTTTGTCCTGAATACTCCTCTTTCTTCGTTCTCTGAATAAAGGTGCCCCATTGCGGCAACCCAGACTATATCAGGATTTTCAGGGTGTATGATTATTTCTGCTATATGATGTGAGTCCTTTAATCCCATATGCTCCCATGTCTCGCCGGCATCTGTTGATTTCCAGATTCCGTTACCATAGTAAGACGAACGGGCAGTGAAGTCTTCGCCGGTACCTATCCACACAATCTCAGGATCAGAAGGAGCAACTTCAACATCACCTATTGCATTTACCCCGAGTTCATCTGAGATACATTCAAATGTGGTACCGTTATTGACTGTTTTCCATACACCACCGTTCCGTGCAGCTGCATACCAGGTGTACTTGTGCTTCTCTCCCGGGTTCAGCGGTACTGCAAACTCGCCCACCCAGGCACTGATCCTGAAAGCTCCCAGGTTCCTGAATTCAAAACCCCTGGGCTCTGATTCCCTCATCCACCGCTGGCCCTCAGCGGGCATAAATGACAATACCAGTATTGCCATAAGTGTAATTTTCACAATTATTTTCATACTTCTATTCGTTTATATAATTATTTAACTATTCAGTAATCCCCTTCGATGCTTTTAGACAGCTATATTCCAATTCCGCAGAGCCCCAACTTATAAGTCATCTCTCACATCTCATCTCTCACATCTCATCTCTCATAACTCATCTCTCATAACTCATCTCTACCTTCCCCCTATCTGCATTTCCCTGACCCTGAAAGTAGGTGATGCAAAGGTATCATTCATATCAATATCTGTGCCCATCATATCTATATCATTCAGGATATCCGATGCCCTGCCGGCAATGGTAATACCTTTCACCGGGTGTACTATTTTACCGTTCTCGATCCAGAAACCACTTGCTCCACCACTGAAGTTACCATTAACAGAATTAATGCCATAACCCGTCAGGCCTTTAAGTAAAAGGCCCTTTTCTGTTGAAGCAATTATTTCATTCCTGGTATGTTTTCCCTGTTGCAGGTAAACATTATGTGTTCCGATGTCGGGCAATGATGTAAATCCTCTTCGTGAAGCATTTCCCGTGCTTTTTGTACCGGCACGCTTTGCGGCATAAGTATTATAGATAAAGGTTTTCAGCACACCTTCTTCTATCAGTGTGTTTTTGCCGGTAGGTACACCTTCGCCGTCGAATGGTGCACTTGCCATACCTTTTTCTTTTGTACCGTCATCAATAATTGTAAGCAGTTCGGATGCTATTTGCTTATCAATGGAATCTTTCAGGAAGCTGGCGCCCTGCAATACCCTTTCGCCATTAAGTGCTCCTATCACACCTCCCAGCAATGAACGGCCTACGTCGGGATCAAAAATAACTGTAGCTTTCTGTGTCCTGACCATTTCAGGGTCGAGCATCTCATATGCATCTTTTGAGGCTTTAGCAGCCACTTCTTCGAGCGTTTTAAGATCACTGAACTGACGTCTCGAACAATATTCTCCTCCTGTATTTTTCTGATCTCCTTTTTCTGCAACCACACTCACCCCGATGCCACATCCACCTGATTTATAAGACTTTGCCAATCCACGTGAATTAGCAATAAAAACCTCTGTTTCTGATTCGCTGAAACCGGAACCTGAGCTTTTGGTTATTCTGTGGTCGCTCATAGCTAGTTTTTCAAGCCTCAATGCCATATTAATTTTTTCTTCCATGGTTATACCGGCTATACTGGGATCATATAATCCTTCTATTGTTGTTATGCCTTTATCATCAGGCAATATATTGTTTTCATCCGGGCTGGTAAGTTTAGCAAAAGCGATAGCCCTTTTTATTGTACCTTCCAGTGCTTTATTGCTGAAATCATTACAATGGCTGAAGCCCATTTTATTGTCAACAAACACCCTGAATCCGACACCATGAGATGAAGCTTCCTCTATTGTTTCTATCTCGTTATTCAGTACCTGTATGCTAAGGTTACGGTTTGACTGAAGGTACACCTCGGCCTCATCAGCTCCATATTTCAGGCATTTATCAACCAGTTGTACTGTAAGTTCCTTATAATTCATTTCTTTGGTTTTTTAGTAGTTAATAAAACTGAAAATGTTTATCAGGCTTTTGAGCCTCCTACATTAATACCGCGTATCCTTACTGTAGGTTGTCCTGCATCTACTTCAGCTGCCTGGCCTTTACCGCAGATACCAGGTCCGAAATCAAGATCATTTCCCACGGCATCAATATTTGATATTACATCAAGACATGATCCAACAAGAGTAGCACCTTTTACAGGTTTTGTCTTTATACCGTTTTCAATTAAGTAAGCTTCCCGGCAGGTGAAATTAAAAACACCTGTAACTGGATTTACACTTCCACCGCTGAGGCTTTGAACGTAAATTCCTGTTTTTGTTGATGATAATATGTCAGCAGGTTCTGAATCACCATTATCAATAAAGGTGTTTGTCATTCGTGGTATTGGAATATATCTGAATGATTCCCTTCGTCCGTTACCTGATCTTTTCATTCCCAGTTGTTTTGCACTCAGTATATCTGTCATATAACCCTTCAGCACTCCATTTTCTATCAGCACATTTCTCTGAGCCTGTGAACCTTCATCATCAAAATTTATTGTGCCCCTTGCATTGGGTATTGTCCCGTCATCTACCATTGTGAATACATCGCTTGCCACTTTTTGTCCGAGTTTACCGGTAAATGCTCCAACACCTTTAGCTATATTATCTGCTTCGAGTGGATGTCCAACGGCTTCATGCACAAGTACTCCGCCCCATCCATTTTGCATTACCACATCCATCATCCCTGCAGGGGCTTCTTCTGCATCAAGCATGTCTATTGCCTCCCGGGCTGCCCTTCTTGACACTTCTTCAGGGCTGACCTCGTCAAACATTTCAAATCCACTATGGCGGCTTAGCCTTTCCCTTGACAGGTGTCTTGCTTTTCCATTATCACTCATTGTTTGTACAATAAAGAAAAGCAATGGCAACTCATCACGAAGGTATGTACCTTCGCTGTTTGCAATAACCCTTCCTCTTATTTCGTCATAATAACTTATCATTGCCATCTTAATTCTCTCATCATAATCCATTGCAGCCTGGTCAGCCCGTTGCATTATTTCTATTCTCTTCGGATCACTTATATTTTCAAGGGGCTGCTGTATTGTCACAAAACTATCCCTGGTCTGTACACTAACATTAACAGGTGTAACAGATCCTCCTTCCCTGGCAACATTAGATGCTACTTGTGCAGCCCTGAGAAGATTTTCCATGTTGATATCATCCGTAAAAGCATAGCCTGTTTTATTGCCGGAAATAACCCTCACACCTGCACCCTGGCTTATACCATATAAACCGCTCTTAAATTTCGATTCTTCCATAACTATATTCCTTGAAGTACGGTTTTCCAGGTATACCTCTGCAAAATCACCTCCTTTACTGAGGGCTTCTGCTAACACCTTATTCAGAGTCTCCTTATCAAGATCGAGCCCTATCCCTGATAAGCCTTGCTGTTTGCAGGAAATAAGTTGCGAAAGTAATGCCGGAGTAGCTGCAACAATAAGTCCACCTTTCATACTTAATTCCAGGAATTTCCGTCTCGGAATATCCCTGACAAAGTATTTCTTTTCATTCATAATTATTGATTTTTAAGTTTATTGCCATTAGTCAGTTGTTATTGTGGCATGTAAATTATTCAAAATTTATCAGAATGTCGACTGCTTCAAAATATTTAACATTAATTAGCTTTATTCTCGCTCATTGCTTCAAACCTTGATATTATTACAGCACCACAACTGTCACTGAATACATTGGCTGTTGTTCTGAACATATCGAGTATCCTGTCAACTGCCAGTATTATGGCAACCCCTTCAAGGGGCAGGCCCACTGCAGTAAGTATTATTGACATCATGACCATTCCGCTCATTGGAATGCTCGCAGCTCCTATGGATGCCAGTACAGCCGTTACGGCTACTGTCACTTGTGCGGTGAAGCTAAGATCAAATCCATAAACCTGGGCAATAAAAATGGTTGCCACACATTCATAAAGGGCTGTACCATCCATATTCATTGTTGCGCCAATAGGAAGAACAAAACCCGCTGCTCTTTTTGAGGCACCTGATTCTTCCGTTGTTGCTCTCATTGTAAGTGGCAGGGTTACTATTGAAGAGCATGTTGAAAAAGCAGTAAAAAGAGCAGGCAGCATGCCCCGGTAATGCTTTACGGGGTTTAACTTTCCGAGCGTTCGTAACAGCAAGGGTAAAGTGATAAACATATGTATTGCCAGTCCGGCAAGCACTATCAGGAAATAGAAACCAAGTGATTTAAAAGCTGAGAAACCTGTCTCTGCAACAATCTTTGTTATTATTCCAAAAACGCCCAGTGGAGCCGACCAGATAATAAACGTTGTCATTTTCAGCATAGCTTCAAAAACAGCATCAAACACATTCTTGAGAAGATCACGCTGATCAGCTTTAAGCCTGGTAATAAAGTACCCGAAAAGGATGGAAAAAAATATAACCGGTAAAACATCACCTGATGCCATAGCCCTAATAGGATTTTCAGGAATAATATTCAAGAGTATATCACCCAGCCCCTGCTCAACAGCTTTAATACTTGTGGGATCAGCTTCAAGACCTATTTCAGCGCCTTGGCCGGGCTTGAAAATATTCACCAGGGTCTGACCTGTAATAATTGCCAGGAGGCTTGTCATTATATAATAACCCAGTGTTCTCAGGCCTATCCTTCCCAGTCCGTATGCCGTACCAACCTGTGCCACAGCACTAATAATTGATGTAATTACAAGGGGTATAATAGCCATTCTAAGTAGCCTGAGAAATATATTGGCTAATGGCTCAACAAAAGGTATTACCGGCTCTCCTACCACCGCTCCTGTAATGATACCAAGGATAAAACCCCCGAATATCCAGAATGTCAGTGTGTATTTTCCTGTTTTTGACATACTACAATTTAGTTGAAGTTGTCTCATAAGTCCACCACCTCCCCCTGACGCTCCTTTGCTTCGACAAGCTCAGCACAAGTCAGTCGGTCAGGGTACTCCTCCTCTAAAGAAGAGGAGAAAGTTATAGGCCTGATAATCAGTATTTTTTCCCTCCTTTTTAAAGGGGGGGTGTCCCGACTGTCAGGTCGAGGACGGGGTGGTTTTGTGGCTTATGAGACAGCACCAGACAGAGGCTTGGGTCATGAGACCCACACCAGCATGTTACCTCACCACAAATTCTTTTTCTTTCAAAATACCACCCCTGGTTGAGGAAACAGTGGCTTTGCCGTTTATTTCGTTATCCTTATATACCCTTATAGTAAAAGCCCGGCTGTTTATACTCTCACCCCCGGCATAGCCAGCGTCAAGAGTAACTGATGATTGGGCCCCGCCTCTTCTATCCATTCTATAATATCCTCTTCTTCCTCCCTGTTCCTCACTGATTATTTTCATAACCGGCTCATCGCCATCTACAAGTGCTTTGTCAAAGCTTAATGTTACCTGGTCTTCCCTTACAATTTTTACCAGGTGTGCCTGTTTAAGTGCTGTTGGCAATTTCCCTGTATTCCTGTATTTTACTGTTATCCTGTAATCGGTTGAATCTTTTTTATATGATTTTTCTTTTTTTATTTCAATATCCTCCCATTCCAGCATTGGCAGGTGTTTGACCATCTCAAGATTAAAAAGAGCCTGATTACGGGCCCATGGCAGCAGATGTTTTGCCGGTGGGTTCTGGGAAAAGAATTTTGGATTGAAGCCACCTATTTCAACCATTCCATAATAAGGATGCTTAGCCTCGGTCCATTCTATAAAACCCTCGCCATCATTTTCCTCATCATCCCATCTTAAAAGATCAATATCATCAATATCACCGTCATCATCATAATCCTTGTATCTTGCTCCGTTCCATAATTCGTCCCCATACCATATTGCACCATAATACCAGTAGCCGAAATCGGGGCCGTGTCCGAAGAGTGGATTCCCCCTCCCATAATCCTGGTATACATCCCCGGCCCTTTCATATCCTGTTATCTGTTTACCCAGTTCATCAAAATACTTATACCATTCAAGATCTTCTTTATACATTCTTTCATCTGAAGGAGATGTTGAAGGAGGTCTGAGGTGCATCGGCACCCTGGTATCCATTGAATTTACAATATAAACATTAGGATGAGAAAGGAGGAATGTGACAACAGACCTTGTTTCTGGTTCGCTTAACGGGTATTCGCCTGCTCCATTTTGAGAGAACCCTCTTCCTGTGGCTTCAACACCCCTTTCCGGCCGCCAGTTCTCAGGATAGTTCCTGTGCAAATCCAGACCACCAATACCGTCTTCATTTATACCACCGTCTCTGTCATTATCTATGCCCTCTGATTCAGTCATATATTCTCCTTCACCCGGAGTGACTCTTTTCATGATTCTCCCGGTAGGATCATCAGGGTCAGGGATCATATTCCCATTTTCACTATCCCTCCATCTCATTGTAAGTATTATACCATCACCGTTAATATCATCAGGTGAATCCTCATCCAGTAATCCATCATTATCATTATCGGCTGGTCTCACTGTACTGCGGTTACTCTGGGCAGTATGTATATAGAGGTTATGGCCGTCGGGATTATTAAGAGGTCTCAGGTAAAAAGTAAAATTATCAACCAGCCTGGTTATTTCATCATCCTCACCATAAGAACTCAGAAGGTGATCAGCAAGCCACATTACCGACTCAGCGCTTGTTATTTCACCACTATGCCTGTTGCCTTCAAAAAATGCTGCCGGTTTATCAGTGTGTTTGCCGGTGTTTTTGTTTGTTATGGTCATTTGCAAAATTGGCCTTCCTTCGTAACTTTTGGCTACCTGGTAAAGGTCAACAAGTGCAGGGAATTCTTTTGACCACCTAACCATCCATTCATTCATCACATCTGCTGAATGGAATATATTAAAAGTCAATGCCTCACCAGCGATGTATTCCACATCATTATGTTTAACCTGAGGGAAAAAACTTAATCCATGCCTGTAACCGGCGACCGTATAAATGGTATCATTGGCATCTGATTCAGGCCAGACTGTCTTATGCAATGGTTTGTAGTCCTGGCTAAATATATTATTCGCCATCAATAGCAGGGAAATTAAAAACAGTACCTTTTTCATAAGTGCAGATATTATGGGTTAAAAATTTAAATACCTAAAAGTATCAATTTCCGTATAACAGAATTTATTTGATTGAATGTTATTGAACAGTCATGATTTTACTTTCACCCCTTTGAAGATATCATTTCAAGCTTTTTAATATCAACTATTTCAACCGTCTTGCCATGCAGGGTTATTATTCCTTCCTTTCTGAAATCCGAAAGGGTCCTGATGACGTTTGCGGTACTCATACTAATATAATCGGCAATCTCCTTGCGCGAAACCGGTAGGTTAAAGATTATAGATTTATATATATCCCTGGCAAAATATAAAAGAATATAAGCCACTCTTCCCGCAAGATTCCTGTTTCTTATATCGAGTGTCTGTAAAATGATCTTATCGGTTATCTGGGAAAGTCTGGTCATCAGTTCAAGGGCAAAATTACCATGACTGAGTACCAGGGAACGTATATAATCCAGCTTGATGCTGCAGATCACGGATTCCTCGATTGCTGAAACGGAGTATTTATATCTCTCTTCAGAGAAAATACTGATATTGCTGACAAATTCAAATGGCTTTGTTATAGCTATTATCTGTTCATTTCCTGAATGTGATTCCCTGTATACCTTTACAAGTCCGCTTTTTAAGTATTTAAACTCCTGGATAGGATCCCCTTCCTTATGGATAATCCCTCCCCTGCCAAATGAATATTCCTTGCGGTAATCACAAAGTGTTGTTATTTCTGAATCCCCCAGTGTCGAAAATGCCACATTACGGAACTGGCAGTCGGAACACTGGCATTTGCTTATGTCTATCATGCCGGATAATCAATTTAGATACAAAGTAATCGATTTTAATAAATTCCCGGACAATTTTGTTCAGTTTTTATATTATTGTGTATTTTCTGACTATCTTGACAGGTTTTATGGTTCATGTCAAAAATGGTTAATTATTAAGAAAAGCTCATTAAACAGGATATTACTTCCCAGTCTATGATTTATAAGACTGATTATCATATACACACGTATTACAGCGACGGAATAGGATGGCCTGAAGATTATATTGGCAGGGCCATGGAAATAGGTCTTTCAGAGATAGGCTTTTCCGACCACCTTACACTTACTGATGAACAGCAGGACTGGAGCATTAAGCTATCCATGCTGGGGGAATATATTGATCTGATAAATAAACTCAAAGAATCTGTTACCGGGATAAAGGTCAGACTGGGTCTTGAAGTTGATTATTTCCCTGACAAAGAAGATGAGATATATAAGCTTATATCATTCCTGCCCCTTGATTATGTCATTGGCTCTGTTCATTATATGGGTGAAGGTACGGTTTACCTTGGACCTGAATATTATGAGGATAAAGATATAGACAAACTTTTTGAATCATACTTCAAACTAATAGCACAGGCAGCTTCTTCAGGCTTATTTGATTTCATGGCACATCCCGACCTTGTGAGGATCTTCAGGTATTACCCATCTGTTAACGCAGAACCAATGTACCGCCTCCTCGCAGGTGAATTAAGCAGGTCTGATGTGGCTTTTGAGATAAATACAAATGGGATGAACAAACCTCTTAAGGATTTCTATCCAGACCGCCGTTATCTCCATATTTTCAGGGAAGAAGGAGTTCCGGTATGTGTAAATTCAGATGCACATAAGCCGGCCAGGCTGGGACAATATTTTGATGATGCTTACCGGCTTGTCAGGAAGGCAGGATTTTCCGAAATGGCTATTTTCTGCAGTAGAAAGAGAGAGATGAGGCAATTGCCATGATACTTATCAGGCCAGTACAGTATGCTCAAGCAGGATTTTCACACCAATGGCAATTAACAACAGACCCCCTATTATTTCAACCCTGAATCCAAGCCTGGGCCCAGCAAACTTACCTATCCTGATTGCTGTCATTGAAGCCAGAAAAGTAATTGCCCCTATTATTAATGCCGCGAACCATATCCTTTCGTAAATTAAGGCAAAGCTTATTCCCACGGCCAGGGCATCAATGCTGGTACCCACGGCCATGGTAACAATTGTATAATTCGTCAGGATACCCTTCTTCTTCTGATACGGTTCTTCACGATAACCTTCAATAATCATCCTCGTTCCTATGAAACCAAGCAGTCCAAATGCTATCCAGTGATCAACTGATTCAACATATTCACGGACAAAATATCCAATGTAAAAACCAAATACCGGAAACAGGCCCTGGAACAAAGCCAGCATTACTGCAACCTTTATCGCCCGTTTAAAGGAAATATCCGACTGCAGGGCCCCGCATCCCAGGGACACCGCGAATGAATCGAACGAAAGACCGATTGCTATGATAAAAACCGTAATTAATTCCATTATTCCCGGAAAATGAGTACAAAAGTATCATTCAGGGAATAAAAAACATAATTTCCCGGGTATAAATCGCCCTATTATGCTCTGAGATATTTAGTATCTTTGACCATTTATTATGAAGCTATGAGAGCAGTAATCCAAAGAGTAAGCAGGGCATCGGTTAGCATTGAAGGATCGGTTAAATCAGAAATAGGGAAAGGCCTTCTCGTACTACTGGGTATTGAAGAGGCAGATAATGAAGAAGATATTAAATGGCTTGCCAATAAGATATACCAGCTCAGGGTATTCGACGACAGGGAAGGAATAATGAATCTGTCTCTGGGTGATGTTGAGGGTGAAATTATTGTTGTCAGCCAGTTTACACTGCACGCAAAAACAAAAAAGGGAAACAGGCCTTCCTATATCAAAGCAGCAAAACCCGATCAGGCTATACCAATGTACAATAGTTTTATTGACTATTTCCATGAATTATCAGGCAGTAAACCCGGAACGGGTGAATTTGGGGCAATGATGGAGGTAAGCCTGGTAAACGACGGACCGGTAACGATTATAATTGACACTAAGAATAAAGAATGAATAACAGGGAGCTAAAAAGATCCGTACTTTTTATTGCTGCCTTCTCAGCCTATATAACACCTTTCATGGGTGCAGCAATAAATCTTGCACTTCCATCTATCGGTTCTGAACTTGGAGCAAGTGCCAAACAGCTTAACTGGGTGGTCACTGCATATCTCCTGGGAACAGCTGTCTTTATGCTTCCTTTTGGCAGATTGGGCGATATTCTGGGCAGGAAGAAGATGTTTATGTCTGGTCTGATTTTTTTTACGCTTACAACCACCTGCGTGGTTTTTGCAGGTAATATTCGTTCCTTTCTTATCTTCAGAGTACTGCAGGGAATCTCGAGTGCCATGATATTTGGCACAAGTATGGCAATTATTACTTCTGTCTTCCCTCCCGGGGAGAGGGGTAGAGCTATGGGAATAAACATAACGGCTACGTATGCCGGTCTTTCAACTGGTCCATTCCTGGGCGGACTGCTTACAGAATATTTTGGCTGGCGCAGCATCTTTGCTTTTATTATACCGATATCAGCTGCAGCAGCCTACCTTACGTACAGGAAGATCAGGACAGAATGGTCCGAAGCTAAGGGTGAACGTCTTGATATACCTGGTTCAGTATTGCTGGGAGGTGGTCTTGTACTTAGTATCCTGGGGTTTTCAAGGATACCGGGAATTGCAGGATTAATACTTATTGCTGCAGGACTGGTGATGATTTTGTCATTCTTTATTTACGAAAATAGAGCCAGGTTCCCCCTGCTTGATATAAACCTCCTGCGTTCCAACAAGGTATTCAGCTTTTCCAACCTTGCTGCCATGATCCATTATGCAGCTACCTCCGGCATCGGGTTCTTTATGAGCCTGTACCTCCAGTACATAAAGGGACTTGATGCAAGAACGGCAGGTTTCATTATAATGACCCAGCCGGTTATCATGGCCCTCTTTTCCGTTCCTGCAGGAAAACTGTCGGATAAAAGAAATCCCGGACATATAGCTTCGGCGGGAATTGGTATGACCTCCATTGGAATATTTGCCCTCACTTTTATTCAGCAATCAACATCATTGGTATATATCATATGCATCCTCGCTTTTAACGGGCTTGGATATGCCCTTTTCAGCTCACCAAACTCAAATGCAATAATGAGCAGCGTAGAAAAAAAACACCTGGGTGTTGCCAGCGGCATGGTTGGCACCATGAGAGTGATAGGACAGACAACAAGCCTGGGTATAGCCATGATGCTTATCTCCCTTAACCTGGGTGATCAAACTATTAATCCCGAAAACTATGACCAGCTACTTAAAACAATAAGAACGGGTCTTAGTATATTTGCAATAATTTGTATTCCGGCAATATTTGCTTCACTGGCAAGAAACAAAAAACTAAACAGCAGGAAATTATGAGTAATACATTTCAGGGTAAAAGCAAAGAAGATATACAGATACTCATTTCAAGGCTCGAAGCAAACCTTAATCCGATCAATACCAGGAGGATATTAGGTCTGTTAGATTTTACCAGCCTGAATGTAACCGACAATTCATCCACCATGGAAAGCATCTGTGAAAAGGTCAATAATTATTTGTATGTTTTCCCTGACCTGCCTGTTTTTGCGGCCATCTGTGTCTACCCCCGATTTGTGCCTGTGTTAAAAAAAAACCTTGATGTACCTTCGGTGAAGATTGCTTCCGTAGCAGGAGGATTCCCTTCATCACAAACCACTACAGCCATAAAGATCGCAGAGGTAAAAGAAGCATTGGAAGAAGGTGCTGACGAAATCGATATGGTGATGCCTGTAGGTGAATTCATACAGGGTAACAGGAACTACATAAAGGATGAAATAGCTTCAATTAAAGGAATTATGGGTGATAAATATCTGAAAGTCATTATTGAAAGTGGTGTACTGTCAGATCCTGCATTAATATATGATGCTTCAATACTTGCCATGGAATGCGGGGCCGATTTTATCAAAACATCTACAGGAAAAGAAAAGGTGTCGGCATCTCTTGAGGCTGTATATGTTATGTGCAATGCCATAAAAAATTTCCATCATGCCAGCAGCAAAATGATTGGTATAAAACCGGCCGGTGGTATTGCAAGCACTGAAGACGCTGTTAGTTATTACTCACTTGTTGAAATGGTGCTGGGCAAACAATGGCTGTTACCTGAAACTTTCAGGATAGGTGCAAGCCGTCTGGCAAATATTCTTTTAAGTGAAGTCGAAGGTAGAAAGGTGGATTATTTTTGATAATGAAATGATAAGTCAAAATCCGGGTGTAGCCCTTGCCGAAGATATACTAAGATCAGAATGGGTGTTTGTACTTCTGATCTTTCCCATATTGATTTACTTATTTGTCTCACTCAAAGAAAAATATTCACTTATAAGGATAATTAAGATCGTCTTTAACAATAAATTTGCACACACTGCTTACCGTAATATAACTCCAGGTATCCAAATCTTTCAACTGATGCTGGGTATTTTAAGCCTCATCAGTATTGCAACATTCATCCTGTTCGCAGAAATGCATTTTGATATTATATTCTATAACCTGAAACCACGAATTCTATGGCTTTTTAACTTACTCCTGATATCACTTGCTGTAGGATTCAAGTATATTTTGAACTTAGCTGTCGGTTCGTTGTCCCGTACAGGAGATACATTCAGGGAATATTCTTTCAATATCTCACGCAACTATAAACTTATAGGAATAGTTCTGATGATATTGAATTTCTTTATTTCATACCTTGTAAGTGTTCCTGATAAATACATCATATTTTTCTTATTCAGAATTATACGACTGGTGTATATTTTTCTGATACGGAGGCTTTTATTATTTTATTTGATTTTGTATCTTTGCGCACTGGAAATTTTTCCTGCTCTTATATTCATAAAATATCTGAGCGGCCAGGAACATTAAAGAGGGCTAGTTGTTGTACACTTAAAATTAAAGTGTTTTGAAGATAAAAAGTATACTGGTATCGCAACCGGAACCACAGAATCCAAAATCCCCTTATTTCGAGCTTGCCAAAAATCATGGACTAAAGATAGATTTCAGGCCGTTTATAGAGGTGGTGGGCATTACTGCAAAAGAGTTCAGGCAGCAAAAGATTAATATTCTTGACCATTCTGCTGTACTTTTCACAAGTAAAACAGCTATCGATCATTTTTTCAGGATATGCGATGAACTACGTATTGCTGTGCCTGACACAATGAAATATTTTTGCATTACTGAAAATGTTGCATTTTACCTGCAGAAATATATTGTGTACAGAAAGAGAAAGATATTCTATGGAAACTCAAAGTTCCCCGATCTCTGCACAATAATATCCAAGCACAAGGATGAAAAGTATTTCGTTCCATTATCCGTACCACATAAGAACGAGATACCTGAACTGCTCGACAGTCATAAAATAAAATACACCATAGGAAACCTGTACAGGACAATAAGTGCAGACCTTTCTGACCTGGCTGATGTATATTATGACATACTCGTCTTTTATAGCCCGTCAGGTCCTAAATCTCTGCTTGAAAATTTTCCTGATTTCAAACAGAATGACACTAAAATAGCAGCTTTCGGACCTACTACTGCCGAGGCACTGAGTAAATTGGGACTGAGGCTGGATATCCATGCCCCAAACCCAAAGGCCCCATCAATGACTATGGCACTGGACCAGTTCTTACACGAACAGAAGAAGAATAAATAATAAGTACACCCTTACGAGATATACCGCAATTGCGTTGCCCGGGAAGTCCGCAACAGGATCTTTGTCATGTACAGTAATAAATTCACCTACAGCAAGAAGGAAAAGCTATGCAGCCGCAAAGTTATTTCCAGATTATTTGAGAATGGTAACTCATTCTACTCTGAACCTTTCAGACTACTCTGGTTGAAGAGTGAGGATATAAATCCCTACCCGGCACATGCAGGCGTGAGTGTAGGAAAAAGATCTTTCCCGAGGGCTGTCGATCGCAACCGCTTAAAGAGACTCATAAGGGAGGCCTGGCGCATAAATAAACATCAGCTGTACAGTCAGCTTGAAAAGCTGAATTTACAAATCTTTATTATGATAATATACGCAAGTGATAAAATGCCTGTATACAGGGAGCTTGAGGCACAGATGAGAGATCTTGTCGGAAAATTTTCATTACATATAAGCGTTATTTCAGAAAATAAGAAACCATAATAATGAAGTTTGGCAGTTATTTTGCATCATTACATCAGGACTCAGGTCTTTCATTTAATAACAGAAACATTTCAGATAAATGAATAAAAACAGAAACAGAACAATTTTAATAACATTTGCCGTACTAATTATATCTGTCTTTACAACGGCGTATATCTTCAGGAATGAATCGAAAGATTTCAAATTGCAGAAAAACCTGGATGTCTTTTACTCGCTCATCAGGGAATTAAATGCCTTCTATGTGGATGAATTAAAACCCGATGAGTTGTTTAAGGAAAGTATAGACGAGATGCTCAATGAGTTGGATCCCTATACAACGTATTATCCTGAATCAGAAAGTGATGATTTTGCATTCATGACCACGGGGAAATACGGCGGTATTGGATCCCTGATAAGAAAAAGTGGTGATTATACTGTACTTACTCAGATATATAAAGGATTTCCCGCTGATCTATCGGGCCTTAAGGCCGGTGATATATTAAAAAAGATAAACAGTGAATCTTTAAAAGGTCTGGCTGCGGATGGAGTGAGCGAAAAACTCAAGGGGGAACCAAATACCGAAATAACCCTCCTCATTGAAAGGCAGGGTGAAGAAATAGAAAAGACTTTAATACGTAAACGGATTACTATCCTGCCAGTACCATATTTCGGTATGATCGATAACGAAACAGGTTATATAAGATTTACCAATTTTACCCAGGACTGCAGTGCTGATGTCAGGAATGCCCTGTTATCACTTCTTGAAAAACATGATGCGAAAAAGATAATCCTCGATGTCAGGTCAAACCCTGGCGGGCTGCTGACTGAAGCTGTCGAGATAGTAAACTTTTTCGTTGGCCCGGGTCATGAAGTAGTAAGCACCAACGGGAGAGTGGAAAAATATGACCATACCTATAAAACCACCAGGCAGGCTATCGATGAGAATGTCCCCCTGGTTGTTTTGATAAACCGGAGTACTGCATCCGCTGCTGAGATACTCGCAGGAGCCATTCAGGACCTCGACAGGGGTGTGGTTGTCGGTCAAAGATCATATGGCAAGGGGCTGGTGCAGATAAGCCGCCCCCTTAGTTATAATGCAACACTGAAAGTAACCACTGCCAAATATTATATTCCCTCGGGAAGATGCATACAGGCTCTTGATTTCTCAAACCGTAATGAAGATGGTAGTGTCGGGCATATACCCGATTCACTGACATCCGAATTTAAAACCCTGAACGGCAGGATAGTAAGGGACGGCGGTGGTATATCTCCTGACTACATGGTTGAAGCCGATCAACTGAGCCAGTTTTCAACAGAGCTGTATGTAAGGTCGTTGATATTTGATTTTGCAACCGACTTTTACTGGGATAACCCCGAAATAGATGAACCCGGCCGTTTTAAAATAAGTGACGATACCTACCATGAATTTGAGAATTTTCTTGATGAAAGGGATTTCTCTTACGAGTCAGCAACAGAAAGTGCCCTTGAGAGACTGAATACAGTGGCAAAAAGTGAAAAATTTTATGAAAACAATGAAGCACTTTTCGAGGAGCTGAAAATGAGTTTGGACCATAACCTTCATGATGATCTTAAACTCTTCCGGGATGAAATAACCCGCCTGCTGGAAGACGAAATAATTGGAAGATATTATTATGAAGAAGGCATAATAAAAAATTCCCTGAAGCTGGATAAGCAGCTTGGCAAAGCTCTTGAAGTAATAAATGATGAAAACCTTTATGCTTCAACACTTAAAGGGACATCCGGCATGCTGTCACGAAAATAAAACATGAAGATGAAGAAACATACTCTGGTTCCTGGCCCTATAAAAAGTTCACTGATAGTCGAGTATATTAACAACCTATCTGATGATAAATCTGCCGGAGCCCATTCAATCTTCCTGGGGCAGGTACGAAATGATAAAATCAACGAGCGTACTGTTAAAGCTATAGAATATTCAGCCTATGATGAAATGGCTGAAAAAGAAGCCCTGAAAATTAAAGATATAATAATGTCTGCCTACAGTGATGTCAATGATGTTGTTATTACACATTCCACAGGTATTGTAAAGGCAGGGGAACTGTCCCTGTTTGTAATGGTAACTGCCGGTCACCGCGATCAGGCAACAAGGGCATGCAGGCATACTGTGGAGATGATTAAGGAAAACTATCCCGTCTGGAAAAAGGAATTGTTTGATGACGATTCGCATCGCTGGCAATTATAATTTTCAGGCTGAGGCTGAGGCTAAGGAAGTCGTGGATTTGCAATCCACGACTTCTTTGTTCACTGAGTTCGCAGCACTCGCTTGCTATCGCAAATTAGCTTCGCCGTATTCCGCTTCGCTCCGGTTCGCGATGCTCGGTTCATAATTACTCGCTCCCGCCAGTCACAATCACTGCCCGCTCGTGAGCTCGCCCCGGATTCCCGGGGTTCGGTTCATAATTCATAAATCATCTTTTCTTTATCCTCCGGCGAATGGAGGCAGCAGGGCTACCACATCCCCTTCTTTAAGTCTCTTGTCTTTGTTTACCAGCACCTGGTTCACCGCCACACGGAATTTATAATCTGCGAAAGAGGGATATCTGCCTGTTAAATTTTTCGTCAATTCATTAATACTATTGATTTTTTCTACCTCTATCTCCTCAAGTCCGGCCTTTTCGGCCAGTATTCCAAATAATAATACCTTTATCTTCATTGCTTATTCTTTGCTAATGTGCTTCAAGCCAATTTTTTCCAAAACCATGTTCAACAACCAGTGGAACATCAAGCGTACATGCATTTTCCATTTCCTTAACAACAAGATCCCTCACTGCTTCTTTGTATGATTCAGCAACTTCAAAAATCAGTTCGTCATGCACCTGCAGTATCATGCTTGCCTTAAGATCGGATTCCTTCAGTTTGTTATGTATACTGATCATTGCAATTTTAATAATATCCGCAGCTGCCCCCTGTATCGGCGCATTTATGGCATTTCGCTCGGCATTGCTTCTCAGGAGTGAATTACGTGATTGTATATTCCTCAGGTACCTCTTACGCCCAAAAATGGTGGTTACATATCCGTCTTTGCGTCCTTTCTCAATACTCTTTTCCATATATTTTTTTACACCTGGATATGATTCAAAATAACCATCAATAAGCTCTTTTGCCTCGGTGCGGCTTATATTCAGCCTCTGCGATAAGCCAAAGGCAGAAATACCGTATATAATACCAAAATTCGCTGTCTTGGCTTTCGCTCTCATTTCTCTCTTGACATCCTCAGGCTTAACACCAAAAATCTTTGCCGCAGTGGCTGAATGTATATCCTGGCCTCCAAGGAAGTCCTCCTTCATCCCCTTATCATTACTCAGGTGAGCCATCAGTCTAAGCTCGATCTGTGAATAATCAGCTGACAGAAACACATTTCCCTTACCGGGAATAAAAGCTTTACGTATTTCCCTGCCGCTTTCATCCCTGATAGGTATATTCTGGAGATTAGGATTATTTGAACTGAGCCGGCCTGTGGCAGCAATAGCCTGGTTATACGATGTATGTATCCTTCCCGTACGGCTGTTTATCAACGACGGTAAAGCTTCTACATATGTCGAAAGAAGTTTTCTTAATCCACGGTAATCAAGAACCTTGGCTATGACAGGATGCTTATAACCGAGGCGCTGCAATACTTCTTCATTGGTAACAAACTGATTTGTTTTTGTTTTTTTAGCCTTATCATCCAGCTTAAGCCTGACAAAAAGTATTTCGCCGAGCTGCTTCGGAGAATCAATATTAAACTCTGTGCCGGCAAGATCATATATTTCTTTTTCAAGCTCAATGATCTGTTCCCTTAATACTCCTGCATATTCCTTGAGTGCTTTTTTATTCAATATCACTCCCTTTCTTTCCATATCAGCCAGCACCGGGATAAGCGGCATCTCTATTTCTTGAGCCAGCTTATATAAACCTTCTTCCTTCAGCCTGTCATAAAACAATTGCTTTAATTGATAGGTTATATCAGCATCTTCAACAGCGTATTCAGTTAACTTATCTAAATCAACCGACCGCATGCTTTTTTGTCCTTTCCCTTTTTCTCCTATCAATGATTCAATAACTACGGGTTTATATTTCAGGTATGTTTCGGCCAGGTAGTCCATATTATGTCTCATATCCGGTTCAAGGAGATAGTGAGCGATCATGGTATCAAATAGTTCACCTTTTACCTCTATTCCGTAATTACCGATAACCTGGATATCGAATTTAAGATTCTGGCCTATCTTTCTGATGCCTTTATTTTCAAATACAGGTTTAAGGATATATAGTTTTTCTTCAGCTGATTTATTATTACTGAAATACACAAGATAACCCTTATTCTTCTCCCATGAGAATGATATAGCTATCAGTTCGGATTCGAGCGGGTTTAATGAACTTGTTTCTGTATCAAAACAAAATTCATCCAGGCTTTTCAGTTTATTTGCCAGGTCTTTTATCTCATCCTTCTTCTCCAGCCTGATATAGTCATGTTTCCTGTCATTCAGTGTTTCAAAGTCACCTGTAACACTGCCTGACATAGAATCATTTTCAAACAACGATCCCTGGAATGAGCTATTATTCATCCCTGTACTTACGTCTACAGCAGCCTGTTTTCCTGTACCGCTACCCAGTTTCTCGGCCAGACCTCTAAATTCAAGTTCAGAAAACAATTCTTTAAGCCTGCTTTTATTCATTTCCTTCCTGATCATTTCTTCCTCGCTGAGATCAAAGGGTACATTTGTTTTAATTGTTACAAGCTTTTTTGAGAACAGTATTGCTTCACTGTTATTTTCAATTATTTCTTTTTGCTTGCCTATGAGCTTTTCGCTATTATTTATCAGGTTTTCAACGCTTCCATACTCTGATATCAGCCTTTTTGCTGTTTTCGGTCCTATACCCGGAGCCCCGGGTATATTATCGGCTGTATCGCCCATAAGTGCCAGTATGTCGATAATCTGTTTCGGGTCATTAATACCATACTCCTCACATACTTCATCAGGACCCATTATTACTGCTGCGCCTCCCCTGGTTGCAGGTTTATACATCCTCACCATATTATTGACCAGCTGGGTAAAATCTTTATCGGGGGTCATCATATATGTACTGAATCCCAGATCAGAAGCCTGCCTTGACATAGTACCTATCAGGTCATCCGCCTCATAGCCTTCAACTTCATAAACAGGTATTCCATAAGCTTCAAGTATATCCTTGATATAAGGTACTGCTTTCTTAATATCTTCAGGTGTTGCATCCCTGTTTGCCTTATAGTCCTTATACATTTCATGCCTGAAAGTGGGTCCGGGAGGGTCAAATACTACGGCTATATGTGTGGGATTCTGATTTTGCAGTATCTCGTCAAGAGTAAGTATAAATCCGAAAATAGCAGAAGTATTAAAGCCTTTGGAATTTATCCTCGGATTGCGGATAAAAGCATAATACGACCTGAAGATAAGTGCATAAGCATCGAGGAGGAAAAGTTTTCTGTCTGAAGAATCTGACATAATTTTTATTTATTATCGTCTGCAAACCACTCGGCATATGATGTAGCTGTTTCATAAAGTCTCAGGCTGTGCAAGCATGTGTTATCAGGAAGAAAGGGTTTAATCCGGCTGGCAATATCTGTTACAAGGTTTTCACATGTTGGCTGATAATCGACCACCAGCACGTTTCCAAACATTTTATTCAGGGCATCGAGCTTTTCTTTTTTAACCATATTGCTTATAACGACAGCATGATCGAATACTTCCACAACGTTCTTACTGACTATTTTTTTAAGATCACCGAAATCAATAACCATACCGTTCTTTGGGTTTTGAGGATCATTGACCGGCTCGCCCGATAAAGTAACAAAGAGCTTATAAGAATGCCCATGGACGTTCCGGCAGGGGCCGTCATAGTTCCATAATGCATGTGCCGTTTCAAAGGCAAATTCCTTTGTAACTCTTATTATATTCATGATCTGAATAAATGAATTTTATACAAAAGTAACCAATAATAGTAAGATTTGTTAATGAGGTCTCTAAATCAGATAAGGTTAAGCTTATTTCTTATATATGAGCTTACCAGTAACCATAATTTGGAGGCATTGCTTACACTCATCCTGTGTGTCATAAGTGTCTCAACATCTTTTCTGCTTATTATCCTGAACAACATGTAGTAATACTGGTAAGCCAGGTACACTCCGAAGCGTGCTTCCTTCTTCAATACTCTTATCCCCTCCCTTGAGTCAAGGAAAGCCTGTCTGATATCTTTTTCAATACTCTTTTTTATCTCCAAAGTAAAGTTTTCCGGTTTAAGCTCCGGGAAGTAAACCCTTTCTCTTTCTGTTAAATCGTCATTTATATCCCTGAGGAAATTAACTTTCTGGAATGCCTCTCCCAGTTTACATGCATACTTCTTTAATTCCTCAAATTGCTCCGGTTCATCCTTATAAAATATTTGCAGGCACATTAGCCCTACCACCTCGGCAGATCCGAATATGTATTGTTTGTAAGTCCTGGTATTATGCTTTGTTGGTTCCAGGTCCATCAGCATACTGTCAAAAAAGGCCTTTATCAGGTCCTTTCCTATTCCATATTCATTTACTGCCCACTGGAATGAATGCAAGACAGGATTTGTGCCAAGTCTTCTTTCAATTGAATCATATGTTTCCTGTATATATGACTTAAGCAGTATTTCTTTTTCATGATCATGGAAAGTATCTACTATTTCATCGGCTATACGTACGAAACCATAAACCGCGTAAACGGGGTCACGGTACTTTTTACCAAGCATACTGATTCCTTTTGAAAACGAAGTACTGTATTTATTGGTAAATACCTTGCTGGTTTTAATGCAGGTCTGTAAGTACAAGTCCATATTTCTTTTGTATTCTTTCGGTTACAAGTTTTGAACTGATAACAGCCATGGGTATACCTGTGCCCGGCAGGGTTGATGATCCTGTATAAAACATGTTTTCAAATTTCTCATCCTTATTGGAGGGCCTCAGGTAACCCATTTGCATCATATTATGTCCCAGGCCCAGGCCGCTGCCCCAGGGCAGGTTAAATTTATCCCTCCATTCTACAGGAGAGATTATTGTTTTGCTTATTATTTTATCGTTTATGTTATAACCTGTCCTGCGCGAGAGGTCTGTTATAATGGCATCTGCTATTTTCTCTTTATCTGACCAGTCAGATTTATACCTGAGGTCAGGCACGGGACATAGTATATACAGGCTCTCCCTTCCTTCCGGTGCAGCCTCCACATTAAGCCTCGATACTACGTTTACATAATAATAAGCCTGTTCGAGCGAGGCCTGGTTCTTATATATCTTATCGGAGTATTCCTTGAAATTACCTCTCAGGAAATAGTTATGCATTTTCAATTCAGGCAGTTTCTGATTTATTCCCAGGTATATTGAAAATGGTGCCATTGTCCACCTTTTCCTGTCCAGTTTTTCTTCAGAATATTTACCTCGATTCAGTATCCTGCCCCTGAAAAGTGCTGCATCAGAATTTATTACATAAATATCGGATGACCATTTCTTTTTATTCTGATCCACCAGTGACTGTAATGCAGATCCATTTGATTCGATATCAATTATCTCGGTATTATAATGTATTTTAACCCCGTTTGATTCAAGCATTCTTACAAAACCTTCAATGATCTTATACATACCTCCATTCACATTATAATACCCATCATGCACAAACTCGGTAAACGAGAGCATAGTAAAAACCGAAGGCGTGTCGAATGGAGTGCCACCAAGGAAGAATGAAACCAGTGATATTATTTCACGTACTTCATCCGAGTCAAAATACCGTGAGACCTCTTTCCAGAATGTCCTGAATAATTTGGGCAGGTGTACCATCGGTACCCTGACCACTGTGGAAGCATAATCCATCAGTGAGTCAAAATTATTCTTTATAATCAGGCTTTCAGTATCATAATACAGCCTGCCTGTTGATTTAAGATAGGCTTCCATTTTCTCCCTGAATCCCGGTTCCACCTTATTAAACTCACTGGCCAGCTTCTCAATATCCTTGTATATAGTATATCTCTTCCCCGGCTCATCATACCATACTGTGTAGAGAGGGTCAAGCTCCCTGAGCTCAAAGGGCAGTTCTTTTTTAATATCATCAGCCAGCTCTGCAAATTCGTAACTCATACTGAAAAAGGTAGGTCCCGTATCAAATTTAAATCCATCTTTTTCTATGAGGTTCATCCGTCCACCAGCCATACTGTTCTTTTCCACTATCTCCACTTCATATCCTCGCCTGATAAGCCTCAGGGCTGTTGATAAACCCGCAATACCTGATCCTACCACGAGCACTTTCCTGGCTTCCATCTAATTGTTTTTTGCTATATTCGGTTCTTAAATATACTATAAAATACCCTTATTAATAACCCAAGTTACATGTCAGTCATTAATATAAAAACAAATATAATAGGTTCAGGGTTAGGAGGTCTTGCTGTTGCTATAAGACTTGCCCGACAGGGACATAAAGTCAGGGTTTTTGAAAAAAACCCGGGACCTGGTGGCAAGCTTAATTCAATAGATAACGGGAAATACAGGTTTGATACCGGCCCATCACTCCTCACCCTGCCCGAACTGGTTGATGAACTACTGTCTGATGCCCCTGAAAATATAAAATCCCTTTTTAAACCCCTGAAACTTGACAAAATATGTAAATACTACTTTCCCGACGGTTCGGTGTTGGATGCTCCCTCTGACCCGGATGAATTCAGTAAAGTATTTTCCGGGCTTACAGGTGAGCATAAAAGAAACATCGATACATACCTTAAAAAAGTATGGGAATTATATGAGCTGACTGCCCCCGTCTTTATCTTTGGTAATTTTCACAGGCGAAAGGAGTTGTTTCAACTGAAGAACCTCAAAGTCCTTTTTAACCTTTCCAGGCTTAATCCCCTTGCCACCATGCACGGGTATAACAGGCGCAGGTTCAGTCACCCGAATATCATTCAGCTTTTCGACAGGTATGCCACCTATAACGGCTCCTCTCCCTATGAAGCACCTGCAACACTGAATGTTATCGCACATCTCGAACATAATAAGGGCGCTTTCTTCCCGGAAAACGGGATGTTCAGCATAACACTTGCCCTGCATGAATATGCCCAGCACCTGGGTGTTGAGTTCATATTTAATACTTATGTCAGCAAAATAATGCTCAATGGCAAGAAAGTTACCGGACTTATTGCCGGTGGAAAGGAATACAAGTCGGATATAGTGGTAAGCGACTGCGATGTATTTCATCTCTATGAATACCTTTTACCAGGAATAAAAGCACCGTCCGGCAGCATAAAAAAGAACTTATCATCTTCAGCTGTTATATATTACTTGGGCATGAATATCGATCATCCTGATCTTGATTTACATAATATATTTTTTACAGCTGACTACAGGGAAGAGTTCAACTGCCTGTTCAAAAAAATGACCATACATGATGATCCTACGGTATATATTTTTATCAGCTCTAAAGCCGCAAAGAGAGATGCACCCGAGGGTAAGAGTAACTGGTTTGTAATGGTTAATGCTCCCTATGATAATGGACAGGACTGGGGCGAATTAATTGCACAAACTAAAAAGAACATAATTAAAAAGCTTGAATCAAGGCTTGGCTTTTCAATACAGGATAAAATTGAGCAGGAGTTCGTTATTGCTCCCCCAGGGCTGGAAAAGAATACTCTCTCAACATCGGGGGCCCTTTACGGTAACAGTTCCAATTCTGCCACTTCAGCCTTTTACCGGCATCCGAATTTCAGCAGAAAGATAAGAGGACTATACTTTACAGGTGGCAGTGTACATCCGGGTGGCGGCATCCCTTTATGCCTTGCTTCTGCAGCAATTGTTGAAAGGGAAGTGATAAGAGAATATGAAACAGTGAAATAAAATGCCAGTAAAACTAAATATTCCGGACCAGGATAAGATAAAGTCGTTCCTTATATCCTATTATATAATCGGCTTTGCCGGCTTTACTATTAACTATACATACGACCTTTTCCGGCTGCTCATATCCTTCTCAATTCTTTTATCCCTTGCACTGCTGCTGCTATACCATAAGAACTGGAGCAGGAAGTTTATAATAACCGGGATTATCATCTTTGCAGGTGGATGGTTGATAGAGTTAATAGGAACCAAAACCGGCTTCCCTTTTGGTGAATATGAATACTACACCCTGCTCCGCCCTCAAATTGCAGGAGTTCCTCTTATCCTTGGTTTGAACTGGCTATTTCTTGTTTATTGCAGCTTTATAATAACATCCTTTATACCTGTAGCTAAAACCTTGCGTGCCCTGGCAGGTGCATTACTTATGACCGGTTACGACCTACTGCTTGAACCTTTCGCAATACATACCGGCATGTGGACCTGGAAAGGAGATAAGGTGCCACTCTTAAATTATATTGCCTGGTTTGTAATATCATTTATTTTCATCAGGTTAATGTATATTAATTCAGCTGAAAAGGATAATAAGCTGGGGATATTCCTGTTTGTTTATCAAACCGGCCTCTTTGCAGCCCTGGTATTAACTTGGAAATTACTGAGCTTATGATATATGCGCGTCATACCAGGTTCCACTCTGCCTTCTTCAGGTTTTATTCCAGGTATTTGATGAGGAATAATTTCAGGTCTGTCATTTTTGTCGATGATCCCGGTCCAACTTATGAACCATTGCTTATAATAGGCAACCACTTCAGCTGGTATGATGGGTTTTTCATGAACTATTACAATAACGAGGTGCTTAAGAAGAAATTTCATGTTATGATGCTCGAGGAACAGCTGCAGGGACGTATGTTCCTGAATAAATCCGGTGCTTTCTCCATAAATCCCGGCACAAGGGATATTGTTGAATCGCTCCATTACAGTGCCAGGATACTAGCCGATCCGGGTAATATGCTCCTCATGTACCCTACAGGAGAAATACAATCAAGCTACATCAGTTCATTCAGGTTCATGAAAGGACTCGATAAAATATTATCCGGTAATAATGCTGAAATACGTTTTTATTGCTGTATGATTGACTATTTCTCTGAAAGGAGACCTTCAGCATGGATATATTTTCATATTGCTGACAGTCAGTACAGAAGTACTCCTCAGCTGGAAAAAGGATATAACGCTTTTTACCATTCCTGCATCCTCAGGCAAAATGAAAACCGTAAATGATACGCACTATCAGCATATTAGCACTGGGTTTTGCAGGCCTCCGCTTAATTGTCGCACTGACAAACTTTTTGTTCTCAATCATGAGGACAAGAAAAGAACTTGATGAAGAAGCCCTGGTATCGGTATTGATACCGGCAAGAAATGAAGAGAAGAATATTGGCAATCTGCTTGATAAACTGTATGAGCAGAATTATCAAAACCTTGAAATCATAGTCCTTGACGATAATTCAGAAGACAGAACTGCTGCAATTACCAGGGGAAAAATGAAAAGGGATGAAAGGATACATCTCATAGGTAATGATCATGTCCCGGTCGGCTGGTCGGGGAAAAACAATGCCTGCCATCTTCTGTCTCAGAATGCAAGTGGCAGTTATTTTCTTTTTCTTGATGCTGATATAAGCATTAAAGAAAATATAATATCCGAAATGGTTCAGTACATGAAGCTCAAAAACCTGGTGCTTGTCTCCATATTTCCAAGGCAATTGATGAAATCATTCGGTGAAAGGGTTACTGTACCCAACATGAACTGGATACTTCTCAGCCTGTTACCCCTGTGCATGGTACAATTAAGTAAGCGTCCTTCACTGGCCGCGGCAAACGGGCAGTTCATGCTGTTTGATGCTGAAATATACCGGAAGATAAAACCACATGAAATGGTCAAGTCCTCACTTGTTGAGGATATTGAGATGATGCGAAAAATAAAGAAGCTAAGGCCCGAAGAAAACAGGAGAAGGTCCCTGAAAAACAGGTACCGAACGGCTGTACTGACAGGCGACAGGCGAATTGAATGTAAAATGTATAATGGTTTTAGTGAAGCTGTCCACGGTTTCAGCAAGAACGCACTTCACTACTTTGGCAACAGCCTAATCTGGACATTCATATTTATTTTTCTTACCGGGCCGGTAATAATATTTACACTTCTTTATTCATTGAAATTAACCCTGGTATATCTTATTGCAGGTATCCTGATAAGGATTTTAATTTCCCTTACCAGCAAACAGAACATGATATATAATATTCTTCTTGCACCCCTTCAGCAACTTTCTTTTTATTTAATGGTTTATAAAGCAGTAAAGATTAAATTTGCGGGTTCATATACATGGAAAGGTCGCAGGGTAGAAACATGAAAAATTTTAAATCAATAGCAGGATATTTCATCATTTCCCAGGTAATTTTGTTACTGTCATTGCCAGGAGCTGAAGGTCAGAACATATCTGAATTCAGATCAATGGTTTATAACTCATATGTTAAAGGGGAAATGAGCGACTGGAAAACTGCCCTAAAAGAGATGGAGCAGATTTATGAACAGTCGGGCAGTGAGGAATTCCTTTATGAGTTGCTTATGGCACAGTATGGATATATTGGTTTCTGCCTTAAGGAGGAATATAAAAAAGAAGCTTCTCACCTTCTTGATAAGGCAAGAAATAACCTTGGAATACTCCAACGGAGAGATCCCGGCAATGCCGAATTTCTTGCCCTTGAAGGAGCTTTTCTGGGTTACGAGATGGGCCTGCATAAGCTGAAAGCTATGGTGCTGGGACCAAAAGCCAGGCAGAAGATTGATGAAGCAGTGGAAAGAGACCCCGGACTTGTAAGGACTTTGATTGAAAAAGCAAACCAGCTTTATTTCTCTCCTAAAATTGTAGGTGGTGATACTGGGGAAGCAATAGAATATTATAAAAAAGCAATCAATAAGATCGAATCAGATCCTGTGTCTTTGAAACACAACTGGATATATGTAAATACCCTGCTTGTTCTTGCCCAGGCCTATGAAAAAATGGGTAATTATACCTATGCCTGTGCTATCTATGAAAAGATAATGGAATACGACCCTGATATTAAATGGGTTAGAAACAATCTCTATTCAGGCTGTGCAGGTAAAACCTGACCGGGCCAGTAATTTCTTAACATAATATAGAATGGTATAAAACACATAATTATGCCGAAAATGACTACTTTTGCACAGTTTTTTAGTTTAGGGTAAAAAGGGAAAGGATGAAAAAATACACAAACCAGACATTTCAGTCAATAATAAAGGAATCAGCTGCTAAATATTCAGATAAGCATGCTTTTTCTTTCGTTGGTGAAAAAGGATATACTTACGGAGCTGTATTAAACAGGATAGAAGCACTTATGTCTTTCCTCGAGCAGCTGGGAATTGAAAATAAGGATAAAGTAGCCCTCATTGGCCCGAATTCACCGGAATGGGTTATCAGCTACCTGACTATTACATACATGGGAGCAACTATTATCCCGGTATTACATGATTTTTCCTGCGAGGAGGTATACAGCATACTTGAACATTCAGAGGCAAAGGCAATCATAGTGGATAAAAAGACTGATTCAGATATTGATACTTATCCCCGCGAACTGCAGAATATCATCAGCCTGGAAGACTTTTCATTGTTACGGACTGAAAACAAAAAGAGAGTGTTTTCGAAAGCAGACAGGCCGGTTCACGAATACCCCGTAAATCCTGACGACCTGGCAGCTATAATCTATACTTCAGGCACTACTGGCAATTCAAAAGGTGTTATGCTCAGTCACAGGAACATAATTTCCAATGCTTTTATGGGTATGCGTCTCAAGCATGTTTGTGAAAGCGACAGGTTTCTGTCAGTGTTGCCACTGGCACATACCTTCGAGAATACGGTTGGTATGGTAATACCTTTTATCAGCGGTGCTTCAATATATTACCTTCGTAAACCTCCAACGGCGTCTGTACTCATCCCGGCCCTGAAAAAGATAAGGCCGACAATTATGCTGTCTGTTCCACTGATCATAGAAAAAATATACTTCAGTAAAATAAAGCCTGCTTTTACAAAGAATTTACTTATCAGAACACTCTATAAACTTACGCCTTTGAGAAAGTTACTTAACCGCGCTGCAGGCAAAAAGTTAATGGAAACCTTCGGAGGTGAAATGACTTTTTTTGGTATTGGTGGTGCAAAAGTCAACCAGGAGGTAGAGCGTTTTATGTACGAAGCTAAATTCCCGTACGCAATAGGTTACGGTCTTACTGAATCATCTCCTTTGCTGGCAGGTATGGTGCATCCCCACAATAAGGTTGAATCAACCGGGCCTGCTGTAGAGGGAGTAGAGTTAATGCTGAAAAACCCCGATCCTGCCACAGGTGAAGGTGAAGTATGGGCAAGGGGCAGCAATATCATGCAGGGTTACTTCAAGAACCCTGAAAAAACAAGAGAAGTACTGACAGATGACGGCTGGCTCAAAACAGGCGACCTGGCAGTGACTGATAAGGACGGATATCTTTTCATAAAAGGCCGCCTGAAGACCGTTATAATAGGATCCAGCGGTGAGAATATTTATCCTGAAGAAATAGAATCGGTGATCAATACCTTTAAGCATGTTGTTGAATCGCTTGTTATCGAAAAAGGAGGCAAGCTGGTGGCAATGGTACACATCAACAGGGAAGAGCTTGAAGAGAAATACAGGCACCTAAAGGAAGAAATGACACGCGTTGTTGAAGAAAAAATGCAGGAGATCATTTCCGAACTAAATCACCAGGTTAACCAGAAGCTTAACAAGTTTTCCCGTATACACCGTTTCGTTCTGCAACCCGTCCCTTTCCAGAAAACACCCACACGGAAGATTAAGAGATATCTATATTATTAATCCGCTAGGCTAAGGCTGAGGCTAAGGCTAAGGAAGTTAATTGATGACTATTTACCACCTCAGGCGGTATGTGGTGGTAATAAACCCCACGGAGTGTGTTAATAATAATAACCCGGGTTTTACCCCCGGATGAAACAGCGAATACAACTCATATACACCACCGGCAGGTGGTGAATAGTAATAGCCCGGGTTACACCCCGGGTGGATACATACAATATTACAACCCACCACCCCTTGAGGGGGTGAATAGTTTTTTGCAATATACTGTACTATTGGCATTACGTTAACTTCATTATCTTAGTATCTTCATAAACCCTGTATTGTATAACGGAATATCAGCATATATGTATGTTCAGTAAAGCCATACTCAGGAAACCCGGGAAAAATATGATTAATGGCTTGAGATCCTCTGATCTGGGCCTGCCCGATTATGATCTTGCGCTGAAGCAGCATGATAGTTATGTTGAAGCTCTACGGTTATGCGGCCTGGAAACAATTTTACTGGATGCCGATGAAAGGTACCCTGACTCCGTATTTGTGGAGGATACAGCCTTGCTTACTCCTTCATGTGCTATTATTACCAGGCCCGGGGCGGAGTCAAGAAGGGGCGAAGTGGAGGAAATGAAGGAAATACTCGCGGGATATTACGATAATATCCATGAAGTTGTGGAACCAGGGACAGTCGAAGCCGGAGATATAATGATGGCTGGATCACATTTCTATATCGGTATTTCTGGAAGAACAAACCAGGAAGGGGCAGAACAGGTTATTTCATTACTTGAAAAATATGGTATGACATCTTCTGTTATAAAGCTGGAAAAAGTATTGCACCTGAAGACAGGCGTGTCATACCTGGAAAATAACAACCTGCTGGCCTGCGATGAGTTCCTGGAGAAGAAAGAATTTCAAAGCTTTAACAAACTCGCAATAAACGATTATGAAAGCTATGCGGCAAATTGCATCTGGGTGAATAACAATGTATTAATGCCAGCAGGTTATCCGAATACACGAGAAACCATCCTTGATGCCGGTTATAACATCATTGAGATTAATGTATCCGAATTCCGGAAGCTCTATGGCGGGCTGAGCTGCCTATCACTAAGATTCTAAAACCATAGAAGGGGCTGTCTCATAAGTCACTAAACCACCCCGTCCTCGACCTGACGGTCGGGACGCCCCTCCTTTAAAAAGGAGGGGAAATAGTTGATTTACAATACTATAACTTTCTCCTCCTCTTTAGAGGAGGAGTACCCTGACCGACTGACTTGTGCTGAGCTTGTCGAAGCAAAGGAGCGTCAGGGGGAGGTGGTGGACTTATGAGACACCCCCTAATGATATAAGATTTAAGAAGGTTATATTATCCCAAACCCGGAACGCGGCACCAGGACACAGAGCGTAGAATTTAAGACTAAGAGACGAAGAGACCCAGTGACTTAGAGACAAAAATGGGGTTGAAAAAGTTGAATAAAGTTGAGAAGGAGTTGAGAATGACTTTATAATAATACCGGCTATATAATTATTGGTTTCAATAACCTGAAACTTGAAACTTGAAATCCTACAGTCCCAGGAACAATATTCCTGCGCCACAAAGCATGATGGCAAAACCTGCAATGACATGCTGGTATTTCTCCAGTGAGCTGAGCTTAACAAGTGTGAAACCCTTAAGCAGAATCATTACGCTTATAAGCATTGTCCCTATGGTGGCTATCGCAAACACCAGCGCTACAAGTCCCACTGCAGCGTAATTATGTTCGGCCGCCGGGTACATAATTATAGGTATAAGAGGCTCGCACGGACCAAAAAGGAATATCAGGAAGATTATCCAAACTGTGAGTTGCCTGTTTCTGCTTTTATCTTCCAGGTGCCTGTGCACATGACTCTTCCTGCGTATCAGCCTGAATACCGCCCATGCTGTGTAGGCAACCCCGAAAGAAAAAAGCAGCCATGCAGCTATATTACCCCTGAAGCCTTCAAACAATTCCAGTTTCGACAGGCCTATACCTGCACCTATCCCTATAAAGCCTATTACTACTGAGCTCAGCACATGGGCGAGACCACTTATTATCACAATATTAATCGTTCTAACTTTGCTCCAGTCGCGTGATTTTGAAAGAGCAACAAAGGGCAGGTAATGATCAGGTCCTGCTATAGTATGTACCACACCGATGGTTAATGCTGTTAAAAGAAGAGCTGTATAATTTTCCATTTTGACCCTGTTTATTTAATCAACCCTGCTCATTGATAATTTACCATGTTGTATACCTCTAATTGCTATAAGCTTGTCCGCCAGTTCAGTAAGCTCTTTAGCCTTACCTTTTACTGCAATTATCTCAAGGCAGTTGTCATTATCAAGATGAAAGTGCTGTGATGATAATATTGATTTATGATATTCATGCTGTACGTTAGTGATAATCCCCGGTATATCGCTTTTCTGGTGATTATATACAAGGGTCACTGAACCAGCAACAATATTATTGCACTTCCACTTTTGTATTGTCAGGTTATTTGATATTAGCTGTCTTATGGCCTGCGACCTGTTTGAGAAACTGTTTTCCTTCACAAAGTCATCCAGTGCTCCCAGCAGTTCTCTTTCTATTGAAACCCCGAAACGTATTACCGACATGGTGTTACTGTTTTAGTGAAAAGTGTTACGCCAAAGATAAGTATTTCCGGCAAAAGACAAACGACGAACGACAAAAGGCTCCCTCCCACAGAGACGGAGGGCGGTGATGGCTGCCTGTTCCGCTGGCGCAGGTCTCCTGACCTGTGCCTTATGCAAGTTATTGAGTTGTTTACTCTATCTTTTCGTCAGCAAATCGAAAAGGGGTTGATTGATATAATAATTTCCCGTGCCGAGTTTCTTTTTAATCAAAATCCTGTCATCAGCCAGTTGGTTGAGATAATTGGCGGCTGTAATCCTTGATACGCTTAAATCGTGCTGAATGAATTCAATCTTGGTATAAGGGTATTTAAACAGGTTGTTTAGTAAATCCTGGCTGTAGAACTTATAATTCTCTCTCAATTTATTTTTAAAACTCATCATTAATTTCTGAATATCAAGAATCAAGTCTGTTGTTTCCCTGGAGGTTTGTTCAATTCCTTTAATCATAAAAAGCAGCCATTCTTCCCAGTTATTGTTTTCCCTTACCTCCTGGATTAACCTGTAATAATCCGGCTTATTCTTAATTATATAACTACTCAGGTAGAGGATGGGCAGGCTTTGTAACTTCTCAAGTATCAGGTATAGTATGTTTATTATTCTTCCTGTCCTGCCATTGCCGTCATAAAACGGGTGTATACTTTCAAACTGATAATGTATGACAGCCATTTTGACGATAGGATCAAAGTCGCATAAACTCTTATCATTTATGAACTTTCCCAGATTGTCCATCAGTGCTTTTATCTCTTCAGGATCCTGTGGTGGGGTATATATTACCTGTCCGCTTGCAGCGTTTGTCAGATGAGTACCGGGTAATTTCCGAAATCCAGCATTGTTTTCCTCAAGAATTTTCTGAATGTGTAAAATGACATTGTTGGTTAAAATTCCTGATTCTGAAATCATATCAAACCCCATTTTTGTAGCCGCAACATAATTCCGTACTTCCTTTGCGCCAGGTGACTTAAAAGTATTGAAATCCAGTTCTGCTTTGTACAGATCATCATTTGTGGTGATAATGTTTTCTATTGCTGAACTGTCCCTGGCTTCCTGAAGTCCAAGTGTATTTATCAGGATAGCCTGGTTGGGTATTGTGCTGGCGATACCTTTTAATTCCGCCAGGGCAGCATGAGCAGGTGATAGACTTTTCAGGACTCGTTTCGTCTCAATATCGAATTTTAACGGTAATTGATCCAGATTTGCTTTCATTATGTAAAAAAAATGCTATTTTCTTTACAAAGAAAACTCCTTTTGTATAGAAAAACAAATTTTCTTTACATACAATGCCTGAACTGATAAGAAATTATGCCATTATAATGCAAATTCATCTTAGCTAATGGGAAAAAGATGAATTATAAGATGCGAAAAGCGAAATCGCAAGCCAGATACCTTTATTGACCTTGAATTATTACGAGATGAAATTGTTGCCGTTTTGCTTGTTCCAACCGTTCGGTGATGGTGATATTGATTGCGTGTGCACTTCCGCAACCTGTGAGGGCGCGGCTTGCACCGGTGCGGGTTGCACGTGGACGTGTTCAGCGATAGACATCGAGTTCTGTGGGAACAACGTTGATGATGACGGTGATGGTTTTGTTGATTGTGATGATAGTGGCTGCCAGCTTTTGGGCAGCATCACGCAGGCTGAGGCGGAAGGCGTGTATAATTGTTTGGGCACGAGCAAGACCGGGGAGTTTGTTTATCCTCCCGGGGATTATTATTGCGGCGAGCCTGAGGCCGCGGTGGGGGTGGGGTTGTGCTGCCCGGTGGGTCAGAAGCCTGAATATAACGCGTTTTTATCAACATGGAGTTGCGTAGACTCAGATCCTTGTCAAGTTCCCTTTGGCTTTTGTGATTATGATTATACTGCGGGCACATTCGGTGAGTGGTTGGGCGACCTTGGTTGTCTGGATCCCATCGCTCCCTTGGCTTGCTGCGAGATTGTCAAATTCGGCGAATTCGATTATTATGATGATAATGGGAACATCAAGGTGTATTGAATCTCAATTACAAAGAATTATTATTCGTTCTTCGGTGCCTTGCCGCCGACATAGGTCATGTTGACGACGAGGTCATCCTCTCTCGCAAAATAAGGATTATTTCCGTTTTCGTCATGCCCTACAAGGTCACCACTACCCCCATTATAGTCAGACACCCAATCTGCTGCATGCAAAACTTCTGCTGAGAACTGTCCAAGGAAGAAAGGTATACCTTGCGAGACAAATCCAATGCCGTGGTCGTACGTGTCGTCTCTTGTGGTACTAATTTGATAATGCGTGTTTCCGGGCTGCGGTTCTGTCCTGTCATAGAAGATGTTGATGCTTCCTGCTGAGGTGTTGTAGTTCGGTGTTTCTGTGTGGTTGACGTCGAGGATGACGAGCCCTGTCGCCCTGTTCCAGAAGTCCTGGTCGAAGAGTTCCATCCTGTCCCTGATGGCTTGCATCTCTTCTGGTGTGAGGTCGTCCGCGTAGGTGCCCTGCGAGAGGTCGAGCGATCGGGTGATTCCGTTGATGTTCATCGTGCGGTCGCCGCTTTCTGAGTAGTTCCATTCCTTGCCGCCGTTGACATGTGTTCTGAATGATTCGTCGTTGTACATGCTGGTCTGGAGGAGGAGGTCGTAGTTGAGCCCGTTGTCGAGCGCTCCGATCGTTGTTGTCAGGGTGTCTGTTCTTGTCCCGTTGCTTGCAATGGGTTGTTCTCTGCTCCTGATGATGGTGTGGATGAGGTTCTCGTCGATGATGTAGCCGATGAGGGTGACGATGCCGGAGCTGTTGGTGGTGCCGCTCTTGTTCTGGCTGGTGGTGACGAGCGCGCCGGCGATGTCGGTGCCGTCATCCTGGTCGGTGACGTGGTATTGTGCGTCTCCTGTCCAGTCGTTGGCGGTGAGCACCCTGTTTTCTGTGACGGGCGTGGTGCCGACGTTGATGGTTTTTGGTCCGACGTCTTGGTGCCCGTTGCCGTTGACGTTGATGTCGTACGTCACGCTCTCGTTCTCCTCCTCGCTGCCCCATTCGAGCGTGGCGGTCTGTCCTTGCGTGGTGAGGGTGTATTCGACGTGGATGTCGTGGTCTTTCCCTGGCATGACGAGGGGCAGGTCCAGGTCCTTGTTCACGGTCACGGCTGCGTTCACTGCTTCGTGTCCTTTGTTTTCTTTGCCTGCAGTTCCTTGTATGCGCTCTCCTTCTTCCGCGTGGATCTTGATGGCTGCTTCTTCGTTACGCATGGTTTTGAAGAGCGTGTCCGTCCTTCCTTGCTCGACGAAGTAGGCGGTGGTGCCGTCTTCGATGGTTTTTCCTATGTTGCTTTTTCCTTTAATGTATAAGATATATTCTTCTTCCGGCTTCCCGGGCTCGGGTTTACAGCCTGAGTTCAGTATTATAATAAAGAATACAATCAATATTGTTAAGTTGTAACTATGTAAGAATTTGCGCGCCTTAAGAATTTGACAGGTAAGCATTGAATAATGCAATCTGCACCGTTCCAGCAATGGTTTTATATCAATAAATTCTTCAGACAGGTTCATGCTTTCAAGACTTACAAACTAAAATACCTGTGCAGTATACATCGAAATTGTATGTAATTTACTGATAAATAGATATTCAAACAAGGTTGATATGAAATAATTTGATAGAAGGCCATTTTTGACCGATCAATGGTGGTTCTTCATTGGTCGTTCGTCGTTTAAAATCCGAAACGCGAAACGCTGCACCAGGACACAGAGCGTAGAATTTAAGACTAAGAGACGAAGAGACTCAGTGACTTAGAGACAAAAATTGGGTTGAGAAAGTTGAATAAAGTTGAATAAAGTTGAGAAGAGTTGAGAATGATTTTATAATAATACCTGCTATATAATTATTGGTTTCAATAAACATGAAACATGAAACATGAAACCTGAAACTTGAACCGAGGCGAAGCCGAGCTCGCCGAAGGCAAACCCGGGACACTGAACGCTGAACGCTGAACACCGTTTTACATCATCTGCTCCAGCACCCTTATCCGGTCCTGTATGGGCGGATGTGTTGCAAAAAGGGTTGAGAACGAAGCACCTTTCTTTTTGACACCCGGGTTTTCGATAAACATCTGGGCCACATCCTTTCGTGTTACGGCTTCAATCCTCGGGTCACCTGACACCTTCCTCAGGGCTGAGGCCAGGGCATAGGGTTTATGTGTCAGTTCAGCTGACCCGGCATCAGCCAGGTATTCCCTTTTTCTGGAAAGGGCAAACCTGAATAATGTTGTCAGTAACCAGCCGATAGCTGCCAGTATTATTATCAATATTATTGCAGCCCCGCCCTTGCTATCCCTCCTTCTTCCCACACCGCCATACATTGTTCCGCGTAATAAAGCCTGTGTGGCAAATGCAAAAATACCTACAAAGATCACGGATATAATCAACAGACGCACATCCCGGTTGCGTATATGTGTTAATTCATGGGCTATTACCGATTCAAGTTCATCATCATCCAGTTTATCTATTATACCCCGCGATAATGATATGGTGTATGTCTTCTCATTGATGCCGCTGGCAAAAGCATTAAGACTGTCATCCTCAATAACATTAATAGCAGGCATTCTCTTCATGCCTGCTGCTATGGAGAGGTTCTCCACTATATTATATACCCTTTTGTTTTCTTTTCTCTGAAGGGGGCGCGAACCGGTAGCCCTGTTTATCATTGAGCTGTGTGAGGACCAGGCAATGGTAAACCACAGCATAACACCCGCAGCTACCCATGGTATGGTCCTGAGAAATCCACTTACCGGATCTATCTCTGCTTCAGACTGGTATACACTGTATATCAGCCAGAAGACCATTACAAGCGCAAATATTACAAGGGGAAAAAGGATAAGAAGTAATACCGACCGGATATTATTCTTCCATATCTGCGACTGTAAACCTACGTATTTCATGGTATATACTATTCAAAGCTCGCTTTAGGTGGTTCTTCCATTTCCTCGCGACGTTCACCCAGGTCAAACATGGGTTCTTTGCGGAAACCAAACATACCTGCTATTATATTGGACGGGAATACCTGCACTGCTACGTTCAGCTCTTTGGTGGCCGAATTAAAGAACCGGCGTACAGCAGCAAGCTTATTTTCAACATCAGATATCTCTTCCTGCAACTGCATAAAGTTCTGGTTTGCCTTAAGATCCGGGTATGCCTCTACAGCAACCTGTATCCCGCCAAGGGCAGCTGACAAACGCGATTCAGCTTCAATCTTTTCATTTATGCTTCCTGCCTTCATGGCATTCGCCCGCGCATTTGTAACTTCAGTAAGCAATTCTCTTTCATGCTTCATATAACCTTTAACCGCATCAATCAGTTGTGGTATCAGGTCATGACGCTGCCTGAGCTGAACATCTATGTCAGCAAAAGCATTTTCCCTGTTATTCCTTAGCCTCACCAACCTGTTATAAGCTGATATGACAATAAGAGCCAGAATAACTACTATGGCTATTACAATAATTAAACCTGTCATTTTCTAAATTAATTAGTGAAAAACAAATATATGAAATGTTTCAATAAATGGTATAAAGTAATAATGGAATAATGCATTATTGGAACATGTCATTCCTGACCTGATCAGGAATCTCTTTGAATGAAAAATTCTGAAGATCGAATTTTACTTCTTAAATCATAATTCGTTATTCAGTATTCTTCAATCAGAAGGACATCACCTTATACCCTTTTTTCAGGTAATCCGACAAAGGTGCACCCATTCCCTTTACATCAATACCAAGCTTTCTAAGATCTTCTTCAACATTATACATTCGCGCACAGGCTATGCATGCTTCAAGGATAATTCCTGCATCTTTCATTTTCCTGATTTCTGCCTGCAGGTCTGTATTTTCAGTGAGCAGCTTTGCAGAAGGACCCCAGACAATAAATATCACCTCGTCAAACCATCCGGCGCGTTTGGCATTATACACATACATATAGACCATCTTCTCAGCCACTTCAATATCACCGCTGGTCCAAACAACAACGAGTGTGTCTGTATTAATAGCTGCTTGATCCTGTCCTTTCAAATCATCTCCTGCCGGACCTGCCATCAGCACCATCATAAAAAGAAACACCAATCTATTCATAGTCAATAAATTTAATGTAGAGGCGCAATATCTTGCGTCTCTACATTGTATTTGTTATGTTTTCTATCTCATCCGATTCGTATATAACCTTGCTGTTTACATTGTTTATTTCCCTTACCATGGCCAATGCCACATCACTTGCCCTTATGCCCCTGTACTTACGCTTTTTACCACTTAGAAGAAATCCTAAGCCTCTGACCAGCGCTTTCCCGACTGACTCTAACAACCTGATTTGATGTCTCTTACCCAGCAATATTGAGGGCCGCAAAATGATCTTCCTGCTGAAGTCAAGGGATTGAATATCATTCTCCATCTGGCCTTTTATCCTGTAGTAGTAATTACGAGATTCCGGGTCTGCTCCTATGCTTGACACCACGGCTATATTTTTCACACCATTCTGCAGGGCTGCCTTTGCTATTTTAACGGGCAGGTAACGATCAATTGCTTCCATTCTCTCTATTGAACCTGCTTTGCGCCTTGTAGTGCCAATGCAAATGAACAGGTCGTCGCCCTTAATAAAGTCATTGTAATCCTCAACCTTTTCAACCTCAACAATCTTTTCAATCACCTTTATATGCTCAATATGCAGTTCACGACGGGTAAATACCTTTACCGCCCTGTATCTTATATCCTTTATAAGATGATATAATAGTTCAGAACCAACAAGTCCTGTAGCACCAAATACTATCGCTGTTTTATTCATTTTTCTTTTATAAACACCCGGTAATCAGTTCTAGTTCATAATAACTCATAACTTTATTCCCCTGCCCCTTTAATGGCAGAAAGCAGGTACACCCCCCCTTTGAGTACAATTTCCCTGCCTTCCAGATCCTGGTGATTAATTATTTCAACTCTCTCATTATCTGTGATTCCCGTTTCTATTTTTACAGGTCTGTAACTATTGCCGTCTTTTATAAAAACTATTTCCCCCTGGTCAGAATAAACAACTGATTCAACCGGCAATGTCATAACATCTTTATCCTCAACATGAATATCAGCCCTTATCATCATTCCATGTCTGAGGTTCTCATAATCTTCATCCGGTTTTGCATACACCATAAAGGTACGGCTTATCTGGTCGATCTTTTGCCCTGAGTATATTACTTTTCCAAAATGTTCCTTAACCATGCTTCGCGGATCAGGACATAAAAAGCTTACTACCTGTCCCTGCATGATCCTGGCAATATCCTTTTCAAAAACCCTCAGTACGATCAGGAATTCTTTACGGTTCACTAACTCTGTTATTACTTCCGCAGGCTGAACAAACTGGCCTATAGCAATATTAATGCCTTCTATATATCCGTTTATAGGAGCTTTTACTGAAAAGACAGAAACAAGATTACCAATGCTTAATTCATCTGTATTGCATCCGAGTATTTTAAGGTTTTCCTCAAGTGATGCAAGACTTACCTGTGATTGTTCCCATTCACTCTTAACCCTCTGGTATTCCTTAAGTGCATTAATATTCTTCTCATTTAGTTCTGTCTGTCTCTGGTAATTCTGCTCGAGGTAATCAAGCCTGCTCTTTTCAGTCAGGTATTCCTTTTGCATCATAAGGAATTCAGGGTTTTCGAGTAGTGCAATATTTTCTCCTTTTGTAACATATTTGCCATCAAATACAAATATTTCTTTAACATATCCACTCATCAGGGAAGAAATTTTTGCCCTGTTTGAAGGAGGTGTTTCAATATTCCCGTTACATGATATTTTACTTGTGAGTGTTGTCTCCCTCATGTAACCGGTTTCTATGCCAGCACTTTCCATTTGTTTATCATCAAGGGTTATAACAGAAGGTGTTTCACCAACCGGCTCACTTTGTTCCTCTCTGTTACAGGATGATATAACAGTAACCAGGGAGATGATCATCAAAATATAAATGTATTTCATATCACTTATTTTTTCAGGTATTCAAGTTCAAAAGCGTTTATATTATAGGTTTTTATAAGACCAAGGTATTCTTCTCTTATTGAAGTTGCATTTCCCAGGTTTCTGGTAAGTTCTATGTAGTTTATGTCTCCTGAATTATAGAGTTCGATTACTGCAATTTCAATGCTATCGGCCACAGGAACAAGGTTGTCCCTGTAGAAAGCCAGTTTTTCGTTTATCATTTCCATTTCCCCGGTAACATTCCGTATTTGTTTTTGCCGTTGTGCTTCCTGTTCAGCAACATTAAATTCATTCTTTTTATACTCTATTTTACTGCTTGCAATCTTTTTCTGCTGCGGCATGAACCAGAGAGGCAGGGACACCCCTGCTTCCACTCCCTGGTAACCAGTCAGTCCATCTATTTTCTGATTAAAATATCCAAAATAGAAATCGGGCATAAGGACTGATTTTTCCACACCTATCTGTGCCCTGCTCTGCTCAAGTGATTTTTCCCATAATGAGCGATGCAGAGTATCTGTTCCGTTATTTTCTTCAATGATTAATACAGGTTCAAGCTGCTTCTTAACAGGAATGAGTCTTTCATCTGAATAAGTAAGGGTCTGCAGGTTATTTAATACTGACTCCATCCTGTAATTGACATCCTTATATCTTATTATCATATTGCCGGCTTCTGTTTGCAGTGCCAGCATTTCCAGTGAGCTTGTTTCACCCAGCCGTCGCTTCTCAGCAGCTACCCCGATCAGTTTATTATAGTTACTTACCGTTTGCATTATTGTGTCAGCCAGATTCTCAAGATACCTGTACTGAACAAATGCCTGTCGCAATTCTTTTTTCAGGTATTCCCTGTAGAGGCTTATGTTTAACTGTTCTTTTTCTGCTTCTTTGCCATACATTTTAGCCTTTGACATACTCTCCGGCAGGTTTGCAAGGTTTTGGCCCACAGATAAGCGGTAGTCTTTAATATCAGAATTTATCTGTCCATATTCATAGGAAACATCTGTTGTTCCAAGGTCAATTTTTACCCCGGACAGTTTTTGTGCCTGTTGCAGGCTGAGTTCTCTCTGCCTGAGCGAAGGATTATTCTGCAACATTATTTCTTCCGCTTCCTCAAGAGTAACCATCCTTTTCTTAACATCCTGTGCCAAGAGAGGCTGGATAATCAGCAACAGTAATATTATTAACGCTGACTTATTTATTTTTACTGGTTTACTGAACCATTTTTCACTGTAATAATAAACAAGCGGCAGCAATACCATTGTAAGGAAAGTGGAAGTAATGATACCTCCTATCACAACCGTGGCCAGCGGTCTTTGTACTTCAGCACCCGCCGTTGTACTTACAGCCATTGGCAGGAATCCCAGGGCTGCAACGGCTGAAGTAATTGCCACCGGACGCAGCCTGTTTCTTGTTGCAGTAATTATGCGCCTGTGCAAATTAGTCATTCCTTTTTCTTTAAGTTCATTTAAATGATTAATAAGGACTATACCATCCAGAACGGCCACACCAAAAAGTGCTATAAATCCCACTCCTGCTGAAATGCTGAATGGCAATCCCCTGATCCATAGGGCAAACACGCCCCCAATTATGGAGAGGGGGATTATACTGAATATAAGTGCAGCCTGCTTAAGGGATTTAAAGGCAAAGTACAGCAGTATAAATATCAGTAATAATGCAACCGGTACTATAAGTTTCAGTCTTTTGAAAGCTGATTGCAGGTTTTCAAACTTTCCACCGTATGTATAGTAATATCCAGGGGGAAGGCTGGTGTTTTCAGTCAGTATTTCCTGTACGTCATCCACTACAGACTGGACATCCCTGTTCCTGACGTTCATACCTATAGTGATCCTGCGGTGGGTATTGTCACGTGATATCTGCACCGGATTATCCACATATTGTATTTCTGCCACCTCCTTTAAGGGTACCTGTTTGCCTGATGGCGTTCTTATATATAGCTGATCAAAATCTGCTATATAGTCCCTGTAATCTTTACCAAGTCTCACAACAAGGTCGAATTTTCTCTCACCTTCAAAAATATATCCTGCCTGCTCTCCTGCCATGGCAGTTCTTACCATGCTGTTAAGGTCTGCAATATTAAGCCCGTAGCTGGCCACCTTATACCTGTCATATTCAATAACTATCTGTGGCAATCCCTCAATTCTTTCAACCCGCACATCTTCCGCTCCTTCAATGGTTTCTATATATCTTGATGCATCATTAGCCCTGTCAAACAATACCTCAAGGTCTTCACCGTAAATTTTCACAACAACGTCAGACTTTGCACCTGTCAGTAATTCATTAAATCGCAATTGTATCGGCTGAGTAAATTCAAAAGCTACTCCGGGTATTACGGACAGGCTGGCCTTCATTTTTTCAATAAGCTCTGTACGTGTATTAGCCGATGTCCATTCCTTTTTGTTTTTTAAAGTGATCATTATATCAGCATCTTCAATGGCCATTGGGTCTGTTGGCACTTCCGCTGTTCCTATTTTTGAAATCACATTTTTCACCTCCGGGAAACTGTCCAGTAATATTTTTTCTGCCCTTGTGCTTGATTTTATGCTTTCCTCAAGAGAACAACCCGGTGGATTTGTCATCTGCATTGCCAGGTCACCTTCATCCAGATCGGGCAAAAATTCAGCTCCAAGCCTGTTATAAAAAATGAATGCTGATACCAGTAAGCCCAGAGCTATGAGTATTATCAATGGTTTTTGCCTCAGGGAAAACCTGAAAACAGGCCTGTAAGTTCTGTGTAAAAGACCCATTACCCTGTCGGCAATTGTAGTTCTGTCGCTTGTTCTTTTCCTCAGGAACAGTGACGATACCATGGGGATGTAGGTAAAAGATAATATCAATGAACCAATAATGGCAAAACTTACCGTTGTGGCCATCGGTTTGAACATTTTTCCTTCTATCCCGACCAGGGTAAGCAACGGAAAGTACACTATCAGTATGATCAGGGCGCCAAAAGCTGCTGAATTTTTAATTTTCAGGCTTGCTCCCAGTACCAGTTCGTCAAGATGCTTTTTCCCCTGTATTGCTTTCTGTTTTTCCATCTGATGAATTATCCCTTCCACAATAATAACTGTGGCATCCACTATCAGACCAAAGTCAATAGCACCCAGTGACATGACAGTGGCGGTTACACCAAAAGCATTCATCATGGAAAAGGCAAAAAGCATGGCAAGGGGAATAACGGAAGCTACAATAAGACCGGCCCTCCAGTCGCCAAGCATCAGTAAAAGGATAAAAATCACTATCAGACCTCCTTCAACAAGGTTTTTGGAAACAGTATGAATTACTTTTTTGACCAGCACTGACCTGTCAAGATATGGCTCTATTGATACCCCTTCAGGCAGGTTATTATTAACCTGTTCAATCCTTTCCTTAATTTCCTTAATAATAGATGAAGCATTGCCTCCTTTCAACATCAGGGTAATACCTCCCACTGCTTCCCCCTTGCCATCTTTTGTCATGGCACCAAAGCGTGGTGCCCAGCTTATTCCTACAGAGCCTATGTCTTTAATAAGAACGGGGTTGCCTCCTCTCGTATCTACCACAACGTTCTCAATATCCCTTATGTCTTTAAGTAATCCGTCAGCCCTGATATAATAAACATATGGCCCTTTGTCAATATAACCGCCACCTGTATTTTGATTATTTGACTCCAGGGCCTGGTTAACATCCAGCAATGAGAGGTTAAAGGCCCTCAGCAGGTTAGGATCAACCGCTACTTCGTATTGTTTTACAAATCCTCCAAAACTGCTTATCTCAACAATCCCGGGAATACCGTTTAACTGCCTTTTTACAATCCAGTCATGTATAGTCCTGAGATCCATTGCAGAATACATTTCTTCATATCCCTCTTCCACTTCAAGGGTATACTGGTATATCTCCCCAAGACCCGTGGTAATAGGCATCAGCTCCGGCTCACCGTACATTTCCGGAATATCTGACTTAGCCAGGGCAAGCTGCTGTCCTACGAGTTGCCTTGCATCGAGTATTGGCACCTTCTCCTCAAAAACAACTGTTACAACAGATAATCCGTACCTTGATACCGACCTTAACTCAACCACCCTGGGAACATTTGCCATAGTCATCTCTATAGGATATGTTATGAATTGTTCTACCTCCTGTGCTGCCAGGTTTGGACTTACTGTTACTATCTGTACCTGGTTATTGGTTATATCAGGAACAGCATCAATGGTAATATTCCTTAAGGAAAAAATGCCCCAGGCAATAAGTCCCGCCGTAAGCAATGCTATAACCAGTTTGTTCCTTATACTGAATTCTATTATCCTTGTTAACATAGGCAGAGGTTTGGAGTATTTTTCTAAATATTATCTTCCAGGACAATTTGGATGCAAAAGTATAAAATATGTTCATTTGCAATTGCTATCCGTGGAATTTTGCAATAGGTACAATTTATTTGATACGTTTGAACAGTTTGATTGTTTAATTTACCATTAACCTTTTCAAACATTCAAAAGCTCAACCGAACCCCGATTTATCTTGGTGAGCTCGACGAACCCCAAGTCCTCGGGGTGAGTCAAACCTTATTCTTGTTAATATGTTAAAATTGGAGATAATGAGCATTATTTACCGCTGAAGCTTACATCATTAAAAAGCAATGACGGCGTTCTCCATGCTGTATCTTCGTATACATCATTACCTACCTCTGCGAGGTTTTTATATAGCTGCAGCAAATTGCCGGTAATATTCATTTCGGAAACAGGTTTAATAATTGTCCCCTTTTCAATGAGGAAACCTTCAATACCATAGGAAAAATCACCCGTGGAGCCATTTGAATTACCACCGTTGAATCCTGTCACCAGTATTCCTTTATCAAGGGAAGCGATCATCTCCTCAAGGTTCTCGTCGCCTGTTTCAAAAACCAGGTTTGTTGTGCTTCCGCTGGTCGGATCCATACTAAGCTTTTTGCCGTAATAAGTATCGATATAATAGGATTTCAGAATCCCTTTCTCAAAAATCGTCCGTTTTTTCAAGGCCAGTCCTTCATTATCAAAATGCCTTGAGCCTCTTCCGGAAACTATAAAGGGATCATCGATAAGTGTAAATTTATCCGAGCCCACCTTCTTATCAAGCATATCTATAAGGAATGAATTTTTCTGTTGTATGGCGGAACCGTTAAGTGCCTGAATCAGTGGGCCCAGGCTCTGACTGGCAAGCCTGTTCTCGATTATCATTGACATATTTGCAGACTCAATCTTAGCCTGTCCAAGCTTTTTCAGCGCCTTATCAAGGGCTTTTTCCCCTATTCCCTGGCTCTTCAGTTTATCATAGAAAAGTGCACTCTCATGCCAGTAATCACTTGGCCGGGCATCTCCTTGTTTAACGGAAACAGAAGCGCTTACACTGTAATAAGTATTTGCCGTGTCTCCCTCAAAACCATTACTCGTTACCATTACTGATCCAATCATACCATCATCATACGAAGCTGTAACAGATACTATACGCTCATCTTTGCCAAGCACTTCCTTTTCAACCGCAAAGGCTGAATCGATCTTTTCCTGTGGGTCAACCGACTTGAAATTGTCATCAAAGGTTTTGAGATCGGGGCCTCTGCCCTTATAATAAAGATCCGGGTCAGGCAGGCTCCTGTATTCATCCTCGGCAAGATACTTTGTTCCCTCTATAGCTTCGTCAATAAACCTTGCCAGCTCTTTCCTGTTATCAAGCCTGTTGGTTGAATGAATAGAATATTTCTTATCAACATACAAAAATATTGTTAGTCCGTTCTCAATTGACTGTTCAAGGTTCTCGATCTTTTCTTCCCTGACGGATATACTGTTGCTCTGGCTGTCGTTAATAACTGCTTTGGCCTGCTGGGCACCGCTTTCCAGTGCATGATCAACAGCCCACCTGGCTAATATATATTTTTCTTCTCTAGTCATGATTTTTTGTTTTCCTGTTTTTAAAATTCATATTCATGTTATTCCTGCATCTTAAGCATTTATTCCTCCAACGGTCAGCTTCTTAACCAACACAGTGGGTAATCCCATTGTTACAGGTACTGATTGCCCCCCTTTGCCACACGTCCAGGTACCATTATCAGTTTTATAATCGTCTGCGGCCATAATAATATCAGCAAGCGCCTGTGGCCCGTTACCAATGATATTAATGTCCTTGATTGGTTGTGTCAGTTTACCTTTCTCCACAAGGTATCCTGATTTTACAAAGAAGGTGAAATCTCCGGCTCCAATCTTCACCTGTCCGTTACTGAAATTATCAACATAAACACCGTAATCCACCTCAGCTAGTATATCTTCCCTGGTATGCGGGCCCGGTTCCATATAGGTTGACCTCATCCTTGGCAGGGGTATATGCTGGAATGATTGCCTCCTTCCGTTACCTGTAGGTTCAACACCATAATGATTCGAACTTATCCTGTCGTGTATATAGCTGTTGAGTATACCATCCTTAACAAGGTAAATCTTCCTGACATCATTACCTTCATCATCAATATTCAATGAACCGCGGTTATTCTCCAGCGTTCCGTCGTCTATGATATTTATGAAGTTTTCGGCTATTTTCTTACCCATCTTATCACTGAAAATTGATGTTCCTTTCCTGTTAAAGTCAGCTTCAAAAGCATGTCCTATAGCTTCGTGCAGGAGTATTCCCGAACCTCCCGCTCCCAGTACAACAGGCAACTCACCTGCTTTGGGTTTGGTGGCATCAAACAATATATTTGTCCGGTCAACAACTTCCCTCGCTAACTCATCTACCAGTTCGTCCGACAGCCACTCAAAACCTTTCCTGTAAGATCGTGATGAATACGAATTTTCGATTTGCTTACCCTTTTGCATAATACAAACAGCAACAAAGCTTGACATTGGCCTGTAATCATAACTCAGCCTGCCTTCAGAACTATAGAATAACACATAGCTTGTTTCATCGTTCAGGAAGGCATTCACTTTCATTACCTTATCATCCAGGCTGAAAATCCTGTCATTGATCTTCTGTACAAAAGGTACCTTATCTTTCACCGAAACATCTTCCCAGCTTGTTTTTATACTGTAATAATCGGCAGGTACTTTTTCATTAAAGACCTGGCTGTCAATTGTGCCCGGACTGTTTGCTATGCTGGCAGCCAGTTTTGCAGCATCCAGCATTGATTCCATTTCCAGTGACTCTGAATAGGCAAAACCTGACTGATCCCCGTTCAACACCCTTATGCCCACACCATAGTCAATATTCGAAGATGCACTGTTAACCTTGCCGTCCTGCAGGCCAATATTATTTGATATCTTATGTTCAAAGAAAAGGTCGGCATAATCACCTCCTTTTGACATAGCTTCCGAAATCACCCTGCTGAGTGTTCCGGTGCTGATTTCGAAATGTTCCAAGTAATCTTTCACATTTGTTGAAATTTGCAGGTTGCTGCATGATTGGACAAATGGTGGTATTATTATTGTCCCCGCAACAGCAGCACCGCTGGTTTTTAAAAAATTGCGTCTGTTAAGATTCATACTACTAAATTGTTAATTGTAAAAATAGTAAAAACGACACAAGGTAATATTTTATAGCTTAATCCGGATTAAACGATATCAATTTTTTTCTCTCCTTCCACTCCGGAAGGAATTTATCCATCAATTCATTAAATCTTTTGTTGTGTTTTCTCTCCAGTAAATGAACCATCTCGTGCACAAGAATATATTCAAGAATGCTGTCCGGGTATTTTGCAAGCTCAAGACTCAGCCATATACGTCTTTCAGACGCATTGCACGTACCCCATTTTGTTTTCATTTTTCTTATCCTGAGCTCTGATACCCCCACATTCATTTTTTTCTCCCACTTTTCAAGCAATGAAGGAAGTTTAAGCCTTATTCTGTCACGGTACCAGTTATCAAGTATCTTCTCCCTTATTGCTTTTTCATGACCTGGCTTAACAACCATTATAATCCTGTTATTTTCCTGGTATACCACGGGCGGTTTATAGCTGTACCTGATTTCAAGCAAATAGCGTTTCCCTTCATATAAATGATACTCCCCGCTTTTATACCCTTTTTGTCTTTCCTGTTCAACTTTCTTAAGCCTCTGGTGATGTTTTATTATCCAGTTGAATTTTGAGCTTATAAAGTCTGAAACGGCCCTCGCTGGCATCCTTTCCGGAGCAGATATCACAACCCTTCCTTCAGGAGGATAAATCCTGATATAAACATGTTTTATGGGTTTTCGTACTAAAACAGCAGGAATATTGCCAATTTCGATATTTTCAGGCTTTGACATTGATTGTTTCTGATAAACAAAATATGGGCGAAGATAACTGATTTAATAGTATCTTTATATTATCATTTAAATCAGCCTGCACTAATAAAATGATGAAAAAAATTGTTGACAGGATATTCATGCTATATTTTATCCTTTTCATATTTCTTATGGCATGCGACAGGCAAAATGATAAAAATAATCCTCCCAATATCCTTTTTATCATTGCTGATGACCAGACATACAGTGGAATAAACAGCAACGGTAACGATGAAGTAATTACTCCAAACCTTGACAGGTTATCCGAATCCGGAGTCACATTCACCCATGCCTATAATATGGGCGCCTGGAATGGTGCAGTTTGTGTTGCCAGTCGTGCAATGCTCAATTCCGGCCGGTTTATCTGGAGAGCAAAAGAACTGAGTGACGGATCATATTCAGGATTTAAAGAACAGGACTTTATGTGGAGCCAGCTAATGGCAAGTAAAGGATATGATACTTATATGACTGGTAAATGGCATGTTGGTGTGCCTGCAGATTCGGTTTTCATGGTCACTGGCCACGTAAGGGCAGGCATGCCGGGAACTGTTCCTGAAGCATATAACAGACCACTTTCAGAGAATGATACAACCTGGCTTCCCTGGCATAAAAAATGGGGCGGATACTGTGAGGGTGGAAAACACTGGAGCGAGGTTGTAGCCGATGAGGCAATTGGTTTTATCGATAGCTCACTGACCCGATCGAATCCTTTTTTCATGTATATAGCCTTTAATGCCCCACATGATCCAAGGCAATCACCAAAAGGGTTTATTGAAATGTATCCCCTGGAAAACATTTCACTACCTGTTTCATTCATTGAAGAATATCCTTTTAAGGATGCAATGGGTTGTCCTGCAACACTCAGGGATGAAATGCTTGCACCATTCCCCCGTACACCATATTCAGTACAAATACACATACAGGAATATTATGCTATCATAACCCATATGGATCAGCAGATAGGCCGCATAATTAAACACCTGAAAACTTCAGGTCAGGATAAAAACACTTATATCCTTTTCAGTGCCGATCATGGACTGGGATGCGGTAAACATGGCTTACTTGGCAAGCAGAACATGTATGATCACAGCATCAGGGTACCCCTGATTATCGTCGGACCCGACATACCGGAGAATGAAAAAAGGCAAATGCAGGTTTACCTGCAGGACCTGATGGCAACCACCCTTGATATTGCCGGGATAGCCAGACCTGAATATGTGGATTTCATCAGTCTCATTCCTTTAATTAAAGACAATGCAGCAGATAGTCCTTACCAGGAAATATATGGTGCATATATCGATCTTCAAAGGATGATCAGGACAGAGGAATACAAACTTATCCTCTATCCAGGGGTACCGGTTTACAGGTTATTTGATATGAAAAATGATCCGCATGAAATTAATGATCTTGCTGCCGATTCGGGTTACCATGACTTAATCAAGCAACTGGCTGTAAGGCTGAAAAAACAACAGGAATATATGGATGATACCCTTGATCTGGGAAGGTATTTTCCTGAACTTTTCTTAAATTAATAATAAGACACATGCAAATTGTTCATTTCTATTTTTGGAAAAAAATTTGCTTTTCTGAAAACATAATTTAACTTTGCATCACAAAGTACTTTTAATTATGGATAACAATTCACATTCCGAAGATCTAAGGACCATCAGAAAAATAATGGAAGAATCATCCAGATTTTTGTCACTGAATGGTCTGTCAGGAGTATTTGCCGGTATTTTTGCACTCTTTGGTTCTGCAATAGCAGCCATTGCAATTCATAAAGCACAAACGGCTGAAATTAATAAGCTGGCATTGATCCTCCTGCTGGATGCTATTGTCGTTCTGATTGCTGCCCTGGGTATCTCTATTTATCTCTCCGTCCGGAAAGCTACCCGGAATGGCCTGAAAGCCTGGACAAGCATAACAAAAAGGATGTTACTTAATCTCCTAATTCCGTTGTTTTCAGGGGCAGTTCTTATCCTTGTCTTTTACCTGAATAGTAATTATGAATATATTATACCTTCGATGCTGATATTCTATGGTCTGGCACTTGTAAGCGCCGGAAAATTTACTTTTGGAGAAATACAGTATCTTGGGATACTCGAAGTACTCATAGGTATCTTCGCTCTTTTCATTCCTGAGTATGGTCTTATTTCATGGGCTTTTGGTTTCGGAATTCTTCACATTCTTTACGGTTTGATTATGCTAAGGAAATACAGATGAAATAGCTCCCTGACCATATGAAAGATATATTAAACAATCTTAGCAAATTACTCGAGAACCGTATCAGGTTGGGTATAATGTCGGCACTTGTGGTGAATAATAGTCTGGATTTCAATTCCCTTAAGGATCTTCTTGATGTTACTGACGGAAACCTGGCCAGCCATCTAAGAGCACTTGAAAAAAATGAATTACTGGAGGTTAGGAAACAATTTATCGGAAGGAAACCGAATACAAAATATATAGTAACCAAGCATGGTAGAAATGTCTTTAATCAACACCTTGATGCGCTTGAACAGCTTATGAAAAGGAAGTAGATTTTTTTTATCATGATGCTTTGCAACTCAAAGTACTTTTAAAACAATTAATATGAAAAATGAGAGTCAAAATGACATTAAATGGTACGAAACATTAACATTTAAAATGGCTCTTCTTGGTATTATGGCCATCATGTTTCTGGTGCCCCTTGAGTTAATTAAAAAGGTAATTAACGAGCGGGCTGAAAACTCACAATCAGTGCAACAGCAAATCTCGGAAGAATGGGGAAAAGTACAGACAATCACCGGACCCATTCTGAATATCCCTGTTACCAGGATTATCTATGAGGATGATAATAAAGTCAGTCATACCACTTCAACCTGGCATATAATGCCGGAGGACCTTGAAATAAAAGGTAAAATCATTCCACAGATCAGGTATAAAGGTATCTATGAAACCGTTATATATGAATCGGATCTGAAAATGTCCGGATCATTTATAATCCCGTGGAACATAGATAATAGTGAGGTAAGGGTGAAATGGGATGAAGCATATTTTACCCTTGGGATATCTGACAACAGGGGGTTAATCAGGGACCTGTTATTAAACACTGAAGATGAGATTTATTCAGCACAGCCAGGATGCTATGATCACGACCTGTTTAGTTCGGGAGTAACATTCCCTTCGGGTCTTGCGCCGGATTTAAAAAGTTTTAAGTTTAATATTGATATTGGTTTGCGTGGCTCTTCTGGTATTTATTTCTCTCCCGTTGGAAGATCAACTTCAGTCTACATTGATTCACCCTGGGAAGCCCCCTCATTTACCGGAAACTACCTGCCACAAAACAGGACCATCGGAGAGGATGGATTTACTGCAAGCTGGAATATTACCCATCTTAACAGGAACTTTCCCCAGTCATGGTATGGAGCGATCCACAGGCCGGAAGATGAATCATTCGGTGTAAATCTTATTCTGGAAGTGGATCATTACAGGAAATCCGAGAGAAGTGCGAAATACGGACTTCTGTTCATAGCATTTACCTATCTTGTTTTGCTCTTCCTGGAACTATCCTCAGACAAAAGGATACATCTATTCCATTATTTCCTCGTATCCCTTGCCCTGGTACTCTTCTTCTCTTTACTTAATGCATTGAGCGAGCATATAGGTTTTAGTCTGGCTTATCTCATTTCATCGGTTTCAACAATTGGATTACTTACGTTATTCACAGGTTCTTTGCTGAAAAAAACAAGTTATGTGATTATTGTAAGTGGTATGTTGACTGTGCTTTATGTCTTTATTTATATCCTTCTAGCGCTCAATGAATTTGCTTATCTGGCAGGTAATATCGGATTATTTATAGCGCTGGCCGCAATAATGTGGTTATCGGCAAAGACAAATCTATTCAGGAAAAGTGGTATTTAATGCTATCAGATACAATTCCTGGTTCTACAGAGGGAGAGTCTCGCGCGGAACATTCACATCCATATGCCTGGCTCTCTGGCTACTTATTATCAGAAATGAGATATTCAATTTCTTCTATTTCAAGCTGGGTCGGAGGATTGAAATCATCTGAAGAAATGTAGCCAGTAAGACTGAAGAATAATTGCCATGCTGCAGGTCTTGATCCAAGGAGCAAAAGTAAATTATTCAGGATATCTTTGCTATGTCATGGTTTTATCCTGACCTGTTTTAGTGCACATGAATATGAAATGATCTTTTGCTTTTAAATGAATATTCTGCAAAATTTTTGTCCCCTGTGATAACTATTTGTAAGTACTAATATTTAAACTGTACTCAGCCATTTATTTAAGTATTATTAACAAAATAGTTATCCGGCTTCATATAAATTTACATCCACAAATTTATCAATCCAAGAATGTACAAAAAACTTATATCCAGTTTTATTTCACTCATAATAGGCTTTGTAACTTATGCTGGTACTGACTTAAGCAAACAGGATACAGTAAAATATGATTTTAACATATGCGAAACCACAATAACCATTGTTCATCAAGCTATATTAAATGGTAAATTAACATGTGAGGCTCTCGTTGAAAAATATATTGAAAGAATAGAAAAATATGATAAGGAGATCAATGCGATTATAATTATAAATCCTGAAGCGCTTAAAACAGCCCGGTTACTGGATGAAGAATTCAGGCAAACAGGAAAGCTCCGGCAATTGCACGGTATTCCCTTTATCATTAAAGATAATTTCAATACTGCAGGATTACAGACAACAGGAGGTTCTATTCTTCTTAAAGGATTCGAACCTGCTGAAGATGCTTTTGTTATAAAGAAAATTATTGCTGCCGGAGGAATAATACTCGCAAAATCCAACATGTCAGAATGGGCAATAGACGCAATACAGACAACCAGTTCAATATCAGGAGAAACAAGAAATCCATACAACATGGATTATGTTACCGGTGGTTCGACAGGTGGTACTGCAGTTGCATTAGCCGCTAATTTGGGCCTGGCTGGTATGGGAACGGATACAGGAAGTTCAATAAACGGACCCGCTTCCCATGCATCTATTGTGGGACTGAGACCATCATTGGGTCTTGTCAGCCGTTCAGGCATTATTCCCCTTTACAGTTCCCATGATACACCCGGTCCCATGGCCCGTACAGTTGAAGATGTGGCAATAATTATGGATGTGATTGCCGGTGAGGACAAAAAGGATCCTGTTACACATCATTCAAAAGACAGAATACCTGAATCCTATATACCTTCGACCGACAGCATCAGACTTGATAACATCAGGATAGGAGTCCTTGATGTACTTATCAACAGATTAAAGGATCCCGGAATTCGTAATTTATTCCAGGAAGCATTGAAAGATATGGAAGATATGGGTGCTGAAATCGTATATATCAATATACCTGAATTGGATAAACTCAGGAATGACCTGTGGTGCAAGAATTTTCAATCTTCGCTTAACAGGTACCTGAGAAACCAGCATGAAAAAGCTCCCTTTACTAACTATACCGAACTGGTTGAGTCAGGTAATTTCCTTGATTCTAACAGGGAATTCCTCGAACAGCACCTTGTGTATAACGAGGATACAGCAGTAATGATAAATACTTGTCCTGATGTGTTCAACAGCCATCGCCGCTCAGAGTTCAGAAGGGCAATAGAAAAAGTTATGGATAAAAACCAGATTGATCTGCTCGCATATCCTACCTGGTTGATATCTCCTGCTCGTGTTGGCAGGACTAATGTGTTCTCAGGTGCTAACAGTCCGGTCATAGCTCCTCTCTCAGGACAGCCTTCCATGACAGTACCAATGGGATTCAGTAACAATAACCTGCCTGCAGGTATCCAGTTCCTTGGAAGGATATTTGATGAAGCACTAATGTTGAAAGTGGCTTATATCTACGAACAGGGAACACTGCACCGTAAAACACCTGACTTATTCCCATGCAGATAATAACCATTTAATAATACTGTTCCCTCTGTTATATTCTTCAAGGCTGAAGCCTGGCTATCATTGTATGAAAATTCTTTCAATTTCTTCAAATTCAAGTTCAGCATCGGGATCAAAATCATCGGAGTTCATATATTTTTTCAGACTATAAAGAAGTTGTCTTGCTTCCGGCCTTTGTTCAATATTTGTAAGGAGGTCAATTCCTGAAAAGAGAAGTTTTCCGTTACCCACCCTAACTTCAAAGATCAATGAAAGATCCCTGTTCTCGAACCAGTCGTCGATAATTCTGACTACAGGTTCAATCTTTTGAGTGAGCAGCCCGGTATTAATGGCATTTGAGAAAATCATTGCATCCCACCATTGCCAGTTGGAATGATATTCCGTTGGGAACTCACTCAGAGCAGGATGCTTTGGTTCACATAAAATGCCCAGTGTATGGGGCTTTTGACCGTTTGTCCATGCAGTGTTCCAGAATATGCTTGAAAATCCCAGGCCAATATCTCCACCATATTCAGATGTAATACTTCCCTTTTGGGGGCAAAGTAGAACCTTCCCCCCATTTTCAAGTACCTTTCGAACTTCATTATCCGGGTACCTGCCAATATATATATCCTTATCTTCTTCATCAAACGGCAATATTTCAGGGTAAATCCATATATCCCACCTATTTTCAAATTCATTAACTCTGACAGATATCGTCAATTTGCATGGAGGGCTTATCTTCCCGGAGGATTTCAATATGGGAATACTTATATTAAGTGACCCAAGTTTCTGACAGTTATCAATATCAATAATATTTTTAATAAAACTTCCTCCCTCAATAGAATCAGATTCACAGTCAGACAGTTTCCAGGTAATTTCCGGGTACTGAATATTATCTTTCCCGAAATGAGATATTTCCAGGTCTGCTTTTATAGTATCACTATCTATAAAAATTCGTTTCCCAATTCTGCATAAGGGCACTGTCTGATTACAAAAATTACTGAATTCTTCCGGTGATATATAGCCCTTTTCTTCCCAGAATGCATTCAGTATACCTACGAGGGCAGTCCCCTGACCCGGGAAATCATGAAGATCAAGTAACTGAAAACCGGCAAAGCCCGGTGTCCTGAGTGCAGCTTCTATCTCAGCTTTATAACATAAAGCCTGAAGTTTACCGGAAGCCAGTAAATAATCGTTCGCAAGATGAATCAGACCGGCTTCAGTCAGTGTTTCCCTGAATATTTCAAAATTATTGGCTTTCAGTACACCGTTATACCTTCTAATATCATCAAAATCAGGATAAACGCACCACTGACCTATTTCATGGCTTACCACCGGAATATTGTACTTTTTAATTCTTTCTGACCAGTCATAATCCGTTCTTGGTCTTTCAGAATTAATAATGCTCTCCAATTCCTGTCCCCATGCCTGTATCCTTGGCTTTGGTATATTATGGTAATCATTTTCAGGTATTACAGGCCAACCTGCAGCTCCTGTGTATACTTTCCCGGGATCATTCTGCCTCCAGTTGTTTACAAAGTTACCAAGCCATTCTTCCTGGTTTTCACCGGCAGGCTCGTTACCATATGCCATCATACAGAATGAAGGGTGGTTCCCATAAGCATCAATTATGCGCCCGGCTTCTTTCATAAGCCATTCATCCAGAGGTTTGCCATCTCCAATTGAAGCGCCGCTGTTAGCCCATGAAGAGCATTCCACCTGCATATAAATACCGGCCCTGTCAGCTGCCTCAAATGCTGCCTCCGGAGGGCACCATGAGTGAAAACGCATATGATTAAGCCCATGCGCTTTCACTATCTCAAAAATCCTGTCCCATTCAGCATTTTCAGTGGGCGGATACCCTGTTTCCGGGAATATAGCGCATTCCAGTGTTCCCCTCAGGAAGACAGGCCTGCCATTAATCATGAACCTGGTTCCCTCCGCAATAAATTCCCTCATGCCAAAACTGGTACTATAGCTGTCTTTTCCTTCTTTTGAATCAATCCTTGTAAATAATTTATATACAGCAGGATTGAATTCATCCCATGTAAGCATGTCCTCACCCAGAAGTATTTCGATTCTGTTGCTGCTCTCACCAGGTGGAACGGTTAGATATTGCTTCAGATTTCCCGTTTCATGTATTCTTTCTCCCTCTTTGCCACTCGCACTGATATTCATTTTACAGTTTATGTCCTTGCTGGTTTTGTTATCAATAATAATCTCAACCCATACTGTTTTCGTATCAGTATCCGGATATACATGAACATTTCGTATGAATACAGCTGGTCTGGATGTCAGATAAATCTTCCCGGTAATCCCGTTCCAGTTTGTCTGGGTATGATCGGAAATACTATGGGAGTTTATCCCTGGATTTACGTTCTTTATCCTGTTATCAACACAAAGTGACAACGTATGACTTCCCGGGCTGAGATAATCAGTTAAATCATAAACATGAGGTGTTGACAGACTGTTTTCAATACCTGCCTCAATGCTGTCTATCCATAATCTTGTTTCCCAGTGACACCTTTCAAGATGAAGTAAAATTGATTTTCCTTTCCATTTTGATGGTATCTTAACCTTTTTCTGGTACCATGCTGCACCAGTATATTTCTTCACTGGCTGCAGCCAGAAAGGTATCATAATATTTCCCGTTTCCCTGTACTTTGAATATGCACTATCAGCATACCACGATTTGTCAATTATCGAGCCTGTCCATTCAGTAAGTACTGAAATATCGTTCCCCTTCCCATTCTCTGCCATTGATCCCGGTAAAACTATGGTTTCTTTACTCAGGCTGTTAAACCAGCCCGATAATATGCCCTCATCAAGGCTGTCAATCCTGAACAGCCAATCACCAGACAGATCAATTGTATTTTTTTTCTTTTCACATGAAACAACCATAATAAAGATTATCGTCAGTGTAATTACAGTTCTCATTTTATATCATTTTCAGTAAATATACTAATACTAAAGCCAATTACGTCCCGCTGCGCGGGACAAATTACGCGAACGCAGTGAGCCAGTTACGCGACCATCGGGAGCAAATTACGTCCCGCGCAGCGGGACAAATTACGCGAACGCAGTGAGCTAATTACGCGACCATCGGGAGCAAATAACATTTTTTTACTATTTTGCGCCCTCAAAACATTTATATGTCAGTAAAGACAAAATCAATATTGCTCATACTTTTTATACTGGTGGCCGACCAGGTGCTAAAGATATTCGTAAAAACCACAATGGTAATTGGAGACGAAAAGTATGTATTCGGGAACTGGTTTGTTCTGCATTTCATAGAAAACAACGGTATGGCCTTTGGAATGGAAATGGGTGGAAAGACGGGTAAACTAATCTTAAGCCTGTTCAGGATTGCTGCCTCTATTGGCATAGGGTGGTATATATTCCACCTCATAAAGCATAATGCACATCCCGGTCTTATACTGGCCGTAAGTGCAATTTTCGCGGGAGCAGTTGGTAATATTATCGACAGCGCTTTTTATGGTTTAATCTTCAGTGAAAGCTTTTATGAACCGGCGGTCTTGTTCCCTCCTGAAGGCGGCTATGCTTCATTCCTGCACGGGCGTGTGGTTGATATGCTTTACTTTCCAGTTATAGATACAACCTGGCCAGCCTGGTCGCCAATTCGTCCCGGGCAATCACTTGTTTTTTTCAGGCCTGTATTTAACCTTGCCGACAGCTCTGTAACAATAGGGGTATTCCTGATAATATTATTCCAGAAAAGGTTTTTCAAAATTACCCACTAGGGCGTTTCGCATATACTTACACAATTGATAATATTCTTCAGGTTCTCATGCTTCAGGGAATAGTATGTCTTTTTCCCTTCTCTTTTTGATATCAGTACACCTTTATCTTTTAATATGCCAAGATGATGAGAAGTAGTAGATTGCTCTATCCCCAGTTTCTCATGTATCTCTGTAACTGAAAGAGACTCTCCCTCTTCAAGAAATCCTATTATCGCTATTCTCATCGGATGCGCTATAGCTTTTAGCATGTTGGCAGCACGTTCCATCTGTTCAGGATCTAACTTGATATTTGCCATTTGTAAAATATGTGTATTTATATTGTAAATATATATAAATATGTTAATATGTTAAATATTTATAGGAATTAATTCCAATAAGGTCAATTTCTGGTTATTATGTATTTAAATACCCATGTAATAAATAATAATCAAGAATGTTATACGTGAATTTTTTATATTTGGGTATTGTTTAGAAGCTGTTATGTCCAAACTCAGTTCAATCAGAAAACCTGTAGAAGCCGAAATGCGTGAATTTGAACGCTATTTCACTAACACCCTGCGTACAAATGTTCCCCTGCTGAAAATTATATTGAATTATATTATTCGCCGTAAGGGTAAGCAAATGAGGCCTTTGCTTGTTTTTCTCGCAGCCGGTCTGAATGGCAAAATAAATGAATCGACATATGTAGCAGCCACTTTTATCGAATTACTTCATACTGCAACCATTGTTCACGATGATGTTGTCGACAATGCCCACGAACGACGTGGTGCATTATCTATTAACGCATTATGGAACTCAAAGATAGCTGTTTTAACAGGTGACTACCTGTTGGCCCAGGGACTGCTTATAAGCGTTGAGAAGAACAGCTATGATATGCTCGAAATAGTGAGTGAAGCTGTTCAGGCGATGAGTGAAGGTGAATTATTACAGCTACAGAAAGCCAGGAAACTGAATATCACCGAAGATGTCTATTTTGATATCATAAAAATGAAAACGGCAGCTCTTATTGCTGCCTGCACAGCATGTGGAACAGTATCTGTTACTGACGATCCCGATAAGATTAGAACAATGAAAGACCTTGGAGAGAACATCGGCATAGCTTTTCAGATAAGAGATGACCTGTTTGATTACCAGGATAACGGACTTACAGGTAAACCTGCAGGAAATGACATAAAAGAAAAGAAAATAACACTTCCTTTAATTCATGCACTTCAGGAAGGTACGTCCCCCGAAAGAAAAAAAATACTTAATATTATACGCCGTAAAAAGAAAACCTCTTCTGAAATCAACGAGGTAATAGATTTTGTTATCAGAAAAGGTGGAACAACATATGCTGAAAACATTATGGACAAATACAAGGATAAAGCATTTGCAATACTCGACACTTTTAAGGACAGTGATATGAAATCCTCCATGAAGGAATTTATCACGTTTACTACTTCACGAGCTAAATAAAATAAAGGCTAAGGCCCCGAATCTTCGATTCGAGGGTCCTCGAAATTCTAATTCGCCATTCTGGCGAAAGAATTTCGGGACTGAGGCTGAGGCTAAGGCTAAAAAGAGTAGACAGGCGTTTTCAATGTGCTAGCTGCCAAAGAATTAAGGATGGCAGACAGAGCTTTATGCGTAATAAAAGTTGAATAAAGTTGAGAATGAGTTTTTTCATTAGTCAAATGGTTATAAATACAATACAAACCACAATACTGTTCTTAAACCCGGAACCTGGAACTTGAAACCTGTAATTTAATCCCTTTTCCTTAGCCTCAGCCTAAAATTCATCTCTCCTTAAGTTAAAACTTACGATGAAATGCTACATATGATTGTATATCAATATACTAGGTGTAATTACCGAGTGTGCTGTAAAATTGGTCATTCAGGTAGAATTTCGGATAAAAGCGAGTATTTTTTGAGTTTTTGACTTCCCAATAAGTTTTTCAAGATCTCCGGCTGGAACAGATATTATTTTTTCCAACGATCCGAATTTCTTTATAAGAATATCCTTTGTTTTTGGTCCGATACCTTTTATGTCATCCAGTGATGACCTGGTCATACCTTTACTTCTCTTATCACGATGAAACCTAATCCCGAAACGGTGGGCTTCATTCCTCAGGTTTTGTATTATTTTCAGGCTTATTGAATTTTTATCAATATACAAAGGGACGGGGTCACCAGGGAAATAAATTTCCTCAAGTTTCTTTGCTATCCCTATTACAGGGACTTTACCCCTTATGCCAAGACTTTCAAGACTTTTAACAGCAGCATTCAGCTGCCCTTTTCCCCCATCAATAATTACCAGGTCGGGTAATGAGCTGTCTTCATCCAGCATCCTCCTGTATCGACGGAAAACAACTTCTTCCATGGATCTGAAATCATCAGCCCCTTTTACAGTTTTTATGTTGTAATGACGGTATTCATTTTTCGACGGTCTGGCATTCTTGAAAACAACACATGCTGCAACAGGATTCGAGCCCTGTATGTTTGAATTGTCAAAACATTCAATATGCACCGGGAGCGCAGGCAGGTGAAGATCGCTTTTCAGTTTTTCAAGATTTTGCCTTGTTCTGTCTTCCGGTGCTTTAATCCTTCCTTTCCTCTGGTTTAATTTATACACCCTCGCGTTTTTCTCAGACAGTTCAAGCAATTTTTTCTTATCCCCTTTTCTTGGAGCAGTATATTTAACATCCTCTATTCTTATATCAGGAATTATCCCCAGTATAATTTCAGGAGCAGTGCTTGAATGACGGTCCCTTAACTCGGTAATAGCCAGCGAAATAAGTTCATTATTACTTTCTTCAATTCGTTTCCTGAATTCAATTGTATGTGTCTGAACCACTGCTCCTCGCATGATTTTCAGGTAGTTAACATATATTTTGTCATTCTCTGTATCCATTCCGAATACATCAGCATCTCTTATATGAGGATTAACAACGGTAGACCTGCTGCGGTATTTCTGAAGTATTTCCAGCTTCTCTTTGATGACCTGTGCCTCTTCATACTTCAATTCCCCAGCATAAGTTTTCATCAGTTCTTTCAGGTGTTTTGTAACGGTATGAATATTACCTTTAAGTATTTCCTTAACATGCCTGATTGATTCATTATAATTTTCCTGTGATTGCTTACCCATGCAGGGTGCAAGGCAATTGCCAAGGTGATATTCAAGACAAACCCTGTATTTTCCTTCTGCTATCCTGTCTTCAGAAAGATTATACGAACATGTTCTCAGCGGGTATAATTGTTTTATAAGATCCAGTAATGTACGTACCATTACAACCGATGTATATGGTCCGTAATAAACCGATCCATCCCTTACCACATTCCTGGTCATAAATACCCTTGGGAAAGGTTCCACTTTTACACATATCCATGGAAAAGTTTTATCATCTTTCATCAGCACATTATACCTGGGCTGATGTCTTTTTATCAGGTTATTCTCAAGTAATAATGCTTCTGATTCTGTCTCCACTACCGTGTGCTGTATTTCAGCCACCCTGTTCATCATAACTTTTGTTTTGCCCGTTACTGATTTACCGAAGTATGATGCAACCCTTTTCTTCAGACTTTTGGCTTTCCCTACATAAATAAGCCTCCCTGTTTTATCATAAAAACGGTATACTCCAGGATTATCGGGCAGATTACGGGCAATATTTTTCAGTTGTTCCATCGTAGGCAAAAGTAAATAAAATTAGGCTGAGGCTGAGGCTAAGGAATAAGATGCTGGCGCGGATCTCCAGCTTTGTCCACCGTAGCCCTGGTGCCTGTTGCACATTAGCCTCATTACTTATGCTTTATTTTATCTTATTTGGATAATATAATTATTGGTATGGCTTTCGATTGAAATAAACAACCGAAAAAATAGTCTTTTAATGATTGCAAAATA
>Ga0307432_1000123_pt1 | contig 64619 bp, 55 predicted proteins | sample SalMarWE160150MG_FD_202158 | JGI IMG/M metagenome (GOLD analysis project Ga0307432, IMG submission 202158) | Salt marsh sediment microbial communities from the Plum Island Ecosystem LTER, Massachusetts, United States - WE1603-150 | ecosystem: Environmental > Aquatic > Marine > Intertidal zone >...
ACACTGGTTCAGCTCCAGACCTTAAGAAGCGGTTTGCGAAACATTGCAATGGTCAAGTTAAGTCAACCCCGTTAGAAAGCTCAGGTGGGGCTTTAGACCTTCACCCTCGCTGCACATTTTTTACCCCGCCCAAAGGGCGGAGCTTTCTTTCTAACGGGGTCAACAAAGGCACGCAGGCCCTTGAGACTGATATACTACGAAGCTTGTTTGGAAAAAGATGATGCGATAAAACGAGAGAAATACCTGAAAACAGGGATGGGAAAAAGGTATTTTCGTAATCGTCTTATAGGTTATTTGGGAAAACTCTAACAGGGTAAATAAGGCTTAATATGTCGCAGATGAACGGTGTTCTGCCACAGATGAAGCGTTATCTGCCATAAATGAAGCGTGAGTTGTAGCATATTAAGCGTGATATGTCGCAAATGAAGCGTTACCTGTCGCAAAGTAAATTAGCAAAAGTCTCATAACGATTGAAGAAAATGATATAGGTTGTTTATTTCAAGGATGTTAGGTGAAAAGCCGTTAAAAAGGCAACAAAATGTTTTCACCACGAAGATAAGAAGGACGCGAAAAAAGCGATAAATAAAGCCGGCGAAGGACAGCCGAGTAATACGGTGATGGTGGTTTTGTAATGCATTTAATAAAGTCTGTATAATCATTGTTAAATGGTAGAAGACAAATGAAAGTGAACTCACGGTTTTTCAAGAAAAGCGCGGGCATCAAGACAAACGCAACGCTACTGGAAAATGTTCAAGAATACGTGGATGTCACTGAGTATCTGCGCAACACGTTTGATGTTAATGACCCGTGGTACAGAGGCGTTTCCCACGCCAAGTACGAACTAATCCCCAAAGCATATAGAGATCGCCTCTGGGAGATCCACGAAGATTTCGAAGGCTGGTTATGTGTAAATTTCGAGCATAGAGCACGACTATTCATACCTAACCATCATAGTTACTCTAATTGGGACTGGTATTTCACGATGCAACATTATGGATTGCCTACAAGACTGCTGGATTGGACTCAAGGTTCGTTGATCGCACTATATTTTGCAGTGAGGAAACCCGATACTACATATATCCCTTCAGTTTATTTCATGAATCCGTATTGGTTCGATGAGGTCGTCTATGAAAAGGAGAAAGGCGAGGGCTTGATCTACAATACAGATGTCAACGCAATTTCAGATGAACATGATTCTCGGATCTCATCATATTTGGGTATACGGCAAGAATCACCACCTTTTCCTATTTGCATTGAGCCACCGGCAATCGACTCACGAATATATGCCCAGAAAGGCGTATTCACAATCCACGGAAAGCACCTTAATCCTTTCAGAATCGTAGCGAGGGACAACAAGAACGCTCAAATAGCAAAGATTAGGTTCTCCACAAACAGTGCTGCATACATCAAGCATCAGTTGGATGGTATGGGCATTACAGAAGGGACACTGTTCCCAGGTCTTGAAGGAATATCAAAAGACCTGAAATGGCAACAAGGAATTGAGTGATGTTTCTTTGAATCAGATCATTGGATGGTAGGAGAAGAAGAATGGCAGAAAGAGTAAGATGTGCGCATTGCAAAGGAAGTGGAACTTGTAGAGTCTACTCAAATGCCAGTTGTGAGGCATGCTGCAAAGCAGCTGGTCTTGACCCAAAAATCAAGGGATATGCCCCATGTAGCGTTTGCAAGGGAAGAGGAACTGTTTGTCAGAAATGTGGTCATGGAAGATGTTCATGCAATTGACGTTGGCATTACGTCTGTTACCTGTAAGTTTGTGGTACTGCAAGATATTTACATCTAACAAGCCGGATGCAGGCGACGGCAAACAGCCGCGGCTGATTTGCGACGTTCGCTGGTGAAAATGGCGATTGAGAAAGACGAAAAGACGGATATGCAATGGCTGGAAGAACAGACCCAAAACATTGTTTTTGACCTGAAAGCGTCGTTGCTTAATACAAATATAGCTTTTAGCCACTTTACATCGTGGCGTTGTAAGTTAACATTATTGCAGGCTTACATCGTGGTATTGTCGGCTTACAACGAGGCATTGCGGCTTTACATCGTGGCATTGTAAGGTTACATCGTGATGTTGCAGGCTTACATTAAGGCATTGTGAGGTTACATCTTGGCGTTGTGAGTTTGCAATGAGGTATTGCAGCTTTACATCCGACAATTGCAGGTTAAAATCAGCAATTATCTTTTGTGCCCTCGGTGAACTCTGTGCCCCTTCGGATTCTCTCCAGAGTTTCCATTACCGATAAAATTTAACCGCCTTTGGCGAAACTTTTTGCCACAGATTTCACTGATTGCTCAGATTTAAACAGTGTTAATCTGTGTGTATCTGTGGCTAATACAAATTCCTATACTCTCAAGTTGTTTCCTCTTTTGTTATCACGGCATTACCTTCCGCAATGTACCGCGGGCTTCCTTTTACCACCAAGTCGTTATTTCTCCAAGATTTTCTTTACATCTTTATGTCTTTATGGTTAATATCAACACTGTAAATAAGTGATAGTAGTCTGTCACATATCAAATGATAGGTGTCATTCCTGCGAAAGCAGGAATCCAAAGTCGATGTTGCTCTGGATTCCGCATTAAATGCGGAATGACAAAATTGTATGGAGACAAAGGAAATGTCGGAAAAGAGATTAGCCGTTGTAACCGGAGCCGCAAGAGGAATCGGCAAAGCCATTGTTTTTGAGCTGCTAAAGCAAGGCCGATTAGTCGCAGGACTCGATATCATTGAAGACCAGCTCAAAGAGCTCGAAAAGGCCGTAAAGCCGTCAGGCCACGGCGTGCCTGCCGAGCCAGGGCAGGATGGCTTCGAAATAATCACACGTTGCGTCGATATCACCGACACCGAAAAGTTTACCGAAGTCCTTGAATCTCTGGCTGCCGAACACGGCGGAATCGCAATTTTGATAAACAACGCCGGCATCACACGCGACAATCTCCTTCTGCGAATGACCGATGAGGAATTCGATAAGGTCCTTGAGGTAAACCTTCGTGCCGCCTTTGTTGCGATACGCACCGCTTCCAAATCTATGGTCAGAAACAAGTTCGGCCGAATCATCAATATCAGCTCCGTATCCGGCATAATGGGTAACGCCGGCCAAGCAAATTACTCCGCCAGCAAGGCAGGCCTCATTGGCCTTGCCAAGACTGTAGCTCGTGAATTGGCCAAGAAAAATGTCACCGCCAATTGCATCGCTCCGGGTTTTATTGATACCGAGATGAGCAGAAAGTTACCTGAGCCGGTCATTGAAGCCGCGAAGCAGTTCATTCCTTTACGTCGGCTTGGCACTGTTGAGGATGTCGCAAAGGCCGTCGCCTTTTTAGTCAGCGATGACGCCGGCTATATCACAGGCCAGGTCCTTTGCGTTGACGGCGGTATGGCTATGTAATTCGAACTGATACGCTACGCTTCGACATCCAATATCCAGCTTTTTGCGCCACACAGGCAATGTAACTGTCCCAAATTTTGTGGTTGATCCGCCAAGCGTTTGGCGGATTGAGAACACTTTGGAAGGTCAACCAGCTTTTGCAGCATATTGAACGTACCTGGGGGCTTGTCAGTAGTGACTATGCTGACCGGACGAATAATAAAACTGAGCGAATTATCGGCTTGAATTATAATATCAGGGCCAAGATTCAAGGATAAGATTGCCGCCGTTGATGTTAGACTGGCTGGGTCCTGATTATATAACCCGCGATGAACTTGACCCAAGGGGGTACGATGTATCCTGTTATCCCTAAACGTATTTTTAGGATATGTGGCGGATAACTCACTCTGTCCCAAGTTTTTCCAAAAGAGCCGGTAATTCGCTTATTTTCTGGATTACATATTGTGCTGCAGCACCAGTTTGCCGGGATGTGGAAGTGTGTATGCGGGCAGAACGAATTATCTGGATTGTTAAAAATCCAAGCCTATTTGGTGCGATAAAATCCTTTTCCTCGTTGTCAGCAATGCAGGCAATAGTTTCCGGCTTTACATTTAGTGTCTGCAATAGCTTTTCGAATCCGGCTGGTGAAGGTTTCCAATAATCTCTTCCGAGCTCTTCGGTATAAACAATACACTTAAAATATTTTCCGATTCCCAAGGCCTGTACTTTTAGTTTTTGCGCCGGCAAAAAGCCGTCCGTTAACAGAGCTAATGTATATTTATCGCTTAGTTGGCTCAGAACATCCCGGCTGTCTTGTGGCAGTGTTATTTTAGGGATGTGGTTGCGATATACATTTATTAGTTCAGCGATAAGTTTCTCGTCATAGCTGACGTCAAGCTCGTCGAGAGCCGCATTAAATGTCTTTGTGCGATTGCCCGCCGCCCCCCCACTCTTGTCTTCGACAAGAAGACGTGGGGGGAGACGCGGGGGCAGGCCGGCAGTGAATTGTTCCCATAGGCAGTCAAAAATACGCTTGGCTTCAGGTGCCTTGGATAAATCGGCTCGCCCCGTTAAAAGTCGACGTCTTATTTCTAACGGGGCAAGGAAGTCAGCAACGGATGCAAAGCCGCTCTTACAATACTCGATTTCGTCATAAAGTGTGTCGTCTAAATCAAATACAATGGTTGTTATCATAAGGTTTGCAGTATACAATAATCAATAATCAATAATCAATAATCAATTTCTGTATGGCTGAACAAAGATTACAGAAGGTTTTGGCTGCGGCGGGTGTCGATTCGCGAAGAAAATGCGAAGAGTTGATACTCTCCGGGATAGTGCGGGTAAATCGCAGGGTCGTTGATACACTGCCGACCTTTGTCGACCCAGAAAAAGATGTGATAATCGTAAATGGCAAAAAAATTCACCCTGAGAGGAAGGTATATTTTCTCCTGAATAAGCCCAAAGGTGTAATTTGCACGAGTCGTGACCCACAAGGCAGAAAAAAGGCGATAGATATGGTTCCCGCTCAGCAGCGTATCTTTTGTGTCGGCAGACTCGACGCCGATACCACCGGAATAATCATCCTTACTAACGACAGTGAATTAACTAACAAATTAACGCATCCGAGATATAGAATACCCAAGACTTACGTTGCCACGGTCAAAGGGCAAATTTCGTCTGAACAAGCAGAAAACTTAAAAAAAGGCATCTGGCTGGCTCAAGGCAAAACCGCAAGAGCATTGGTAAAGATATTAAAGCGCAGCCATAAGCAATCTCTGATTGAAATCACTATTCGCCAGGGTCTTAACCGGCAGATTCGCAGAATGTTGGCAAAAGTTGCTCTGCCTGTAAAATCACTTAAGCGAACGCGAATCGGCAAACTCACGACACGAGGCCTCAGCGTCGGAAGATTCAGAGTACTAACCAAATCCGAAATAGAATACCTGAAAAGATCTACCATCAGCTAATCTGCCGATGCGCAATAACCGATAAATGTAAAAGCGTGCCTTTAAAAAATCTTTTACCGGTAAAAGAGCAGATAGATGCATTCCAAACGCCGAAGAAATAAAAAATCAATATCGCGTACTAAAAGAGAGAGCAAACGGCATAGAATCAAAAAGCGCCCGCTAACAGAGAAAAAACCTCTTTCCACAATTTCCGCGAGTAGTCCCTTGGACTCCTCGCAGAGAGCAAAACAAAAAGACATAAAAAAGGTGACGCGTCAGCCAATAACCGGTTGGCGTCTCTGGCTGTTTCGTATTGCTGCGCTTACCATTATTCCGACTCTGCTTTTTTTGCTGCTGGAGGTGAGCCTGCATATAGTCGATTATGGCTACTCGCCGGACGCGATCGTCAAATGTAAATTGCGAGGGAAAGATAGCTACTGTGACAACGTTAAATTCGGCTGGCGGTTTTTTCCGCGGAACATTGCCCGGGAGCTTAGTGCGTTCGTCTTCCCTATAGACAAACCGGTCGGTACTTATCGAATTTTTGTGCTTGGCGCTTCCGCTGCTAAGGGTAATCCAGATGATGCATTTTGTTTTGGAAGGATTCTGCAGGTGTTGTTGAGGCAGCAGTATCCGGGAGTAAATTTTGAGGTCATTACCGCCGCAACACCAGCTATTAATTCCCATGTGGTTTTGGAAATAGCAAAAGACTGTGCTCGTCACCGGCCTGACCTTTTTATCGTATATCTCGGCAACAATGAGGTTGTCGGGCCGTATGGGCCGGGAACTGTCTTTAGCCGGTTTTCAACCAGCTTGCCTCTAATACGTTTCGGAATCGCTATTAAAGCTACGAAATTGGGGCAGTTGCTAATGAACCTATTCGAGTTAGTAAGCCCTGAAGGGGATAGGCCGGCGTACTGGCATGGGCTGGGAATGTTTCTTGAAAAGCAAATCCGGGCAGAAGATAAGCGCCTGGGTAGTGTGTACCAGCATTTTGAAAGTAATCTTAAAGATATTAGACAAACAGCTCGCGAAGGTGGTGCAAAGATAATTTTCTGTACTGTAGGCAGTAATCTTAAAGATTGTCCGCCGCTTGCTTCCCTTCATCAGCAGAGTTTGACCGAGGCAAAGGAGAAAAAATGGGACGAGATTTACCAACAAGGGGTGAAATGTGAGTTAGCCGGCGATTATGCCGGGGCGGTGGAGCACTATCTGGCCGCCACCGATATCGATGATTGTTATGCCGACCTGCAGTTTCGTATGGGCCGATGTTGTTGGGCAATGAGTGAGTATGACAAGGCCCGAGACAGATATATCCGGGCACGTGAATTAGACACGCTCAGGTTTCGTGCTGACACACGGATAAACGAGATTATTCGAGATGTAGCCGGCGACCTGCCGGGGCAAACTAACGGTGTTTACCTGGTGGATGCTGTCAAAGTTTTTGAAAGGAATAGTCCCTATGAAACTCCGGGTGAGGAACTCTTTTATGAGCACGTCCACATGAATTTCAAGGGCAATTATCTTGTGGCCAGCGCAATTTTCAAGCAGGTCGAAAAGATTCTTCCGGAGCAGATAAAACATTACAGGACAGATGAAAGGCCATCGTCCACCGAGGCGGAATGTGCGCGATATTTAGCGTATACAGATTGGGACCGATACAAGATTGTGGAGCAGCTTCTCAATGGTTATATAAAGCGAGCACCATTTACCAACCAGCTTTACCACAGTGAGCAGGTCAAGAAAATGGAGCGTGAGCTTAAGAAACTTAAAGATGGTTTGAAACCTGAATACCTTAAAAAAGCGGCTGTTCAATATCGCTTTGCAATTGAAAATAATAAAGAGGACTGGTTACTACACCAGAAATACGGAAAATTATTACTTGAAGACTTGAAAGACTACAGGGCGGCAATCGAGCAATATCGCTTACTTTTGGAATATTTAGATTACTATGTAGCACACGCCAATTTGGCTGTTCTGTTTGTAGAACTGGGCAATTTAGATGCTGCTTTCGACCACAGTCTCAGGGCGATACAAATCAAACCCACCTGTGCAGATGCACATTATAGTTTAGCATTGGTATATCAACATCAAGGCCGAATCGATAAGGCCGTTGAATATTATTCTAATGCGATTCGATTCGCGCCGGACTATTTGCCGGCATACGACAAACTGGGAGCAATACTATACAAACAAGGCAAGGTTGACAAAGCGGTCGAATTATATCGCAGGGGAGCACTGTTGATGCCGGAATCAGCATTGGTGCACCACAACCTTGGTTTCCTTTTAGGTAAACAGGGGCGCAAGCAAGAAGCGATTAAAGAACTCCGTATAGCTTTACAGATAGATCCTAACTTTACTCAGACACGTGAAACACTAAACGAGCTATTAAATAAACGTGATTAATTAAACCGAACTATTTGACCAGCTTTTTACTTTCAAGCCTTTCAACCGCTGTATTATTCTGCCAGCCCCCTGCTTTTGATGTATTGCAAATCCTGCTTATCTTATGAAAGCGTTAGAAAAGTGGATAAATAAACGGCGCTATTGCCGTACCGCCCAGCAGTATCAGCAAACCCAGAAGAAGCAGTATAATCAGCATAGGTAGCAACCACCACTTTTTGTTGTGTTTGAGGAAATACCAGAACTCTACAATTAAGCTGGTACGCTTTTGTCGGGCAAGCTTGTCAAACTCGCTCGTTCTTTTCTCTTGAGGATTTTCAGCCATCATCTTCTCCACATTTTAGAACTGCCGGAAGTAACGGTCAAGATTTTTAGGTGATTGCCGTCTCGACCAGTAGCTTTTTGCATTGGGGTCGAATCTTCGACAAAGTGGGTCGCGACCTATCAGGCGAAATAACAGTCCGAGCGGTGTCAGCAACAAAAAATAAAAGGCCGCTAACAATACAAAGCTGACTACGTATCCAATTGGAAGTGCTACTAATATTAAACCCAGATAGATTATTCTGGTTATTTTGATGTAGATAAAGCTGCTCAGAAAAATAATTATGCCCACAGCACAAATGATTGCGAGCCATTGAATCGCCAGACCCTTAATTACGTAAAGCAGTACTGAGATAAGAGCTGATGCAATCAGGGCAACTATTGCAAAATTGCGAAGCTCTTTGTGATTTGGATTCCAGTTTATTTCAACTAATGACATCTATATTCCCGTTTATACAATAACTTAATCCAACTCGAATTGTGCCTTGTATTCATCTACCTCGTGCTGCTTGGCCTGTGGTTGTTCATCCTTGTAAAGTAGCTGGTTTTCCATAACCAAAACATCCATATTGGTTGCCATAAAGCATCGGTATGCGTGTTCCGGTGAGCAAACAATGGGTTCGCCACGGATGTTGAAACTGGTATTGATAATTACCGGACAGCCGGTCTTTTTCTTAAATGCACTCATTAGGTGGTGTAGTTTCGAATGACGCTCGGCATCGACAGTCTGGATACGAGCAGAGTAATCCACATGGGTAATAGCCGGAACGACACTGCGCTTGACCTTTAATTTATCCAGCCCTTTTAGCGACTCAACAGGCGTCTGAAGCGGTAGGCGTTTGTCTTTTTGTACAGAAGCAACCAACAGCATATAAGGGCTGTCTTGTTCATCCTTCATCTGGAAATAATCGTGCACATCCTCTCGCAGCACACAGGGGGCGAAGGGGCGGAAAGACTCACGAAACTTGATTTTGCGATTCATTATCGATTGCATTTTTTCACTGCGGGCATCACCGATAATGCTGCGATTGCCCAAAGCACGTGGCCCAAACTCCATTCGTCCCTGAAACCAGCCGATTACTTTACCCTCGTCTATCATATCCGCCACTTTGTCAAATACCTCATCTGGTTCAGAAAGCACGTGATATCTGGCATTGACCGAGTCGAGGAATCGGCGGATTTGTTCATTGCTGTATTCCGGCCCTAAAAGTGACGCCTGCTGCTTATCACTGCCATCGACTTTACGCTCATTGTCGAGCAATTGATACCATACAAACAGGGCTGCTCCAATAGCTCCTCCTGCATCCCCTGCTGCGGGCTGAATCCAGATATTATCGAATGGTCCTTCGCGCAGGATACGACCGTTGCCAACGCAGTTAAGAGCAACACCTCCGGCCAACACAAGGTTCTTCATCTTCCTTTGTTTATAAACATGTTTGGCGGCTCGGAGCATAATCTCTTCTGTAACCGCCTGGATGGATGCGGCAATATTCATTTCTCGTTCAGTAAGGGGCGCCTCTGCCCTGCGAGCCGGCCCACCGAACAGCTTCTCGAATTTGGAACTTATCATCACTGTTTTATGGCAATATGGAAAATACGACAAATCCAGCCGAAACGAACCATCTTCTTTGAGGTCGATGAGTTTGTCCATTATGGCATCATAGTATTTCGGCTCACCATACGGCGCCAGACCCATCATTTTATACTCACCCGAATTGACACGAAATCCAGTGTAATATGTAAAAGCAGAATACAGAAGACCCAGTGAATGTGGAAAGTGTATCTCATTCGTCAATTCTATTTTGTTACCTCGGCCCACGCCGAAGCTACCTGTTGCCCATTCGCCGACTCCATCCATTGTTAAAAAAGCCGCTTCTTCAAAGGGCGAGGGAAAAAAGGCGCTTGCAGCGTGTGATTCGTGATGTTCGGTAAAGACGTATCGGCCTTTATATTTATGGTTAAGCGCTTTGTCTATTTCTCTTGGCAGATGCAGCTTCTGTCGAAGCCATATCGGCATACCCATCAGGAATTGCCTGAAACCCTGCGGAGCATAACCTATGTAGCTTTCGAGCAGCCGTTCAAATTTCAATAGCGGCTTCTCATAGAAAACGACGTAATCGAGCTTATCGGCGGTAAGCCCCCCTGCCTGAAGACAATACTCAACCGCATTTGACGGAAATCGGTTGTCGTGTTTTATCCTTGTAAATCGTTCTTCCTGCGCAGCGGCGATAATTTCCCCATCGCGTATAAGGGCCGCTGCACTATCATGATAAAAAGCCGATATTCCAAGAATATTCATACCAGGTATTATACGCTACAACGCCCGAAAAGCAAGTATCCTGCATATCGGTACCGGTGCTTCTTGTATTACACCAGACCTACAATCATTACGATATAAATTCAGCATTAGTGATTACAACACTTGCTGTTTCTTTACGTAATAACGTGTCGAATTCAGGTATAATTTAAGAAATTTTTAGCTTTAAAGGGTTTTTTACGGTTAAACTCGGTTTTGCACTTGCAATTATTATTCGAAATGATTATCCTACGCGATTCGTGAATCGAAATACGCTTCACGAGATACGAGAATAGGAGTAAATTTAATGTCAAGAGTATGTTTTTTTACTGGTAAGCGGACAGCGGCGGGCAGGAGCATTGCCCGGCGTGGTAAGGCCAAGTATCTTGGTGGCGTCGGCAGGAAAGTTACCGGCATCACCAAGAGAAAGTTTAAGCCCAATATTCAGAAGGTTCGAGCCGTTGTTGATGGCAGGGTTTGTAGGATTAAGGTCTCAGCAAAAGCAATTCGTATGGGACTTGTCCAAAAACCACCCAAACGCAATTATAAACCTGCTGAGAAAGCCACCGGCTAAAATTTTCTTGAGTATGAACTGTTTACGGCGAGGCGGGTTCTGCCTCGCTTTTTTGTTTAGGGCAATATCAAATGGCAGAAAAAATTGACTCAGAACAGGTAAAGAAAGTTGCAAAGCTATCTCGTTTGCAATTGTCCGAATACGAAGTCGAGGAATTTACTCACCAGCTAAGTGCGGTTCTTGACTATATGGAGAAACTCAACGAGCTTGATACCACCAATGTTGAACCGCTCGCACATTGCTTGCCAATCACAAATGTTTTTCGTGAAGATTGTGTAAAGCAGTCGCTCGGGACAGAAAAAACACTGGCAAATGCGCCACAGCGGGATGGCGATTTTTTCAAAGTGCCGAAGATACTCGATAATAGTTCGGGTGCATAATTCATAAGAAAAGAGCCACGACCGTCAGGGAGCGGTAAGGTATTTATACGATGCAAGAGCTTAGTGCCAAAGAATTGCGGGACCAAATCGCATCCGGTCAGGTGAAAAGCGTTACAGCTACTGAAACTGTTTTTGAGACAATAGAAAAATATGAATCTGTCCTCGGTGCTTATATCAGTAAATTCAAAGAACAAGCTCTGCCCAAAGCCAGCGGGATTGACGGCAAAATTGCTGCCGGGGAATCAGTAGGCCAATTGGCAGGTGTACCGGTAGCCATAAAAGACAATATGTGCACTACATTCGGTGCTACCACCTGCGCCTCGAAGATATTAGAGAAATTCCACTCGCCATATAATGCTACTGTTGTTGAGAAGCTTCTCGCTGCTGATGCGGTAATAGTCGGCAAGACGAATATGGATGAGTTTGCGATGGGTTCGAGCACGGAAAATTCCGGCCTAAAGCAAACGGTCAACCCCTGGGACACAACTCGTGTGCCGGGCGGAAGCAGTGGCGGTTCCGCTGCTGCTGTGGCCGGGCGATTATGTTTTGCCGCACTTGGTTCCGACACAGGCGGCTCAATCCGTCAGCCAGCCAGTTTCTGTGGTGTTGTTGGGCTAAAACCAACATACGGCAGGGTCTCACGATTTGGACTGGTTGCTTTTGGTTCGAGCTTAGACCAAATCGGGCCGATAACTCGGACGGTAGCTGATTCTGCCTTGATGATGAATGTTATCGCTGGTCACGACCAGGCCGACAGCACCAGTGTTAATGAAGCTATTGCTCCGGTATGCGATTATCTCGAAAAACTCGATGAGCCGCTCAATAAGCTCAAGATAGCTATTGCGCCGCAGTTCAACGCCGGAGCCGATGAACAGGTACGAAAATCCATCGCCGATGCTATTGATGTTTATAAAAAGCTTGGAGCTGAGATTATTGAAATCGATATGCCTCATCTTGATTTCGCAATTGCTACCTATTACATAATAGCTACCGCGGAGGCATCGAGTAACCTTGCACGCTATGACGGTGTGCATTACGGCTATCGTACTGAAAATCCGAATGATTACATCGAGGTATATTCCAAATCACGGGCCGAAGCGTTTGGCAAGGAAGTTAAAAGGCGAATAATGCTCGGAACTTACGCCCTTTCGAGCGGCTATTATGATGCTTATTATTTGAAGGCCCTTAAAGTCAGGAACTTGATACGAGGCGATTTTACCAATGCTTTCGAGAGATGTGATTGTATTTTAATGCCGGTTTCACCAACGACCGCTTTTAAAATCGGCGAAAAGATCAACAATCCGCTGATGATGTATCTCTCAGATATTTATACGATAGCCGCCAATTTAGCCGGCATCCCAGCTATCAGCATCCCTTGCGGTTTTGACAAAGATAATCTGCCAATCGGTCTACAGATACTCGCCCCGGCCTTTGCTGAAGACAAGTTATTGAGAACAGCAAGAATGTATGAGAAAGAAACGGACTGGCACAAAAAGAAACCACCTGTTCTTAATTGAAAATGCTTTGTAGAAAGGACCCCGAGTCATTTCGACCGGAGTCTCGACTTGTTGAGACGAAGTGGAGAAATCCATTAAAAAACAGATTTCTCGACTCGCCTTTGGCTCGCTCGAAATGACGTTCTTTTATTGAAAACAAAGATGAGTGGCGAATTACATTACAAAGTTATAGTAGGTTTGGAAATTCATGTGCAGCTTTGCACTAAGACGAAGATGTTTTGCGGCTGTGCTGTGGAGTTTGGCGCAGAGCCGAACAGCAAGGTATGCCCGGTGTGTCTGGGTATGCCCGGTGTCCTGCCCGTAATGAACAAGCAGGCAGTGGAATATGCTGGTTTAGTTGCTCTGGCACTTAATTGCGAGGTAGCTAAGTTAACCAAGTGGGACAGAAAAAGTTATTATTACCCTGATTTGCCTAAGAATTATCAGATAAGCCAGTATGACTTGCCGCTTGGTGCCAATGGTTTTATTGAAATACCGCTTGAGTCAGGCCAATCCAAAAAAATCAGGATAATAAGAGCGCATCTTGAAGAAGATGCGGGCAAGAACCTCCATACAGCAGGCAATTTTTCGCAGGTCGATTTGAACAGGACCGGCACAGCCCTACTGGAGATTGTTACTGAGCCGGATATGAATAGCGGCGCCGAAGCACGGGCACTGGCTGTCCAGTTGCAGCGGATGGTAAGGTTCCTCGGCGTTTCTGTCGCCGATATGCAGAAAGGCCATATGCGTTTTGAGCCGAACATAAATCTTGTTATCACCAGAGATGGCACCGAATACAAAACGCCAATTGTGGAAATCAAGAACTTAAACAGCTTCCGCGCCCTCGAGAGAAGTATAGATTATGAGGTGCAAAGACAGCTTGATGAGTTTCTCGAAACCGGCCAGACGATGGAAATGGGCAATAAGTCCACGCGCGGATGGGATGATGAAAAAGAGCAAACCATCCTGCAGAGAGAGAAGGAGGAAGCCCACGATTACAGATATTTTCCTGAGCCGGACCTTGTACCGGTGGAGTTGACAGAGCAGTGGCTTTCGGATATCCGCTCCCGTCTTTGCGAGCTACCGATAAAAAAACAAATTCGATTTGTAACAGAGTATGGACTGAGTGATTATGATGCGGGTGTTCTGACAGCAGAGCGTCCGACAGCGGAGTTTTTTGACCGGGCGGTCAAAGCCGGCGGCGACCCGAAAAAGATTTGCAACCTTGTAACTCAGGATTATCAAAAGCTGGCTAACGAGAAAGGTTGTAGCGTGGCTGAGTTAGGAATTACACCGGAAAATGTGGCTCAATTAGCCACTATGATAACCGAGGGTGTTGTTAGTGCTACCGCATCGAGCACAATAGCGGCCATAAGCGTTGCAGATTTGAATAAAACACCTGAAGAAATTGCCGCAGAGCATAACCTGATTCAAAAAAGCGATGCCGGTGAGCTGGAGAAAATAGTCAACCAGGTATTGAAGGAAAATCCAAAGGCCGTTGAAGACGTGACCAGCGGCTCAAAGAAAAGTAAAAAAGCACGTGGCTTCCTGCTTGGCCAGGTTATGCAAAAGACCAAAGGACAGGCAAATCCAAAAGTTGTTTCTGAGATTCTCGATAAAAAACTCAGATGATTAGCTGGCATAAAAAGGAATAAAAAATGAATCCCGTTAGACATTCTCAGAATAAGGAAGCTGGTATCTCTAACGGGGAAGAATCTATAATGAGATAGAAATGTCTAACGGGATGAAGATAGAAAAAACCAGCAATATTACTAAAAGTCCAGTGGAAGTTGATGGAGCAAAGGATGTAGATATCAGATGGCTTATTTCCAAAGCCGATGGGGCGAAAAACTTTGCAATGCGGATGTTTGAGTTACAACCGGGCGGTTACACACCCCTGCATACTCATCCCCACGAACATGAAGTATTTGTAATTGAAGGTAAGGGCATATTTGTCTATGAGGGTAAGGAATATCCATTTAACACAGATTTTGCGATATTTGTGCCTGGCGGTGATGAACACCAATTCAAAAATACGGGTGATTCGGTTTTGAGATTTCTTTGCATTATTCCAGCAAAATAATTTAGGGTTCGACTCATATTTGCAGGATGTGCCTAAGGCATATTCTTTAGAACTTTGTCTTCAGTCCCTGCGAGCAACCTCTTTATGTTTTCTCGGTGCCGGATGATGACCATCAGCGGGATTGCTGTTGCGGTGATGAGTATCGGCCAAAGGTTAGCAAAGTGCCAGGCTGGAATTAGTATTATCGCCAGGATTAATGTTATGGGGAAGGTAACAGAAGCAGCTATCGAAGCGAGCGAGATATACCGCCATAAAAGGACGACGACTACCCATATCAAGAAAGCGGCGGCGGCACAAATTGTGTAGTAGGGCCAAAGGCCGAGCGCTACCCCAAGACTTGTTGCGACACCCTTGCCGCCTTTGAATTTCAGGTATACCGGGAAGATATGTCCTAAAATTGCGGCACAGCCCACAGCAAGCCACAGCCACAAAACAACAACTCTCTCAGAATGCGAATGAGTGGATAAAGCTTTGACAAGAGGCATTGTTGCAAGCATCGGAGCTGTGCCTTTAAGCACATCGAGCAGAAAGCAAACATAGGCCCACTTTCTTCCTAAAGCGCGGGCGACATTGGTCGCACCGATATTGCCCGAGCCGATACTGCGCAGGTCTTTTCCATGGGCTTTAGCGATTATAAGCCCAAACGGTATCGAACCGAGTAAATACGCCGCTATGATGGCAAGTATAAAAATCGCATACATTAGTTTTGTCCTTTCCTTTTCAATATAGATTTATAAAGAGACTCAAGCTGTCTGACGACCCGGCTGATGGAGATGTTTTCTTTGATATTATCTGCAATGATTGCTTCCGATGCCTTCTGTATATTGTCTGCATCTGAGAAATAGCCGACAGCTTTTACCAATGCTGATATGTCTTTCGGGTCGTCAATTACTTTACCGTGCCGATTATTAGTAAATAAATCGACTGCACCGTTGAATCTTGTCGTTATTACTGGCTTACCTGCGGAAAGCGCTTCGAGAATAAACCGCGAACAAGGGTCATAAAAGGTAGGCAGGATGGCAACATCAATGATTGACAGAACACTTTGGATGTGCTGAACAGCACCTAAGAAAAGGATATGCTTATCAACACCAAGCTTCTTTGCCAGCCTGATATATTTGTGTGTTCTGTCATTACCAACTATTATTAAATATGCATTGTGATTTAGACCATCCCCTCGACTGCGCTCGGGACAAGATTTTTCCATTTTGTATTTCAGTGCTTTTATTGCTGCCGACAGTCCTTTTAACCTGAAATTATTAGCAGCGAATAAAAAGAGAATCGGATTGTCCGCTTCTTTGAGCTCCAGTTGAGTTAGTATTTGTGTGCGGAATTTCTCTGCTTGTTTTTTGTCGATTTGTTTATTTATCTTCACGCCATTAGGTATAACAACGATACGCTTGTCATTGACAGCGTAGTGTTGTCTGAGCTGCTCGGCCACATACTGCGAAAGTGCAATGATAATGGGCCCACCCGGCTCTTTGCATAGTTGACGCTCAGCCCGCAAAAGTACCGTTCGCCGAAAATTCGCAAAAGCGGTGAGTGTTTTATAGGATGAAAGAAACTTATTTTGGTAACTGGCTGCATTACGCACGATTGATTCTGCATAAGTTCCACCGCGTGGCTGATAAACGTCGGCAAAGCCAAACGGTAAAACGCTGTGAATCAAACTATAGCGATTTTCTGACAGGTGTTGTTTTAATCTATTTTCGAAGCTAAGCAAGCCTACACGTTTACCGGGCAAATCCTGACACAGTATATGTATGTTCTTTGCATTGGTTTGCTCTGCTCCGCCGTAGCGCTTTTCATCCTTCGCAGCAGTGCTGCTGCGGAGAACGGACGCAGAGGCGAGCCCTTTTGCAGCGAGGATATCGACTTCAAAGCCGAGTGCCGATAGTGCCGTTGCCAATTCGAAGACTGACCGTTCTGCTCCTCCAAGGGCTATATTTGCCCTTTCTATTATAATTGCGATTTTTTTCTTCATCACTGAATTGTAAACGAATTTACTCAGTTTGCAACCGGTCACAACGAGTAGACACGGCGGAAGGGAGCCGTCCTGCCGTGCTTTTTGTCGTGCCGTGCCATCCGTTTGGCTTTATTTATCACTTTATGAATAAATACATTGTCTTTTCTGGTTAGTTTCTTGTGGCCGGTGTAGTTAAGGTAAAAACGCAGCCGGTCTGTGTTGGAAAAATACTTTGCTGGTGCTGAATAATGAACTTGCGCAATATCCTTTATCCGAAATCGCTGCCCGAAGACAAGCGGCTTAAAAACTCGCGCTAAATCTATCAGGTAAAATTTGCCGTTATCGCCATAAAATATATGTGAAAAGTAAAGGTCTCGATGGCGATAATTTGTCTGGTGGAATTTTTTAATAAAGTTTGCTAATTGAGCTATAAATTCTCTTTTTAGTTTTAGTTTTTCAGCTTTATTTTTAGCCACAGATTTCACAGATTTTAATTCTTTATTTTCTATTTTCTCTGTGCCCTCTGTGTCCTCTGTGGCCCATTCTCCTTCCGCATTTTGGCAGTTGAAAAACCCCGGTAATTCTCGTTCCAGAGATTTAGCGTTTGGAATTTTTTCAGTTACAATAAAGCTCCTTTTCTCAAACAAGCCCCCCCACTGCTCCCCATAACAGATAATTTTCGGCGTGCGAATTGCTGCTGAAGCCAGTTGGTTTGCCGGCTCTATATCAAAAGCTCCGCAACTTACATGTTTTCGTGCCCAGAGCCAGTTTTGAAGTTGTGTAAGAATTGGTGGCCGGTCATAACGTTTTAAAAACAACGTAATGGTTCGACTTTGCTCACCACTGGCTGACGGAGAGCTTATTTCAAACTGCATTCGGCTGCGATATGGGGCGAGATTGTTTTTGGCCAAATCTTTACCAGCATTAAAAGAAAAAACCGAATCGAGGCAGGTTATGCCTGTTTTACTAAAAGCGGCCTTATAATCGGTGTCGATGAAAAAGGACTCTGAAATTTCTTCAAATTCTTTTCGGGTGAAAAATTTGGGTTGTCTTCGATTATTTTCGAGTAATTGTTTAGCAGCCTCACAAACCGTCTCTACTGTGATTGATTTCATACAAAGATGCTCTGATTTCTCACATTTTCCTCTGGCGCACGGAGCACAGGATACATTGCCGATTATCTGAATCTCATTTTCACAATCAGTTTCTGTCCAGACCGGGTCATTGGGCCCGAAAAGAGTGATAACCTTTCGTCCCAAAGCGATGGCGATATGACGCGGCCCTGTATCGTTGCTTATGACTAATGCTGCGATGGAAAAAAGCGTTTTTAGTTCACCGAGACTTAGCAGCCTTTCAGCTAAATTGATGAGCTTGTGTTTGCTTGAGGCGCAAATTTCTCCGGCGATTTGTTTCTCAGAAGGATGTGGCGACACAGATGCGATAATCATTGCATTATAGTTTTCGCAGAGCCAGTCGGCTGTTTGTGCAAACCTTTCGCTTGGCCAGCATTTACTCGGTCCAAATGCTCCTCCAGGAACAAGAACAACAACAGGCTTGTTGTTCTTGGCAACCTCTGGCAGTTTGTCCTGCATACTCCTGACCTTTCGTTGGTCGATAGGCAATTCGAGCTTTCTATCGCTTGTTTTAGCACCCAGCCGGGATGCAATCGCAAGATAGTAATCAAGCATAGATACGGGTTTGAATTTTCCGTCCGGCCTTCGCAGCCGCTTCGGCAGAGTAGGCTTAGGCAGTTTCAGCGGGTCAAGTTTGTCAGTCAGCAAAAAACCGCGTCCGTCGCGGTCGTAGCCAATACGTGATGGTATCCCTGCAAGAAAAGTGGCCAGAGCACAAGAGAAGGAATTTTTGAAAAGAATTGCTTGTGTGAATTTATGTCTCTTTAGTTCTGTCACAATCGCAAGTAAATTTTTGTCTTTTTGCTCCAGCCATGTATCATTGTAGCTGCATGGTGACAGTACCTGCCGAACAATGGGCTTGGCAAAAAAAGAAATCCTGCTCGATGTGAAATGTTGACGGATTGCTCGCAAGGCCGGCGTGCACAAAATAGCATCACCCATAGGCGAAGGAAGCCACACTAAAATCTCATCTCTTGAATCTCGCATAATGGACATGTGTTTATGCGCCTGCTCATCAACGCATCCTTATATTCGCCTCTGCATTACATATAAGGTAAGTGACATCACTTGAAGAACCATAGCGAATCCAAGCGAGATAAAAACCGCGTTATCCTGCCTGTTTGGGCTCATCAGAAACCATATAGTTAGCAGCAGACACAATAGCGCAATAACCTGCACAACACCGGCCATAAATCTTATCATCGAAAATTCGCCGAACATATTGGCCCGCTGCATACTTTTTACCTGGTTCAGGATACTTATGAGTAGCTGTTCGGTTCTCCGTAAGGAGTCCCCAGGACTATCATTGGAGATTTCTTGCTCTTCGGAGGTATTTTGTGGTTCTGTTGGTTCTGGTTGTTCTGGTTGTTCTGGTTGTTTTACTTGTTCTTCAACCTGCCTGTCTCGCCAATGCTCCGACACGGCGGGCAGCACCGGTGGTTCGACTCTGCTCACCACAGGTTGAGTCTGCTCTGTTGGCTCCGATGGCTGCGTCACACCTCTGTCGGACGAACGGTGATATTGTTTCACTATGTTTACCGCCTCTTTTATGTTTATCGCCTTGTAGTCTGGCTTTGGCTCACCAGGTTGAGGTTGTTCGTAATGCAAAGGGCGGTTTATCAGGATAGTTTTGCAGCCGGCTTGCAAACCGGCCTCTACATCACGGCTGCTGTTTCCAATCATCCAGGATTGATTGAGGTCGATATCCATCTCTCCAGCGGCGTCCAGTAGCATTCCGGGATTCGGCTTTCTACAGTCACTTTCTTTGCGGTATTTTTCTACAACGCCTTCGGGATGATAGGGGCAGTAATAAATTTTATCTAAAGATGCCCCTTTTTCAGCGAGCAGTTGTTTTAAGCGCTTATGAATTTCACCAAGAGCTTTTTCGGTAATAATCCCGCGTGCAACAGCAGATTGATTAGAGACGACGACCAGCTTGTATCCCATAGCGCCAAATTCGATAAGTGCTTCTGCAACCCCATCCAGAAGCTTTACCTGCTTGGGATTATTAATATAGCCAGGGTCCTCAATCAAAGTATTGTCACGGTCCAGAAATATCGCTTTATTAGACATAGTCACAATTTGTCACTTTTTTAATTCTTCGCAAAAGCTTTGTTCCACAAGCTTACAAATTATATGGTAAGCCAATTGGTGAATTTCCTGGCTGCGGGCGGTTGACTTGTTGTCGGCACAGAAACAAATATCTGCAATTTGCTGGAGCTTGCTATCTGCTCTTCCGGTAAAGGCCAATACGCAGGCGCCCTTTTCTTTAGCCAATTCAACGGCCTTAATAACATTTGCTGAAGTGCCACTGGTAGAAATACCCCAGAGTATGTCACCTTCCTTGACAAGCGCCTCGACCTGTCTGACGAACACATCCTCGTAGCCGTAATCGTTGGAAATCGACGTTAAAATTGATGTATCGGTCGTTAGAGCAATTGCTGGAAGTGCCTTTCGTTCGCGTTCAAATCTGCCTACAAGCTCGCTGGCTATGTGTTGAGCGTCTGCTGCCGAGCCGCCGTTACCGCAGATATAAACTCTGCCGCCCTGCTTTAGCGTTTTTTTTATCGCATCGGCTGCAGCAGCAATTGTTTCGATGCCGCTTACTTCAAGTTCGTCGATTAAGCTTCTGTGAGTTTCAATTGCTTCTAAAATCTGCTTCTTTATACTCTCATTCATCAGGATTCTCTTCCTAATGCCTTCATTTTTTCTATCGTTGCTGTTGAGCTTTTGCCCTCAACCAGTGGCGCAAGAACTATCTTGCCACCATAGGACTCAACAAATTCCCGTCCGACCACACCTTTATCTGTCCAGTCCTGCCCTTTTACTAATACACCCGGCTTTACCTTTTTTATTATGTTCAATGGTGTCGGCTCATCGAAAATAGTAATGTAGTCAACCGTATCCAGCGCAGCAAGGACAGCGCCCCTGTCGTGCTGATTATTTATTGGCCGGTCGGGCCCTTTGACTGCTTTTACCGAGCTGTCACTGTTCAGACCAACTACTACTATATCTCCCCGCTGCTTGCAGAATTTCAGAAACTCGATATGTCCTCTATGGATGACATCGAAACAGCCGTTGGTGAAAACTATTACTCTTTTTTGCCTGCGGTGCCAGCCAAGTTCATCAACCAAATGGTCAATTTCGCGTATCTTGCCAATTATATCCTGATTTTGGCTGGTGATTTCGTTTACAATTTCGTCGATTGTTACCGTTGCGGTGCCGAATTTTTCCACTTCAATCCCGCCGGTTATATTGGATAGCTGCACAGCCGTTTTATAATCGCAGCCCGACGCTAAAGCTATTGCAAGCGTTGCCAGAACTACGTCGCCTGCTCCGGTAACGTCATAGACGCTGCGCGGCCGAGTCGGTATCAGCTCGCTTATTTCGTTTGTCTTCAGATATGCACCTTCCTTATCGAGCGTTATCACTATAGCCCTTAGCCCAAACTTCTCGGCAAGCTCCTCAGCTGCTTTGGCTGCATCGTTTTCTGTTTTTATCTCAAAACCAACGGTTGCAGAGGCCTCCTTACGATTCGGCGTAATAATCGTGGCGCCGGTATATTTTGAATAGTCGTTTGTAAGTGAGGGGTCAACGAGAACCTTTTTGTTTGCTTGCGTTGCAAATTGTATCATTTGCTTACAAAGCAACAAACTGAGCAGACCCTTATTGTAATCCTGCAGACAGACGACGTTAGCTTGTTTTAGTTTCTCTTTATAAGCGTGTAAAATCTTTTCATATTGTTCATCAGACAGTGGCTCTGCGGATTCCTGGTCCATTCTTATCAATTGTTGTCGATGACGATGCTGTGCCAGACCAATCAGTCTTTGTTTGCTGATAGTAGGCCTATCCTCCGCAGTAAATAATCCGGTAATGTCAGCACCGGCTTCTGTCAGCTTATCCATAAGGATTTCGCCATTCGGGTCATCTCCGATAATGCCCAGACAAATAGGTACTGCCCCCAGTGCCGACAGGTTCGCAGCCACAGATGCCGCACCGCCACAGTTATACTCAGTCCTGCAAACTTTCAGCACAGGCACAGGTGCTTCCGGACTTATTCTCAACGCATCACCGTAGATATAGACATCGAGCATAAAGTCGCCTACTATCAACACTTTCGGCGAGCCAAGGTTCTTTGCAGTTTTTAGCAGTTGTTCATACATTTTGAGCTTTTTACCCCATTAGAAAGAAAGCTCCGCCCTTTGGGCGGGGTAAAAAATACATAGCACCGGCGGGATTTACCCGCCGTAGGTGGGTTAAAAGCCCCACCCGAGCTTTCTAACGGGGTTTACCTTCTCAGTATGTGAATTTTACCCGCAAGGCAATCTTTAATCAACTGTGTTATTCTTTCTTCTCCGCTGATTATTTTTAACTCCACTGCCAGATATGCAAATGGTATACCTGTTTTCAATTTTCTTTTCTCTATTGGCAGTCTGTTAAAGTCTTTCTGCGTTGTCAGTATTAAATCCGCCTTGAGGTCCATAGCTTCTCTGCAAATATCAGAAATATCCTTGTTAGTGTAGTGATAATGGTCATCGTAGACTTCTGCACCGACCGGATTAGCTCCAAGGCCTTTTATTGTATTCAAAAAAGCGTCCGGATTGCCTATGCCGCAAAAAGCAAATACTTTTTTGTCCTTTAGTTCTTCAATGCTGATTTCTGTATTGTCTATGGTCTTTGCACAAATGGGTGAATGTATAGAGCTTGCGATTATCATATCCGGATTGATTATTTGCAGTGTCTTTTCAATTTCATTCAAACCGGATTCAGAAACCTTATCGCACCTCGTAATAATAACGGCATCAGCTCGTTTCAAAGAATCGGCTGGCTCTCTTAATAGCCCTGCCGGCAGCAGTTTGCCATAGCCGAAAGGCCGAGTTGCATCAATTGTTACAATATCCAACTCTCTTGCTAATCTGCGATGTTGAAATCCGTCGTCCATAATCAGGACCTTTGCGCCGAATCTATTCACCGCCTCATTCGCACCTGCAACACGGTCCGGATTTATGATTACGCTGGCTCGAGGGCAACTTTTGATGATGATTGCCGGCTCATCTATGGTATTGTGTGTTGTGTATTGCGTATTGCGTTCATTTTTCGCACGACGCATCACGCACGATGCACGACGAGTTTTGTAGCCCCTGGTTAATATGGCACAATGAATATTCTTTTGTTGCAAAAATTTGTACAGCCAGATTACAAGTGGAGTTTTACCTGTACCGCCGGTTGTTATGTTACCGACGCTTATGACCATCGCATTTACATGCTGTATTTTCAGCCATCCCCTGGAATATAGGAAATTGCGTAAGACGATAACAAATTGATAAGCTTGCGAAACTACCCTCAGAAAAAACCGAAGCATCTGCGATTTAAAACCAGTGCTTCGACCTGACACTAATTGTCCAAAATCATGTTGATTCAATGTACAAGCTCCTCTACAAACTTTTCCAATAATCTGTGCTCTGTTGAAAAGCCCCACCGTCATTTCGACCGAAGTCCCGACTCGTCGGGACGAAGCGGAGAAATCTATTAAAAAAACAGATTTCTCGACTCGCCCCCGTTTCTGTCTTCGACAGAAGGCACGGGTGCTCGCTCGAAATGACGTTCCGAACTCTTCTCAACAAAGCAATTATAGGCTGTTATATGATAGAGCAAACTGATTTTTGAGCAATAAAAAACTCAAATGCTGAATGACCATCAAGGTGATTGGGTGCTGTGTTATAGGGTCTCTGTAGTTTTTTATGGGACATTCTGTAGTTTCGCAAACAAATTGCCAGGGTTAGTTACTCGTGGACTTGGCCGATTTAGGCCCAAATGGGGGTACCGAGAGCGTTGATTAACTTCCGCAGGTAAAGCTAAACCCTTAAATAATAATTGAACCAGTGACATTTATCAGAACCTAAACGCTGAGAGAGTCGATATATACATAGGGTGGCATTAAACTATTTTCAGAGCATATATATGCTTACAATACGAAACATGACCATAAAAAGTAAGCTTATTTCAATCATAATGGCTGTGTGTATCGTAGCTCTTTTTTTAGCGGGTGCCGCGTTTATTATTTGGCAGTGGTTTAATATTCGCAGAACAATGGTACATACGCTGTCGACACAGGCGAGGATAATAGCGGACAACTCTAAAGCTGCTTTGTCATTTGAAGATTCGGAGGATGCAGAGGGTGTATTACAGGCGCTAAAAGCGGAACCTTCTATTGTTTTCGGGGCAGTTTATACAAAAAAAGATGAAATTTTTGCAAGTTATTATCGAGATAATTTCCAACCTTGGCAAGTCAGACCGAGCAAACTTCAGGAAGGTGGCTACAGTTTTAGTAACGACTTCCTGACTGTTTTCGAACCTGTCGTAGTGGAAACAGAAAAAATCGGCAAAGTTTGTGTGCGGTCGGATTTAGTGCCCTTATATACGATGCTCAAGCATAATGTCGGTATAATGCTCGTGGTTTTATTGCTTGCTTCTTTAGTGGCTTATTTCATGTCATCCGGTCTTCAAAGGATTATTTCCAAGCCGGTTCTTGACTTGGCTGATGTTGCAAAAACCGTCTCAGAGAAAAAAGAGTACTTCGTTCGAGCAGCAAAACGCAGTAGTGACGAAATTGGGACTCTTATTGACGCCTTCAATGAAATGCTGAACCAAATTCAGAAACGCGACCTGGCTTTAGTAAATGCCAACGAAAATCTGGAAAAAAAAGTCGAAGAACGTACTGCTGAGTTAAGGGAAGAAGTTTCTGTGCGTAAAAAAACTGAAGAGGCATTGGCAACAGCAGTGAAAAAGCTGACAATATCGAACAGAGAGCTTCGGGAGTTTACCCGTGTAACTGCCCATGATTTAAAAACCCCCGTTCGAGGAATCGCGGTGCTTTCCGATTGGATATCAGAAGATTATGCTAATAAGTTCGATGAGCAAGGCCGAAAAAATGCAAGATTACTTGCTGCCAGAGTTAAACGAATGAATAATCTGCTTAATTCGATTATTCAATATTCACAGCTTACACTTACCGGTCAAAGAATGGAGAAATTGGATTTGAATCTTTTCCTTCAGGATATTATTGAAGCAATTAACCCACCTGATAATATTGAGATAATTGTTGAGAATAAGCTGCCTACTATAATGGGCGTCCAACAGTTTATTGCTCAAATATTTGAAAGCCTTTTAGATAATGCTATAAAATATATCGATAAGCCAGAGGGCAAAATCAGAATCGCTTGTGTCAATGAAGGTAACTATTGGAAATTCAGCGTTGCTGATAATGGGCCTGGAATCAAGGAAAAATATTTTGAAAAGATCTTTGAAATATTCCAGACACTTTCTATTCGTGACGAGACCGAGAGTATTGGTATTGGTCTTCCGATAGTTAAAAAGATTGTCGAAATGTATGATGGTCAGATATGGGTAGAATCAACGCCTTCTCAAGGAAGCACCTTCTTTTTCACATTTCCTAAGGAGCAAAGAAAGGGGGTAGAGTATGCCACAGCAGGATTCAAAACCGATATTATTAGTTGAAGATGATACCATAGATGCAATAGCTATCGAAAAAGCATTTCATCATCTTCATATTAAAAACAAGTTGGTTCATGTAACAAATGGTGAAGAGGCACTTGATTACCTGCAAAACAAGGATAATAACAAACCTCAGATTATTCTTCTTGATTTGAATATGCCAAGGATGGGGGGCATCGAATTTATGAAGATCGCAAAAGCTGATGATGTACTAAAAAAGATTCCTGTGGTAATACTGACTACATCTAAAACTGAACAGGATAGAGCCGAAACTTTCAATCTGGGTGCTGCCGGTTATGTAATAAAGCCGATGGACCACGCAAACTTTATAGAGATGATGGACAAAATTCACCAGTATTGGGAGTTGACATTATTTCCTGATGATTATTGAACATAAGGTAAACCCCATTAGAAAGATTATTTCTAACGGGGTAAAGCTGCTCTATGCCGGGTGCATAATGAAGGTTAGCTCTTTATCTTCTTTATAATAGCGTCGGCCATTTCGCTTGTACCAACGGCTGTTGTGTCTTTGCGATTTTCCTTCATATCATAAGTTACGTTTTTACCATCAGCTATTACTGCGGCTACTGCCGCCTCTAATTTATCTGCCTCAGCCGTTTTGCCTATGTGTATTAGCATCATCACACCGCTTAATATCAAAGCAGTGGGATTGACCTTGTTTTGGCCCTTGTACTTTGGTGCGCTGCCGTGGGTTGCCTCGAAGACGGCCGCTTTGTCACCAATATTTGCGCCGGGCGCCACTCCAAGTCCGCCGACAAGACCGGCACACAAATCGCTTATTATATCACCATAGAGATTTGGCAGAACGATTACATCGTAAAGCTCCGGCTTTTGAATCAACTGCATGCACATATTATCAACGATGCGGTCCTCGAATTCGATATCGCCATATCGCTTTGCAACCTCACGACTTACTTCAAGCCATAGCCCGTCTGAAAATTTCATAATATTGGCTTTATGAACGCTCGTTACCTTTCTACGCCCCATTTTGCGGGCATAGTCAAACGCGAATTTTACTATCCGCTCCGTTGCCTTGACCGAGATGGGCTTTATACTTATGCCCGAATCTTCGCCTATCTTTCGTTCGCTGTGAGTATTTATCCAGTTGATAATTTCAGCCGTGTCGTCTTCGCCCTTTTGAAACTCGATTCCCGCATAAAGACCCTCGGTATTCTCACGTACAACAACAAGGTCAATATCGGTATATCTGCTGCGTACGCCCTTATAGCTTTTGCAGGGCCGAAGACACGCATATAAACCAAGCGTCTGACGAAGATGCACGTTTACACTTCTATAGCCCTTTCCGACCGGAGTAGTAACAGGTGCTTTTAATGCTACACCGTTTTTCTTAATAGATTCGACAGTGGCCTCCGGCAGCGGTGTCCCCAGCCGTTCCATTACCTCTGTGCCTGCTTCCGCTATTTCCCAATTTATGCCCGCACCGGTAGCATCGACGCATCTGCGTGTAGCTTCCGCAATTTCAGGCCCAATCCCATCGCCAGTTACCAAAGTCACATCAGTCATTTTTTTGACACTCCTGTAAGCCCTTCGCATCGTTGGAACATTACATTGTATGTATCATATCCATTTGCTTTGATTCATACAACAAAAAAGCCCTGTTCATCCCGGATTTATTAAAAGCTCCTTTGCTTCTTTTCGGCGAATCGTAATAAATCAAAAAGTCTTCTTGTAGAGATAAGGCGTATATGCTGTAATAATCACCCTTGTTCGAAGCATAAGATTTTTACCCTTTGTTGATTGGAGTTTCAGAAATGGTCAAGGCCAAAAGCCTAATAACATTGTCGCTATTGATATTATTAGCGGTTGTATCTGGTTGTGCAACTTCACCGAGAAATATTATTCTCTGCATTGGTGACGGCATGGGCTTCGAACACGTTCGAGCTGCTGCAATATATGCAAATGGCAAAGAAGGCACATTTTGTTTTGAAAGCTTTCCATATAAGACAACTATGACCACACATTCTGCCAATTCTGCCATAACCGATTCAGCAGCTTCGGGAACAGCTATGGCCACAGGACAAAAAGTTAATAACAATGTCCTGAGCATGCAAATCCCCGGAGACGGTTCGGAACTACAAACATTGCTGGAACATTTCAAACAAAAAGGCAAAGCTGCTGGCTTGGTTACCACAACCCCCATCACACACGCCACCCCTGCTGCGTTCGGTGCACATGAACCGAGCCGGTATAATTATGATAACATCGCCGAAGACTATCTTACTCAGACAAAACCCAATGTGTTGTTCGGAGCCGGTGAAAATGGAATGACGCCACAGGCCGCAAAAGATGCCGGCTATATAGTCGTAAATAATGTAACTGAACTACAGAATCTAAATACCGAGCAGATATCGATGGTCTCAGGCCAGTTCGGCAAGGATATTCCATACGAAACAAAATGGGGTGGAAATCTGCCGCACCTGTCACAAATGGCTAAAACCGCCCTGGCAATACTCGATAACGACCCGGACGGTTTCTTTCTTATGATTGAAGGAGGAAAAATTGACTGGGCTGGACATAATAATAATCTCACCGATGTGATAGGCGAGACAGTAGAGTTTACAAAAACTATACAGGAAATACTAAACTGGGCAGAGCAGCGAAAAGACACCTTGCTGATTGTTACCGCAGACCACGAAACCGGAGGCCTCAAAGTCATAAAAAACAATGGCAAAAAAAAACTGCCGGAAGTTAGCTGGTCTTCGAAAGACCACACTGCAGCAAAGGTTCCCGTATATACCTGGGGAAGAAGAGCCAGTCTTTTTACAAGGCCAATGGATAATACCGACATACACAGAATAATAATCGAAGCAACACAACAGATAATGCTGTTCAAATGCCGTCGTAGAAAAATTACCTGCTGTACTACCGAGAACCATCAGTACAAGTGACTGGAGCAGTTCCGACTCAACCCTAAGGTTCGTAGTGCCATAAGTGAGGACTCTCGGCTGGAATTTACAGAATCGATAATGCAGGAAATACAAAATCAGTAGACCCCGTTAGAAAAATTATTTCTAACGGGGTAAATATTTTTATCTTATTGAAAATCGAACAATGACTGGGTCTTAACCATCGTTACCTGGTCCGGGTAAGCTGCGAATGTATGGATGTGCAATTCGCTTCGTCTCGCCTCAAAGTCAATATAGCAGAAAGGCTGCAGTCCTCCAACTTCTAAGCCCGGAAACTTGACAAAGACACCTCTGTTTCGAGCGAAGCGCTCAAGGTCGGTATGGCTCTGCCGATACAAATTAGAGCTCATCTTTTCGACTTGGAAATCGGTCATATAGCTTATTTGCCGGCTCACAGTACATTTATGGGTTCGTGGGCCGCGGAATTGGAAACGCTCAATCAAACCCCGAGAGGGAAGCATCTGGCCAGGTGTACTTATGACCTCACTGAGGCATACATCGCCGGCAAAAACGCTGACAACATGAGTGCAGCCGGTAATCCAGATAATTGCCTCGTACTTTTCGGTCTTTAATTGACGATTGGCATAAATCTGGAAAAGTTCAGGGTGCAAAGGTCTTTGAAATAGACTGAAGGTCAATTCTTCAATAGCTACGTTGATTTGTGGTGATTCCATCACAGCAATCCCAAGACAAAACATAAACTTTTGTATTTGCCGTTATTATACAAAAATTGCAGCACCTTTTCAAGTGCAATATCAGTATTGATAAGGCCGAATCCGGCGCTTATAGGACGATTATTTTGCAAGCCACGCAACATAAAAGAGTAACAGCAGTGAAGTTTTTTTGAAAAAATTCAAAAAACTCTCAAACCTTGTGTTTCAGTGCTGAAAAAAGGCAGCGTTGATGACGGTGGCAAGGATATCGTAGAAGGCATGGGTACCGGCTGTTATCCCGAAACCACGAATTGCAAAAAGAACTGCAAAATAAATACCCGCAACTGTGCGAAAGCCAAACTCAGGCCAGTTAAATGGAGCGTTTAATGACAATTGTCCGTTTACAAATACTATATGATGATGTGCGCTAAACAATGCCGCTGAAACAAGAACGGATAATATAATTGAGCTTTTATGATTCACCCGTAGAACATCTTGAAACAGAAGCATCAAAACACCAATCAAAATCAGCCGAAAAATAAGTTCTTCATAAATTCCGGCTCCTATTCCAGTAACGATGTCAGCCAGCAGAGATGCACTTTTCATCCCCTTTGTAGCTTCCAATGACAAACAGCCCCCTGCCGTTTTGCTTGCCCCTCTGCTTCTTACGAAGCAAACCGAGGGGCTTCGCAAAAACGAAGCAGCGGGGGTACCCGGAGAGCAGCTCACTATGGCTTCACTGTATATTTGTTCTGCTTTATCGAACCGGGAAATATCGCTTTGTGGCTGAGAAGGGCTGCTCAAAAACATACTCAACACAATTAACGGTATTGCAAGCAGAATGCACTCGACGGCCATTGGCCAAATGTCATCCAGACCAAAATGCCAGCGCTTTCGTGACACTAATTGCAGAGCTATCAAAATAGCTACAACTGCCAATGGGGGTGTCATCCACGCCAACTTGCTTGTTGTCCCAAGTAAACTCTGTAGCCATACAAACGCCACAACGCGAACCTGCGTCTGGTTCAGAACATCGGTATTGATGAAAATTGTCCCCAGTTCGTAGAAGACAACGAATGGCAATAGAAAAACTACAGCGTAAATCGGCCTGCTCGTCCGCTCGAGATAAGAATCCTGGGTAAAGTTAAACAGTTGATTTGTGCTGTTCTTAAATGTATCTTTCATTCTTTTAGCCGTTTCTGCGTTTCAAAAATATGTCGGCTATATATAGCTAACTGCGATTGTCATTGCGAGGCCTGAAAGGCCGTGGCAATCTCATTTGTTACATTTTAGATTGCTTCGCTCGCAATGACAATATCATGTTATGATTTTTGCCCATAAAAGTTAAAAATTCGTTGACCCTGTTGCTTAAATTTGTCAGAGTTTACTTTAAGTAAAGCTAAATTACAATAGTTAAACTGGATACTCGATACTCGACGAGCATCGGGAATCGAGCATCGAGAATCGAGAAATGATAAGCGAGCGATTAACCGAGATTTACCAATTGCTTTTCGGGCGATTTGGCCCTCAGCACTGGTGGCCGGGCGATACTCAATTCGAGGTTATAACAGGTGCCGTCCTGACCCAAAACACCAACTGGACTAATGTCGAAAAAGCAATAACCAATCTGAAATCTGCTGACCTTCTATCGCCTGAAAAACTTTATCATATTGACATTTCGCAGCTCGCAGAGCTTATTCGGCCGGCTGGCTATTACAATATAAAAGCAAAACGGCTCAAGAACCTCATAAACTGGCTCTTTGACAATTATGATGGAAAACTCTCAAATCTTGAAAGCATTAACACCGAGCAGTTGCGGGCGGAGCTGTTATCTGTAAAAGGCATAGGCCGAGAAACCGCTGATTCGATTTTGCTTTATGCTCTCGACAGGCCTGTTTTTGTTGTGGATGCTTATACCGCTCGGATCGCCTTTCGTCACGAGCTAATCGAGCCGGATGCCGATTACGAGCAACTGCGTGATTTATTCCAGTCGAATCTGCCACAGGATACTAAATTATTCAATGAATACCACGCCTTGTTGGTAAGACTCGGCAAAGAATTCTGCAGGCCAAAAGCCCGATGCCACGGCTGCCCGCTCGCCCCGTTAGATAGCAACAAAAGGGAATAATATTCAAACCCGTTAGATAACAACTTATCTAACGGGGCGAGAAAAACTACCGCATAAAGTCAACCTCGAATATTTCTAATCCTCACAAAGCGTCAAGTCAGACCATCAAACGTCGTGGCTTTGCCCCCCTGCTACTTATAGCAAAATTCCTCTTGTAGGCAAATTTCTATTCGCTATACTACAAACATGGTATTCGCGGCAATGCCGCTGGTTAAGTGGATTTTCTAAGACAATCGAAAGGGAAAATAATGGAACTTATCACTTTGGCCTGTACTAATCACGGCCCAGACATCGCCCCTGTATTTATAATCCTGTTCGTCGCGTTCACGATATTTGTGGCATTGATAGCAACTATTATAAAGATTTTAATTATCTGCAAGATTTTTTCCAAGGCCGGCTACTGCTGGGCGCTTGGCCTGTTAATGCTCGTACCTATTGCGAATATAGTTATGGGCTTCTACCTTGCTTTCGCCGACTGGCCGATCCATAAGGAACTACGCCAGCTAAAACAGCCCGCTTCGCAGCGAAGCAAGCAACAGCAAATCTCGTAAGTGAAAAAAATGGTTATCGAATAATGAGAGGATATGTATTATGACCGCCGAACAACCGGAAAAAGTAAGTGTAATCGACCCTATATCGCCCGCTATAGACAGAGTAAAAATAATGCTCTTCAAACCCTTCGACCTGAAGAGGTGGTTTATTATTGGCTTTTGCGCCTGGCTGGCATATCTTGGAAGTTCTGGAGGAGGTGTTGGCGGCGGAGGACCGCATTTCAATGTCCCACATGAAAAAGGCAAAGATGCTCAAATAGCTGACACCCTGAACGAGGCAAAAGAATTCATTGTAGATAATCTTCACTGGATTATTCCAGTTGCCGTAGCTGCGGTTGTAGTTGGAATAATTTTATGGCTTGTTATTACCTGGCTCAACAGCCGAGGTAGATTTATGTTCCTGCACTGCGTCGCCCAGAACAAAGCGGAAGTTAAAAATCCCTGGCGTAAATTCAAAAAGCACGCCAATAGTCTCTTTTTGTTTAGAATCGTGCTGGGCATCATAAGTTTTATGACAGTAGGTTTACCCATTCTGGGCATAGTTTTTCTTATTTTTATGCTGATATTCAAAGCCGGTTTGCACATAGTTTCTATTCCTGGAATTGTAATACTTGGCCTGCTCACTTTTATTACCTCGATAGCGCTGCTCTTAGTGAAGAAATTCACGATGGATTTTGTTGTGCCAATTATGCTCTTGCGAACGGTAAGTTGTGTAGCAGGTTGGCGGGAATTTATTACCATTCTCTCGGCCAACAAACTTCGCTTTACTCTATACCTGCTCTTTCAAATTGTAGTAGTCATAACAATTGGAGCGATTATCGCTATTGGCACCTGTATCGGATGTTGCTTGTGCTGTGTAAGTGCTCTGTTGTTTGTTCCATACATTGGCACAGTTATCTTATTGCCTTTGTTTGTTTTCAAACGTTCTTATTCTCTATATTACCTGCAGCAGTTTGGCTCTGCGTTTGACGTTTTTAGCCCTGCAACGTAATTTCTTTATCGTCCGCCTCTATCTGAACGAAAGTGGTATATCAGCTTGCGTCTTGACAACAGCGTATTATAATAATTTCAGATAGGCATCGTAGGGGGCACGCCAAACAAAAGCCGGATTTCGGATAGAGTAAACCCTTTTCGAGTGAGAAAGGAGAACAAATATGGGACACGAGAAAAAGGCCTTTGCGTTGATTGGGTTTTTGCTGGTCATTACCATCATTGTTATACTGGGCGCGATGTTGATACCCTCCTGTTCGCAACAATGCGAAGAGGCTGCCATGGCAAGGATACCAGAATTCCCATGGCCTCCACCACAGGCATCATCAACCATCGTAATTCCCTCGCAATTTCTGGTGTATTCCGCTGACGAAACCCTTAGGCTACGTGACATCGATGAGAGGCTCAGTGCAGCTATGGAGAAGTGTGGCTACGTTGAAAAGAGGTATTACGCGGTTCCAGACGGATTCGCCATAGTTACTCGACTGGAACAGATAAACTCTGATGGCACTCCAAAAGACCCGCCTGAGCGTTGGTCTATAGCTGTTGGACCATTGAGGTGCTTTTCTTTGCGGGAGTATTTGAGAACGCTTTTCTCAGCCAACCCGGGTTACTACCGGATTATTGTTTTCATCATAACCCCACATCCATTCTCACAGTCGGAGGCGAAACTGAGCTCTGATGAAGCGATGGACTGGTTGCAAGATGGTTTGAATGTCCTGCCTAACTCGATAGGCGAGCGAGTCTGTACAAATGAACACAATACCACGGCTCTCATCTATGAGTTCAAGCGATTAGACGAGGTAGATGCTGAGCCGAATCAGATACTTCCTGGACGGTTAACAGCCCAGGATCACCTGAAAAAGTCAGAGCTTTGGAGTTCGTTGGAGCGGTAAATATGAAAGTATCTCTAAAAAAATGCAAGAAACATTTTGCGATTCTCTGGTTCGCGGGAGCAGGAGTAGTCTTTTTTCTCGTACTCCTTCAAACAGTTTTTGGACGTTACGGTGAGAAAGCCAACGACGCTTGGAGCTGGCTTCTGCCAACTGTTATGCCCACTCTGTCTTTGATTGTCGGTATTCTGGTATCGGATGCAGTAGGTAAACAAAAGAGGGACAAAGTAGTCGACCGATTTTTTTACAGGTTTTCATTCATACTAAGCTTGAGCTATCTGATATTAGTGACCTTTACTATTCTTACGCAGCCTTTTTCATCGCTGCATCCTCTACAGTTCCTTAAACAGTCACACCTCTGGCTGGCTCCATTTCAAGGACTTGTTATCGCTTCCCTGGGAGCATTTTTCATAAGAGGCGAGGAAAATTGACCGGATATCGGCACTATTATCTTACTGCCTCTGCTGGTTTTCGACCGGTCTTGTTCTCTATACTATCTGCATCAGTTCGGTCCTGCGTTCGACGTCTTTAGCCCAACTGCATAACCTTATCCTTCTACTGCAGAGCCAGCAGAGATTCATAACCTGTCGGTAGCAAGCAACGTCAGTTAACTACTGACCAATTATCGCGAAGCCTTCTTCCAGTCCTCTTGTCTTACGCCGTGATATGTAGTCAGGGTATACTCAAATTCTTTCTTCGACCTCGGCTCTAAACTGAGGGTGAACTTAACCGTATCCAGGTCAACCTTCTCGTATTTGTCAAAGTTACCGCCTTTTTCCAGCTTCCAGTATGGGGTATTGAAGTTCCGCTGAATCTCAATTTTGACAGGAATCTCACGAGTATTTTTGACCTCAACTTTGAATGTGCATATTTCATCCCAGCCTGAAATATTGCCGCGATGGTTAAACCTGTAGTTTTCGGTCTCGAAATTCACAAGTTTCGGCTCAACAACAACATTGGCAACAGAGCCAAGATTAAGCTCCACATCCTCATCTACAGGAATATACTTAAACGAAGACTGTCCGGTGTAAGATAAATGTCCCTGATTGTCAGCGTCTCTATAAACCTTTAGCATACCACCCGGAATAGGGGTATCGCCGAGGTTGTGTTCTTCATCGTTCTTGAAGCCAAGAAACCGCACAACTGAATTGCCGTAGCGTTCTTCCTCGTATTTATAGAGATTCACTACCGGAACCTTGTCAACATCAAAGCTCAACAGCCGTTTCGACCAGCCGGTAGGAATCGTCTCAGTCCCTTCGATTGTATAGAGGAAATACTCGCTCAGCCCTTCTTTTCTAATCTCCTTTGGTGCTCCAGCCCACGCTATCTTTTCCTCCATCTCCATCTTCACCCTTCTGTCCAGTCCGCGAACAGATACTCCCGATAACGGTGCTATCTCACCTGGTCTGCCGTATGGATATTGCCTGCGGGCAAGCTCTGCTATCTCATCGAGTATGTGGACCCTGCCTACAATTAGCCGTGTCTGGGCATTTTCATAATCTTCACCGCTATTGTTCGTAACTCGCACATAGCCCTGAAGACGCATAGTCTTTTCATCTTCGGTGAGCGTACCCACATAAAACGCTCGCCAGGATAGACCGCTGGTCAAATACGTAATCTCCACCGGCACCTCACCACTTACACCGCTTTCGATGTTCCAAAGGCCAAGGTTTCTTACTCTCGGCGGATAGGTCAAATCAGCAATATCGATTTTATCAGCATCAGCTTTAGGCAGCATCTCCAGGCTCGTTGGGTCGATAAGTGTATTGACCCAGGAAAACTGTAATTTGTTTTTGCCGTCTTTGAGCGTCAGTGCCCTGCCTTCACGCACCAACGTCATATCCGCTGAGTTATAAATCGTAAGCTGCACCGTGTCCCGCGAAGGCAGAGTAACCAAATCAACCTTACCACGGCTGACGCCGGCCATCACAGCGATTATGAGTAAAGTAAGTATTATACGTTTCATTTTTCTGCTCCTTTATTCTGTCCCTTCGACTTCGCTCAGGGCAGGCTTCTGTCTTCTGCCATCTGCCTTCTATCTTCTACGGCCGTACATTTCGGCGGTGGTAGTGCATCTTCAATTCCTTTACAGCAGGGCCTTCCTCCGTACGAGCTGGCAATTCAATCTCGAACTCGAGGGTATTAGCGTCCTTTTTCTTGTACTTCATATTGCACTTTTCCATATCCCACTCGCCGTGCTGACGCACTGTCGCAGCAGGTTGGCCGGGGATGTGCTGTATCACCGTAAGTATCGCAGGGCTGTCCTTGAAATTCTCAATCCTGGCGGTGATTACTTCATCGGTATCGTAGAGAATAATCTTGTCTTTGTTGTTCCTTCGTATGTTAATTTGAGCATCTGTCATCTTTCGTTGTGTCACGACGATGTCCCTGCTATCACCTATATAAAGTTCCATCTTTTCACCAACTGGCACCAGGCCCGTCACATCCTCACCCAGGAAGATGGTGCTGTCGTGCCCATCATCCTGGAATAACCGTGCCTTGCCTCCCCACAAAGCAAATTCACCCAGCTTACTGTTGGCGTTGTTGACAATTCGATAGCTTACCGGGATACCCACGTTTCTGTTTTCCCCGCCGCCCCGACTCGCGTCGGGAGACGCGGGGGCAGGCAGCTTTTCAGGGTCCCACGGCAGCTTAGCTGCATCGAACGTCCAGACCTTGGTAATTGGCACTTTGTCGGCCTTTAGAAACAGCATCCGTTTCGTCTCTTCGTGGTCGATGCCCTGCTCAAAGGCCTCACCATAATCAAGAAGCACCCGAGCTCTATCGAAATCCTCGCCTGAGAAATTCCGCAGCACCAAAAAACTTTTCAAATCAACATAAGTTTCCGGCTTGTCAGCTATTGCCTTGTAGGTAATCAGCCGGTCAATATTAGAGAGCAGATAGCTGATTCGCACCGTCTCGGCATAATCACTATCGCTGCTGATATCCCAGACAAGCGCAGCTTCGCCCGGCGGGTAACTTACACTTAGCAGTGTAACCTTCCCTGCCCCCCCCGCTTCTGCTTTCGCAGAAAGCTGCGGGGGCGGGTCAGGATGGCCGATGGGCCTTAGCCGAATCGAATCAGCATCGATGCTGACCCCCTTCCACGAAAAGTCAACCTTATTCACGCCCTCCTGAAGTGTCAACACCCGCTCTTCTTCAATAAGTGTTGCCCGCGGATTGTCCAGCCGAATCACTGTCGCCGCCCGCTCAGGTAGTGCCACTAATTTTATCCTCGCCTGAGAGATTGCGCTGCACACAAGCAGCAGCAAAATCGCCAAAATTTTGTCTCTTTTACCGTTCATAATCCATTCTCCTTTCATTTTTATTTCTTCTCTTGCTCTTTACTTTTCATTAGTGCTTCTTCACGCACGCCGCGATAAGTCGTTACCGTATATCCAAATGCCTGTTTGCTTCGCGGCTCCCCGCTGCCCAGACTTGCCCCCGCAGCTTCTTGCGAAGCAAGAGCGGGGGCAGGGGCATGAAGATTTAGCTTAAAACGAGCGTGCGTGGCGTCGTGTTTTTCAAAGGGTATATCAGCTTGCAAAGTCCAGTATGCGGTGTCAAAGCCGCGAGTAATTTCAATCTCTATCGGCAGCGTGCGAGTATTGGTAATTTCTATCTGCCAGCTCCGTATTTCGTCCCAGCCGCAAATTTCGCTGTTGCTGTCAAAAACGTAGTTATCAGTCTTAAAATCCATCATTGTGGGTTCTGCTTTAACCAGTCGTGCCGGGCCAAGATTCAGTTCAACCTCTTCATTAACGGGAATATACTTTATGCCTGTTCCGCCAACATAAGATAGATAACCCTGCTCATCGGCCTGGCTGTATATTTTCACGGTGCCATTCGGAATTGGCGTCTCACCGAGGTTGTGTTCCTCATCATTTGCGAACGAAACGAACCTTATGGTCTGATTCCCCCAGCGCTCTTCATCATACTTATACAGACTCGTTACGTTGATATCCTCTGCTTTAAACGAAAGCAGGCGCTTGCCCCACTTGTCGGCAATTGTTTCAGTCCCTTCAATCGTGTAAAGGAAATACTCACTCAGGCCTTCTTTTTTAATCTCCTTGCGACGAAGTTCTTTGTCCTCAAAAAAACCATTTACTCCTAACCTACCTTTTAAACTTAGTTCATCAGCTACTATTGAGGCACTATAGTCATATTTTTTATCGTGTACGATTGGCAATGGACAGCCGTATGGATATTGGCGTTTAGCCAATTCAGCAATTTCGTCAAGCAGGTGTACTTTGCCGACAATCAGCCGGGTTTGGGCATTTTCGTAATCTTCGCCGCTATTATTGCCAACCCTGACATAGCCCTGCATGTACATTGTCTTTTCATCTTGCGAAAGTGTCCCCATATAAAACGCCCGCCAAGACAGGCCACTTGTAAAATACGTTATTTCAAACGGTACCTGGCCGCTAACCTCCGAGCGGATGAGCCATCGGCCAAGCTCCCGCAACCTCGCAGGGAACACTAATTGTTGAATATCAATCTTGTCGGCCTTCTTCAACGGCTCCAAGCTAAGTGAAGTCGGGTCAATCAATGTATTGGCCCACATAAATTGCAGCCAGTTCCAGCCCTTCTTCAAAGTCAAATTTCGCCTTTCACGTACTAATGTCAAATCAGCAGAATTGTAAATCGTAAGCTGCACCTTATCCCGCCTTGGTAGTGTTACTAATTCAATCGCACTTGCCGGAGCAAAAGGCGGCCCTGGCTCGGCAGGCACCCGTTGCGACGCGGTCGCACCGCGGCGAACGCCGTGGCCTGACGGCTGTTCAAATTCATCCCCGATTTCAGCTTTCTCCTCCTTAGCTCGAGCAACAAGCATCCTCTCAGCCGGCCTGTCCCGAGCAAGCCTGTCTTGAGCACGGTCGAAAGGGTCGAGGGGCTTTTTCACTATCGCCTTATCCAACTCTTTTACTGGTTCATACATTTTGCCTTCTTCGGTTAAATGGGCAAACAGCAACATTAATCCCACCAGCAGAACAGCCGCAATAGCGCCAATCCTCCTCCATGTGTCATTGCGAGCGAAGTCCTGAGCTTGTCGAAGGGCGAAGCGAAGCAATCTCTTTTGTAATGTTGAATTGCTAACACCTCCTTGTGTCTGTTCTATCACCTGCGAAATCAAATCTTCAGATGCTTTTACATCTCCACGAAGTAAATCCAGGGCCGAAAATTTCCTCTTTAGCTGTTCCAGACGCTCACGGCACTTAGCGCAGCCTTCCAGATGCTCAGCGATGCCTTTCCTCTGGGTATCAGAAGTCAGTTTGAACTTGTATTCGATAAGCTCTTTGTCTGTAAGATGGCCTTTCATCTCATTTATTCCGACTTGTCGGACGAGTCCGAAATATCAGGTAATCTTTGTGACAGGGTCTTAAGTGCCCTGTACATTTGTGTTTTTACAGTCCCAATTGAACAACCCATAACATCCGCCACTTCCTTATAGCTAAGCTGCTGGTAATACGCCAACACGAGTGTCGCTCGTTGCCTATCTGGCAGCGACTCAAGAGCCAGCCGAACTTGCTTTTTCTGTTCAACTCTTATTGCCTCTTGCGATGGTTCAAATGAACTATCTGCTACTGCAACCGCACTCAATTCCTCACAGTGTCCTTCAGCACAATCCAATTTCTGGTTCAGTGATACAACTTTCAACCGCCTGCGCCTGCGCAAGCCATTGATAGCCAAACGCGTCGCAATTGAAAACAGCCAGGGCTTGAATTGCTCGCCCCGAAGCGTATGGCCTTTTTCGTGAACCCGCTTGAAGGTTTCCTGAAAAAAGTCTTCTGCCTCTTCACGATTTCCACACATTCGCATTAAATATCCCAATATACTGTCCCCATATCGGCGTACAAGCTCAGCGAACGCCAAAGAGTCACCCTGACGATGGGCATCAAGTAAACTTTTGTCAGTACTCTCCATCGAGGTTACCCACTTCTACCTAAATATATAGACACTTATCGCAGACCATTGGTTGACAGGAATAAGTAAATTTTTTGTAAAATTTGTGTGTCTTCGAGCTACTTTTTTATGATGATAAAGTCTTACGGTTCGACGTTGCTCACCATCCAAATCCTGAGCCTGTCGAAGGATTGACCTGTTTTCAAACATAATCACCTAAAAAAGAATCCTCGCTCCCCCGCAGCTTCTTGCCCGCCGCCCCGCCTCGTGTCGGGAGACGCGGGGGCAAGCGAAGCAAGAGCGTCGGCGACTTAATTAGCTCATTTTTTATTCGGTGGCATGGTTTAGGCCGGGGTCTTACCAATTTCTTCATCGAGCCAGCCGAGCAGCTCTTTCACCTCGTCGAGGGTAATATCACCCATATGAGCGATTCTGAAAGTCTCTTCTTTTAGTTTGCCGTAGCCATTTCCAAAAACAGTATTATGTTTTTGCTGTATCGCGTTAATTGCTTCTGCAACGTTAATGCCACGTGTGTTTTTTATTGTTGTCAGAGTATTTGAGGCATATTTCTCTTCGCAGAAAAGGGCAAATCGTTCCTTCGCCCAGCTCCTCGCATATTCGCCCATTTTCTTGTGCCTTTCCCATACATTTTCCATACCCTCTTTGAGCAGCTTTTCGCACTGGTAGTTCAGGGCCATAATATGTGGAATAACGGGTGTAGTAGGCGTCTGATTTTTCTCCGCCCTTTTTGCAAACTGCTGAAAATCAAAGTAATAACCTCGGCCGGGTACATCCTTGCTTTTTTCCAAAGCCCGATTGCTGACAGCCGCTACAGCAAGTCCCGGCGGAATCGCAAAGGCCTTTTGCACCGATGCAAACGCAACGTCCCAGCCAAGCTCGTCGAAGTGCAAAGGAAGGCCCGCCATCGCGCTTACCGCATCTACAAAGACCAAAACATCGGGATATTTTTCCTTACATCTCTCACTGATTTCGTAGACTGGATTCGTCAGGCCGGTACTTGTCTCGTTATATACAAGCGTAACAGCCGCGTATTTACCCGTTGCCAGTTTTTCGTCAATCATTTCGGGCAAAACGGGCTTTCCCCAATCGACTTTTATTTCATCTACAACCCTGCCACAGCTCCTGGCTACATCAGCCCATTTATCACTAAAGGCGCCGCAGCAGGTACACAGAACCGTCTCGTCAAAGCCGACACAGTTACGTATTGATGCCTCCCAGATTCCTGAAGCCGAGGACGTGGACAAAAAGACATTCTGCTCGGTAAAGAGAATCTTTTTGAGCATATCAACTGTTTCGCCCTGAAGCTGAGCGTACTCTTTACCACGATGTCCCAGCGTCGGACGTGCAAGCTGCTGTAAAACATCTTCGTTGACCTTTACAGGCCCGGGAATAAACAATCTCGGCGGCTTCTTCCAATCCGTCATTTATAATCTCCCATAAAAAATTACAATTTGTTAACAACCAGGCCGCTGTACATCTTCGGATAAAAGTAAGTTGACTTTTGTGGCATTCTTTCACCGGCATCTGTAACTGCCTTTAGCTGTTGCATTTTTACCGGATTCATAAAGAAAGCTACCTGTCTCACCCTCTTGTCAACACTGGAAATTAATTCATCAATCACATCACCGGTATCTTTTACATACTCGACGTTACTACCACTGGCCAGACATTCAGCGTCGATACCCAAGAGTTTCCCCAGAATTAACTTATGCAGAACAGATACATCAAGTTCCCTCCAGGCTTTGCTCTTATTGGGATTAACAAAATCCATTGCCTGCTTGTTTTTCAAAACTGCTACGTAGAAAGTATTGTTACCACCGTAAATTCCAAATGTATTTTTAAGCTTATCGTGTCCAGCTTTCATTTGTGCAAGCATTTTTTGCTTTGCTTCGACCTTGACGTGCTCCAAATCAAAAGGGTATTGTGTAATCTCGAAATTTTTTTCGAAGTCGACTATTAACTTTTCAATACTAAAGTTGTCGAGATTACCGACAAGTCGGTGTGTAGCTAAAATAATCAGCCCACCGTGGCGAGTGTTTACAAAGGCGGTCATCTGATAACCGGCTGTTGGATTAGAGCTTTCTTCAAGGTAATTTAAGGCAGTTTCATAACGATGATGACCGTCCGCAATAATACAGCTTTTGCCGCTCATCATCCTTACGATTTGTTCTATATCCTCTTTTGCCGTTACCGCAAAGAGTCGGTGTCTTACATTTTGTTCATCGAGAAAGTCGATAAGCGATTTTTGTCCGATGGTATTCCCTCGACGGTGAGCTCGGGACGGTCGAACCGTTTCAATGATTTTATCTGCGATTTGCTTCTGGTCCTCGTAAAGCATAAAGACCAGCCCAGAGTCGGAATTGGTTGCTCTTTTCAGTTTGAGCCGGTCGATTTTGGGCTCATCGAGAGTATATTCGTGGGGCTTGACCATTGTTCCTAATTTTTCGATCTTGGCTAACGCAATGAAACTGCTACGCTGAAATCCTACGCCGGCTATTTGGAAATCCTGCAGATAGGCGTAAATAGACTCTATTGGGTCCTGTTTTAAGATACCTTTTCCTATCCAGTTATTAAAATAGCCGGCGGCCCTTGTGTATTGATTGTTATTATTGTCATCAATAGCTGTAGTTTGCCCTTTAATTATCCGCACGATATTATACTCGCTCTTTTCGTAGAGCTTCTGCTGTTGCTCAGTGCTGATTACATCATACGGAGGGCTGATACAGCTACCCACGTTGCCAACAACGCTGCTGTCGAACCTAAATGCCTTGAACGCCTTAATTTCCATTATCGCTCGCCGAAAATCCCTGTTTATTTTGTCATAATATCAGTAGTTATATCCATCTATAGGATTGTCATAAATTACAAGAATAGACATAATACTAAAAATAAACTAAATTGTCAAACGCGTTCAGGGTATCTTAAAAAAGAGGTTCACCCCGTTAGAAACCCAACAGGGGTGAAACGAGGTGAACGATATAAGAAAACTTCTAACGGGGTGAAAATATGGAGCAAATAACAATGGCCCCCATTGGGAAAATCCACTCGCCGTATAAAAAAGGCACGGATATTCCTATCCAGGGAACTTTTAAAGGCGATGTGGAGGCGTGGATTGAATTGAAAGATGAATATGCAGGTGGCCTAAAAGACCTGGATGAATTCAGCCATGCGATAATACTATACTATTTCCATAAGTCGCAGAGGGAAGAGATTGAGGGCAGACCTTTTCTTGAACAAAATAAACATGGCATATTCGCAATAAGAAGTCCACATCGCCCAAATCATATAGGGTTTTCTATTGTCAAAATCAAAAAGATAGATGCAAACAGAATGTATTTTACGGAGGTGGATGTCCTGGACAAAACGCCTGTTCTCGATATAAAGCCCTACGTCAAGTATTTCGACAGCCGGGATAACGTCAAGTGTGGCTGGCTGGATAAGCACTTCAAAGATGGCAATATCCCCGACGAAACTATTCTAAGATAATAAAAAGTAAACTGCTGACTTTGCTTGTTAAATTTGGCGTTTAGATTTCTTTTTCTGCGCCAGATACTGGTTTATTGCGGCGGCGGCGGTTCGGCCCTGGCCCATCGCTAAAATTACCGTTGCAGCACCCAAAACAATATCTCCGCCGGCATAAACGCCTGCAAGTGATGTTTCGCAGTTTTCGTCAACAACAATATTTCCCCATTTGTTAAACTCCAGTCCCGGAGTCGTCTGGCGAATCAACGGATTTGCGATATTGCCAATAGCGATAATTACTGCGTCAACTTCGATTATAAATTCTGTGCCTTCAATAGGTATGGGTCTTCGCCTGCCGGATGAATCCGGCTCGCCAAGGCGGTATTTGAGACACTCGATAGCTTTTACATGGCTGTTCTCATCTCCAATTATTCGTTTTGGGTTTTGCAGTATATGAAATTCAATGCCTTCTTCTTTTGCATGCCGGACTTCCTCAATCCTTGCAGGCATTTCTTTTTCCGTTCTTCGATAGAGAAGATAGACCTTTTCAGCTCCGAGCCGAACCGCCATTCTGCTACAGTCCATAGCGACATTACCGCCGCCAACAACTGCTACCTTCTTTGAGCGAGCGATTGGCGTATCTGCACCTTTACCGAATTTGTAAGCCTTCATAAGATTTGCGCGGGTAAGATATTCGTTGGCGCTATATACCCCGACGAGGGATTCACCTTCGATACCCATAAAACTCGGCAGGCCCGCTCCTACGCCTATATAGACCGCATCAAAGCCGTCCTCCTTCATCAATTGCTCAATAGTCCTCGTTCGGCCGACGATGAAGTTACAGACGATTTTGACACCCATTTTTTTAAGTGTGTCAATTTCCTTTTGCACAATAGCTTTAGGCAGTCGGAATTCCGGTATTCCGTAAACCATAACACCACCCGGCTTATGAAAGGCCTCGAATATAGTAACATCGTGCCCTGCTCTTCTTGTATCTGCTGCGGCGACGATACCGCCGGGCCCAGAGCCGATTACCGCTACTTTCATCCCGGTCTCGGATGCAACCTCAGGAACGCTTGTCTCCTCTTCACCATAGTCAGCAACAAATCTTTCGAGTCGGCCTATCGAAACTGCTTTGGTTGGGTCTTTGAATTTCAAGCCAACCGTGCACGTCTGCTGGCACTGCACTTCCTGCGGGCATACTCGACCACAAACGGCAGGCAATAACGAATTGCCCTTGATGATAGCCAGGGCCTTCTTGTAATCACCCTCGGCAATTGCAGCTATAAAGTCCTGTATCCTTATTTGTACAGGACAGCCCTCAATACAGGGTGCATTTTTACATTGCAGGCACCGCATAGCTTCCAGCCGCGCCTCAGTCTCGGTATAGCCAAGCGTTACTTCATTGACGTTGCTTCTTCTGGCGATGTGGTCTTGCTGGGGCATTTCCTGAGAAGGTATTTTGAATCTGTCAGCCGATTTAAGCTTGCCGGCATTTTGCTTTGCTAAAAGCTCCTGCAGAAGTTCTTGTCTCTCCTTGTCTGTCACCGCAAAAAGTCCTCGTGTCGGAAGTTGGTTCAGAAGTCTATCTTCTGTCCTCTGTCCACTTGTTTCGGATTTTGTATTCTGGTCATTCGGATTTGTTTCGTATTTCGTGCTTCGGATTTCGAGTTTTGTCCAGGCCTATTTTGCATCGGTGCTTCTTATAGTCTTCGTGGGCCTTTTGTTCCTGGTCTTTATAGGCGTTTAATCTTCTTATCATCAAGTCGAAGTTGACCTTATGGCCGTCAAATTCTGGACCGTCAACACACACAAATTTTGGCTTGCCGTCGAATTCGATTCGGCATCCGCCGCACATGCCGGTTCCATCAACCATAATCGTGTTGAGCGATACCTGTGTGGGTATATCGAACTGCCTTGTTACTTCACAGCAAAATTTCATCATTACAGCCGGGCCAATGGCAAAAACCTGGTCCGGCTTTGGGCTACGCTGACAAACTTCCCTCAGAGGTTCGGTTACCAGAGCTTTTCGCCCGTATGAGCCGTCATCGGTTGTGATTATAAGCTCGTCGGAAATCCGGGCGAATTCTTCTTCGAGGATAAGAAGCTCCTTGGTCCTTGCTCCAATAATGCTGACGATTTTGTTACCTCCTTTTTTCAAGGCCTTTGCAATAGAAAATAGTGGCGCATTACCAATACCGCCGCCCACACAAACACACGTGCCGAAATTTTCGATATGGGCCGGCCTACCCAATGGGCCGACAACGTTGGCGATTTTATCCCCCACCTTCAAATCTGATAGTTCTGCGGTGGTCTTGCCAACCCGCTGCCATATCAGACGGATAGTCCCTTCTTCGGGATTGGCGTCTGCAATTGTCAAAGGTATTCGCTCACTGTAGTCGCTACTTATGCTTATAATGATAAATTGTCCCGCCTGTCTTGCCTGCGCGATAAGAGGCGCTTCGATTTCAGCAGTGAAAACATCTTCCGAGAGTCGCTTTTTGGATATAATTCTGTGCGACACGATTCTTAACTTTCTTCGTACCTGCTGCGACCTGCCGCGACGAGCCCGGCACGGCGAGTTAAAACTTATTAAAAAACCGTATTTTGACCTTCATAACCCTCTGTGTCAAGAACCAATGACGCCCATTCTTACAGATTGTCGTTCTTCAGTTTGTTTTTTTTATGATACTACCCAATGTGATGTGTTCGATATGATTAGGGTTCCCATTTTGCTTTTATTTTGCCGGGCTGCGGCGGGCTCCGCCCCGACGAGCAAAATGGGGTCCCTATTCAATATCAGTGATGTCCCTTTCGGGCTTACCAACCAGATATATCCTGTTTTTTCCGCTGCGTTTTGCCTCCAGTAGTGCTTTATCCGCCTGTTGGAAAAGCTCACGCATTGTTGAACCGCTACGGGGACAGCTTGCCAGGCCGCCGCTTATTGTTAGAGTCCCTTTGCCTTCCGGGCCTAATAAATGCAATTCTGCCTTTTCAAATTCTTTTCTGAATCGTCTTGCTATAAAAATCGCTTCTTTAGGATGGTCAGCTACTGCAGAGCGCCTCTCCGTCTCCGGCCCGGACGGTTTAACTTTACCGCCATCCCAGAAAACAACTACAAACTCATCTCCACCAATCCTCCCAACAACATCGTGTCTACGGCAGCACCGCCGCATCAAAACAGCAGCTTGTTTTAAAACCTCGTCGCCCGCCGGATGACCATAAACATCATTATAATGCTTGAAGTTATCAATATCGAAAACAAGCAGTGTCACCTGTTCATTTGTGCCTCTTGCACGTTCTATAATCTGCCTGGAAAACTCCCATACATATCTTCTGTTCCTAAGACCTGTCAAATCATCCTCTGTAGCCAATCTTTCGAGCACTCTTATTTTCTTTTCTATCGTTGTATCGGGGACCCCATTTTGCTTTTCTTTTGCAAAATGGGAACCCTCGAAAGCAACAGGCGAGATAGTCCCTGCTTCCATAAGGCCTCGTGGGAGTCTAAAGGGGCCGTTAAATCCATTTGCTTCTATCGGACAAATCAAATAATCATCTGCCAGACTTGTGCCATTGAAAGTCGTGCCAACCAGTTGTACTGCTATCGGCTCTTCGTACATCTGAGCCAGTAGAATAATCCTCGCATCGCAATTTTCCCTTAGGCTCTTCAGAGCCGAACCCAGTTTGCCGGCGCTGCCGGTAATTACAACACCGACTGCCGAGAAGCTGTTCTTCGCAGCAGCATCAATTGCGTCAGGCATAGTGGAACAAACTTCATAGTGATTTCTGGCGACGGCATCAGCATCTAAAAAAACCTGATTTACATCACCTACCAGCAAAATTCTAAATGTATCGGTATCACCCATTTAACAGACCTCAAGCACGATGGTTTATTATTATTTCTTATGATAGCAAAATTTACAAGAAATGTCAACTTTATTCCCCCTAAAATCACTTCCAACTGACCGCAAAGCCGAAAAAAGTGGTTAATTAGTTCCTGTTACGAATACAACAGTTATCATCCTAAGCAAACAAAAAACACGTAATAAGAACTATTTAGCCCCGGGTTTTATCCGCCACACGTATGGCGGATTTACCCGGGGTTTTGTTCCTAAGGCCAAGCGAATAGTATTATCCATTATCCGGTTTCGGCAGGTCATCCAGATTCTTCTTGACCTGCTCGACGCAGAAACTATCCGGATACTTTTCCGTAAAGCTGGCCAAAAGTGCCCTGGCTTCTGCTAAATACTTCTTCTTATGTTCCGGATTTTTCTCGCTCTGATACAGACTAATCTTCAAACGGGCCAGCTCATATAATGCCTGCATCCCGCCGTCAGTGCCCTGATATTCTTTGTGTAACTGGGCTAATTTTTCAGCCCGATGTTGCTCGTCAGCAACGAGTTTCGCCTGAGCCAATAAAATATTGTCACGAAGCGGTTCATTGTCGCCTGTTTGTCCCAGCAATTTGTCAAGGTCATGAGCATAGTTGGTGGCTTTTGGGTCTAACATAACAAATCTCGCCAAATGCTCCTTCGTTCTCTGCTTATCGGTTTGATTTTCTGGTCCTATGAGATTACGCAACTGATTTACCCTTCTTTGTAAATCGGCTAACTTAAATGTCGTCATTGCTGTGTCAGCCGGAGCCCTAAACAGACTAAAGAATGTGTCACCTTGCATCTGATCTTCTTCGAGTAGCTCCAATCGCTCGGCAAACATTTCCTGCGCATCGGTAAGAAGCTTATCAGCCAACTCAAACTCAGCCCTGCCGGCCCAGTCTTTGGCGATACGCCACCTCGCCTCAAGCGACTCACTGCTTTCGGGAAATTCCTCGTAAAGACGGTACCAAACAAGTAATGATTCCTGATAGGGGTAATCATTATAAAAATGAAGCACCTCTTTGTGCCCAAGGACTTTAATATCCGGGCGGTATTCGCTCAAAAGGGCTTTGTAGTAAAGAGCTATAGGCATACGTGGACTTTGAGAACATTTGTTTATAAACAAATCATATTGCTGCAGCAGCCATTGTCTTTTCACTTGATACTTCAGCTCCTCTGGCATTATAACCTCAAACCAGCTTGGCCAACGGTCACGACTTAATTTGTCTTGGATTTCTCTTTTCAGCTCTTCGCGGAGTGCTATTTCATCAGCAGGATAAAAGAACCCTGACAGGTACTTTTTGATGGCAGGGTCTCTAATCGTGGCATCCAAAGCTTCTTTTATACTGTGGTCGTGAAATTCGGTTGCCTGTTCCGGATTATTCTTGGCCACATATAGCTGATAGTCCAATTCGTCAAAGCCGATTCTTATTTCAAAAGTCAGGATAGCTAAAAAAAGGAATACACAGCTAACAATCCAAACCAGACCAGGTCGATAACGCGTGTAATGACCTATCCCAAGAACGGTTCCCGCTATACTCAACCCGATAAGCCACGCACAGACCCACGGTGCAAAAGAAAATCCCCATTTAATGGGTTCTAACTCTCCTGCACCACCGAGAAATCCCCAGTAAATTAACTGTGGTGCTGTGCACAATGCTATTGCTACAAAGCGGGAGCGAAAGCGAAGCGGACGACACGCTGCCGCAAAACAGCTTATCAATACACAAATCGCAAAGCCCGGCAGATTAGCCAAAAAAAACACCGCCAATATTAGAAGTAGGCTATAGCGAAAGCTCATAAGCTGCGATATCAATACCGGCACAACCGCCAAAATACCCATAAGCAGCCCAACAACAAGTATCTGCCACGGATATTCAAATATACTCACCCCCGTTGTAACGAATTGCCCTAAACGCCAAAGTGCAGGTGTCGTCGCTGCACCAAAGTCAAACGTCCAGAATGCACCGTTGACTATTTTTGACCAGAAAAGGCAGCCTAAAGCAAAGCTCACAACGGCAAGGAGCCAGCACCTCTGAACATTTTTATGACTGTAGTGCAGTGTAGGACCAACAGTCATAAAAGACCTCGTGCCACGTAGCGATACACCCTCCGTATCACTATGGAGGATGGAGCTACTTCGCAGAGTAGCATTTGATACTACTATCGGCGCTTTCTCTGCCTCTTTATTATCCATCATCAATAAAGTTTAGAGTGCCTAAAGTTTGAAGTGCCTAAAGTGCCTAATTTGAGTTGATTAGTTAATTAGTTAATCGGCAACTAATTCTCTAATTCACTAATTCTCTAATTCTCTAATTCTCTTTTAACTTTAGCTCACTTTAGCTCACTTTAATCAATTCCTACGTCCCTTCACCGCTGCTGGAAAGATAAGCAACTTGTTCGGCTGTGAGTTGGTCTATCTTAAGCGACATAGATTTGAGTTTAAGCTTACTGACTTTTTGCTCTATCTCCATCGGGACATCGTGGACAGCAACGGCGAATTTCCTCTTGTTCTTTATCACGTATTCTGCCTCTAACGCCTGTGTTGCGAAGCTCATATCCATCACGCATGCAGGATGACCCTCCGCAGCCGCAAGATTAATCAATCGCCCTTCAGCCAGAAGATAAATCCGCTTGTTATTTTTGAGGATATACTCATCAACGTGCTTACGCACATTGCGGTTTACCTTCTTGCTCATTTTCTTCAGAGCTGGTATATCTATCTCGACGTTGAAATGTCCGCTGTTAGCTATGGTTGCTCTGTCTTTCATCGCCCGGAAGTGCTCAGCCCGTACGACGTTTTTATTGCCCGTAAGCGTCACGAACAGTTCGCCTGCCTTCGCCGCCTGTGCCATTGGCATAACTTCAAAGCCATCCATAGCCGCTTCAAGGGCCTTAATTGCGTCAACTTCCGTAATAACTACGATTGCACCCATTCCTCTTGCTCGCATAGCAAAACCGCGGCCACACCATCCGTATCCTGCTACAACAATCTTTTTACCTGCCATTAGAAAATCGGTCGCTCGAATGATGCCATCGACCGTTGACTGGCCCGTGCCGTAGCGGTTGTCGAATAAGTGCTTGGTGTCAGCGTCATTTACCGCGATAACCGGGAATCTTAAAAGGTGCGCATTTGCCATCGCCCGAAGACGAATAACGCCGGTAGTAGTCTCTTCCATACTCGCAATAATTCGGTGGGCTTCTTTCTTCCTGCGAGTATGCAATTCGTGCACCAGGTCTGCACCGTCGTCGAATGTAATAACCGGCTTGTGGTCGACTGCGGCATTGATATGCTTGTAATAAGTACTGCGATTTTCACCACAGATAGCAAATACCGCTATCTTAAAATCCTTCACTAATGAAGCTGCCACATCGTCCTGCGTGCTGAGCGGATTAGATGCGCACAGAACAACGTTTGCCCCCCCTGCTTTTAGCGTCCTTGCCAAGTTAGCCGTCTCAGCGGTTATATGCAGACATGCTGAAACATTCTTACCCTTTAATGGTTTATTTTTTGCGAATCTCTTACGTATCGCTGCCAGAACCGGCATATCATTATCTGCCCAGAGAATCCGCTTCTTCCCCTCGGGCGCAAGCGACAAATCAGCTACGTCACACTTCATCCCGTTAGACATTTTTATTGCCTCCACATTGCCTTGACATTTTTCCCCGTTAGAGTCCCGCATTTGCCTACGCCAGGAATGTCTAACGGGATTCATTTATTAATCCTTTCAAATAAATAAGATGAAAGTGGCATTATAAGTGAAGAAAGGCAATTTGCAACTTTTAATTTCACGAAATGCTGTAAGTGGAGCTAAGAATTGGACTTATACGCCAAAAGCTACCAGAAGTTACTGAAAAATTGAATGAAATTTACATCTTTGAGCCAAACTTGTCTGACCCGCTGCCCCGCTTTGCGGCGGGAGACGCAGGGGCAGGCGACAGTCAAGATTCGGTCAGGTCGAAAAATTGGGCCGACGACTTCTGTCGTCTGTCCTTCATCGTCTCTCTCCATATAAGAATTCCCCGGAACCTGACTCATAAGATCCCATTTCTGGAGCACGTCGCATACGACCAAATTTTCTGCCCCAATCTCGCAAAGGTTGCTTCTTTTGTTTTATGGACTTTTGGATATCACTAAATATGGCCTGCAAACCTCTACTCCAATTCATCACTTTAACAGGCATATGCTCTATGTTTATCCCATCATAACTGTAAAGCATATCATAAAACTGTCTGGCAATAAGTCTCTGGCCGCCAGACCAATCATTCACAGGAACAACATCAACAAGAATTGCTCCAGTACCATAATCAATTATATCAGGTACTGCAATGCCCGACTGCTGCTCTTCAGGTTTTAACTCAACACGCTTAACCTTGCCGATAACTTCTCCCCGCTTAACCGCAAATGTCTCACTATACCAGTAACCCAATGCATACTTGCAGACATCCACCGTAACAGTCTTAGCGGCCTCTTGGATATTACTCGCGAAGAAATACGACCTTGCTGGTATCACAACCTGCTCCGTTACGTCAGAAAACCCACTCCAAAGAATAACATCGTTCTTGCTCGATTTGTCTTGTTCACTGAATTGATTCGTCCCGGCTATCGGATTAAAAACGCCCAACCGAATTCTATACCGGTAGCTGTTCCATGCTTCAACTGTATCATCGTGCGCCCAGAACACTAACGGCTCATGCATCTGGGCAAGATCCGTTCCCGCCGGTATCATAATCGCATAAAACTCATCATAAACATTGCTTGTTGTCTGTCCCGAGCGAAGTCGAGAAGATGGTCCCCTCGAAACATCGCTTCGTCCCGTTGTTGAAAGTTCTTCTTCGCTCCTCGTCCCTCGTCTCTCGTCTCTCATCTCTCGTCTAACGGGACGCTCTCTACTGGTACGAGACCTTCTTGTACCTGACCTACTTCCCGACCTGCTGCTGGCACTTTCTGTGCCGTATCCACCGTGCCCTCCACCGGGTCGCCCTGTTCGTGCTCCCGTGTCAGACCTTGCCGAACGACGCTCATCTAATTTTTCCTCACGTTCTTTCTCACGCTCCTCTCTCGCTTTTTCTTGTGCTTCACGCCTCGCTTCTATTTCCTCCTGTCTCCGCTGCTCCAGGTACTTATTATGTAGTGTGGGAGGAAACCACTCCTCATCTGTAGAAGCTATCATATAGCCTTCCGGCTGCAACAGGTTTATTTGCGCTTGTGGATTATCAAATCGAAGCATCCTTACTGTTAGACCACCCGGCGGCAGGTCTTGGACATCTTCTATAACCTCAAATAACTTTTTGTAAGGGTCAATCCTCGTTCGAGACACATCTTCCCAATCGCTCCATGTCCCGTCACCGTCCAGCTTTTGTCTTTGTAGCTGGACCGCTGCAAAAACTGGCCTCGCAAGGCAGGGGTCATACCATTCCTCTTTCGTAACTGCACTGCCGACAAAACATTCCTGAAACCTCGTGTACAATCCTCCTATCTCAAACTTTCCTTCTACGGTTACTAAATCGATATCATTCGGCTCACTATTCTCTTCCTTATAAGCATTCTGCTCATCGACGATACTGGTCGGTACAAAGGCAACCGCTCTGATGTGCTCAACTGCCACCTCATTGACCTCACCAATGAATGGAAGGTTATATTCTCTTGCAAAACCTACTTCCAGCGAGCCGATACTTGGCATCGGTGGATACAGATTCACATCAATATTGCCTATGGCTGATTCAAGCAGGGCAGCAAAATGTGGCAAACATGGGTCATACGGCGCTGGTGCTTGGGCCGGATTATTCAGCTTATGCCTCAAAACCTCGGCTTCCTTACTTATTGCCATATCAATCTTACCGGGGCTAAGCTTCTCGCCATTATATGCAACCTTGTTGGGGCTGAGCAAAACTCCGGTTATAAGCAACCAGATACACACAAGCACAACAACCGCCAAAACTACCTTTTCAATATATGCCTCGAAAAACTTGATTATTTTACTCATCATATCTCAGTACCTAAAGTGTAAAGTGCCTAAAGTGAGTTGATTAGTTAATTAGTTGATTAGTTAATTGGCAACCAATTCACTAATTCTCTAATTCACTTTTAACTTTAGCTCACTTTAGTTCACCTTGCGGTTCTCATCATCTCCCCTTCCTTGTTTTCTCTTCCGACTCCTTTGCTTCTTTAACAGATGCCGGTTTAATTTCTTCATAGCCGGCTTCATTAAAGATATATTCGCAAGTTAAATCAAGCTCCACCACGGCCTCATCGCCATAACGGTAGAGACTATGAGCTAGCTCTTCACGGTTGATTGAACTAATCTTGCTTTCTAATATGGTTATCTGATTGTGCTTGCTAATCTGCTCCTGCTCGTTGCCGGAGAAGCCTGAAAATTTATGCTCCTTGGCGCTACAAAGCTGCTGCATAAACGGTAAAACCGCTTTTGCGCTGACTACAACGGCAACACTAAAATGTACAACATCAATATCTTTGTTGCAATATCTTCCCGTATAAGGTTCCATAGACGCATCTTGAAGTGAAAGAACATAAACGGGCCTATCATCAACGCCGGCCCGTTCTCCTCTGGACTTACCGAGCAGCCCACGCGCGGCATATGAGCCGGCCATCCCGTATCTACCTCCACCTAAGTTGAAATTTACACTTATAAGCCGTTTAACCGGCGATGTCAGAACGCTATTGGATCCAGCGATGGCATTCATAGTGCCTATCGTATCGATAACGTCCTCGATTACCCAGTAAGCTAACTGGTAATACCAGCAATCTTCAACTGCCTCTCCTACTTGAGATTCGTATTTATATTCTTTCCAGTAGCCATACCCGCTCAAATTTACCGGATTCATATAAACAGAAGCAGATTCCGCTCTCTCCCGGCAAATCTCATCTGCTATCGTATTTTTAACATCACTACCCTTCCTATATGATGTTCCCGATGTCATTGTTCTCATATATGAACCCATCGACCGATATCCACTCTCTGGACCAGAAATCCCTGATGATTTATCCAAAGCCCTATTCAACTCGGCATCTGTGGGACAATCACGGGCATTTATACCAGTGACCAGTGCCTCCAACGCTGCACAATATCGCCTGCCAAATTCCACAAAGGTGAACTGGGATTTATCTTTGGGCTCAGGGAATATTTTGTAGCTTAACAGCTCTCTTTGTGTGCTTTGCTTCGATAAAAGTGCTATTCTCTCGGCATCTCTTGCATAATCCCCTTGTCGTTCTCGCTCCATCTCCCATTGTTCTCTGGAAACGGCCGTTTCACTCAGGGACTGAATGCTATTACCTATTTTTGAAACACTTTCACTTTCTATCCGTTTTTTGAGCTTGCTGCTCATCAGCTGCGTAGGTATAAAAACAAGTATGCCAACCAGCGCGATAACAATCGGTAATAACAGTGCTGAGTTATTCTTAAAAATAATTAGTTTTTGAATAAGAACTCTAAAAAAATCCATTTTAGCCCCGTTAGAAATTTTCCCCTTTTAAATCATCATTATTACCTTACTACCCCATTAGAAATCCCTTTCTTTTAATTCAATACCTCGTTATGGAATTTCTAACGGGGTTTACTCATTATGATTTCACCAGAGCAATTACTCTATCTCGTCTCTAAAACTCTCTTAATCCTCACTCTTTCCTTTTACCTAAACTACTTAACCTCAGCGTCCGCCTCCCGCACGTCCACCAGAGACGCGAGGTTAACGAGTCTTATTCTCCCCAGGCGCTACAGAGGCTTTAAGGGCTTCTTTCCAGATAAACTTAGCACTTAACATAAACCATCGGTCATTAAGCTCATAAATCTCTTTGCCGGTACGCTCATCAAGCACCGGTTTTCCATCAGATCTCAGCACGGCAACCTTGCTGATAATCTCCTTTGTCAGGGGGTCTATCAAAACCTCATCTTCGCTATTTTGCCCTCTTATCTGTCTATATCTGACATCTGCACGCCCTATCCCAGCAGGCATCTCACTATCGTAACTGACTTCATGTATTTCCAGCTTGAAATGCTCAAAGTCGGTTTTCTCATACAGTTGGAACGGACTATTGCCGTCATCGACAATATCATCAAGATGCAGCAGTCGAGTTATAAATCCCCATCTACTTTGGTCATCTCCCACCCCGTGAGGCTCCATCAGTTCACCTATGTTTTTATAGGGGCTATAGCCCGTTATAGTAACTACAAATCCGGGTCTCTCCCATTTTGCACTGCTGCCTTTCGCACCCTTTGCGCTATACGACGAGCGAAACGTTGTATCTGCACCACTCCTGCGTCCCATCCGCTGCTCCATCATTATCTGATGTTCGTAATCAGCAGCTCCATCGTCAACATCGCGACGGCCCCTCTCACGTAAATCTGCATGGCCAAACTTCGCCGTCTCAACATCACCTGCAAAGCGAACCGACATGCCTGTTATAAATATTTGTTTTCGCTGCTTGCGGTCAATCTTCAAGTCCAAAACCCCTTTTGCATCTCCATTATTAAAAGCCCCATAGAGTTCTTTCTGTTCGGGATTGTTTTTCTCATTCGGCAGGGCTGATAATATGGCTTGCTGTAATAATGGTATCACATCACGATTCAAAAAGGGTTCAAACTCCTTTGTTATCTTCGCTTCATAATCCGAACCTTTGCGCACTTCGGCATTAAGCTTATCGCTGACCTGTTTGGTTTCGTTAATGATGGTGTTGGCTTCTTGTCGATATCGATTGTTCCTCTCATAACTGATTTTATCGAAACCGGTTCTCCCGAAACACAAAAGCGATACCAATAGCAAAATTGATGCTGCAGCAGTAAAATATCTGTTTTTACCTGCCCAGGCCATTGTACGGGCAATACTGCTGGGAAGTAGATTGCTCTTTATTCTGGCAAGACCCAATCCCTGCAAACCAAGACCATATACAATACCGAAATCGCAGACATTCTCGTGGAATTTCGCCGGCGAGACACCAGCACCCATTGCAAGTCTCTTAAACGAATCCGGCATCTCAACAGGTATCTGTAGAGTCTGCTGTAGATATTTCAGCAGACCACGAAGCTTCGTTCCACCACCTAAAGCTATAATCTTCACTACTTTGGCGTTCGGGTTGGAGCTGCTGTAAAAGCCGAGAGAACGTTGTACTTCAGAAACTAAATCTGAGAAGACCGGCCTCATCGCCTGGAATATCTGCCGGGCATACTTACTCACTGGGGCCGTACGCTTCAGCTTTTCTGCCTTTTCAAAGCTAAGTTTGAATGTATCCGCTATCGCCTTCGTGAATGTATTACCACCTATAAGGATACATCGCTGCCAGACCACTGACCTTGTGCACACAACCAAATCAGTATTATCCGCACCTATATTAACAATTACAATAGCTTGGCTGTCGGATTTAACCAAATTGGGACGGTCGTATATCAAGTAGTTATACAAAGCCATAGGAGCCATCTGCACATACTCAACCTGCAGATTTTCTCTGCTGAAGTGTTCCAACACAGTGTTGACAACTTCATTCTTTATAGCAAAAATGCCGACCCTGGTTTCAGGACTCTCTTCTTCTGCCATCAATTGCCAGTCCCACTGCACATCGTTAATGTCAAATGGAATCTGCTGTACTGCCTCGAAATTGACTATTTCAGGTATGCGCTTCTTCTCCACAGGAGGAAGTTTTACAAACCGCGCGAAACTGTTCTGGCTCGGCACAGAAACAATTAAATCATCTTTGCTTAAATCGTATTTACTTACAAACTTGCGTAAGCTTAGCGCAACCAGCTCATTCCTTTCCGATAGCTTTACACCAGCCCCTGTAAGGACCTTGCCGTGTTGTATATTGTCGAAGCCGATTACCTCAACAGCACCACGCTCACAGGTTAAGTGTAACGCTTTAATGGAGTTATTGCCTATATCTATCGCCCAAACTGCACCGGTCTTTGATGCCATAATAAACCTCACGCTTATCGTCTAAGCAATCTCCATTTAGCCCCGACCCTTGTGGTTACCCGCCGTTCGTCTGGCGGGGTCGGGGTTTCGTTTACCCCCCCAAAAAAATTTATTTGGGGGTTCTTCTTTTTCCCCGAATTGAACCAGGCCTGATTTTTTAACATTTAACATTTAACATTTTCTCTTTATTATATCATATTATGAAAACTTTTTCCATAATTACTCTTGGCTGTAAAGTTAATCAATACGAAAGCCAGCAGATTCGCCAGCTACTCGAACAGCTCGGCCTCGCCATTGTCGAAATCCATCAAAACCCTGATTTGGTGATTGTCAACACCTGTTGTGTAACCCACACTGCCTCAGCAAAGAGCCGTCAATACACCCGAAAAGCCCGGAGACTAAATCCTGATGCCGTAATAGTTGTTTCTGGCTGCTTACCAACCGTACAAATCGGCGAGTTAAACACCCTGGATAAAAAAACCTATATCATCAGAAACCACGAAAACACTGCTCCTGCGCTAAGCTGGATTGTCAACGGCAATTCCATAAACCCTAACTCTAACTGCGAAAACAACTTAGCAGCCCAACCAAAACTGCCGCAATTGACCAGCTTTAAGGACCATACCAGGGCATATCTAAAGGTCCAGGATGGCTGCGATGGTTATTGCACCTATTGTATTGTACCCAAAACCCGTCCCATTGTTCAGAATAAGCCCTTAGAAGCGGTTCTCAAGGAAGCTCAGGCACTTGTTGAAGCCGGCCATAAAGAAATCGTCGTAACTGGAATATTCTTGGGTGCTTACGGCCAAAAAACCGTCAGAAGAAAAAAATGGCCCGAACACCAAAACGGAAAATTAACCGATTTGCTCGATAAAATGGCAAAAATACCGAATCTTGCAAGGATTCGGCTGAGTTCTCTGGAGCCGGCCGACGCAACGACACGATTACTCGATACTTTCTGCAGGCATTCTAACATTATGCCACATCTGCACTTATCGCTCCAATCCGGCTCAAACGCCGTCCTGAAGAAAATGTCCAGGCAATATACTGCTGACGAATTTCGACATAAGCTGCGGTTGATTAAAACCCGACTCGACAGACCCGCCATAACGACCGATTTAATCGTTGGCTTTCCTGGCGAAACAGATGACGATTTTCAGCAAACCGTCAATTTAGCAAAAGACGTCGGCTTTGCAAAAATGCATATTTTCAGCTTTTCGCCTCGTAAGGGAACTCCCGCAGCAGCTATACAGGACAAAGTACCTGACAAAGTTATAAAACAGCGCTCGAAAATATTGCATAACTTAAATACGAAATTAGCCAGAGAGTTCAGACAGCAATTTCTTGGTGAAACTGCTGTGATTTTAACGGAAAATAACAATGGCCAACCCTGCCCCGTTAGAAACTCTGTGGAGCTGGAACCTGCTTTCAGAAAGGAGAATATTTCTAACGGGGCCTGCGGAAGAACAAAGAGATATTTTATGGTCTATTTGAACCAAACGCAGGACATCCCACAGAAAAATGAGTTGCTCAAAGTTCATCTGCTCGAAAACACCGAAACCGGAATAATCGCCAGACCCATTCAGCAAGACAATTGACATTCGAAAAATCTTCAGATATAATCACCGCACAATATTTAACTGATTTTTTTGCCTTTATTGATGGAGTAGATATGCTGGCAAACGCAACCGTAGCCGACCTCTTCCGGCCTGATGAAAAAAGCCGTGCTGTTTTTTACGATATTGCTTTGATTGTCGCTGGCTCTTTCGTCATCGCAATCTGTGCTCAGCTTGCTGTCGGCTGGCCTGTCCCTATAACAGGCCAGACCTTCGCAGTCCTGATAATAGGTGCATTGCTCGGTTCACGTAGGGGCAGTTTATGTGTCCTTACATACATAGCCGAAGGAGCTATGGGCCTGCCCGTATTCGCACACGGCCGTGGTGGTTTTGCCGTACTAATCAGCCCAACCGGTGGTTATTTGATTGGTTTCGTTGCCGCTGCCTGTATTGTGGGACTGCTGGCTGAAAAGGGTTGGGACCGCCGAGTATGGACAACAACTTTGGCGATGCTTGTAGGCAATGTCGTCATTTACGCCTTTGGTCTGCTTTGGCTGTCTTTGCTGATGGGTATTAACAGAACTGTGCTGACTGTTGGTTTATATCCTTTTATCCTCGGCGATATCTTAAAGACTGTTCTTGCTGCGATAATTTTACCGTCCGGCTGGAAATTGCTTAAGTTTACTGGCTTTGCCGATAAAAGAAATCACAGATAACCTGCTGCGCTAAGTGCGTAGCACGGCGAGACAAGAAAACTATTGATGTTTATCGAGAATCGGGCATCGAGCATCGAGTTTGGGGAATAGTGTAACGGTAGCACGACTGACTCTGAATCAGTTAGTTCAGGTTCAAATCCTGGTTCCCCAGTGGTTCAACCAGCTAAATGAAGCTGGTTGAACCATCCTGAGCGAGGCTGAGCGAACGAGAGTAAGCGAGTGAGTCGAAGCCGAGTCGAAGGACATTAAGATTATGTGGTTTGTCTATATTATCGAATGCTTTGACGGCCGATTTTACACGGGTGTAACAGATAACGTAGAAAGAAGATTCCAACGACATAAAAGCGGTCAAGGCGGCCGTTTCACAAATAGATCTGGCGTGCAAAAGTTGCTTTATCACGAAAAGTTTTCTGTTAGGAGTTATGCGCTCAAGCGAGAAGCACAATTGAAAGGTTGGACAAGAAGAAAAAAACTGGTTCTGATTAACGGTGATTTATCATTATTGAAAAAATTGTAGCTATGGCCCTGAACAAGAGAGGACGGAAGCAACTTTAGTCGGGCAGCCGGAAAAACAAGAACTCGAATATCGGGTTCAACCAGCTAAATGAAGCTGGTTGAACCATCCTGAGCGAGGCTGAGCGAACGAGAGTAAGCGAGTGAGTCGAAGCCGAGTCGAAGGACATTAAAATTATGTGGTTTGTCTATATTATCGAATGCTTTGACGGCCGATTTTACACGGGTGTAACAGATAACGTAGAAAGAAGATTCCAACGACATAAAAGCGGTCTTTGTTTAGAATTTACTCGAACGACGGGGCACGAGTCGCGAGCGACGAGCATCCAGTATCCATAATCTAATTCACTAATTTGCTGATTAAGTATGGTGCTCCCAGTTGAAATTTCCCGTTCACTCGCGGGAATTTATTACCCTGAAGGGTATAAATCTCTGTCCTCTGTTCTATTCAACCGGACTTAACTTAAACAGTGCCACATCGTGAGAATCAATTTCAAAATCAATATTTTTATTGCTTATGCCAAGCCCCTTTTTCTTCCACAAGTCACGGACCTTATAGGTGCCTTTGAGAAACCAGAGGTGCGACCAGTTTAACCTGATTTGCATAGCTTTATCGCTGCTGTTAAAAAAGCACACTGCCCATTTTTTATCTGATAATTCTTTTACCCAGATTTCTTTCCCCGGCTGAGTCATAAATTGATACCCCTGTTTACCCAACGGGTCCTGGTCGACAGCAATTATTTCTTTATTGGTAAGAATGTCACGGACCTCATCAGACATCTTTCTGACGTCATTGCCTGCCATCAAAGGAGCCGCCAGCATACACCACAAGCTGAAATGCGCCCTCGATTCTGTCGGCGTCAGTCCCGGATTACCCACTTCCAGCATATCCGGGTCGTTCCAGTGGTCTGGGCCGGCATATTTTTCCAGCCCTACTTGGCTGTCGAGAATGAACTTCCATCCCGTGCTATACACTTCCTGACAGTCATAGCAGTCGGTAATGTCGCCGGTCGTTCTCCATAAGTGGCCGACGTCTTTTGCCCACAACCACGGCTTGTTACTGCCCCACTCACAGAGACTGAACACAACCGGCCTGCCTGCAGCGTATAAAGCGTCGCGCATTGTCTTATAAGTTTCTTCGGCATTGGCCGTACCGTGTTCGCACCAGTCGTACTTCAAATAATCTACACCCCACGAGGCATAGCTCCTGGCGTCCTGATACTCATGTCCGCGTCCGCCTGGATAGCCGGCGCATGTCTTTGTCCCCGCACAGTTATGTATGCCGAATTTGAATCCTTTTTTATGAAGGTAATCGCCTAAGGCCTTCAAACCATTAGGGAATTTCTTCGGGTCAGGGACGAGATTGCCGTTGGGGTCTCTGGTCTTGGTTTCCCAGCCGTCGTCGAGCACGATATAAGTGTAGCCGGCCTCCTGCATCCCGCTGGATATAAGCGCTTCCGCCATTTCTTTGACTAACTTTTCATTGATATTTACTCCGAAGCTGTTCCAGCTGTTCCATCCCATAGGTGGTGTCGGTGCCAGCCCTTCAAATTTCTGAGTCCGAGGAGAGACAGGAAGTGACTGTTCACGGACATCCTGAACGTGTCGGTCAACACAGCCAATGTTGAAATAGACAGGGAAACACAAAATTAGCAAAATAACGAATCTTTTCATTTTGGTTAGCTCCTTAACTTAAATTTTTTATTTATGTTTTTCGCAGCTTTTAATTATATACGACACCACCCCCCCCACGTCAACTTGTTCACCCACTCTACCTGTTGCCACCCGGCACCGCCGGGGGTTCTATTTAGCCCCCAGCTTTATACTGGGGGTTTTGTTTTGTCGAAGGATGGCAATCTCACCTGTCCCCGCGCTTGCTTGCCACGACATTCTTTTTGGAAATGTGGTATCCAAAAATATTTAGCCCCAAAGTTTACCCGCCTTAGGCGGGCCTGCTTCGGGGGCAACTTGTTAGCCCCTTGCACTGCAAGGGGTTTTGCTTTTTTTGTTTTCTGCACTCTATTATTTTCGCATATTTACCCGCCGTTTGTATGGCGGGTTTATCCGCCTTAGGCGGGCCTGCTTCGGGGGTGTTTCGGAATTTGTTTGCTCTTTGTTTTGCTTCGGCGGTTGCGGCGCTGTTTCTGTTTGCGAATCTTCTCGGCCTTTAATGCCGCTGGACTCTTGGAGCCCATTTTCTCCTGTTCGAGAAGCTCACACAATCGCTTTCGCGCATAATACCGATTCAGGGCCTGCGACCGTTCCCGCTGCATCTTGACTTCCAGGCCGCTCTGGTTATGCTTCAGATAAACACAGCTGGCGGTTTTATTTACGTTTTGTCCGCCAGGCCCTGATGAACGAATATATTTTTCTTCTATGTCCGCTTCACGCAGTCCCAGTGCCGTCATTCTTGCCTCAAGTTCTTCCTGCTTCTTCCGCGTTACCCCAAAATTCATCGGCGTCATCTCTTTCTATTTAGCCCCCACCCTGCGCTTGCCCTCCGTAGCTTTAGCGAAGGATGGGTGGTGGGGGTTTCCTTCTTCGCAAATTTTCCCGCAGGTCCGCCTGCCGTAAATAAAACGGCAAATCGTGTTATCAAAGCACCCAAAAGCATATACCCCAAAATTACTTGCAATGTTAGTAACGCATGACCGAATAATCCCCTTAAAAAACTGTGAGCGCTAGCGTACATATCGCCAAATCCGAGCGTTGTCATTGTAACTATGGAAAAGTAAAACGCACGGAATGGCACAAGCCAAGGTGATACGATTTCTTGTCCACCTTCGAGCACAAATAGATTGTTTACAATTCCTGGATCATCCTTAAGGCCAACAAAATGATAATCAATTAAGCCCCAGGCAAGATAGACAGCAGCAAAAATTAACGCCCATTGAAAGAAAGTCTTTACGATTTGCTTGGTGGATATGCCATAATCGCTTATCTGCCAGAACTCACGAACTAGCCATGCTAGCAACCGATTTTGTTTAAGATACCAATCCTCCCAGTTCATCCGCCGAACATTATATTCCAGAAGCTGCTTTGTTGCCGAATCAATATGAACGCTATCTAAGCCAACCTCACGAAAATCGGTTTCACGGTCAACCTCACAATAACAAAAAGAGGTTTTCCCATCAACTTGTGCTTTTTGAAACTTAGCCTTTTGTAAATAAGCATGATCAAACTTAGTCCCTTCCAGTTCAGAATCTACCAAGTCTGCTCCTTCAAGGTGCGCATTACACATATTTGCATTTGTCAACTCTGCACATCGCAGATGAGCACCTTCCAAATGAACTTCTAACAAAAACGCTCTGTCTAAATGGGAGAAATTTAAAACCGCTCCCTCCATATGGGCTTTGTGTAATTTCGCCCCCTCCAGATGCGCAGAAGACAGCGATGCATCTTTCAAGCACACATTAGGTTTACTCGCAATTCCTCCATAATCTGAAAGGTCAATTCCTGAAAGATAAAAACCCAATAGGTCTGCACCTTCAAGAAATACTTCCACAGTAAGATTCTTTTTTCTCCACTCGTTCCACTCAGTCATATCCTTCTTTTCCGAGCAGCGTTTGAGCATATCGTACTGCTCCTGACTAAACCGCCGCCTTTTTTTCTGTTCTTCATTCTTTAATTCTTCTTCGCCCACCTTTTTCTCCCTCTATAACCATATCAAAAAACGTGATTGCTTCCTCTCTTTTTAAGCAGTTCCCATTGCTTACAACTTCTTGGTTCCTATATCTATCTTTTTACCAAAATGGAGCGCAACACGACGAACCAATTCCGCAACGTACTTATCAACTGCTAAAGAGTATCTCATCATATCCTTTTGAGTAACCCTAATTTTATTCCCCACTTTCAGATGTATCCATGGGCACGCCTCTTTCAGCTTTTTATCAATGACCCCATGCCGATGGACCAACACATGTCGTATTTGCTGCAATTCTAAGATGTCGCGTTTAACTTGATTATCTATGCCACCTCTAAATCCGAATATGTCGAGAAGGATTTCAAAACGCAATATACCTTTCTTATATGAGGCCGCCAGTTGCTGTTCCAATGTTTGGATGATGTAATAGTTTCGCTCTTGGGAATCCATAACTTCAAACTCAGTAAGTTTTATTTTTATTTTTTTTACCACTTCAATTTCTTTCGCGGTCGATTCATGTGTCAACCAATCTGCCAAGAAAGTATGCACAAGCGACTCAAGAATTCCCCAAAGCGATATAAGTGCTTGAGCGTGGAGTAATGGAAACCCCTTATCAACTTCACGCTGAGCCAGATCTGCTTCACGCTGAGCCAGATCTGCTTCTTCCTTAGCAAGCCCTAATCTTTTGATATCCTCATCATCTAACTTTCCAGTTTCAGATTTAATTATTGCAAGAGCTTTAATTATCTTGGGAATCCCCCTTATTCCAGAGATCCCTTTAATGGCCAGCATCAGAGTTACCTGTGTCTCTTTGAGCCGCTCCAGTGAATCTTCGAAAGGTTGCAATGCCCAAGCCGGAACTTTATTCTTCTTTTTTTCAATTGGTGTTTTTTTTGCTGTTTTCTTCTTCGACACCTTCTTCTTTACCATCTTATTTTACCTTCAGAGTAATATCCGAAACAATTAAAACCGCCACCCCATTTTACCCCAAAATCCGACAAACAAAAGCAAAAATGGCAATCCCATCACTTCAATAAATTCCGCATTTCTGCTTCGCAAATAACAATTTTCAATCATTTAAATCTCACTTTTACATCATACCCCCGCCAGCCCAATTTTTCAACAGAATTTCCCTATGTAATTTGAGATTCAATCCTCATCGAGCATCTATTGTCGAAAATCGAACATCCGTCAATCCAAAACCCCGTCTTATACACAATGAGGTGCTCTACGAATGGCGGACACTCGATGATTGAATTTATGCCACCTGTTTCTGTTTCATTTCGTAAAGTTCCTCGTAAGCTGCCGGGCTTAAATACCCTAATGCAGCATGCCTGCGTTTGCGA